>Ga0315268_10002833_pt1 | contig 19339 bp, 17 predicted proteins | sample C1_top_MG_FD_204535 | JGI IMG/M metagenome (GOLD analysis project Ga0315268, IMG submission 204535) | Sediment microbial communities from Yellowstone Lake, YNP, Wyoming, USA - C1_top | ecosystem: Environmental > Aquatic > Freshwater > Lake > Sediment | place: USA: Wyoming | collected 2017-08-01
CCGAGAGTCCATAGATCAACATCCAGCACTCAAGACCATTGCGGTATGTGACAGGGTTTTCCCAGATGATGGAATTTTCCAGGATGGCGTTCGTTATTACACCAATTATAAGCGTCTCCTGCAAGAAGACCTGGATGTTCTTTTTGTCTGTATGACCAACGACATTGCGCCTGAGGTAACTATCGCCGGATTGGAAAAGGAGCTCCATGTTTTTTGTGAGAAGCCACCGGGAAGGGATTTAGGTGATATTGCCAGAGTGATAGCTTGCGAAAAGAAACATTCGAATCTCAAGTTAAAGTATGGATTTAATCACCGCTACCACGACTCGGTGAAAGATGCTCTGAAAATTATAAAGAACCAGGAACTTGGGCCATTAATCAATATGCGTGGTGTCTATGGAAAGTCCAAGATTATCAGCTTTGATTCAGATTGGCGAACCAAAAGAGCAGTAGCGGGGGGAGGTATTTTATTGGATCAAGGTATTCATTTAGTTGACCTCATGCGTTTGATTGCCGGTGAATTTGTTGATGTTTACAGCTTTATATCTAATAACTACTGGCATCACGATGTAGAAGACAATGCTTATGCCTTGATGCGGACTGCAGATGGCGTAGTGGCAATGTTGCATTCTTCGGCGACACAGTGGCGTCATCGTTTTCAACTCGATATCTCTCTAAGTCGCGGTATGATTATTTTATCCGGTATTTTATCCGGCTCAAAAAGCTATGGCGCTGAGACAATGCTGGTTGCCTATGCCGACGAAAAGGATGGCGGTGATCCGAGAGAAATGACAATGCGTTATAACCAGGATAATTCATGGTGGGATGAGGTTTGCGATTTTACCGATGCAGTATTAAACGGAAAACCCATTCTGGATGGGTCATCAGCGGAAGCCCTGGAAACGATGCGTCTTGTATATAGAATCTATTGTGCCGATCCAGATTGGCGTGCCCAGTATGATTTGGACTGCAGTATGCCTACTGAATCGCAATGATAACATATTCAATGAAAGATTGATGAATCATTAAGAGAATTACAATCAGGAGATCTTTATGGAACGGGTCTTAAGAGCTGACGAAATTAAACCAGATTTTGAAGGTCTAAAGAAAAGATGGAATGAAATGCTCGGGAAGTATTATCTGGATGACAAGACGCTCAATCCTATATTTACCCTGGATATTCCCTGCCCTCATTGTAGTTCGAAAAATATAGAGCAATCATTTGATCTCAACGGGTTTTGTCATTCGACTTGTTTAGAATGTAAAACTCTGTATGTCAGCCCTCGCTTATCCGACATTTGTATTGAGGAGCTTTACAGCGATGACTATTACAGTGAAATGTACACCAGATCGATGCTTCCTGTCTTCGAAAAACGCAAGAAGTTGATTGGTCGACGTAAATTCGCTCAAACTGTTTCATATTGGGGAGGACAGGGTAAGGGAAGGGTTCTTGACATCGGGGCGGGGATCGGAGAAGTTACAGATGTTTTTCGTGAAGAGGGTTGGTGTACACATGCCATTGAGATGAACAAAGTTGCAGTAGAATGGTTGAAGGAGCGTGACCACAAAGAGGTCTTCCATGGACCATTTGAAAATTATCTTACCCCTCACAAATACGACATTATTATGGCTTGGGGGGTTATCGAGCATGTCTTAGATCCTGGTGCTTTCCTAAAAAAGGTTCACGCGCTTTTAGTCTCGGGTGGTCTTTTTGTTTCTGAAGTCCCTCATGGGCAATGCCTACTAGTTGATATGGCAAGAAAGACGGGAATGGATCCCAAGAGAATTCTCATGGGTGAGCAGCACATTGTGCTTTACTCAACCCAGGCTTACATCGAGCTCCATGAATTGAATGGGTTGGAAAAAATCCACGTTCAAACGAATGGTCTCGATTTCGACACGATCTTTAAAGAAAACAATATAAACTTGCCTGACGCTGTCTTGAAAACTATGCAAGAATGTATTGACGAAAAATTGTACGGTGATCTCTTGCGCGGATTTTGGCGTCGACAGTAGATATGATTTCATTTAAGAGGGGTTTTTAAGAAAGCAAACAAAAGATGGGGATGATTTTTTTTCGTAGGAGGAAGTAGTTTATGAAAGTTATAGGTATCGTACCTGCCCGTATGGCTGCAAGTCGCTTCCCGGGCAAACCCTTGCATTCGATCTGTGGGCGGCCTATGGTTGAACATGTCTTTTGCCGGGCTGCAATTTTTCCAAAGTGGGATGGGTTATATCTGGCAACCTGTGACTCAGAAATATTCGATTATGGACAATCGAAGGGTTGGCCGACATTGATGACATCAAACCAACATAGCCGTGCTCTTGACAGGGTTGCTGAAGCTGCCGATATATGCGGACAACCTTTAGAAGAGGATGATGTTGTCGTATGTGTTCAGGGAGATGAACCCATGCTTCATCCAGACATGATTTCAGAATCAATCCGTCCTCTGCAAGAAGATGCAAAAGTGCCTTGTACCGTACTTGCAATGGCTATTGTCAGCGAAGAACAATATAGAAATCCTGACACGGTGAAGATCATTCATGATATCCGGGGAGATGTTCTTTATACGTCACGTTCGCCCGTGCCTTACTGCAAGCAGTTTACTCCTGAACTTGGAGCCCGACGTATCTATGGCATATTCGCTTTTCGATGGTATTTTCTAAAAATATTTACAGGGATGACCCAATCTCCATTAGAACTGGCTGAGTCGTGTGATAGCAATAGAATTTTGGATAACGGTTATCGGCAGAGGATAGCGCCTTACGCCTACACACCGTCGTTTTCTATAGACAGGCCTTCTGATGCTGATATGGTGGAAAAACAGATACTTCTGGATCCATTATGGGGGAAATATTAACGCGTGCGATAGGAGGCTTTCAATATTCAGCTTCTATAAAAGAGAATGGAGAAAACGGCATGAACAACGTTGATAGGTTATGTAGTAATTCGCTAAGCATTGGTGTATTTGCTCGTAGTTACTTCAACTATTTAAAGCAGGTACTGGATTCTATTACGCCAGAGTCAATTGATAAGCTTGTGAAAGAGTTTGAGAACGCGCGGGAAATCGGCAGTACGATCTTTGTTGCCGGAAATGGTGGTTCTGCGACCACGGCGACAAGTATGGCAAACGACATTGGTTTTGATATCATCAAGAAATGCGGAACAGACAAGCCGTTCAGGGTTATGGCATTGACAGATAACACATCAGTGATCACGGCTATTGCAAATGATGTAGGGTATGAAAATATTTTTCTGAAACAACTAAAAATTCACTATCGCCAGGGGGATAAATTATTGGCCATATCTGCCAGCGGTAATTCTCCAAATGTGGTATCTGCAGCAGAATGGGTTAAGAATCAAGGAGGGCATGTCATAAGCTTTGTTGGGTTCACGGGAGGCCAATTGAAGGAGCTTTCCGATGTGGTTGTTCATGTTAAATCGGAAGCCGGAGAATATGGCCCCGTGGAAGATGCTCATCTTGTACTTAATCACATTCTTGCACACTGGTTTCAATTTAAATTGAGATAACGCTTCGTATTGTAGAGGAATTATGGCATCTAAAATTCTTATAGGACCATCATCATTTGCCGAAATCGATAAAACCCCAATGGACCGACTGGTAGCGGCAGGTTATGAGGTGGTGAACAATCCCTATAAGCGAAAACTGACCAAAAAAGAACTACTGGATCTTTTCGATGAAGATGTCGTAGGCCTTATCGCCGGACTTGAAACCCTGGATCGGGAGGTTCTGGAGAAATCCCGAATTCAAGCAATTTCCCGTGTCGGCGTCGGTCTTTCCAATATAGATCTCGATGCCGCCCGTGATTTGAGCATATATGTTTTCAATACCCCCGACGGTCCGACCAGCGCTGTAGCTGAACTTACTATCGGGGCCATGTTAAGTCTGCTGCGGATGATACCTCAAATGGATCATGCGCTCCACAATGGGCAGTGGCAGAAGAGGATAGGCGTCCAATTACATGGAAAAACGGTGGCCATCATTGGCTTTGGAAGGATTGGCCGTCGGGTGGCAGAATTGCTCTCACCATTTGGTGTTAAGATATTGATCGTTGATCCCTATGTTGAAGAAAGATCTTGCATTGGATATCGAAAGGTTGCCATTGAGGCGGCGCTGCCTGAATCTGATATTGTAACCATCCATAGCAGCGGCCATGATTGTATTATCGGCGAAAAGGAATTTGCCCTCATGAAAAATAGGGTTTATCTGCTCAATGTTGCGCGCGGAGGTGTGGTTTCCGAGAAAGCTCTGGTAAACGCTATTGAAGACGGAAAAGTGGCCGGAGCATGGCTCGACACATTTGAGGAAGAGCCCTATAAAGGGCCGCTGTGCAACTATCCGAACGTCACCCTTACGCCGCACGTTGGATCATATACGGCCGAGTGCCGCATTCAGATGGAAAACGAAGCTGTCGATAACCTGCTCAATTATTTAAATAGAAACAGAGACTAAAAAGCATGAATATTGATTTTCAAGGCCAAACGGTTCTCGTGACAGGTGCGACCCGGGGAATGGGAAAGCAGTTTGCCGATGACTTTGCCAATCTCGGCGCCAATCTGATCTTGACCGGGACCGGCAAGGATGAGATAGAAACACTGAACCGGGAGGCAAAACATGATAGGCAATCGTCAAAGAAATACTATGCCGTAGATTTTGCCAATGCCGACAGCACGAAAACTTTTATAGAAGCCATTGAGGCTTATCAAAAGATCGACGTCTGTATCAACAATGCGGGGATTAACCGGATTAATTTCATCGACGAGACATTGCTTAAAGACTGGAAAGAAATTCTGGCGGTGAACCTCGAAGCCCCTTTCATGATTACCCGGACAGTAAGCCGGCTCATGAAAAAAAACCGATATGGACGAATCATCAATATCGCCTCAATATTCGGGGTAATCAGTAAAGCCAAACGCTCTATGTACACAACAACGAAATTTGGCCTCCGTGGGCTCACAGTGGCCTCTGCCATTGAGCTTGCGCCTTATAATGTTCTGGTTAACTCGGTTTCACCAGGTTTTGTGCTAACCGAACTAACGAGAAATATCCTGAGTGAGGTGGAGATGGAGGATCTTGCCCGTCAGGTTCCTATTGGCCGTTTTGCCGAGACCGATGAGATCAGTAGAGTTGTTCTCTTTCTGGCGAGTTCTCTGAATACCTATCTTACGGGGCAGAATATTGTTGTGGATGGCGGATTTGTCAATGTCTGATTCTTTACATATTAAATCTCTCTTCCGAAATTACAACGTCCATTTTATTGAAAAATTCACACCTCCACTTCAAGAACTTGTTGATCAACATGCCTTCTTTATAATCGACGCTATTGTATGGGACATCTATAATGAAAAGCTAAAGACTGCAATTCCTGAAGGGCGTCTTCTCATTGTCGAAGCCAATGAAAACAATAAGTCACTCGACAAATGCCGGGAAATTATTGAGACCATCGTTGACAGGCAGGTGCGTAAAAACGAGCGGCTTGTAGCTATGGGAGGAGGGATAATCCAGGATTTGACCGCCTTCAGCGCTTCCATTATATACAGAGGTATCGAGTGGTCCTTTTTCCCTACGACGCTTCTTGCCCAGGCCGACAGTTGCATCGGAAGCAAGACCTCTATAAACCTCGGTGACAAGAAAAACCTCGTTGGCAATTTTTATCCCCCCTCGGATGTGTTCATTGATGCAACATTCCTTAATTCCCTAACCGTTGATGATATAAAGTCTGGCATCGGCGAGATCCTGCACTACTACCTTTTCGCCGCAAGCCCTCTTTTCGATGATCTGATCAAAGATTATGTATTGATAATCCGGGACCGAAATCTTCTTATTAAGTACCTTCGGGAAAGCCTGAAGATCAAGAAATCTGTGATTGAAATTGATGAGTTCGATCGTGAAGAGCGAAACAAGTTTAATTATGGCCACACCTTTGGTCATGCCATTGAATCCGTTACAGATTACTTAATCAAGCATGGACAGGCCGTAACAGTAGGTATGGACTTGGCAAACTATGTTTCCATGGAAATAGGATTTATGAGCCCGGATATTTTTCAGGATCTTCATTCAAAACTATCTTCCAACTTCCCCGATTACGGCTGGAACAAAATCAATCTTGATCGATATCTTGCCCTTCTTTCAAAGGATAAAAAAAATATCGGAAACAATATAGGGTGCATTCTATCTAAGTGCCCAGGCATGCTTATTAAACAGCAGTTGCCCTTGGATAATCATTTTAAGGAAATGATCCATGCGTATTTCACAGGGGAATTACTAAACAAAAAAGAATAGTCGCTTAATAATTATTGACGGTGCTCATGTGACTCTGTGATCGATCACCAACAATCTTGTAGTTCAATGAATACTTCTGACAAACCGGTTATTCTTACTTTTATCGGCCATTATCTTCCAGGCTATAAATCAGGTGGTATTTTACGCACCATCGTCAATACAGTTGATCATTTGTGTGATGAGTTTGAGTTTAGGATTGTGACAAGGGATCGGGATTTAGGAGATGATAAGCCTTATGCTGATATAAAGCTTAATCAATGGCAACAGGTTGGCAATGCCATGGTTTATTATTTACCGCCTCAGTCAGGCTCGTTAAAAGAGATATTAAAATTGATAGTAGGTACGCCACATCAGGTGTTGTACTTGAATAGTTTTTTTGATCCTTTAACGATAAAGGTGTTATTGAACAGAAAGCTTCGAAAATATATCTCTAAGCCTTTGATTGTCGCGCCGTGGGGTGAGTTTGCTTGGGCTTCACTAAAGCAAAAACATCTAAAAAAGTTTATCTTTATTAAAGCGGCTATGCTTTTGGGACTTTACAATAATGTTACCTGGCGTGCATCTAGTGAGTTCGAAAAGTTGGATATTATTAAGGTTATGAACGTAAAATCTGATACGATTCAAATTACGGGTGATTTTCCTATCAAAAATATTCCATATGCACTTCCTGATGTAGCTTTCAAGCCGCCGCCTGATGGCGAAGGTTTAAAGCTTGTGTTTTTGTCCCGAATCTCGCGTGAAAAAAATTTGGATTATGCCTTGAAGGTTTTAAATAAAGTAAATGCAAGGGTGGTTTTTGATATTTATGGTCCTGCAGAAAATGAGACATATTGGAAAGAATGCCGAGAGTTAATCAGCCAGTTACCGGCTAATGTGATAGTAAATTATCTAGGTAGCGTTAACCCAAATCAGGTGGCGAATATCTTTAGCCATTATGATCTATTTTTATTCCCAACTGGTGGGGAGGCCTATGGTCATGTAATCGCTGAGTCGTTAATTACAGGAACGCCAGTGCTAATCAGCACCGAAACACCTTGGCGCAATCTGGAGACTGATGGGATAGGTTGGGATATAGATCTAGTAAAAATGGATTCTTTTGTTGAAACGATTGAGACTTTTGCATTATCGAGCCATAACGATCGCTTAAAAAAGCGTGCTTTTATTCAGGCTAAGGTTATGAAACGTTTGTCAGATCCTGCGGTAATAGAGACGAACCGGCAACTTTTTTTAAAAGGACAACCGTTGCAGTGAGAAAATCCTGGATGGCAAATTATCTATTAAAAAATTTAGAAAAATGAATATAAATCAATCAAAATATCAAATATGTTCTAATTGTATAATGGACACCACTGATTCCGAGATTACTTTTGATGAACGAGGTTGGTGCGACTATTGCCGCAATTACTACAAAAATATTCTGCCGAACTGGCATCCAGATGATCGGGGAGAAAAAGAATTAGCAAAAATTGCTGAAAAGATTAAAAAAGAAGGAAAAGGCCGTGAAAATGATTGTTTGATTGGTATTAGCGGAGGTATTGACAGTTCTTTCGTTACTTATATGGCAAAGGATAAATTGGGATTGAACCCCCTTTTGTTCCATGTCGATGCCGGTTGGAATTCACAAGTGTCTGTAAATAATATTCAAAGATTAGTTGATGGACTTGGGCTTGATCTCTATACAGAAGTTATCGATTGGTCAGAGATGAGGGATTTGCAATTAGCATTCTTTAAAGCACAAGTGGCTAATATTGATATCCCCCAGGATTTATCTTTTTTTTCATCTCTTTATAACTTCGCGGTAAAGAATGATTTTAAATATATCTTAACAGGAGCCAACTATTCAACGGAATGTGTCCGGGAACCACATGAATGGGGGGCTTACTATCCAACAGATATGCGTTTTGTGAAAGATATTCATCGTCGCTTTGGGCAACGTCCTTTAAAATCATTCCCAACTGCAGATATTTTCAAGTATAAATTATATTATAGCTATATTAAGCGGATAAGAGTTATACAGCCGTTAAATTATGTGTCATATATTAAAGAAAAAGCCATGAAAGAATTGTGTGATCGCTTTGGTTGGCAGAGATATGCCCAAAAGCATCACGAGTCTCGTTTTACGAGATTCGTTGAATGCTTTTGGCTACCAAGGAAGTTTGGTTATGAAAGACGCAAAGCTCACCTCTCAAGTTTAATTTTGACCAATCAGATGACCCGTGCAGATGCCCTTGAGCGGGTAGCAAAATCAGAAATAGATGAACAGACAATGATGCAGGACTTTGAGTATGTCGCAAAAAAGTTGGATTTAACTGTATCTGAGTTGCAGGAATTATTTAAAGGAGAGAACAAGACTTATCGTGATTACAAAAATAATATGTTTTTAATAACCCTGGGAACCAAAATAATGCAAATGTTAGGTTTAGAAAAAAGAGTTATAAGATGATAGCAATAATTGATTCCGGAATGGGGAATGTCAAAGCTTTTGCCGATGTTTATAAAAAGTTGAATATTCCATCCGTTATTGTCAAGCAAGCCGAGGGTTTGAAAAATGCTAGCAAAGTGATATTGCCAGGCGTTGGTGCTTTTGATCAGGCGATGCAACGGCTCGAAAAATCGGGAATGAGGCAGTTTCTTGATGAAATTGTGCTTCATCGACATGTACCAGTTTTGGGTATTTGTGTTGGGATGCAAATGTTTGCTCATTCGAGCGAAGAAGGACATCTAACTGGTCTTGGATGGTTAGAGGGCGAAGTTAAGAGATTCAATCCTTCTTCTTCAAGAAATTCCATGCGGTTGCCTCACATGGGCTGGAACAACATCAAGCCATTAAAATCAAATGGTTTATTTCAGGGACTTGATCTTGACGCTCGCTTCTATTTTTTACACTCATATTATTTTCAATGTCATAGAAATGAAAATATTATTGCTTTAACTGATTATGATGGAAATTTTGCTTGCGCAGTAAATTCCGGAAATATTTTTGGCGTTCAATTTCATCCAGAAAAAAGCCACCAATGGGGTATTCAACTTTTACATAATTTTGCAAATATATAGCGATGTTAAATCCACGAATTATTCCATGTTTATTGGTTAAAGATAAAGGACTAGTTAAGACCATCAATTTTAAGAATCCTAAGTATGTCGGTGACCCTATTAATGCAGTAAGAATATTTAACGAAAAAGAAGTTGATGAGTTGATTGTGCTTGATATTGATGCAACCCCAGAAAAAAGAGACCCTGATTATAAAATGATTGAACATTTGGCCAACGAATGTCGAATGCCGCTCTGCTATGGTGGTGGCATTAAGACGGTTGACCAGGCAGAAACAATTATTGGATTAGGCGTTGAAAAAGTAGCAATAAGTTCGGCTGCAATAGAGAATCCTAAGCTTATCACCATAATAACTGAACACATTGGCAATCAGAGTGTGGTTATTGTTTTAGATGTTAAGAGGAATTTGCTCTGTGACATGTATGAGGTCTATACACACAATGGGCAAAAAAAAACCGGCAAATGTCTATTGGAGTTGGCACAGCAGATGGAAAAACTTGGTGCGGGCGAGATTGTTATAAACTCCATCGATAATGACGGGACTATGAAAGGTTATGATCTTGCTTTAGTCGAAAAAATTCGAGAATCAATAAGTGTGCAGCTAACAATACTGGGTGGCGCTGGGTCGCTTGATGATATTGGGCAGGTTATTAACAAGTATGGGGTCATCGGTGTTGCCGCCGGGAGTCTATTCGTATTTAAAGGCGTGTACAGAGCAGTCCTCATCAATTATCCAAACAGGGCAGAAAAAGACGCTCTCATCAAAGAGAATTGTCACATAACTGAATATTGAGTTTATAGAAAGAATTCTTTTAACTTCAGCGTTGCGGGTTTCTTACCAGCAGTCAAACATGTTTTTAATAATCGTTGTAATCCGTTATGAAAACTGAATCACATAAGCAGAGATATATCAATTTTTTATTGTTTTTTATTGTTGCTTTATTACCTTTTGCTGAATGGACATTCATTGGCCTTCCTCTTCGAGGGAGACCAATAGTGATTGACTTTAACAGCTATTTATCTGTTTCAGTTTTTGATTTGGTTTTTATTTGTTTTGCCGCTGCATGTATACCTTTAATTTGGCGTGCTTATAGGAAAAAATATTTCTTTAACTGGTATTTACTCTGGTGGGCATTCTGTGGAATACTTATTATCATCCTTTTAATACAGCAGAAACCAATATTTCCTTATTTGAACCTGACTTCCGCAAATGTGATCGATGTTCGTAGCTGTATAGTTCATTTTGCTGTAGCCATCTTTGTAACAATAGCGGTTACACAGTTACCATTTGCAAGCATTGTCAGGGGTTCTAAGATATTTTATCTTATAACTTCTTTCGGAGCCGCTATTCTTTGCTATTTCGCCTTAACTGCTAATATGTTTTTCAAATTTAATTATCCATTCAACACACCTTCATCTATATCCTTTCCTTTCCCGAACCAAAATGTAGCCGCTATTTTTATGGTTCTTTGTTTCGTTGGAGTTATTGGTGTAGCAGTGACCCGAAACCTTAAGATGCTTCTATTATTATTCTCCCCCATTTTCTTATTGGCAGCAGCTCTTACCGGTTCACGATCAAGTATGTTTATCTGTTGTTTAACTATCTTTGCTTATGTGATTATTTATGTTGTCTATTACCGAAAAATTACTTTGGGTTGTGAATCAAATTTCAAATCTTCTCATCCGACTACACTTTTGATAGCCCTATGCATCGGATTTGTTTTAATATTTCTCAACATAGACTGGCATCCAATCAGGCGATCTATGAGCATATTTCACGATGCTATATTTACCCCCAAAATGCTTTTAACTGGAGGGGAAAACACCCCACGAAATCAACTTTGGTGTAAAACCGTTGAATCGATTAAACTAAAAAACAAACCTGAAACTGATAATGTTTCACAAAAAATTAATACATTTTCATTGGGGCTAATCAGCATTGAGAATGGTTGTAAAAACATTTCCAACAATACTCATGAATTGAAAATTGGCAAACCTTACTACATTAGATTGACGTTAACCCCAAATGGAACAAATGCTCATCTTGCAGTATTAAATGTTTTCGAAGATTCTAATCGGCGGCAGTTAGTTGATAGCATAGAAATGACCTTTAACTTGCCACAGCTATCAAATATTTATTATTTTATTGCTGACAGTGATTCAAAATTTGTTTTTATCGAGGCAGAACTATCGGCATTCACAAAGAAATTTGGAAGTGAGACAGACGAAAATTGTTTAAAATATAAGACAGTTCGCTCGTTTGAAGAGCCTTTTAATGGCGGTGCTCAGCCAATTATTCTCTTAGAGGATAATTGTATTAGATTCAAAGCCAATCCAAACAGATTGCGAGGTTATATTTCTAAGACGGACAGAAACTATGACAATAAAAACAAGTATATTTTAGAATATACGGTTAACGTGAAGAATGCCAGATATTCCCAGCCGTTAGATCTGCCTGTGATGTTCTATGTCGGATTTGGCGAATCTACAAATGATGTTAAGAATAAAGACAACTGGAAATTAATTCGAAACGGACTGTTGATAAAACATGAACGGTCAACTAATGCTTGGCAAAAAGATATAAATTTAAGTAATCAGAAAGAAAAACTTTACTGGTTGATCGGAAAGGATAAAATTACTTCTGGAATTGATCACTTGAAATTATTTAATAATGAAGTCCGTTGTGGAAAAGGAGGATATAATTTTATAAGCAGCCTTTGGGAGCCGATTATACCAGAGGGTTTTGAAGTAAAGGAATTGAATAGAAAATATAGAGACATATATCGAATAAATTCAGAAAATGATAAAATCGAATCAGTATGTTCCACAATACCAGATCAGCAGTGGTCTGCCGATGACAATCTCGCAGATAGAGGTTCAACGCATAATGTGTATTTGGATTGGTATTACTATGTTGGTCCAATACCATTTGGAATTTTCCTGATATTAATTATTTCCCTGCTGGGAGCTTTTGCCCATTTCACATGGAAGTCTCGTTTTTCCGAAGAATTCCCATTTATTCTATCAGTTTTTTGCCAACTATTAATAGTTGCTGCGTTGATGTATGCCCATCCCTACATCTGGTTAAAATATATCTGGTTTGTCTTCGGGTTAGCCACCGCAGTTATGATTCACCCCGATCTTAATAAAAAAATGATCGTCAGTTAGTGTAAGATCTCTTCATTTAGAAAAGAGGGATTCAAATTATATGAGTAATGTTCCAAAAATTTCTGTTGTACTGGCTGTGTATAATGGAGAAAGATATATAACGCCCAGTATTGAATCGGTTTTGACTCAATCGTTTAGAGATTTCGAATTCATAATTATAAACGACGCCAGCACCGATTCCACGTTAACTATCATCAACTCATATAATGATCCGCGGATAATAATTCATAATAATAATGAAAATATGGGCCAGACCGCTTCTCTTAATGCCGGCCTGCGGATAGCACGCGGAAAGTACATTGCGCGAACAGACGCAGGTGATATTTCCATGCCGGAAAGGTTTCTCAAACAGGTTCAATACCTCGATAATAATACAAATTATGACATTCTTGGGACGGCCGCATTTCAATATGATTTGGCCGGAAAATTCTGTGGTAACGTTTTCATGCCGAACAAGCCATCGACCATTCTTCAACGAATCTTTTTCGCATGCCCTGTAATACATGTCAGTGTAATGATGCGTCGTGAAAGAATCCTTCAGTTGGGTGGTTACAACGAATCCTACAGAATACTCGCGGATTATGGTCTCTGGGCAAAGGCATTGCAAAACGGGTTCAGGTTCTGGAATCTGGGAGAAGTTCTGGCCGGGTATCTTATTACTCCGGATAGTTTTGGTTCTTCGCATGGCAGGGGAAGATCTGTCCAGGAAGCAGCCCATATTATTTGTGAAGTTGCTGTGAATATTACCGGCATTCAACTGTCTCTCGATCAAGCGGAAGATCTATACCGCTTTTTTGTTTTTGGCCCACATGATATAAACATTGAACGAATGCTTAAAGCGGAAATGCTGTTTGAAACACTCTTACAGAAGCTTAATATTCCGCGAAGAGATATAGATTATCTGCTAATGAAAAGTTATTTGAAAGCGGTCATCGAAAAAAAGCTTCACAATTCTTCTCAAAATAATTTATCGAAATATGTTCCAAGAAGAGTTTTCGCAAAATTGAGGGGAATAGTGTCATCACATTTATTTGAAGACTTATACCGAAGCATGCTGTCGATAAAAAACAGGCCTCCTGCTGTCAAAGACACATCGATGATTGTAAACACATTATAAACACTTAATCGGCGCTGCAACTTTGCGGCCAATACACTATCCATGCAATTAATCGCTATAACAGGCGCAAACAGTTTCATTGGATCACATCTTATTAAGCGCCTGTCACTGTGCAGTGATATGCGCCTCAGGTTGCTGATTCACAGAAATCTGAATTTATCTTTGCAGGAATCGGAGAAAATCTCCATAACTCGAGGCAATCTTCTTGATATAAAGACCTTGAACGGCTTTGTTGAAACAGATTGTATTGTAGTCAACCTGGCTTATCTTGGCGGACGTTCATCTGATGAAAATCTTGCTGCAACGAATAACCTCATGGAAGCCTGCTCAAGAGCGAAGGTAAAGCGTCTGATCCATTGCAGTACCGCTGTTATCGCTGGAAGAGTTTCCTCTGACAAGGTTACTGAAAATACTTCCGATAGGCCACTGAATAAATATGAATTCATAAAACAAAGAATAGAAAAACTCATTCTGGAAAAAACCGATGGATTATTTGAAATCGTCATTTTGCGACCGACGGCTGTTTTCGGTAAAGACGGAAAAAATCTGGTTAAGCTTGCAGATGATCTGATGTATGGAAATAGATTGGTAAGTTATATTAAATCATGTATTTACCAGTTCCGCAGAATGAATCTTGTCTATATCGATAATGTGGTAGCAGCCATTGAATTTTTCATACAGACGGATCGGAATTTAACTGGTGAAACTTTCATTATCTCAGATGACGAGGATCCTTCCAACAACTATCGAGATATTGAAAAGTATCTTATGAAAAGATTGGGTTGCAATCCATACCCTATCCAACCTGTTTCATTACCCTTCCTGATTTTGAAATCCTTGCTCGGGCTTTCAGGGAAAACAAATGACAATCCAGCGCTTGTTTACGATTGCGGGAAAATTCTTTCCTTGGGTTTTAAAAAACCCGTCAGTTTTAAAGAGGGATTATCACATTTTTCAGATTGGTATGTAAAGACTCACTTATCAGGGTAGGCACCATATATGAAAATTCTTAATGTCAACATGAGCATTGATCCTGTTACCGGAGGCGGAACTGCCGAACGAACATTGCAGATGAGCCTTTATCTTGTGAAGAAAGGAATTGAGTGCAGTATATTAACAACTGATATTGGATTGAATGATGAATATATTAACAATATTGAAATGGCAGGAGTCAATATATATGCATTGCCGACAATAAACAAGCGATTCTATTTGCCTCGATATAGTTGTTATAAAACAATAGCTAAACTGATTCAACATTTTGATATTATACATATAATGAATCAATGGACGATTCTGAACGCTTTGGTATATAATTCAGTAAGAAATTTGAATAAACCCTATGTAATTTGTCCGGCAGGGGCGCTTAACATCTATGGAAGATCAAAACTGAGCAAGAAAATTTATAGTTTGGTAACAGGAAAAAGAATAATAAGAAATGCTGAAAGGCATATTGCAATAACAAAGGATGAAATAAATCAGTTTATTTCTTATGGTGTTGGACTTGAATCAATTCATGTTATTCCAAATGGAATAAATCCGGAAGATTACCATGAATCAAATGATGAAGAATTCAGAAGCAAATATCGATTGGGCAAGGATCCTTTTATTATGTTTATGGGGCGGCTGAATCATATTAAAGGGCCTGATCTGCTGCTGCAGGCTTTCTGCAGTGTTAAAGATAAACTAGACGGTTATCATTTGGTTTTTGCAGGTCCTGATGGCGGAATGTTTCACGAATTAAAACGGATGTTGAACAGACATAATGCAGGAGACAGGGTGCATTTCATAGGCTATATCGGCGGAAAAGATAAATCACAGGCCTATCATGCCGCAGATCTTGTAATTATTCCATCCAGGCAGGAGGCCATGTCAATCGTTGTTCTTGAAGCAGGAATTACAAAGACTCCGGTTTTGATAACAGACAGATGCGGATTTAATGATGTTGCCGATATTGATGGCGGTATGGTTGTTAAAGCAACGGTTGAAAGTTTGGGAAAAGGTCTTGTTGAAGTGCTGAAAGATTTGTCTGTTTTGAAAAATAAGGGTAGAAACCTTTATAAATATACTTATGACAATTTTATCTGGGATAAAGTAGTTGATAATTATATAAACTTGTATCAGCAGATTCTTAATGCATGAATATCCTGATTGTCACACAATACTTCTGGCCTGAAAATTTTCGTATAAATGATCTGGCAATCGGGCTTCATGAAAAAGGGCATAACATATCGGTTTTAACAGGCATACCCAATTATCCGGGCGGCCGGTTTTTTGAGGGTTATGGTCTTTTTCGCAAAAGATCCGAAAACTATCACGGAATAAGTGTCCTCAGAGTTCCATTATTTTCGAGGGGAAAAGGCACCGGATTCAGACTTGCTGTTAATTATCTTTCTTTTGCACTCTCAGCAAGTATTTGGGGACCGTTTATATGCAGAGATAACTACGATATTATTTTTGTTTATGAACCATCTCCCATAACTGTCGGCATACCTGCGCTTGTTCTTAAAAAAATAAAATCCGTTCCCGTCATTTTCTGGATGCAGGATCTGTGGCCCGAAAGTCTTACTGCGGCTGGGGCCGTAAAATCAAAAATAGTATTAAAACTATTTGAATTTCTTGTTAGAATCATTTATCTGGGATGCGACAAGATACTCGCACAATCAAGAGCTTTCATTCCAAACATATTACGATTGACAGGAGATTCCAAACAGGTTTTATATTATCCTAATAGTGCTGAAGAGTTTTACCAGCCGATTAACGTTGCTGATAATGCTCATGAGCAGGTCATCATGCCGAAAGGCTTTCGCATTACTTTTGCCGGGAACATCGGAGCCGCCCAGGATTTTGAAACAATACTTGCTGCTGCGGAACTTATCAAAGAACAAAAAGACATTAAATGGGTAATCATCGGAGAAGGACGGATGTTGCCCTGGGTAAAGGACCAGGTAACCAAACGTGGGCTGGAGAGTACGGTGAATTTTCCCGGAAGGTACCCTGCCGAAGCTATGCCGCGATTTTTTGCTATATCAGATGTACTTCTTGTATCACTTAAAAAAGAACCCATTTTCAGCCTTACAATACCGGCAAAGATCCAATCATATCTTGCATGTGCAAAACCCATAATAGCGGCTCTCGATGGCGAGGGGGCAAAAGTTGTTGAAGAATCGGGAGCAGGGATTGCCTGTCCGGCTGAAAATCCGGATGCCCTCGCAAAAACTGTACTAAAAATTTATGATATGCCGGAAAAAGATCGGCAATTGATGGGAAAGAACGGAAGAATATATTTTGAAAGAAATTTCGAGCGTAACATGCTGATAGATCGACTTGAAAGCTGGATGGACGAGTTGAAAAAAAAGGGCAGGTGATGAATGTCTAAAAGAGTATTAATTCTTGGCGGGACCGGAATGCTTGGCCATGTTTTATTTTTACATCTGTCTTCAATAAAAGATTATGATGTCTTTGCAACTGCAAGAAGTTCCAAAAACCTTGAAGACTGGTTTCCTGAAAAATTAATTGATAAGATCAGGCCCGGTGTAGACGCAGATAATTTTGACACTTTAATACGTGCATTTGCAGCAATACAGCCTGAAATAGTGATAAACTGTATTGGCTTGATCAAACAACTGCCTATGGCAAAGGATCCCTTATCAGCTATTACAATAAATTCATTGCTGCCGCATCGTATTTCAATGCTTTCCCGGACCGCACATGCCAGATTAATTCATATCAGTACAGACTGTGTGTTTGACGGGGAAAAGGGCAATTATTCAGAAACCGATGTTGCAAATCCTAATGATCTCTATGGAATGTCAAAATTACTTGGAGAGGTGGCGTATCCTCCGCATTGTATAACTTTAAGAACTTCCATGATAGGGCACGAGCTCAAAGGTAAGCGTGGACTAATAGAATGGTTCCTTGCTCAACAGAATAAAGTACAGGGATATTCAAGGGTAATTTATTCCGGTTTCCCGACAATTGAACTCGCGCATATAATAGCTGACCATATTATTCCAGAAACTGATTTAACAGGAATATACCATGTTTCATCCAATCCCATCTCCAAATATAATTTGTTAAAACTGGTGGCTGAACAATACAAGAAAATTATTGAAATAGAACCAGATGACCTGTTCATTCAGGACCGCTCACTGGATTCAACGCTTTTTCGGAAATTATCCGGTTATCGCCCGCTAAACTGGACTGAACTGGTAGATAAAATGCATAAGTACTATATTTCTTCTTCTTTTTACAATAAACTGGAGAATAAAGGATGACATCCATTTTTTATAATAAAACAATTCTTGTAACAGGTGGAACCGGCTCAATGGGACGAACCTTTGTAAGGAGAATTTTATCAGGCGAGCTTGGAACACCGAAAAAAGTGATCGTATTTTCAAGAGATGAAGCAAAACAGCATGATATGCGGATTTCGTATCTGCTTAAAACTGCAGCTACCGACGAAGTGATTTATCGAAATTTTCAGAATGTTCTTGAATTCAGAATAGGGGATGTCCGTAATTATGCCGATGTTTGCTCTGCAGTCAGAGATGCGGATATTGTTGTGAATGCCGCTGCATTGAAACAAGTGCCTGTATGTGAATATTTTCCTTACCAAGCTGTTTTAACCAATTGTTCAGGAGTGGCCAATATTATCAGAGCAATAGAAGAAAACGGATATCCGGTTGGGACCGTTATTGCCATAAGTACCGACAAAGCCTGCAAGCCTGTCAATGTAATGGGAATGACAAAGTCTATCCAGGAAAGAATTATTATTGCGGCAAATATTCTTAACCCTAAAACCCGTTTTATCTGTGTCCGGTACGGCAATGTCCTTGCGTCGCGGGGATCGGTAATCCCACTTTTTCATGATCAGATAAAAAATGGAGGTCCTGTCACTATAACAGTTCCGGAAATGACCCGTTTCTTGCTTAGTCTTGACCAGGCAGTTGATACCGTGTTTACAGCTCTTGGGGAAGCCAAACGCGGGGAGACTTATGTCCCTGATGCGCCGTCTGCTTCCATTATTAATATTGCCAAAGCTTTGATAGGAGAACGAAATATAGAAATAAAAATCACCGGCATCAGGCCCGGAGAGAAGATGCACGAAATAATGGTATCGGAAGAAGAGGCCAACCATTGTGTAAAAAGAGGAGATTATTATGCCATACTTCCGATGCTTCCTGAGTTAAGAAATAACGGAAAAGAAGAGCCGAATGCTCTTTCCAAAGAATTTAGTTCGGCAGACACAGTGCTTGGTTTTGAAGAAACGCTTGGACTGCTTAAAAACCACCGCCTGATAGTTGATGATAATGTTCATTATTCACACAGCAATGAACTCTTACGCTAAAATTACCAAGCTTCCAGAAAGCAGCACACATTATCGTTATAAATTTTTCACCTGAACCCTCGAAGCCTTGCCCCTTGAACCCTTCAACCCTGATAGGATCTTAAATTATGAAAGTTCTTACTCTTGTCGGCACCAGGCCTGAAATCATAAAACTTTGCAGAGTCATATATGAGCTGGACAGGCACGTTGACCACATTCTTGTTCATTCGGGTCAGAACTATGATTATGAGCTGAATGAAATATTTTTTAAGCAACTTGTAATCAGGAGACCTGACTATTTTCTTGAAGCAGTCGGGGAAACTACGGCGCAAACCATAGGAAATGTTATTACAAAAACCGATGAAGTTA
>Ga0315268_10002834_pt1 | contig 19339 bp, 17 predicted proteins | sample C1_top_MG_FD_204535 | JGI IMG/M metagenome (GOLD analysis project Ga0315268, IMG submission 204535) | Sediment microbial communities from Yellowstone Lake, YNP, Wyoming, USA - C1_top | ecosystem: Environmental > Aquatic > Freshwater > Lake > Sediment | place: USA: Wyoming | collected 2017-08-01
CGCAGGTTGTGGATGGTCACGACCTGCTTGAGTCCGTCCCAGTCCCCCGGAACGGCGAAGGCCACGGCGTAGTCCTTGTCCTCGGGACGCAGGGCGCGGGTGGGGACGACCAGGACCTCGTCGGCCACGGAGGCCTCGGAGATGTGGACCTTGCACCCTTCGACGATGATGCCGTCCTTCAGCCGCTCCTTGATCCGCACGTATGCGCCGGGATTCGGCTGGTCGGCCGGGCGGAGCATCCGATCACCCTTCACATCCGTCTGGGCGCAGCAGCCGATGAGGTCTTCCGTCTGGAAACGGGTGAGCCACTTCTTGAAGTTTTCGTGATATTGGGTGGCCCCTTTGTTCACCTTGTCCGCTTCGTAGGAAACGTTGTAGATGGCGTTTGTGCCGTCGATCCCCATGCAGCGCTGGATGCAGCCGCCTACCTTCCGGCAAAGCATCCGCGTCATGTCCTGCTTCTTATGGAGATCGTCCTTGTTCTGATGGATATGGGTAAAACGGTTGATCCGCTCGCCCGTCAAATGGGAAATCGCGGTACAGAGCTCCTGGTTCTCCGGTTTGGCCGCCTCGTCGTACGTCGTCCCAATGGTGTTGAGGCAATCCATCTGGAGTTCGTCCGTCCTGTCGAGCAGCTGGCCGTCGTAGTAAAGATTCCGTTTCATCTTGGAGAGGCCTTTGATGTAATCCGCTTTGGTTCTCATGCTGTTCCCCCTTTCTGGTTGCTGGTGATTGCTCCGGATAAGTTTTACCGGCCGGGGAGATTTTCCGGCCATTCTCTTCATGTCCTATTCCAATCGCCCCTTGGCCTGAAGAAGCTCCCCGAGAGCCCGGGCGTCTTCCCGTTTCAGGTACAGGGTCAGGCCCTGCTCTCCCTTGTTGGTCCGGATGCCGTCCAAAACGATCTCGATGAAGGGGTCGAGCATGTCCATGATGCTCGTCTCCCTCTTGGGCATCCCCTGCATGTGCCAATGGATGAATAAGTGCTCGATTGTGCCCAGAAGCATGGAGCGGATGAGATAGGGATTGGAATCCTTTTTGAACGTTTCGTCGGCGATCCCCTCCTTGATGCAATCCAGCAGCCGGTGAGCCGACTGGCGGATGGCCGCGTGAGCGGGCGTCTGGCGGAAACGCTTGTTGTTCATGAGTTGGAGGAGAACCAGGGCGGAATAATGGGGATTCGATTGATAGAGCCGGACGTAGGCCAAAAGCAGGGCCCGCATCCGCCCCTCCACGCCCCTGATGTAGGAGAGGGCCTGTTCCGTCTCCTTGATGCTTTCTTTGGAGATCTTTTCGGGAATGGCGAAGAGGAGATCTTCCTTGGTGCCGAAATACTCGTAGATGGTAGCCTCCGAACAGCCGGCTTCCTTGCTGATTTCGGAGATCGTGGCATTCTGGAACCCTTTTTCGGCGAAGATACGCAGAGCGACGTCCATAATCCGGTCTTTTCTGCTGTTAGCCCGACCATGATCTGTCATGACTATTTCCTTTGGCAAGTTTGATTATTGGCTACATCATCGTAGTCTAACTGTCAAGTATTATCTTATTTCATAGGGTGACTATAAAATGTCAACGGAGGATGGGTTTTCGGATCGGGTTTGACGGGGGACGATTTCAGAAAAGGGACGCCTGCCAGCCACATTGCCGGTCGGCATCGTCCTGCATCTGCCGCAACTTTGCTTCGACTTCCCTGCGGAGCGCCTCGAACGCGGCATCGTCCAGGGTGGCGGGAACGGGAATCGGCGTACCCCAGTGCACGAAGACCGTACTGAAGGGCTTCGGAATCAGGAAGCGGTCCCAGCTATTGAGGACCCAGGCCCGGCTTACGGAAACGGCAACCGGCACGATCGGGACGCCGGAGTGCTGGGCCATGCTGATGAGCCCCGCCTTGATGATGCCCCGGGGACCCCGGGGCCCATCCACCGCGTGGACGGCGCAGGAATACTCTGCAAGGTCTGCGATGATCTTTGCAAGAGCCTCCCGACCGCCTCGCGAACTCGATCCGCGTACCGGACGGAAGTTGAGAAGGCGGGCGACGTCTGCGATCATATCACCATCCCTGCTTTGGCTGATCATCACGGCAGGGGCGAATTTACCGAAGCGCCGCGCGTAGGTGAGGACGAGGAATATCCGCTGATGCAAAATGGCGGCGATCGCCTTTCCACCCTGATGCAAGTGTTGCATGATGGAATCTTCTCCGACGGCACGGATGCGGATCAAGCAGAAATAGAGGCGGATGATCGCATAGACTGCGGGTATCAAACCGTATTTTATCGCGAATCTGGATAAACCTTTGACCATGGGAAGGCCTGGGCGCCGGAAGTGCTCCTCTCGCGACTGAGGCGTACCTTTGAAGTACGCCTCAGTCAATTGGAGGAAGTGAAGTCATAACTGATAAGTCGTGAAGCTAAGGACCTATTTCCCCTTGACCTCTGCGGGGGGTTTAACGCTGTCCGGCATAGGTTCTATGCCGTATTTCCATTTCAGGAACTGCTCGCCGGTCGATGGATAGAGGGCGTAGATCAGGAGGTCCTCATCGGTCTTGGCCAGATCGCCGATCTTTTTCTTGTCCTCCTCGAGCTCCGGCGCCAGGTTGTCGGCCGGTCTTCCCGTGATCGGGGCCTGGCCCTTTCTGCGCTTCAGAACGAGCTTCTGCACCTCCGGGTCGACCGGGGTCGGGGTCTTGCCGTAGAGACCGATCATCAGGTCCCCGAACTGGTTGCTGATCATCTTGTACCGGCCGGAAACCACGTTCATCACCGACTGCACGCCGACGATCTGCGAGGTCGGGGTGACCAGGGGCGGGGTACCCGCATCCTTCCTCGTCCGCGGGATCTCGGCATGTACCTCGTCGAGACGATCCAAGGCGTTCATCTCTTTGAGCTGGCTGATCAGGTTGGAGATCATCCCACCGGGGACCTGGTGGGCCAGGACGCCCGCGTCGATCAGGGAGAGTTTGTTCGAGGCGAGGTGTTTCTGGTACTTGGGAGCGATCTTCTCGAGATGATCACCCAGCTTTATCAACTTGCGCACGTCGAGGCCCGTATCGCGTTTCGTTCCCTGGAGGGTGACGACGAGCGGCTCAATCGCGGGCATCGCGGTCCTGAGGGCGTAGGGGGCAAGGCAGGTATCGACAATATCGACACCCGCCTCGATCGCCTTGAGGTAGGCCATAGATGCCATGCCACTGGTGTAATGGGTGTGGAGATGCAAGGGAAGCTTGGTAACCTTCTTCAGGGCTACGACGAGATCATAGATGTCATAGGGAGAGACAATTCCGGCCATATCCTTGATGCAGATACTGTCGGCGCCCATTACCTCAAGTTCCTTACATTTGTTCACGAAATAGTCGAGGTTGAAGACGTCGCCGCCGAGGCGCGGCTGGGTCAGGGAGTAGCAGATGGCGCCCTGGAAATGCTTCCCGTTGGCCTTGATCCGCTCCACGCAGGTCTGGAAATTGCGGAGGTCGTTGAGGGCGTCGAATACCCGGAAGATGTCGATGCCCACTTCACACGATTTATCGACAAAGGCCCGGACAACGTCGTCGGCATAATTGCGATAGCCGACCAGATTCTGGCCGCGCAGGAGCATGCTGAACGGGGTTTTCTTGATATATTTCTTCAGGGTTTTCGGTCTTTCCCACGGATCCTCGCCGAGGAAGCGGTGCATCGAGTCGAACGTGGCGCCACCCCAGGTCTCCATCGCCCAGAAGCCCATCTCGTCCATCTGCTCAGCGATGGGGAGCATGTCTTCCGTGCGCATACGGGTCGCGTAAATGGACTGATGGCCATCACGCAGTGTGTTGTCCTGGATCTTGACGGGATTGACGGGGCCCTCCTTCATTATATCTACCATCTCTATTTCTCCTTCCTGACGAATCGTAACGATTCTGGTTTTCGGTTTACTTACGAAGATCCAACGCCTTGGATCATCCCTATAGCGTATTCAAAATGCACGTGTCAAGTTCAATATGGGTGCTGTAGCAGCAATAAGAGTGCCAACAAGAGCGACGCCGGCTGTCGGCGGCCACCAGATATCAAAAGCAAAAATGTGTAATTATATCAAATTGATGAAAGATTGCTCCATATGGAAAAGCAGTCGGCTTGCACAGGCATGAAATACGATAGCGTGGGAAAAAGGAGCGAACGGGCGAGAAGGTGCGGATACCGCACAACAAATAGTGCACGATATCAGGAAACTCTCCAGGGCGTTGCACTATATAAATACGTGCTAAAATCACACGCAGTGCATAATGGGCACGTATTTTTCCCGCCCATTATCCCTAAGCGGAGGAATCCAGACCCGGGCACGAGGTGCTCGCTCTGACGACGTAGATGGGGTTGGAAAAGATCCAGGGGCGGCGGCGGCCGAAAATCTTCAGATCGGCCTCGATGCGGTAGGCGCCCGGTTCGCAGATCGGGACGGAGATATCGGTACCCGTTTCCTGATGAAAAATTACGCCGTCCCGTATAATGCGTATCAATGCATTATGAGGAAGAGAAACGCTGAGATCCGCGGAGCGATGGAGGATAAACTGATCGCCCATGGTGGCCTCTCTCCCCTCCTCCGTCAGGAGCAGAGAGAATCCGGACGACGAACGGTAATGATCGAGGGCGACATAAGCCCGGCCGTTTCTCAAGGCGTCGAGAATGGTGGCGATGTCTGCACGGCTGTTTCCGGATAAGGGGCCGGTGGTGAGGATGTGCGTACGGATCATGCGCAAGACCCTCTCGAAAGGAAAGACGGCAAGTTTCAACCCTCCGATTCGTACTAGGCTGTCGTGGTTGTCCAGCTCGCCGATCCCGACGACGCGGCGCCCCTGAGTCAGGCGGTCCCAGCGCGCGAGGGTTATCGGGGAGGGGCCGCGGAGGAGCAAGGCAGGAAAGAGATAACTCAAGATGGCCCGGATATAGCCGGCCAGGCCGTTCTGCCAGTCGGTCATGAAGTCCCAGATGCCCATGCCTGTATAGCCGGTGACGGACCAATCGGTCCAGGGGTAATGTTTCACGTGAAACAGGGTGGTGCCTTCATGGTCCGGGTGGGCGATAAAGCCAATCCCCCCATTTGCTTGCACGCGGTCGAGGTAGGCTTGAGGGGTGGCCTCCGGGGGGTCCGCCTCGGGCATGATCGATTCTCGGAGACCGAAGACCAATAGATGGTTGAAGCGGGGCGCGACCTCCTCGCCGACGACGACGAGTGTGCCGTCATGCCACCCCTCCCATCCGTCATCCCGCGCCTGAAGCGTTCCATGATCCGTCAGGAGCAGGAAGTCGAGATCGCATTTATTGGCAGCATCGATGATCTCCGGGACCGGCGCGCGTCCGTCGAAGGAATAGGCGGAGTGCAGATGGATTATGCCGACATGATCGGTCAAGTTAAGGGTTGAAGTCATTCGCGCCTCGGAGATTCTTCGTTTCCGAAAGCAGTATTCGCAGTGGGCAGGAATTGCATTTCGGTTTTACTCGGCAGAAAGTTTTCCCTGTGAACACAAAGAGAGCGTGAAACTGGTTGAAGAGGGAGACATCGTGCGGAAGATGGGTCATGAATAGGTCACGGATCTGATGTCCATCCGCGTTTTCCGGGATCAGGCGGTGCCGCTGAAGGATCCGCCGGGTATAGGCGTCGCTGATGAAAACGGGCTTCCTGCAGGCATACAGGAGAATGCTGTCAGCCGTTTCGGGTCCGACTCCCCAAATGCCGAGGAGCTTTTCCCGGAGGGAGGGCAATTCCTCGGCAGACATGGTCTCGATGTCTCCGGAATATTCCTCCAGGAGAAACCGGACGAGGGACTTGAGTCGCTTTGCCTTGATGTGATGATATCCCGAGGAACGGATGATCCCGGCCAGAGTTTCTTCATCGATATGGCCGATGGCCCCGGGAGACAAAAGCCGCTTTTCTTTTAAGGCTCTTATGGCCTTTTCAACATTGGTCCAGGCGGTATTTTGGGTCAAGATTGCCCCGACCATGACCTCGAAAGGTCCCTCGGCGGGCCACCAGTAAAGATTGCCGAAGTATCTGTTCAGGAGATCGTAGATTCTCAGCAGATCACTCCGATAACCTTTTCGCACATTCTTGCTCCGCAAGGTTATTTATTTTGTCAGCGGCACGAAGAACGTCGACTTCCCGCGCTTGATCAGGAGAAGTATTCCGCCCTTTTCCCCGGCCTTGCCGATCTCGTGAAGATACTCCTTCATGGTGCCGATCTTCATCTTGTTTACTTGGAGGATGATGTCCTGCGGCTGGATGCCGACCTCGTCTGCGACGCTTCCCTCCTGCACCTCGACGACGATTACCCCCTTCTTTGTCGATAGCCCCAGATGCTTGGCAATCTCCGGTGTAATCTCTTGGACGACCATACCGAAGGCCTGACCGGACTCCCCGGCCGCTGCCATTTCCGCCTGCTCCTTCCGCTCGGCTACAGCGATACTGACATCCTTCTCCTGACCATCCCGGAGAATCTTGATCTTGACCGTCTCCCCCACGCGGAATCCGGCGATCATCATGAGCAGTTCATGCGTATCCTTGATCTTTTTCCCGTTTATCTCAGTAATAATATCCCCCGATTTCAAGCCAGCCTTGTCAGCCGGGTCGCCCTTGAATACGTCGGCGATCAGTGCCCCGTTGCGCTCCTTCAGCTTCATGTTCTTGGCGATATCTTCGGTAATGTCCTGGACGGAGATCCCCAACCAGCCGCGGGTTACCTTCCCCTTCGCCTTCAGATCCGGCAGTATCGTTTTCGCCATGCTGATCGGGATAGCAAAACCGATTCCCTGACCTTGGGCAACTATGGCGGTGTTGATGCCAATGACCTTTCCCTCCATGTTGAAAAGGGGTCCACCGCTATTGCCGGGATTAATAGAGGCGTCTGTCTGGATGAAGTTGTCATAAGGACCAGCCCCGATGACGCGTCCCTTTGCGCTGACAATGCCGGCGGTGACTGTCTGTTCCAAGCCGAACGGGTTCCCGATGGCAATGACCCAGTCGCCGACGCGAAGTTTATCGGAATCCCCCGTTTCTGCGACGGGCAGACTCTCCGTCGGTTTGACCTTGATCAGGGCGATATCCGTCTTGGCGTCCTTGCCGATGACCTTTGCCTCATATTCCTTGCCGTCGGAGAGTTTAACCAGGATTTTGTCTGCTTGTTCCACGACATGGTTGTTGGTGAAGATATATCCGTCAGAACTGATGATGAATCCGGAGCCCAGACTCTTCTGTTTGAACTCGCGCTGTGGTATGTCGCCGAAGAAACGCTCGAAGAAATCATCTCCGCCGAAATAACGATCAAAAGGCATCCCCTGACCGAAAGGGGAACGGAATCCTCCGCTGCGGACCGTCTTCGTAGTGCTGATGTTGACTACGCAAGGTTTGAGTTTTTCGGCCAGATCGGCAAACGAGAGAGGCGTGCGTGCTACTTCGCCGGTCGAGACCGCTGCGGCCACCTGAACGTCTGGTCCCGGTCCTGATGGCGCAAGAGAAGAACGCAGTACCTCCACAACAGACACCACAAAAAAACCAATCAGAAATGCCAAAAGAAACATGATAAAGGTTTTTCTGCCGCTCTTTGCTGAATTCATATTGTCCTCCAACGGTTATCCAACTTGTTCCTCAGGCGTTCCCACCTCTCATCGTGGGGTACGCAGAATGTACTCCCGGTAAATAAGTTTTGAAATTACCGGCAGTAATATAAACGTCAAATCTATTTTGTCAATGATTATCCTTGTTCGTGTTTAGAATCCCGTTTGCGCTGCCGCCTCCGCTGTGCTAACATCCGCCGCGCCTCTTCAAAGGACTGGTAACGGGGTACGCCATGATTGCCGCCATCGGAAACATAGGACGGAGCGCGCTCAATACATTCCTCTCCCTTCGCGACACGTTAACGTTTGTTGCGCAAATAATCCTCCGCCTGTTCGACCTGCGAACTTACAACAGCGCCTCCCGGACAGTCTTCATCAGCCAGTTCTATTTCACGGCAGTGCAGATCCTGCCGCTGTTTCTGTTTGTAGCCGTCATCTTCGGATCGATGGTCAACGGGATGGCCTTTCAGGCGATCAAGGACTTGGGGCTGAGCGATTATCTGGGACGTCTGTTGATGGGCTTCGTTGTGACGGAGATATCGCCCTTTGTGACGGTTCTGCTCATCGCGCTTCGCTCCAGCTCTGCCATCAACGCCGAGATCGCCGTTATGAAGGTCAACCGTGAGCTCTACACGATCCAAACCTTCAATATCGGCGTCATCGACTATCTCTTCGTTCCCCGGATCCTCAACGGGATGCTCTCTATGGTCCTCCTGAGCAGCTTTTTTTCCCTGGTGGTCCTGTCCATCGGCCTGCTTGTTTCCAGCGTGATCTTCGGCACGGGTGTCGATGCCTATCTCGACACCCTGCTGCAATCCGCCTCTGTGCCGGACATGATCATCGTCCTGTTGAAGAGTGCGACATTCGGTTTTTTCATCACCCTGATCCCGATCCGTCAGGGCCTGAACGCATCGCGGGATCTGACGAGTATACCCATCGCGGTGCTCAACGGGATGGTCAAGGTCTTTCTGGCCATCGTGGTTATCGAGGTACTGTCATCGATCGTAAGGTTCATTTAGCGTTCTTCGAAAGCGAAGGGGAACTGCAGCGGGAACTGAAGGATTTCATCGCGGCTTACAAGCCGCGGGTGGGGCTCGTTTCCCTAGATGCCCCCCTGATCTCCAACCTTTCGGTATGGAGCAATATAGCCCTGATCCCGCAATACCACCAGAATATGCCCGTGCACGAGGCCAAAGCACTGGCCGAAAGCCTCCTGCGGCGCTTTTCCATGGAGTCGATTGCGGAGCGGAGAAATCACTCCCTGACAATGGAGGAGCGTTTTTGTGCAATGCTCCTACGGGCGGTAATGGTCCGGGACGCCATCCTCGTCCTGGACAGACCTTTCAGTATCCTGACCACGCCGCGGAATAAACGGTTCCTGACGGATACCCTGCGGAAGGTGGACGATTTGATTGCAGAAATACGTCTATTCGACTATAGTTGGGAGAAAGACCGCTACGAGGTTTCGGATGACGCAGAAGCTTGAATTCAAGGTCGGCCTCTTCATCACGATTACTACTGTGCTGATCGTGGCCTCCATCGGATATGTCTTCTACAAGAAGGGCATCTTCGCGCCTGTCCATACCTATACCCTCTCCTCGAAGACGGGCGAGAGCCTGGAGGAAGGAATGCCGGTTGTCTTTGGCGGCATCATCATCGGTCGGGTCAATTCGACGGAGCTGGACGACCGAGGGACGGTCCTCATCCGGATCAAGATCCCGGAGCGTTACAACCGGGTGATCCGTGCCGACAGCAAATTCGTCATCGAAAAGCCGCTTATCGGAGCTTCGCGGATTGTCGTCACGACGGGCAACCTCCAAGGGCCTCCCCTCTCATCCGCAACCGTTTCGGAGATCACTGCGACCAGTGACATCAATGAAATCATCCAGCGGGCGCGGCCGATCGTCGACAAGGCGGATCGAATCATGGGGAGTGTTGCACAGATCACCGAGAATCTGGCCGACCCGAACGGCGAGGTACGGCAGATACTGAAGGACGCAGAAACGGTGACCTCCCGGTTCTCCAAAAAGGAATCGCTCCTGGAGATGGCCGTCGGCGATCCGGAGAGCATCCGGGCGATTCATGCAACCCTACGAAAGCTAGGGGACATCTCCGTTCGGGCCGATTCGATTCTCGCCAAGGCGGAGACGCTGACGGGAAAGACCGGTGAAGAGATCTACGGCCCCGACGGCGTCCTTCCCCTTTTCCGGGACATCCTCCGCGATCTGCTGACAAAACTCGCGAAGATTGATATAGCTCTGGATAATATCAACAAGGTGAGCGGCGAGGCTGTCGGCTCCACAAAAGATTTAACGGTGCTCCGGAGCGAGTTGGATGCGGCGGTAATGGCCATCGGTAAATTGGCCGATGAGCTGGATCGGAAGATCCCCTTCAAGGACAGACCGGAGATCAAACTGCCATGAAAAAGACCCTCGGCCTGCTTTTTCTCTTGCTCGTCATCGCCGGCTGCAGCTCCAAACCAGCGCCGGTGTGGATTGACGCTGGCTACCAGCAGCTCGAGACGTTCAAGAGGGATTTTCTGACCGGTCGGCCGCCGCTCGTTACGGAGCTCCATTTCAAGATGGCCACCGAAGAGATTAAGAAAAGCGGCGACCTCGACCTTCTGGGAAAGGCCTGGTTGACGCGGATGGCCCTGCAGGTAGCCGTTCTGGAAGAGATAGCGGACGGTGAATATGAAAAGATAGCTGCCGCGTTGCCTGTTCCCGCAAACAGAAATTTTTATCTCTTCCTCACCGGCAAGTCAGGCATGGTGGACGACGCGCTCCTGCCTGCCCAATACCGGCCGTTTCTGAAGGCTCTCCAGAACGGAGACACTGTGGTGATAGTCAGGAGGATAACGGAGATCAACGATCCTCTCTCCCGACTGATTGCGGCGGGCCTGGTGGTGCGCAGCGGCCCCGAGAATGGGCCGCTCTTCCAAGTCGCGGTGGAGACTGCCTCTCAGAACGGCTGGAAGAGAACCCTCATCGCCTGGCTCGAACGCCTGCGCCTTTACCATGAAAAATCGGGAGAGGTCGCAAAAGCCGCAACGGTCCGCCAGCGTCTCGACCTGATCTCAAAATAATCTATATGCTGGATATGATTAGTCTTAACTCCGGTACTGGTTTCGCAGGTTCGGGGCCGAACCGTGTGTTTTTCCCTTCTCAGCGGTTTATCCGGCGTTTTTCAATCGTTAATTCACGGGCCGGAATAGCGATCTTTCGTTTTTCCGGATCAGTTTGCTGACGGTAGAGAATGGCCGTGTGACCGATCATTCCGACCAGCTCGCTTCCGGTTTTTCCCGCAAACTCACCGGTAATCGCCTCCTTCTCGTCCTTGTCCTTGAAGTCGGTGAACTTGACCTTGATGAGTTCATGCCGGAAGAGGCATTCGTCAATGGCCCGGATGACCCCCTCCGTGATACCTTCCCTGCCGATCTGAACAACCGGCTTCAGCGAGTGGGCGAGTCCCCGCAGGTACTTTTTCTGAAATCCCTTCAGTGATGTCATGTCTGTCCCTATCTGATCTTGGCAAGTTGCGTCCAGCTCGTCATGTTCCAGGAATGATCGACGACCGTACCCGCCGCGCGGGGCTGAAGGCCGCATTTGCATGCAAAATAATGGTGGAAGGCAAGGCACCCCGTCAACTCCGGATGAAAGGCCGTTACCAGGATATCCGGCGATTCGGCGGCTGCGATAAAATCGTCTATCCGGAGGAGCACCTCCACTCCCGTCCCCGCCGTGAGAATTTTGGGTGCGCGAATGAAGGTGAGCGGCACGGGGTCCGGTGAAACCCGCGGGATGGATGCCTCGCAGGCAAAACTGTTGAGCTGACTTCCGAAACCGTTCCGCTGTACCTCGATATCGATGAGCCCCAGATGCGGCTCTTCCCCCGTGAGCGAGCGCGCGAGGAGGATCGCCCCCGCGCAGGTTCCCCAGAGCTTCATCCCTTGATGGAACTTTTGGATGATGACGGGTTCGATGTCAAAAATCCGGAGCAGCCGCGCGAGGCAAGTACTCTCACCGCCGGGCAGGATCAGGCCGGCCAAGCCTTCGAAATCTTCAGCCTGCTTGACAGGCCGTGCGTTGATGCCGAGGCGCCGGAGATGGTCGAGGTGTTCGCAGACACCCCCTTGAAGGTCCAAGACGCCGAGGGTATTACCGGCTATGGATAGGGGAGCGGTCTTTTCCTCTGTGCCACTCATGGAATCCGTCCCGAAGCCCCCGCTACCAGCCGCGACCGGCCAGAAGCTGTTCCTTGGGGATCGAAGCGATCTCGATGCCCGGCATCGCTTCTCCCAGCCCCATCGAGGCATCGAGGACCTTGGCCGGATCGTTGAAATAGGCCGTCGCTTTGACGATCGCCCGGGCGCGCACAGCGGGAGTGGCCGACTTGAAGATCCCGGAGCCGACGAAGATCCCGTCGCATCCCAACTGCATCATTAGCGCCGCATCGGCCGGCGTCGCGATCCCTCCGGCGGCGAAGTTGACCACCGGGAGCCGCCCGAGCTCCTTCACCTTCAGGGCGAGTTCATAGGGAATCCCATTGGTCTTGGCGAATCCCGTCACCTCCTCCAGAGGCATGGCCGCCAGCTGGCGGATCTCTCGGTTCATCGTCCGCATGTGGCGGACGGCCTCGACGACGTTCCCCGTCCCAGCCTCGCCCTTGGTGCGGATCATCGCCGCCCCCTCGGCGATCCGCCGGACGGCTTCCCCCAGGTTCCGGGCGCCGCAGACGAAGGGGATGGAAAACCGCGTCTTGTCGATGTGGCACTCCTCATCGGCGGGGGTGAGGACCTCGCTCTCGTCGATGTAGTCGATCTTCAGGGCCTCGAGGATCTGCGCCTCCACGAAGTGGCCGATCCGGGCCTTCGCCATGACCGGAATGGAGACCGCCTTTTTGATCGCCGCGATCATCGCCGGGTCCGACATCCGGGCGACCCCGCCATCCCGCCGGATATCCGCCGGCACCCTCTCCAGGGCCATGACGGCCACGGCGCCCGCTTCTTCCGCAATCTTTGCCTGTTCCACGTTCGTCACATCCATGATGACGCCGCCCTTGAGCATCTGCGCCAGTTGGACATTCAATTCATATCTTTTTACATCCACGATATGCCGCCTCCCTGGGGGTTGTGTTGATTATCTTTACTCACCCTTATGGCATTTAATATAGCAACGTCAAGGACAATTATCAAGAGGCGCATTCCTCTACCAGTGCCGGCGTGTCTTCACGTTGCGATCGTGCAGAAACGTCTTGATCTCCGCAATAGTAAAGGTTCGGTAATGCACCATTGAGGCGATCAAAGCGGCGTCTGCCTGTCCCCGTGTAAGGACGTCAAGGAGGTGCTCCGGTCGTCCCGCGCCGCCGGAGGCGATCACCGGGATCCGGACATTACTCGATATCAATGCCGTCAGGGAGACCTCGTAGCCGTCCTGAGTCCCGTCGGCGTCGATGGAGTTGAGGCAGATCTCCCCGGCGCCGAGCCGCTCCGCCTCCTTCGCCCACCAGAGCGCGTCGATGCCGGTCGGGGTTCGCCCACCGTGGATTACCATCTCATAACCGGTGGGAATCTCAAGTGTTGCAGGAATTCTCCTGACGTCCATGCCGAGGACGATACACTGGCTGCCGAATGTCCTCGCCCCCTCGGAGATGATGGTCGGGTTCTTCACCGCCTCCGTGTTGACGCTGACCTTCTCCGCGCCGGCTAGGATCACCTGGCGCATGTCCTCCACCGTCCGGATGCCGCCTCCCACGGAAAAGGGGATGAAAATCGTCTCGGCCACCCTGCGGACCACATCGATCATGATTGCCCGCCCCTCGGTGGAGGCGGTGATATCGTAGAAGACGATCTCGTCCGCCCCCTGTTCGTAGTACGAGCGCGCCGCCTCGACCGGATCGCCGATGTCGATATTCCCCTGAAATTTTACCCCTTTCGTCAGTTTTCCCGCCCGGACATCGAGACAGGGAATGATCCGTTTACTGAGCATGATTCCCTCCCCAGCGGCAGAAGTTCGCCAGTATTGCCAGTCCCGGCCGGCCGCTCTTCTCCGGGTGGAACTGGACGGCGACGAGGTTCCCCTGCGCCACGGCGGCGCAGAAGCGGATCCCGTAGTCGGTCCACCCTATTGCCCATCGCTGGTCAGACGGTTCCGGATAATAGGCGTGGACGAAGTAGAATTCCGCCTCTTCCGGGATACCGGCAAATACCGGGTGTTCATTCCTAAACGCGACATGGTTCCATCCCATATGGGGGATCTTCAACCGCCGGTCATCGGCCCGGAGATCCGCAGGAAAGCGGCGGACGGAACCGGGAACAATACCGAGGCAGTCAGTATCATCCTCCTCGCTGTAATCGAAGATCACCTGGGTGCCGAGGCAGATTCCCAGGACCGGTTTTCCCTCCTGCACCCATCTGTGCAGATGGCGATCCAGACCGCTTTCGCGGAGATTCGCCATCGCCGCACCGGCGGCTCCGACACCGGGAAAGATGATGTGGCTGGCATCATCCAGTTTCCGGTAGTCACGCGTAACGATGGATGGCTCCCGAAGATATTCCAGCGCCCGGGCCACGCTGGTCAGATTGCCCGCCCGGTAATCCACGATGCCGATCATGTTTCTTCTCCGTATCTCTTTCCCTGCCAGCTTCCTCTTACCTCCAGTTCACGGTCGATCGCATTGAGGACGGCGAGTTTGTTTGCCGCCCACGCCGGACCGAGAAAAATGTCCCGATAGCCGTCGGCCGTCAACCGCTGAATAACCATCTCCGATGGCAGGATCTCCAGAATATCACAGACGGTCCCGATATACTCCTCCCGGGGCATAAGGTTTACCTCTCCCCTGCCGTATGATTCGCCGAATGGCGTCCCCTTGAGGGCGAGGAGGCAGTGGATCTTGATGCCCCCGATGGGGAGTCCGGCGATCACCCGCGCTGTTTCCAGAATGTCTTCGTGCGATTCGTCCGGCAAACCCACGATGATATGAACGCAGATCTGTATCGAACCTCCACCTGCCCGCCTGACGGCATCGATGAACGCCGCCGCTTCGTGGCCCCGATTGATCGCCCGAAGTGTCCGGTCATGGATCGACTGAAGACCGAACTCCAGCCATACGTGATGCCGCTCTGCATACGAGCGAATCAGGGCGAGCGCCTCGTCGGAAAGGCCGTCCGGCCGCGTTCCGATCGACAGGCCGATCACGTCCGCCTCGGCGAGGGCCTCGTCGTAGAGCGCCCGGAGCCTCTCCACGGGCCCGTACGTGTTCGTGAAGGTCTGGAAGTAGGCAATGAATTTTTCCTCCGTCGGCCGCTTCCGGTAATACGCCTTTCCCTGTCGGAGCTGTTCGCCGACGGAGGGGAGTTCCCCCGCTTGACGGAGCGCCGATCCGCGCCCGTCACAGTAGGTGCATCCCCCTTCGGCGATGCTTCCATCCCGGTTCGGGCAGGTGAAGCCGGCATCGATCGGGAGCTTATGAACCCGGCAGCCGAAGCGGTTTACCCAGTAGCTCTTCAGATCGTAATACCGCTTCGTGTTGTTCCAGAAGGCCGGTTTCGGCACGGTGACCTCTTTTTTTATTGAGTTTTCCTTACTGATCATATTAGATTGGCTGAGGAACTGCAAGGATTTCAATGGGCGGTCCCCTGCCCTTGACAGGTCTTGTTCGATTGTTGATGAGAGGAGAGGTGGGCGTGTGACCAGGGAATATGACATCATCGTCGTCGGGAGCGGCCATGCGGGCTGCGAGGCGGCTCTTGCGGCGGCACGGATGGGGTGCGAGACGCTCCTATTCAACATCAACCTCGATTCCATCGCGCTCATGTCTTGCAATCCGGCGATCGGGGGCCTTGCCAAGAGCCAGCTCGTCAAGGAGGTTGACGCGCTGGGGGGCCAGATGGGGAGAATCGCCGACCGGACCGCTGTCCATTTCCGGCTTCTCAACGCCTCCAAAGGACCGGCCGTACAGTCCACCCGCTTCCAGTGCGACAAACAGCTCTACCGCCTCGCGATGAAGACCGTCGTGGAGAAGGAGCCGCGACTCCACCTGAGGCAGGGCTTGGTTGAGGGTCTCGTTATCGAGGACGGGCGGATCCGCGGCGTCATCGATCAGACCGCCGTTTTCCATGGCGGCCGGGCCGTGGTCCTCACCACGGGGACCTTCCTCGGCGGCCTCATCCACATCGGGGATGTCAGCTATCCGGCGGGCCGGGCCGGCGAAATCGCCTCCCTCAAGCTATCCGCCTCCTTGCAGGAGCTCGGCTTCGAGATGGGACGGATGAAAACGGGGACGCCCCCCAGGCTTCGCGCTTCGACGATCGATTTCGCACGCCTCGTCCGACAGGACAGCGATCCCGATCCGGAGCCCTTCTCCTTTACCACGGAAAGGCTGCGCGAGGAGCGCCTCCCCTCCTTCTTCTCGGCGACGACAGCGGAGACCCACTCCCTCATCCGCGACAACATCCGCTTCTCCCCCCTCTATGCCGGGATTATCAAAGGGGTGGGCGCGCGGTACTGCCCCTCTCTCGAGGATAAGGTGATGCGGTTTACCGACAAAGAGAGCCACCCGGTCGTCCTCGAACAGGAAGGGCTGGAGACAGAGGAGATATACGCAAAAGGATTGGGAAATTCTCTTCCACCGGAGCTGCAGGAAAGGATCGTCCATAGCGTGCCGGGGCTCGATCAGGCGGAGATCATGCGTCTCGCCTACGCTATCGAATATGACTTCGTTCAGCCTACCGAACTTTGTCGGACCCTGGAAACGAAACGGGTTGCAGGACTCTATCTGGCCGGGCAGATCAACGGCACTTCCGGTTATGAGGAGGCGGCTGCCCAGGGGTTCTGGGCGGGAGTCAACGCCGCCCTGGCGATCCAGGGGGGACCTCCCTTCATCCTAGAGAGGTCCGAGGCCTACATGGGGGTGATGGTGGATGACCTGGTGACGCGCGGCGTCGACGAGCCCTACCGGATGTTTACCTCCCGCGCCGAGTACCGGCTGATCCTCCGGGAGGACAACGCCACGATCCGCCTCATGGGGAAGGGCCGCGAGCTTGGTCTGATCACGGAAGAGCAGCATGCGCGCTTGCAGGAAAAAGTCCGTCAGGTGGAGGCAGGGGTCCGGCAGCTCTCTTCCGTCAGGATCTTTCCGGTTGCGGCGATCAACAAAACCCTTGCGGAGCTTCACTCGCCACCGATCCGGAACCCGGTGACCCTCTTCCAGCTCCTCAAGCGGAGCGAGCTTGGCTACGACGATCTTTCCTGCTTCGAAGGGTGGGAGCACGTGGCCGACCGGGCGGTTCAAAGGCAGATCGAGATCGAGGCGAAGTACGAGGGATATATCCTGCGGCAGCGTGACCTTGTCCAGAAGATGAAGGAACTCGAGGAAATGAAAATCCCGGTGGGTTTCGATTACACCGCCGTTCCGGGACTCTCCAATGAGCTCAAGGCGAAGCTCGCGCGCGTGGAGCCGGTAACGGTCGGCCAGGCGGAACGGATCCCGGGGATGACGCAGGCCGCCCTCACGGCGATCCTCATCGTGATCAAGAAGCGCGAATTGGAGGCCGCCCGAATGAGATAAACAACCGGCAAACCTCACAACGCTTGCCGTCATGGGGACGATCCCGGCGCTATTCCTTTGAAGTTCTCCGCAGCAAACTTCACTTTAAAAAGGATGCTATTTCTGCCGAGGTCGCACTTGCCGCCGGCAAATAAAAACGTTCGGCATAATCTATTACCATACGGTCTGCGCTGAACCGCCAACCGAGACTCTCCATGGCATGCTTTATCCTCTTGATCCAGTGATGCGGAAGTCCATCCGCGTCTCTCTCATAGTACAGGGGGATCACCTCTTTCTCGAGTGTTTCATAGAGATATTCGGCGTCTCTCTGATATTGTACATCCGGATCGTTATGCATGCCGCCATGACCGATGGCAAAACCGTTTTTCCCGTCGTATGCTTCGCTCCACCAGCCGTCAAGGACGGAAAGGTTCAGGCCACCGTTGAGAATGACCTTCTGACCGCTGGTCCCACATGCCTCCAACGGTCGTCGGGGAGTGTTCAGCCAGACATCCACGCCTTGAATAAGGTGCCGTGCCACGTTGTAATCATAGTTTTCAACGAAAACAACCCGTTTCTGGTAGGCGCCGGTATAGCTGAATTGTGCAATCCGCTGTAATAACCGCTTGCCGTCGTCGTCCCGGGGGTGGGCCTTCCCGGCAAAAATGATCTGGATCGGTCTTTGCGCATCTTCAATTAACTTTGCCAAGCGCTCGGGTTGAGATAAAATCAGGTCTCCCCGCTTATAACTTGCAAACCTGCGGGCGCAGCCGATAGTGAGAACATCCGGATCAAGGATTTGGTCGACTTGTTCCAAGGTCTCGCGATGACCCAGGCGCTCGGCCTGCAGTTGCAAGCGTCGACGGACGAAGCGTACGAGGCGCATATTCAAATTCTGATGTGTTTCCCATAACTCTCCATCATCAATATCCGCGATACCCTCCCACATGTCCGGGTGCGTCATTCGTGTGGACCAATCCTGTCCGAGATGGGTCTCAAACAATTGATCCTGTTGAGGTGCAAGCCACGACAATATGTGCACCCCGTTGGTAATATGGCCGATAGGAACTTCTGCCTCCGGTCGATTCGGCCAGAGAGAATTCCACATCATCCGACTGACAGTCCCATGGATTGCCGAGACGCCATTCGCCCGGCGTGCATTTTTCAACGCCAGGACCGTCATGCAGAAAGGTTCCGATCCTTCGTTCTGATTGACACGCCCCAAGGCCATAAAATCATCGTGGGATAACCCCATTTTCTCTCGAAAGATGCCGAGATGCTCTTCGATCAGATCCGGTGAGAACCGGTCATGGCCGGCGGCTACAGGTGTGTGAGTGGTAAATACCGTATTGAGAGCCACGCGTCTTTGGGCGCGGTGAAACGGTATCTGATCGTATTCCATAATTCTGCGGATTTCTTCGAGAATGGCAAATGCACTGTGCCCCTCGTTTAAATGCAGCACCCCAGGGGTGATATTTAATGCCTGTAAGATACGCGCACCGCCGATCCCCAGCAATAGCTCCTGTCGGATGCGTAACCGATTGTCGCCACCGTACAGTCGGGAAGTTAATTTCCGGTCTTCGGTTGAGTTTCCTTCGACGTTGGAATCCAGCAGAAACAGGGGAACCCGTCCAACCTGAAGCCGCCAGACCCGGGCCTGGAGAGTGCCGCCCCGCGTATCTATTCGTACGACGAGTGATTGTCCACTCCTATCCGTAACGTCTTGCAGCGGCAAGTTGGTGATATCGAGCTCGACGTAATCTTCTTCCTGCCAACCCTCCTTGTTCAGGCGTTGACTGAAATAACCCTGACGGTAGAGAAGACCGATTCCGATTAAAGGAATTCCCAGATCAGAGGCGCTTTTTAAATGATCTCCAGCCAGGATGCCTAATCCGCCTGAGTAAATCGGCAGTGATTCATGCAGACCGAACTCGGCGGAAAAATAGACCACCGGCCGCTTGTGTAAATTGCCGCAATGCACGACTCCCCATGCCGTACTTCCTTCAACGTACTCATGCAGGCGCCGGAAGGCATAGTTGATTCGGCTATGGAGCACCAGTTCTGAGGCTCGTTCCTCGATTTCTTCCGGTGCAATCTGATTCAGAAAAGCGATTGGATTATGATCAACCTGACGCCAGAGGTGTGGATTTAAGTCCCTGATAAGGCTAATGACCTCTGGATGCCACGTCCACCAAAGGTTCATAGCCAGTGCACGGAGA
>Ga0315268_10002835_pt1 | contig 19295 bp, 19 predicted proteins | sample C1_top_MG_FD_204535 | JGI IMG/M metagenome (GOLD analysis project Ga0315268, IMG submission 204535) | Sediment microbial communities from Yellowstone Lake, YNP, Wyoming, USA - C1_top | ecosystem: Environmental > Aquatic > Freshwater > Lake > Sediment | place: USA: Wyoming | collected 2017-08-01
CTTTGACTTGCTTTCTTTTGGTGATACAATGTATATACAGATTAAAAGACGGGCAGATATGAGGATAGAATGAACACAAAGATCGAGCCTGCCGAAATCGAAAAACGCCTAAAGGCATGGGCTGATGTAACGATACTCTCTCTTGAGTTAAAGCGCGCTGCCATGAGAAAGAAACATCCTGAACTCGGTGAAGATGAGATCAGTGAATTAGTACGTAAAGAGCTTTCGATGCTGAAGATAAAACAGGATGGACGATAATGCCAAAATTTTTTAAAAAAAGACTGAGGATAAATGGGAGAACTTAGGAAAAGACTGATACTTGTTCTGGGGCTCATAGGTTTTATTGTTTCTTTTGGAACTATTGGCTACATGGTTGTAGAGGGATGGGGTTTTCTGGATTCCCTGTATATGACTGTAATAACCCTAACCACCGTAGGGTATAAGGAAGTTAAAGAACTTTCTTCCAGTGGACGGTGGTTTACGATTATCCTTATAATAAGCGGGGTAGGCACCATGCTCTATGCACTCAGAATTGGTGCCAAATTTCTTTTAGAAGGCGAGATTCAAGAATTATTCGGGAGGAGTAGATTGGAAAAAAAGATTAAAGAATTAAAGGATCACTATATTATTTGCGGCTATGGCAGGATGGGAAGGATAATAGCAAAAGAATTGAAGGGTGAGCAAGTAAAATTTGTTGCTATCGAGAAGACCCCTGGCTTATACGAAAAGGAGGAAGCCCTTATCCTTGTGGGCGATGCCACGAGAGATGATATCTTAAAAGAGGCTGGTATTGAAAGAGCGAAAGGTTTAATATCCGTACTGCCCACCGATGCAGAAAACCTATATGTAGTTTTGAGCGCTAAGGGATTGAATCCTTACCTTTTTATAGTTGCAAGGGCAGGCGAGGAAGGCTCCGAACAAAAACTTCTAAGAGCAGGTGCCGATAGAGTCATTTCGCCCTATCATACTGGCGGACTCAGAATAGCTCATACCGTACTCAAGCCGGCTGTTGTTGACTTTATAGAGTTTGCTACAAAGAGCGGTAATATCGATCTGCAGATAGAAGAAATACCAATTCCAGGAGGTTCTGAACTTACTGGGCTTACATTAGATCAGTGTGGTATCGGAAGGGATTTAGGCGTAATGATTGTAGCGATTAAGAAACCTACCGGCGATATGAAGTTTAATCCCACATTTCGTACAGTTATAGAACCCGGTGATACAATGATAGCCCTCGGCGAGGCGTCAAAACTGAAAATACTTGAAAAGATGGTGGCTGCTCAGAAATAGAGATGGAGTGTCATTGTGAGGAGGTCGTTACGACTGACGAAGCAATCCCGAGAGAACAGAGATTGCCACGCCCTTCGGGCTCGCAATGACAATCAAAAGCATTTAATGCTATAGAATTTTAGGTGTTATCATCCATTGCAGAGACCACTTCCCTGCATCGTCTCTCCTCAAGCAAACAATACCGCCCATCTTGAAAGCGATAATATTCTTTTCTTTATCGCCACAGAGGAGAAGAGAAGATAGCCATCCGAGATTTGGAAGATGTCCCACAAACATGAGAGAATTCTCTTTTGTTTTGAGCTTTTCTGCCCACAGTCCAGGGTCGTCTAAAGGCGCAAGACCAACAGTTTCTGAAACGCCCTTTGTTACCTTCAGGTAATCAGCCAGTATCTCTGCTGTCTGCCTTGCCCTTAATTTACCGCTGTGAAGCACTTCCTCTACTGTTAAATCCAATCCGGAGATATAGGATGCTACCTTTTTTAGATCTTCAACACCCTTATCAGAGAGTGAACTCGATGGATCTTCTTCTTCCTTCTTTGCCTCTCCATGTTGTACAAGATAGAGAAACATGGTTACCTCCTTTCCTTAACTTGGCCTTTGACTCTTAGTCCTTTATTGAATCAGGCTCTATATGCACAACGATATCCACAATGGAAGGGAATTCTTTTTTAATCTCCTTTTCAATGTTGTCAGCAATTTCATGAGACTTTTCTGTAGAAAGATCGCTTCCTACTATGACATGGAGGTCGAGATATGTGGAGTGTACTGAACCCCTCGTCCTTATATCATGGCATCCCTTTACACCATCGATGCTGTTTACGACAAACTTAATTGCAGAGGTGTCCATGCAGATAGTGTCAACAAGGACATCTGATGCATCTTTAAGGATTTCATAGCCGATCCTTGCTATAAAAAAGGTTATTACGATTCCTACAATAGGGTCAGCAAGATAATAACCCTTTCTTGAAAAGAAAAGGCTTGTGATCACGGCGATAGATGCAAGGATATCGCTCTTCGTATGCTTTGCATCAGCTATTAAGAATGTACTACCAAGTTCTTTTCCCTTTTTGGATTCATAAAGCGTTACAAAGATATTGACCCCCATTGTTATAAACATGACAACAAAGCTGATTGAGGTAACGCTTGTTTTATAACCATCAATAAAAAAGAGATAGACCTTCTTCAGTATCTCAAAACATGTGACGAAAATCATGACAGCAATAATGATCGTAAAAAAAGTTTCATATTTGCTATGTCCATAGGGGTGTTTCTCATCAGGGGGATGGGATGCTATCCAAGTGCCGACCAGCCCTACCACATTTGAAAACCCGTCAAAAAAAGAGTGGAATCCATCAGACATCATGGCAACGGAACTGGTTGTGTATCCATAGAAGACTTTTGCAGCAGCAACACAGGAGTTCAGGATTAATGTGTAAATGAGGACTTTTCTAATCTGTACAGCCGAATTTTTTATGAGAGTATCGCTTCCCATTGAATCTTGAACTCCCCAAAGGCATTTTCCATAATAGATTTTCTCATATTCCTGAAAAAATTAAAATAGAAATGAAGGTTATGGATTGTGTTCAGCCTCATGGAGAGTATCTCCTTCGAAAGAAAGATATGCCTTAAGTATCCTCTTGAATAATTTCTACAGGTATAGCAGTCGCAATCAGGGTCGAGGGCCATGCTGTCAGATTTATATTCTGTCCTTTTAATACTTACTCTCCCTCTACTCGTAAAAAGAGTTCCATTTCGTGCATTTCGCGTGGGCATGACACAGTCAAAGATATCAAATCCTGCTTCAACTGCAATCAGCACATCTTTCAGGTCTCCTATCCCCATGAGGTACCTCGGCTTATCTTGAGGAAGAAGGGGTGCGGTGAAATATATCATTTCATGCATCTCCTCCTTTGGCTCTCCCACACTCAAACCGCCAACTGCGTAGCCATCGAAACCTATCTCTATGAGTTTTTCTATTCCTTTTTTACGCAGGTCTTTGAATAAACTCCCTTGACTGATTCCAAACAATGCCTGTCCTTCTTTTTGAAGCCCCTTACAAGTCTCTGCCCATTTTATCGTCAACTCAAGTGACTGAAGTGCGTATTCATACGATGAAGGATAAGGTGTACATTCATCAAAGGTCATTGCTATATCAGAACCGAGTAAAGACTGAATCTCCATCGCCTCTTTAGGTCCAATAAAATGCATTGAGCCATCAATATGGGATTTAAAATAAACACCGTTCTCTTCTATTTTTCTAAGGGAAGAAAGGCTGTAAACCTGAAAACCACCACTGTCAGAAAGTATAAGTAGATCCCAGTGTATGAATTTATGGATGCCCCCGAGAGAAGAAATCGTCTCAGCCCCTGGCCTCAGGTAAAGATGGTAAGTATTACAAAGGAGTATCTCAGCGCCCATTTCTTTTAGTTCATCAGTGGATACTGCCTTGACTGTCCCGAGCGTTGCCACAGGCATAAAAGCGGGAGTATGGATTACACCTCTCGATATTTTTATGAGACAAGCCCGTGCATTTCCATCTGCTTTGAGGATATTGAAATTCATGTTTAACTTTGAAAATTTTGATATTATAGAATATTTAATACAAGCGCATTAAGTGAAGTGTCATTGCGAGGAGTCCCCCTGAGTTATCTATAGCTTGAAGAGCAGATAAAAAGCCCCTGTAGATTCTACAGGGGCTTTTTATCTATTGAATCTTTATCTAACTTTAAGCTTTGACTTTAACCACAGGACAGGAAGCCTGACTGACGACCTTTTCCGTAACATTCATGCCAAGAACTTTCTTGACAAGACTCTGTTTCCCAGCTCCCATTATGATCATATCGCTTTCTTCTTCTTCAGCCACTTCGAGAATCTTTTGTTGGATATCTCCTTCTTCGACTCTTGTTGTTACCACAGCACCCTTAGCCTTTGCAAAATCTTCAATTTCAGAAAGGATTCGATCTCTGTCACCGTTCAATACATCGCCGATATTTTTAACGCCGACCAAGCCGATATCTCCTTCATAGGAAGGTACAACCTTTAAAACTGTTACTACGCATTTCTCGTCCTTGACTGATTTTAAGCCTTCAGTAAGGACATCCATTTTCCCATTAACTGCGATGAGCACCTTCTTGTAACCTTGCATTTCTTTCCTCCTTTTTATTTAATAATCAATACTGGACAGGAGGCATTGATGATTACATCCTCAGCAATGCTCCCTATCATTGCCTTGTTAATACCAGCCCAACCACGGGGACCTCTAATAATTAGATCGCTTTTCAGCCTGTTAGCTGTCCCTACAATCTTTTCTGCTGTCTTTTCTGCTACATGTTCTTCTACTATTTCTGTTTTTATTTCTATACCATAGCCTGAGGCTATTTTCTTAGCATCTTCCATAATTGTTTGTGCATCGTGTATCATGCTTTTTTCCATACCGCTGGTTATGAAGACTTCGTAGTGTGGAATTACATAAAGAGCTGTTATTTCCGATCCATCAGATTTTGCTAACTCGCAGGCACGCTTTAAAGCCTTTTTGCTGAATTCTGAGCCATCGTAAGAAAGAAGAATAGAGTTATATTTTCCTTCGCACTTCTCGCAGGGCTTGTTTACTACAAGAACATCGCATGGTGAGCTCACAATGACCCTTGATGTCACGCTGCCCATAAACAATTTTTTGAAACCCTTTCTCCCATGAGTCCCCAATGCGATAAGGTCTGCATTTTTCGAAGCTGCAATATCAACTACAACTTCATGAGGTTCACCTTCACAGACCATGGCTTCTATGCTCCCATCTAATCCAAGCTCTGACGATAATGTTTCCTTTGTTTTAAAACATATTTTTCTACCTAACTCAAACCGTTTTTCTCTCTGTCCAGGGGCGATAGCAAATTCCTCTGTATCAAAGAAGACTGCATGTACGAGTGCGATCTTCCCCCCATGTTTTTTGATCCATCTTGAGGATTCTAAGAGGGCTGCCTTGCTGAATTCAGAGTCATCAAAGCCTACTACGATATTGTTATACATAATTAATGTGCACCTCCACTTTTCCGAAAAATCATTCCCACACTAAAGCCTGCTCCTAAGGCAGCAGCTATGGATATTATTCCGTATAATGCACCTTTGTTTTTTGCCATATCGGCAAAGGTCTTCACCATGCCGGTCTGCTCTACAAGGACATCTGCTGTTGCGGTTTCTATAACTTTCTTATCTTTAATTGCATAGACTGTAACCAGGTATTTTCCTGGCGGGGCTTGGTGTGGCCATTCTGTTAATATGTAGTAATCCTGCCCCCCATTCTTTTCCCTTAGAGAAATTTTTCCTGATGATACATCATATAGATTTAAGGATTCTTTAAACTTTATAAATTCATTAAACCATTTTGTTTTTTCTTCCTCACTCACAGCGGGAGTCATTTCTATATGCCTTTTCAGGGCTTGATACCCAATACCATATTTGTCCATTTCATCTCTGCTTAAAATGTCTTCGATACTTTTTGTGCTGTGGAGAAAATAGACACCCGGTGTATGCTCAAGTTCCAATTCACCTACATTCATCCACAATAATCCTGCAACTTCCCCTTTTTTCTGTAATAACTGGCGGCCCTCTGCAGATGTTAATTTAATAACAAGGTCAACTCCGGGATCAGAAATACCGCTTACACCGACCGTGCTGCCGTGATAAAAGAAGTCTATTTGTATATGGTCGTGGTTCGCCCTGGCTGTTAATTGTGCAGTTGATTTCTTGGGAAATAGAGACAGTAAGAACAAAATAATGAGAACAATTATCGCAACGCTGGTAATTGATTTTTGGTATCTCATCAATGACCTCCTTTAAGTGATAACAATAATGATGGTGCCATGGTTAGCTCAAAGATCATTTTTACTGTAACTACAAGCACTATCGCAGCAAGCAGTATCTTGAGCTGCTCTCCTTTTAATTTTCGTCCGAAGACTGTTCCAATTTGAGCGCCGATTGTTGATCCTATTAACAACAGGACTGCAAGGGTAAAATCCACTGTGTGATTGGTATATGACTGAAGGAAGGTAACCTCAATACACGTAAAGAGAATCTGGAAAAGGCTTGTACCGACAATCACATGCATAGGCATTCTTAAGACATAAAACATTACAGGTACCATTAAGAAACCACCGCCCACGCCCATTATTGCTGCAAGTATCCCAACCAAGCAACCCAAGAAAATAGGGACCGTTATAGAATGGGTTACCCCGGACTTTTCAAAATGTGTTTGAAAGGGAAGAGATTTTAGAAATGCCTCTATTTTGGACTCCTTTTTAACTTTAACCTCTTCGACTTTCTTTTTCCGCATACTCGAAAGGCTCTCAACGAACATATATCCACCGACGATTCCGAGCATTAGTACATAAGTTATTTTTATTACAAAATCTGCATTACCCATTGCCTTGAGAATCTTTATGGCTTGGACTCCAATTAGTCCTCCTAAAAAACCACCGACTAAAAGGTACAGCCCCATCTTGAAATCTACATTGCCCACTTTCCAGTGAGCGTATGTGCCAGAGGTAGATGCTGCAACAATCTGATTAGAGTCTGTAGCAGCGGCTACTGTTGGCGGTATACCAAACATTATGAGAAGCGGTGTCAGCAGAAATCCACCGCCAACTCCAAAAAGACCTGACAGCAGTCCAACAAGCAGGCCAAGTCCTATAGGTAGAAAAATTGCAATACTTGTTAGGGCTACGGGTAAATATAAATACATATCCTATACCTCACCTTCTTTTAGTCTTGACATCGTAACAACCGGTATTGATATTTTTTTAAATATCTCTTTTGCTCCAATGAATCCGTTACCATTAAGGCTCGGGCTTAGAAATATCATTTCGATGTCTTTATTCTTTTCGGTGAAGCCTTTTATATTGGTAACAACATCTCCCTCTGCTACATCGCAATTAATTTCTACTGAATTTCCCGTATACTGTCTGATTGCAGCAACGAGTTTATTCATAGCGTCCTCCCGAATTCTCTGTTGACGCTCCTGTAAAATTTCTTTTACCGGTTTCAATTCCCCGATCTCTGCTAAGGCCTTAACCGCAATATTAGTCTCAACTGTTTCGAGCAAAGGCTTGTCGTAAATCATCAGGATGTATATTCGAGCATTGAGAATCTTTGATATATCGAAGACATAAGGAAAACCTTCATCGTAAGCCCTGTCTCCTTTTGTTACCAATAAAATTTCCTTCACCTTGTCACCTTATCCTTTCTTCGAATGAAGAAAACCAAGAAGAATGCCATAATCTAACTAATTGAAAAATAAGGGAAAAATGGAAGGCAGGGGTCAAGGGAGTGTTTCATATTTGAACGGATGTGAACAGTATACTCTTTAGGGGGGTATTTCTATTTTTTCAAAATACGCCAAAGACTGGTTCTCGATATTCCAAGAACCTCTGCGGCCTTTGATTTATTGCCTCCGAACATCTCAAGAACCTTTGCTGCATAATCTCTATTGAGATTGCCTATAGTCTTGACCCTGTTCGGCTCAAGCGTTTCAATATGGAACACCCTTATGCTCTGGGGAAGGCTATCAGGAGTAATTAGAGAGGTTTTTTCAAGAATTATGGCCCTTTCGATTATATTTTCAAGTTCCCTTACATTCCCAGGAAAACTATAATCCATCAAGATATCTATTGCCTCTTTTGTAAAACCTTTTATTTTCTTATTTGATTTTGAAAGATATTTTTTCAGAAAATATTTACTCAGAACTTCTATGTCTTCCTTTCTTTCCCTTAAAGGCGGGATGAAAATTTCCATTACATTTAGTCTATAGTACAGGTCCTCTCTGAACCTACTATCAGAAATAAGAGGTCCAACGCGCTGGTTTGTTGCAGCTATGAACCTGACATTAACTTTTATGGATTTTGTCCCACCGACTCTAAAAAATTTACCCTCTTCAATAAAATTAAGCAATTTTGCCTGCAGATTTGGAGACATCTCGGTGATCTCATCAAGGAAGAGAGTACCTGTGTTGGCAATTTCCACAAGCCCCTGTTTTGATGTGATTGCACCTGTAAAGGCGCCTTTTTCGTGGCCGAAAAGCTCGCTTGCCAAAAGCTCTTCGGTAAAGACCGCGCAGTTTATCCCTATGAATGGCTTTTCCTTCCTCATGCCTGTATAGTGAATCAGCTTTGCTACAAGCCCCTTACCCGTGCCTGTTTCTCCTGTAATTAAGACATTACAGTCTGAATCAGTGAGACCTTCAATAGTGCGCACAACTTCTCTCATACTTTTGCTTTTTACAATAAAAGGCAGGTCTTTATTAAGGCCAAGGGATACTTTAAGGGCTATATTTTCTCTCTGTAAACTTTTTTTTTCCTGAATCTTCCCAAGCTTAAGGATTAATTCATCAAAATTAAAGGGCTTGGTTATATAATCTTCTGCTCCTTTTTTCATTGCTTCCACTGCTGAATCAATAGTGCCAAAGCCCGTGATGATTATTACTTGTGTGTCAGGGTATTTTTCCTTTACATTTCCAAGCAGGATAAGTCCATCCATCTCAGGCATCTTTATATCTGCTATTAGGATATCAAAGCGCTCCTTTTGAATTCTGTCCCATGCCTCCAAGCCATTATTAACACCTGTGACTTCATATCCTTCATTCTTCAGGTTATGAAGAAGGTGTTTTAATGTTATCTCTTCATCTTCAGCTATGAGAATTTTCATCGCCATGTAAGGGATCTCTTAGGGTTCTTTTTGGTAAATCTATTATAAAGGTACTGCCTTTGCCTTCCTCACTATCTATGCTTATCTCTCCATCATGTTTTTTAATTATACTATACACTATAGAAAGTCCCAGTCCTGTCCCTTTTTCTTTTGTGGTAAAAAAAGGCTCAAATATTCTTTCTGCTGCCCCTTTAGAGATACCTACACCTGAATCAGAGACTTTTATTTTGACTGTCTTATCTTCGTTTATTATCTTTACACTTAATACACCTTCACCTGACATAGCCTCGACAGCATTGCTGAATAAATTAATAAAGACCTGCTCCATTTGTCCCAGATCGGCAAAGATGGTAAGTTCCCCTTCGAGGGAAAAATTTATCTTACTAAGGTTCATAGAACTCAATAACCGATCATAAATTCTAAGAATCATTTTTCTGATATTGATTTCAGCAAATTCAGGTTTTTTGCCCCTGGTAAATTCAAGAAGGTCGTTAATTATTCTTTTTACCCTTAATGTTTGGGAATAGATATCATTTATAGAATCCATAATAATCTCGTGGTAATGTTCTTTTTTGATCTCTTTTGATAATGTCTGAGCAGCAAGATAAATATTATTAAGTGGATTATTAAGCTCATGGGCAACACCTGATGCAAGAGTCCCCAGGGCTGCTAATTTACGGCTTTGTAGTAATTCTTCCTCCTGTCTTATTAATGCTTGTTCCCTGAGTTTCAGGTCTTCCTCCATCTTGTTAAATGTGTCTATTAATGTGCTTACTTCATCATGTTGTTTAGGAACTGGCAAGGGAGAGAAATAACCTTTGCCTATCTTTTCAATAGTATTCATTAATATTCCTAATCGGTTGACAACTCTGTGACTGATGACAAAAAGAAGAACAAAGCCGATAAAAAATGCAGTTGGAATAAAGATAAAGGCGGTTCTTCGAGAAACATTTATAATACTTTCAACCTTAATCCTTGCCGAACTGTCAAGGTCCTTTGATATCATTAGTATCTCCTCCCCCAGTTCGCTTAGAGAACTTGTTTCAGATGCAAGGTACTGAAGGATTTTTATAGTTTTGTCTTTAGATTTAAAGTTGATCTTTTTGAACAATTCAGCATTTTGACTGGGATGGTCTAAGAATGTCGATTCAACAAGGGGTAATAAAAAGGGATAGGGCAAATTTAGACTTTTTAAATCATTTAGTACATCTTTGAAATCAGCAATTGTTTTATTTATCTTCTCAAAGCAGTCCCTGTATTCTTCAAGCCTCTGATCTAATGTCTGGAGCGCTAAGACAGACCCCCTGTAGGGATTACCTTGACTAACAAGACCCTTTAGCTGGGTTAAATAGTTACGGACATCATCTGCCTCTTTAAAGTCACCAAGAAAGAAATTCTTTTCATGTCTTCTTAGCTGCAGGGATTTGCTTCTGATGCTGGCAGCAAGTTCGAGGAAACCAACCTCTTTTCGTATCTTCAGAAAGTCAACATATGCAAATATGCTGAGAATAATAATTACGGAGAAACTTACAAGAAAACTCAAAATTATCTTCTTCTTAATAGACATACTGTATTATAAATATTACAAATCAACTATTCAAAGAATACCCCCAGGAGCTTTTAATATTTTTCTAAAATAAACTACGTGGTATAGAATCCCGAAGAAATCAAAAGAAGAGTAAAAATTACAGAAAGCTATGGGCAGGTACTACTAAAATTCATTTGTTGCTGAATTATAGGCGGATTTTATATTCTTTTATTTTTGACCTCAGGGTATTTCTATTTATACCAAGAGCCTTTGCAGCTCTGACCTGGTTACCTTCTGTTTCCCTGAGGACTATCGAAATAAGTGATTTTTCGACTTCTGAAAGGACAGTATCGTAAAGATTAGACCTCTCAAGTTTTGCAAGCTTTTTTAGGTAGCGCTTTAGTTTTTCTTCAAGAAAGTCATTTATAGAACATGAGTTTAATGCTTCGATGAGAAGTTCTTTTTTATCCATTATTGACCTTTATATGATTTTTAGAAAAGGTGGTGCAGGTATTATAAAGAACCTTCAGTTTTTTGTGTTATTAAATTTTTTTACAGAATGATTATGATTTTCTATACCCTCTCTTCACCTTTAGCAAATCCAAAAAAATAATTATGGAACACAAAGTCTTAGAAAAAAGTTTATATTTGACAATTGTGGGTTTATTTGATTCAAGGACTTATAAAGTGCTATCTTATAAAACCGAACCCTCTTTGAGGAGAAAACGGTAAGAGAATGAATCAAATACTTCCTACCCTGAACGTTCCTTTAGCCGTAATTGCGATTTTGATTAATTTTGTCTTTGCCATCCTTGTATTAGTCCGCACATCTCGAACTCTCGTACACATTGCCTTTTTCTTCATTTGTATATCTGTTATCGTTTGGAATCTTGGAGAATTGATAAGGTATTTCACAGGGAAGCAAATGTGGTCAAACCTTTCGTTGATTGGTTCAGCGATGATACCCACTCTTATGTTTCATTTTGTTATTACCCAAATTAGACCTGAACAAAAAAGCTCAGTATGGATTGTGCCCGCATATACCTTTTCATTCTTTTTAGCACTAAGTTCCATTTTGGCTTTTTATTATCAAGGAATTCAACCGTTTGTGCATGGTGCTATGTGGGATGTTTGTTATTTTATTTTTTTTACGCCCTTTTATTTAGGCCTTATTGTAATGTTGATGAATGCTATCAAAAAAGCAAAATCTGAAGATGAGAAGAGCAGGTTGTGTTACATGTTGCTCGCCGGTATCATTGGCGTTATTACGGTAGTAACTGACCATGTTCAAACCTTGAACGTCCCTGTTCCTCCGCTGGGACACTTGGGAAGTGTGTTCTATTCTTCGATTTTAGCCATCGGTTTATTCAAACACCGCACTGCCTATGATATCCTTGCTCAGATGCGAATGAAACTGGAAGTCTTAAGTGAGATGGCTGCAGGCATTGCCCATGAAATCCGAAATCCCTTGAGTTCTATTAAAGGAGCCTCAAATCTTTTGTCCAAGGAATTGAAGAAATTCGGTGATATTAAAAGTCAAGAATATGCTGACCTTATAGCCGAAGAAATTGAACGGCTGAATAATATTCTTATCAACTTTCAGTATTTCACCAGACCATTGAAGATAGATAAAGGATTAGTTTCTGTGAACGAGGTTATTCAGAAAACAGTAAAATTGGCTGAAAGTGATACACTGAATATAAAGATGAAGCTGGAGTTGTCTCCGAATCTGCCAATGGTTGAGGCTGATGCTCTGTCCATGAAACAGGTTTTCTTTAACATGATTAAAAATGCAGCAGACGCTTGTAATTCAGAAGGCGAATTGGTAATTAGAACTGAATACATTGCCCCGTGGGTGAAGATTAGTTTTTCAGATAACGGTCAGGGAGTTCTGCCAGAGTTGCTTGATCATATCTTTGAGCCATTTTTTACTACTAAGACAACTGGAATGGGGGTAGGGTTAGCTATTAGCAAAAGAATTATTGAGGCTCACAACGGCCGGATTGAAGTAAAAAATATATTGCCGAAAGGTACTCAATTTTCTATATTCCTGCCTGTATAAGGAGGTAATCACTTATTCTGACCAAAGCGCAATAAAATAAACCTGAATAATGCAGACGTTGTCCAAAAATTTATTTAACATATTGAATTCTATAAACTGTGGAATTTAGGCAGGACATAGTATTTTCGCTCATTCTCGTCCCGATAAGATCGGGACTCCGAGGCTTTTGCCTTACCCCCCTCATATCCCCCCTTGCCAAGGGGGGATGAAGTGTTATCTTTGGTGGCTATCATCCTACATTTATGCCCGAAGAGGCAATCACGCATGCTGACGCGGTCTGCATTGGTGAAGCAGAGAACAATGTCCCTCGGATAATCGAAGACTTTGTTGCGGGAAGGCTCAAGCAATTTTACAAAAATGAACCGGTTGACTTAAAGGGGCTTGCGATTCCCAATCGAGAACTCATTAAAAAATCTGCTTACATAATCCCTGATGCTCTCCAGGCTACACGTGGCTGTCCACATCGATGTAAATTCTGCTCCATAACCGCATTCTTTGGAAACAGGTTTCGTGTTTGTCCTATAGATAAGGTGATTGAGGAACTGAAAACACTGGGTAAAAATGTGCTCTTTTTGGATGACAACATCATTGGAGACCGTGTATATGCAGAAGAACTTTTCTCAAAGATAATTCATCTTAAGAAAAGATGGTTCAGTCAGTGTAGCATCAATATTGCCTATGATGCTGAACTTCTGCGTCTTGCTCATGTGAGTGGTTGCCGCGGGATATTCATAGGCCTCGAATCGCTTTCACAAGAGAATCTGAAAAGCTGGAATAAGGGATTTAATAGGTCACGTGACTATATCTGGGCAATTAATAAAATCCATGCTGCAGGAATTGCTGTGTATGGAGGGATTGTTTTTGGCATGGACTGGGATACATCTGATATCTTCAAGAAAACACTTGATTTTCTCTACACAGCAAAAGTTGATGCACTCCAGGCAACAATTCTCACACCGTTTCCAGGGACACCACTCTTTGAAGAAATGGATAGTCAGGGAAGGATTATAGATAAGGACTGGAGTAAGTATGACTTTAATCATGTCGTTTTTGAGCCAAAAAACATAAGCAGGGATATACTTAAGAATGGCCATGACCGGGTTTTAAGTGAATTCTATTCAAGGAAATCAATATTACGTCGACTCTGGCATGCCTTTGGGTACCTCAGTCCGTGGATGGTTTTCCGCGGTTTAGTACCACTTAACTCTGGCTACCGGAGCAGACTTGAAGCAGATGGGACATTCGAGAGAGGCAAGAATTTGGTTGTATCCCGATATACAGGAGGCAGATACTTTTTTTCCAGTCAGACAGAATCAGCAAATTGATATGACGAAAATTGCCCTAATAAGGGTTATCGAGGCCACTTCAAGACAAATGAAGCATTTTGGTGATAGACTCTTTTGGTAAAATTACCTAAGAGGTAAACCTGAATAAAAAACATATTATAAGCTGGGTACTTTTTGATTTTGCAAATTCGAGTTATTCTGCTGTTATTGCATCTGTCGTTTTTCCTGTCTATTATGTAAATTCTATAGTAGGAAATGAGGTAGGCCTGGGTGACCTATGGTGGGGTAGGGCTATATCATTGAGCATGGCCATCGTGGCATTGAGCTCTCCTTTTTTGGGTGGCATTGCAGATTATGGAGGCATCAGAAAGAAGCTCCTTTTTCTTTATACCGCCATAAGCGTATCAGCTATAGCAAGTTTATCTGTTCTTGGGAAGGGAATGGTCTTTGAAGGATTTGTTATGATAGCCTTAGCCAATCTCGGCATGGAAGGAGGCCTTGTCTTCTATAATTCCTTTCTTCCCAGGATAGCTACTCCAGAGTATCAAGGACGGGTCTCGGCATGGGGGTTTGGGGTTGGCTATGCAGGTTCTATTCTTTCCCTCCTTTTTGCCCTACCATTAGTAATAAGCGGTAAGTTCGATGCCACATGGCTTATGGTTGCAACCTTTTTCATGCTCTTTTCAATGCCGGCTTTTCTTTTCCTACCATCAGACACTAAACGTGAGTTCTCTGCAGTTCAGGCAGGAATGAAAGGTTTAAGATATACGATGAAGACATTAAGGGAGATATGGAAAAAAAGAGAACCAAGAAATTTTCTCATTTCTTACCTCATTTATGAAGATGGGGTAAATACAGTGATTGTATTCTCGAGTATATTTGCTGCTACTACACTCGGTTTTAAACATCAAGAGCTTATAACCCTTTATCTGATTGTCCAGGTCTCAGCACTTATTGGGGCCTTTGTTATGGCAAGGCCAATCGATGTATGGGGCCCTAAGAAAGTAGTTGTTGTGTCTCTTCTTATGTGGGTATCAGTGGCAACCATAGCATTTTTCATTCAGACAAAAACCCAGTTCTGGATGCTCGCGTCCTTTGCAGGATTGGGTCTCGGTACTGTACAGGGAGCTACGAGGGCATTCTATACTCAGTTTATACCCAAAGGACAAGAGGCAGAATATTTTGGTGTGTATTCTCTGGTCGGGAAATCATCTGCTATAGCAGGTCCTCTCATTTTTGGTCAGGTATCCAGTACATTTGGTAGCCAGAGGCCTGCAATCCTTTCTTTAGTTGTTTTCTTTCTTATAGGTATGATAATTCTCCAATCTGTTAAAGGTGGAGGCCCCTATGTCAAGCCTGATTAATATCCCCTACGCTGTTGAAGCGGCTGCTCAAAAAAATCCAAAGAGGATAGCTCTTGAGATAGAAGGGAAGAGTTATACATATGAAGAGCTTCTTAACTCATCGAAATCCATTGCCTCCTTCCTTTTTGCTGAGGGTATTAAGCAAGGAGATAGGATAGCAATTTTTTCAGAGGGCAGGCCAGAATGGGGAATAGCCTATCTTGGTATCTCATTTCTTGGTGCAGTTGCAGTACCAGTAGACAACCAGCTTAGCGAGAATGAAGTAAGAAATCTTATTCAGGACTCAGAGAGTAAGACGATTTTTATCTCACAAAAGACTTTAAAGACCTATGAGGCTGCAATTCATTCCCTCTCACCCCCCTGTGTTCCCCCTTACCAAGACTCTACACCCCCCCATCCCCCCCTTACTAAGGGGGGGCAAGAGGGGGGTTGTAAAGGAGGGCAGAGAGGATTCTCAATCGAGGCAATCAACTTCGATAGTGAAGAATTCTTAAGAATACTTAAGTACCCTCATCTAAATACTTTCCCTTCCAAAGATCCCGATGACATGGCCTCTCTGATTTATACATCAGGAACTACTGGGAAGCCAAAAGGCGTAATGCTCACCCATAGAAATTTTCTTTCCAATGTCCAAAGCATCCAGAAGGCAAAAATTATTGATGAAAGAGATTGCATTCTCTCTGTCCTTCCGCTCCATCATTCTTACCCTTTTATGGTCAACTTTCTTGTACCACTCCTTACAGGTGCAAGGATTATGTATCTCCAGAGCCTCAAGTGTCCTGATATTTTGAAAACGATGGTAGAAGGAGGGGTAACTGTCCTCGTTGGTGTGCCTCAGCTATTTGCTATGCTCAGAAGGGGGATAATAGACAATATAACTACTTTACCTTTGCCTCTCAGATGGCTTGTTTTCTCTATCTTAAGACTCTCAGGATTTCTTAGGGATAAATTGAGAATAAACATTGGTCGAATAGTTTTTTCAAGTATTCATAAAAGATTTGGGGAAAGATTTAGGTTTTTTGTAAGCGGTGGGGCAAAGCTTGACCCTGAAGTCTCTCAGGGTTTAGAGGCCTTCGGATTTACCATAATTGAAGGTTATGGCCTTACAGAGACATCTCCAGTAATTAGTTTTAATCCAATAAAACAAACAAAGAGAGGATCGGTGGGATTACCTTTGCCTGAAGTACAAGTAAAAATAATGAATCCAGCAGAGGATGGCACAGGGGAAATAGCTGTCAAGGGTCCGAATGTTATGAAAGGATATTACAGAAGCCCTGAGGAAACCGAAAAGGTTATAAGAGATGGATGGCTCCTCACGGGAGATCTGGGATGTATCGATAATGAAGGATATCTCTATATTACAGGAAGAACAAAAGAAGTTATAGTACTCTCATCAGGTAAAAACATCTATCCCGAAGAAGTTGAAAAGCATTACCTTCAGAGCCCACTTATCAAAGAGATATGTGTTCTCGGTGTAGAGAAAAAGCCTGGAATTGCCGAAAGCCTTAAAGCTGTTGTAGTACCTGATATTGATTATATGAGAAAGAACAAGATAGCTAATTTTAATGAGGCAGTAAAATGGGAGATTAATGCCCTCTCTGCTAAGCTTCCTCCTTATAAGAGAACCATGGGTTATGAGGCCTATGAAACTGCACTCCCGAAAACTACATTAGGAAAATTAAAAAGGTATGCCATAAAAGATATCTTGGCAAGGAAAGAGGTAAAGGAAGAGGCAGAAATTAAGGAAGAAGAGATAAAGGTTGTCGAAAGTCCGACAGGGAAGAAGGTGATTGCTTCGCTTGAAAGGATCACAGAGAAAAGACCTATAAGGTTAGACCATAACCTTGAACTCGATCTCGGGATCGATTCCCTCGCAAGAGTAGAGTTGATTGTTGCATTAAGTAGTGCCTTCTCGATTGAGCTACCAGATGCCTTCGGTGCCGATATCTATACTGTGAGAGAGGTGATAAGAAAGATAGAGGAGTTTAAAGAAGGTGTCGGGGAAATGGTAGCTGCTGAGGTCTCGAAGGAGTGGAAAGAATTTTTCAAAACTGAGCCATCAATCGAAGATCAGAGGGCCGTCGGTTTTGTCCAGGGTCCTTTATCAAAGCTGTTTATTATTCTTTTCATCAGTCTGCTAAGGCTTATCGGGAAGGCCTTCTTTAAATTAGAAGTCAAAGGGATCAACAATATACCACCTTCTCCTTACATAATAACTCCAAACCATGCCAGTAATCTTGATGGCTTTGTGATAGGGATAGTTATTCCCATAAAATCATTCATGAACATTTACTTTCATGGATTTCAGAAATACTTCAGCAACTGGTTCACCTCCCGCTTTGCAAAATTTGCCCATGTAATACCGATAGACCCTGAAACATATTTGAAAAGAGCGCTTCAGATCTCTGGATATGTTCTTAAAAAAGGTAAATCACTCTGTCTTTTCCCAGAAGGTGGACGAACTTATGATGGTAATCTTCTTCCCTTTAAAAGAGGAGTAGGAATACTATCGAAGGAGCTTGATGTTCCTTTAGTGCCAACTCTGATTGAGGGAACCTATGAGGTTCTTCCGAGAGGAGCTATATTGCCTAAGTTCAGGAAGATTAGGGTTACCTTTGAACAGCCTCTCTATCTAAAAGAAATAGACACCTTTGGAAAACCAGCAGATATGGATGATTATGAATGGATAGTTTTTAAGCTGAGGGACATCATATCTGAGATGAGAGGGTAAGAGGAAGATAGTGTCATGTCCCATAAATAACTATACATAAACTGTCATTCCTGCCCCTTTGTCATTCCCGCGGAGGCGGGAATCCAGGGGTAAACTCCAGCAGGAATCCATAACTGTTATCTCTGGATTCCCGTTTGCACGGGAATGACGAAAGAAAAAGTGTACAGAACTGTTAGGGACATCCCAGTTGCTATTTTCTGGCGGAGAGGCAGGGATTCGAACCCTGGGTGGAGTTAGCCCCACAACGGTTTTCGAGACCGCCCCATTCAACCACTCTGGCACCCCTCCGATGTTTATTATAATAAATCAATGGCTTTTCTTTCTTATTTGAGTTTTCCAGGTGTAAGGACAATCAAGGCTTGAAAACACCGTTCATATTGTAACATGAACATTACCGGTTAATAACTTGGTTATGCTGACGGTGACCAGACAGTGATATTAGGCACAAGGCTGAAATCATAATCCTCAGTCGCTATATGATGAATGGATTTCCTCAGCATTACGGCAAGGTGGGCGGCATCAGCGGTGATAAGGCCATGGTCTTTTGCCAGTTGTGCTGCTTGTTTGATGTCGCTGCTCCTCAGGTCAATAATATTCAAGCCTGCTTCCTGCAGTTTGCTCATATATTCCATGTACTCGATGAGAGGGGTTAAGACCTTTCCTCTGTTTCTCTGATTTTCCAAAAGCTTCTTGACATGCTGCACAGACACTTTTTCAAGAAAGTTCGATGCTGACTGCATCATAATATTATAGGAAACCTCTTCAAGCACAAGTGCCGAGGTATATGCCTTTATGTTTGAGAGTTCTATCCGGTTGAGAAATTCGACTGAGACAGGGTTGGTATCAAAGGCATGCTGGAGAAAAATAGTTGTATCAATGAAAACAGCGCTTGTGCCCTCGAAATTTCTAAGATTTTTCCGCATAGAGATCATTCAGGTCTTTCATGGACAGTTTCCCCTTGACCAAGCCTCTGGTTTTTTCAGTATAGGTTTTCTTGATCGGCACGACAACAATGCCTTTCGGGGTAATTTGCACATCAACCTTGTCGCCGGTATGTATATTGGCCTTTTCACGAATATCTTTTGGGATTACAATCTGTCCCTTAGCAAGAACTCTCGCCGTCGGCATAAAGCACCTCCTTTGATATTGTTTAACTATGATTCAGGTTAAACCTTAATTTAAGTATAACCATATTGCAATGTATTGTCAATTACCTTAATCAAAAGCGACAGGTCATGGGCGTTTATGCCTAATCCATCTCGCTCTGACTACAAAATTTCGGAAATATCAATTCTTTTCATGCTGCGATGCCTGTGACCCGAATCACTTTAAACTTTAAAAT
>Ga0315268_10002836_pt1 | contig 19293 bp, 17 predicted proteins | sample C1_top_MG_FD_204535 | JGI IMG/M metagenome (GOLD analysis project Ga0315268, IMG submission 204535) | Sediment microbial communities from Yellowstone Lake, YNP, Wyoming, USA - C1_top | ecosystem: Environmental > Aquatic > Freshwater > Lake > Sediment | place: USA: Wyoming | collected 2017-08-01
AGGCCTAATGGCTCGTAGGCAGCTGTGAGGTAGAGTGTAAGACCAGAGTCGGGGTCTCTGCCGAAGCTCCAGCCGCCAGAGTACAAGTGATAGCGGAATTGGCGCATCACCTGATCCTTTGTCCCAGCGTTGCCAGTCTTTGCAACTGAGATAACGTGGGTGTTGATGTGTGCGGCCGGGTGGCCAAGCGCTGCGAGCTCGAGGGGCATAATGTCTTCGAGCAGGTGTCGTAGGTACTCGCCTTGGAACTCTCTCCATGCGGTATAGTCGTTTCTGACGAAAACCAGAAGGCTACCGTCAGGCTCTGCTGGATAGATTCCCCATTCGTCTGGCGCGTTGAGTGGAGCTTCTTGTACCCAGTTCCACATTAAGCCGCCGTGAACCACATCTGGAATAGGAGCACCGAGGACTGATGTAATAAGGCTGTACGCAGCCTCCCAGTCCGCACTATCGGTTGGGAGTCCACCTACATAAGACCTTGGCTGGAAGTTGTACAGGTCAGTTAGACTTGTATCGTACCAGCCTGGGATTGATCCGAGTGGCGAATCTACTGGTATAGCAGAACCTACCAAACTCGCTTGAGTGATGAAGTCGTTCTTGTCAATTATGTGCGAGAGGGCCTGTCGGAAAGCGATACTGCTTGTCGGGAAGGCCTGGTCGTTTGTGTCGTATTCCCATAAACCGAATTCGCTCACCAACGCTGTAGCATACGTCGCGTGGGTGGGGTCATTCGTCTCGAAATACGCATAGTCTAGCGGGTCTAAGGGTTCATCGAAAACGTCGAATTCCTGGGCTTTGAAACCGGCGAGCTCAGCTGCATAATTGGTGTAGACTTTTACCAATATTTGACTTGCTCGAGGACCGAATTTCTCAAATTTCGAATCATCAGTGCTTGATGGTGTGTGAAAACCGAAAGCTGCAATAGGTATTAGACTCAATGACATCAAAGCGATAAGCACTATGCTTACTAATGCATTTTTCTTATTCAATTTCCTTACTCCTTTCTCTTTTTTTCAGCATTAGGAGTATGTCAATAATCGCCTTTAAAAGTCTTATGGAAGATACTTACATTAGAAAGCACTCATTTTCTCCGACGAATCCTTCCATAAACAAAACTCAAAAGCGCCAAGATCACCACAATGGCCAAAACAACAACACCCGGAAGAATATAACCAGACCATGAAGGCAAAGGCAGAGACACAACGGCATCTTTGTTTACAAAACCCAAAGAAGCCCTCGCCATTCTGGAAACACCACTGAAACTACTCTGAATAGTAATGTCTCCGATAGGAAACTTGCCAGTAGCGTTTGCAAACGCTGAAAAAATAGTGAAACTTGCCCAGCCATCTACGCCTGTCACACCTTGGCTAAGCACTTTACCTGTGCCGCTATACCCGCTCGTAATAGTGATTGTTGAGTTGTTAAGTGGATTTCCAAAATAATCCACTGAACGAACACGCAAAGAAGCCCATATGTAAGCCCTCGCATTGCCTGTCAAAAAGAGTGACGCCACAGGACTAGGCAAATTAGTTAAATTCGCCACACTGTTCCCCAGCAGACTCAAATTAGTAATCGTAGAATTGGAAATACTTACCTTAGAATTTCCGAGAAATAAAAGGTCAAGACCATTCACGTAAGTGTCTGCCACATTAACCTGCACAGAAGTGCCCGGAAAACTCAAAACTGAACTTTTGTAAAAGTTCGTCAAATTCGCCAAAGAACCCACAGCATCAGAAGACGTAATAAATAACTCATCAATGGTTGAATTTACAGAGGAGAGCGAAGAAGCATCTTTTGCACTCAGCGAAGTAATATTACCGTTGGTGAGCGTAATGCGGCTACTATCTGTACTGAAGATTATTTCAAAAGAAGAAGAATTTATCAGAAGCGAAGAACTATCTCTCATCTCCAACGCGTGTTTGATAGAGGTACCATTTGTAATTCTCATATTTACATTCCCTTCGATAATGAGCTCAGACCCGCGAATTGTGGAATTCGAGAAATCCAGTGACGTATCATTGTAAGCTTGAATCCAGGCGTAATCAAACTTTGAATCAAACGCTGAGAAACCAGAATGGTCAAAAAGCTGAATTTCATTCGTCTTTACACCTGTCCAGAACCAGCTATTCAAAACGTAAACATGGGAAAAGCCACGCTCCACAAACCACAAGTCTGTAAAACTGTTAAGGCTATTAAGGCTATTAGGGTTATTTATAAACACGCTAGAGTAGTTGTATGTTAGGATTTTCCCAAGGAGTGTGCAATTGCTTCCGAAAGAAACAGTACTATTTTCTTTTGCCGTCAAAATGGGGAGCAATTTTGTGCCAGAGCTTACAATAGACGAATTCACGGTAATGGACGAATTTCCCGCCGCAATTATGCCACCATACCCAGTCTTAGCCAAACCCGAATAGGTCTTTGTACCAGCAAGCATGTCCACTTTGGAAAAACCTTTCGTAAGGATCGCAGCTAAACCCGAAACCTGCGTCGAAGTCGACAAAGACATGTAAGCATGATCTGACAAGGTTACATTATTGAAAGTGACGCGAGAAAGGTAAACCCTTGAAGTGTTGAAGACATCAAAAGCAATGCCCTTGTCAGGCAAAGATGGCGATGACCCTGGTATCCTGCTTGGTCCGGTTCCTATAATAATAGAAACGTTAGCGTTATCAAAACTTTGGATTCGATCTACTCGAACATCAGAAAGACTGACATTTGTTGTGCCAAAGCTTTTAATAAGTGTGGGTTCGCCGAGGTTTATGTAACTAGTGTACGTTACTTGTCGGTAAAACGCAAACCCGCTTCCAATGATCTCACCGTCATAAACAATAATGGCACCGCCAAAACTCGCAGACGCACGCCCTGTGGGGGGACGCACTAGAAAACTTGCCGCTGTATAAGAGATGATGATGGCATCCGTAACGATCAAACGCGGATGACCATTCGAAGCGTTAGATAATCGAATGTACCTATCATAAGGAGCCTTGCTGCCCATAAAATACAAAGTTACATGTTGAAGAACAAGTGTTGCGTTCCCTGTCACCTCAATACTTCCATTGAGATAAACCACCGCATGTGATTCTGAACTCACCCCAACGAAACGAGTAACATTATTCTCAGAAACAACCAAGTTTCCCGTGATATTGATAGAATTTCCCAGATTTTGTGTGGCGCCCACGTTCGCAGACGAAACAGGACCCGAAGATACTAAGCTTGAAATATTAGATGAAGCCACTGGAACACCAAACAAAACAGATTCAGTGAAGAAAGAAAAAACCATCACTAGAAGTAAAAAAGTCAATAGTTTCGATTTCATGCAATTTCACCAGACACTTCATTAGAGACAGAGTTTTTGCAGTAAAAGAGCTATTTAATCGTTTTCCTCAAACGAAAAATGAACGAAAACACCGAGAGACAGTTACAACTTGTTAAAAACCCAAAAAGAATCCATAACATAAAAATTGCAACGCACCCTCAACTTTCGCGAAAACAAGTCTAACCACGGGTTCTCTGGTCATATTTGCAGCATATTTGGATCCTAATAGTATCATATAGTGAACCGGGTCTAGAGAAGCGCAGAGCAGATACACACAGCCACACAAACCATACCACGCGAAGAACACGCAACACTTTTAAAACCCAACACACCTTGAAAATAAAGGGCAAAAATGAAAAAGCAATGGAAAAACCACAACGTCAACCTCCAGCGCTTAGCAGAAACCATCCAAAACCAATACCAAAAAAGAAACCTAAAACTCAAAACAACAAACCTAAAAAACGGCTACAAGATCCGTTTAATACTTACGTCAATTCGAAACCCCGCCATGATGGACATAACCATAAAAGGAACGCCAAATGATTTCACGATAGAGACCAAAGCGGCTGAATACGAAGACGAAGCAGTAAAAATCGGCCTCTTCACTCAAATCTTCGGCGGCGGAAACCTCATACTTGGCAACATCAAAGCCCGGGAAGAAGAAGAAAAACTCGAAAATGAATTCTGGACAAAAATAGAGGAAACCATAGCACCTCTGACCAACCCTGCATAGCGTCAATAGCTCATAGGAGTCACAAAAGAGAAACTCCGCCACAGTCCAAAACCAGCCAAGAAAGACGTTATAACCAAATCGCACTCCAACGACCACACGATTTGCAGAGGCGATGTCTTCAAAAAAATCAGGAACGCTTGCGAATCAGAGTCACTGCTAGGATTAACCTTAAAGGCAAAAGTAATAGTTTTGTTACTCTGAGAAGGAACTGGAATGTTCGGATTGAATGTATCCGCCTTCAAGTCCCACCAATTAGTAGAGACAATTTTTGTGGTTTTTGGACTCGTTGTAACAACTATGTCGTGCTTACCATCGAAATACTGCAAGGCATACCTGACAATACTCACCGAAAGCCCAGAATAACTTGTGGGGTTTGAAACCAGTAATTCAAAGCCCACCTGAACGGACGCAGGCTGACTCATATCAAGAGTGATATTAGAAAGAGTATAGTCAAAATTCCATAAAGCCAAATAAAACCTCGTGTAATTTCCCAATGGAAAAGCAACCCAACCTACAGAAACTACCGCAATAGCAAAAAACACAGCGGTTGGGACACTCAACCTAGACAGTTTAACGCCCATTATGACAGCAAACCCTCCATAAACCAGCCTAAAACTCCACCTAGAAAGTGCACCATGGCGCCAATTGGGAAAAACGCTTTGAAAATAAAGCCCAAAGAATCCCAATAAACGATGTTTGCTTGATAGAAACCTGCAACGTTACCAAGCAACACTGGCAAAATCATGCCAAGGTATACTAACAACACAGAAAGAAAGAGCGACTCAAAAACACCCAAAATAAGCGTTTTAGCATCAGCCAAGAGAACCCCAGCAAAAGCGCCAACAAAAAACAACAAAAACAAGTCATACCATGCCAACACTTGACGACTACTTAAGAAAGCGTTCAAAGTAAACGAAGCACTAGCAACTCCCCACGCTATCACTATTGCAATACTTCGCGGCTTTTTCCACGTTATCTCATCAGGCGAACCCGAGAGAGGTTCCTCCTCCTTGATGCGGAGCGCTGAGCAATGTTTAGCGTCTCATCCTTAACTTAGGATTCAATATCTCGTCCATGGCATATCCCAACAGAATAAACGACAGCGACAAGATTGCGATTGCAAGACCTGGAGGAATTATTAACCACCACAATTCCGCCCTTTGCGCCACGTCGCTCAGCATTCTTCCCCAGGATATGGTACTTAAATCTTTGAACCCCAAGAAGCTTAACGCGGCCTCGGTGACAATGGCGCTAGGTACAGTCAAAGCTAAGGTTACGTAGACTAGGGTGATTACGTTTGGCAAAATGTGCCTTGCCAGGATATACGGTGTCCCGGCGCCAACTGCCTTGGCCGCTTCCACATAAGGCCGTTCCTTAAGACTTAAGACCTGCGATCGTACGACTCTTGCAAACCCCATCCACCCAAAAAACCCAATTACGATGATCAATGTACCCATGTTGTATTGAGCCTGCGAAAGCACGGTCATCAAAACTATCATCAGAGGTAAACCAGGAAGAACCAGCAAGGCATCTGTGAACCGCATAAGAACTTCATCCACTACCCCACCCATATAAGCAGAAACTAGACCTACAATCAATCCGATCCCAACTGAAAGAATAGAAGCCAGCAGCCCGATAATTAACGAGATACGGGTGCCGTAGATTAGTTGTGTATACACGTCTCTTCCATAACTATCAGTGCCAAACAATCCCCATGCAGTGCCAAACAGTTGCATGTTTAGACCGTCCAGATAAATGGCAGCCTCCGCATTTTTGGCCAGCTTCGTTATAGTTATTTCTATCCCGAAAGTATAGTTGCCTGCCCGCGGAAATAACTGCCTTAACGTGGTGACCCCTGAGCCAACCGATTGAAGGGCATAGGCGGGGGGGTAAATCCAATCAAGAGTGCGCCTGGCTTGGGTGCGGTTCGTCGCTACATAATTTTCAGGATAGAGCCCTTTTGTCTGTGATCCCCCAAAGTCAAACCTCGTCAAACTATACGTGAATACACTAGGGGATACGCCTATTAACCAGTTCTGCCTCAAAACAATATTTGCTTTTACGCTGACGCCATCTATTCGGGGCAGAAGTATAGCCGCAGTAAACGTGAATGTGCCTGGGACTCCTGAATAAGGATAATAGAAATTCTTTGACACAAAAACTGTCACGGAAGAGTTAACCGGAGCAGACGAGTTTTCATACACTATTTCCAAACTTCCAGGACTGGCAGGCAGTCCAACTTCGGAGGAGTATTGTGCAAAAACATTTGGGAAGGAAGGTGTAACCGTTACATTAAACTCCTTCAGTGCGTTTGGATTGTCAAATTGTGAATCGTTTATTGGGAAGAAATTCTCCGTTAGCCCTTCACCACCCGGAAAATACTTCAGCCAAGAGGGCGCTGCATAACTTCCTGCCAAGCCCCTTGTATTTATAGGGTGATAGGGCGTAAGCAGTGGTGCAGCCATAGAAACTATGATAGCTATAACCAGTATAACGACGCCAAATAGTCCTCTTTTGCTTCTCCATAAAGAGAAGAGAAATCCTTTAAATCTTTTCAAGTTGAATGCGAGTTTCGCTTTTCGCGTGGCCATTTGTTTCTCACCCGTATTTAATTCTAGGATCTATTACCCCGTAGAGCATGTCTGATATGAAGTTGGCTATTATTACTGTAAGTGCTGTCACGTAGAAAATCACGTGCAAAACAGGGTAATCTTGCGTTAACATGATAGAGTTCAACGTTAGCCAACCTATACCAGGGTAAGAGAAAACGTTTTCTGTAATCATCGCACCTGAGATTAAGAACCCAAAGGCTAATGCCGAACTCGTGATTATTGGCAACGAAGCATTCTTCAGTGCATGCTTGAAAATTATGGTTCTCTCCTTCAACCCCTTTGCTCTGGCTGTCAATATGTAATCTTCTGTAAGCGTTTCGAGCATTGTTGCTCGTGTCAACAAAAGATAGTTACCATACTGAAAGAGGGTAAGTACAGCCGTAGGCAGAATAAGGTGTTGGATACGAGATTGCAATTCCACGAGCGACGGATAAGAAATCTGCGTACCGAGTAAAAAGTTTAAGTTCCAAGGAGGCATGTTGTCACCCACGATACGGCCTGCAGGCAAGATTCCTTGAAATATGCTGATGAAAACCAGACCCATCCAGAAAGTTGGCAGCGAAAAGGTGATCAACGAAGTAATTACAGATGCACTGTCAAAAAGGCCTCCTCGTTTATAGGCAGCGATGACACCCAGTATGACTCCAATAAGGATAGACAGAACCGTTGAAAGCCCCATTAGTATAAGCGTATTTGGAAGATATTGCATTATGTAAGGTCCAACGGGTACGTTTCCAGTTGCTGGAGAAGTTTCTCCAAAATTCCACGTCAACATGCTTGTCAGATAAGTTAGGTACCTAACATGCCATGGTTGATCCAAACCCCACCTATGCATTATTGCGGCTATCTTTTCGGGTGTGAGTATTTGTCTAGCGTTGCCAATGAAAAAGTCGATAGGCGAGCCTGGCATGACTTCGAATATAACGAAGTTTATTGTTAGTACAAACAAGACAAGGAATACTGTGTAGATTAGCCTTTTTACGATATAACCTCGGAGACCCATTAGCGACACCTCACATACGACGGTTAAGTCAGAGGTATTTAAATCTTATACTTCATTGAAAAATTTGTGTTTTTTTATGCGTTGTTTTTAGGGTTTATGTAAATGGCTTGTTTTTATGTGGGAGTATGTGCGTGTGTGCGCACAGGGTAGGGCCTAGTCTTGTATATGCTGCTACTAGGATCCAAATATGCTGCAAATATGACCAAGAATTTCGGGTTCACTTGGACTGGTGAAATGTGCGATAGAGATATACGCTGTCGGGTTGTAAGATTTAGCCGGTGATTTGAGTGGCTGTTATGGTTAAGTGGTTGGCGCATGCGAGTTTTCAGATTAATAGTGGCGGCAAGGTTATCTATGTAGATTTGGAGGAGTACGGTAAACCCTTGGATAAGGCGGATGTGGTTTTGGTGACGCACTCGCACACTGACCATTGCGACTCGACTAAGATTAGGCAGGTTCGTAAGGATGGCACTGTGGTGATTGCACCTGCGGATTGTGTTTCGAAAATTGGCGGAGATGTAAAGACGCTTAAGCCTGGAGAAGAGACAACCGTGGGCGGAGTAAAAATCAAGGCTGTGGAGGCTTACAATTACAAGCGTTTCAGGGCGCCAGGGAATCCTTACCATCCGAAAGGTTTTGGAGTGGGCTATTTAATTACGGTGGAAAACAAAACCATCTATCATGCTGGTGACACTGACTTCACACCCGAAATGCGGCAATTCGGAAACATAGATGTAGCGTTACTGCCCAGCGGAGGCACGTACACGATGGATAACGAGGAAGCCACTTTGGCTGCAGTGGCTATTAATCCTAAAATCGTCATTCCCATGCATCGTTGGGACACGAACCCTGAAGAACTTAAAAAACGTGTAGAGGCCGTTTCGAAAATCAAAGTTTTGTGTTTGAAAGAAGGCGAAGAGTACCAAATTACCTAACGCGACGCCTTACCATCTTTCTCGAGATGACGATTATGAAGAAAACTCACGTTTTCGACCCAAAGCATGCGGCTGTTTTGGAAACAGAAGAGAGAAAACTTTGGGAAAACCCAGATCAAATTCTTGGACTTGTGGAGATTAAACCCAATTTCATTGCAGCTGATTTAGGCTGCGGCAGCGGTTTCTTCACTATACCGCTGGCCAAGAAAGTGGCGAAAGTTTATGCTATTGATGTACAAAAGGAAATGCTTGAAATCCTTGAACAGAAAATGCGCAAACAGAAAATCAAGAACATTGAGCTTGTACTTTCTAACGAGAATGAGATTCCGTTGGAGAATGGAAGCGTTGAGCTTTTGATTACAGTAAACACTCTTCACGAGTTCAGTGATAAGGGGAAAATGATTAAGGAAATGCAGAGAGTGCTAAAGCCGAAGGGGAAGATAGTGATTGTTGATTTTAAGAAAGAGGAAACGGGCTTTGGTCCTCCAGTTGCTATTCGGGTTTCGAGGGTGCAAGCAGTTTCGCTTTTTGAGGTGCAAGGCTTCAAAACTGTAAAGACGGTGGGTTTGCCTTTTCATTACGCCCTAGTGTTTTCCAAGTAGTTTCCTTGGCTGGGTTCAGCTTTCTTTTGTTAGTTGCTTATTGGCTGCTTAGATTAGGCGGAAGTCCTCTTTTATCGTCGTCAAGACCACGTGGGTGTTGGCTCGCTCCACATAGGGCAACGATAGGAGCCTTTTGGTGAATTTGCTCAGTTCTTCTCGATTCTTGAATTTCGCGATTACGAAGGCGTCTGTTAAACCCGTTACGTCGTACACGCTGCAGACGTTTGGAAGCCGTGCGATTTCGTTTTCCATCTCCAAGAGCCTACCTTTAGATACCGTGATTTCAGAGACAACTGTCAATTCATAACCGAGTTTTTCATGGTCTGGTATGATTGAGTAGCCTTTTATTATGCCCGTTTCTTCCATCTTTTTAATCCTAGACAGAGCGGTGCCCACGGATATATCGCATTGTTTGGCTATCTGTCGCGATGAGAGCCGCGCGTCCGCAGTTAACGCCTTCAATATTTCGACATCTGTCTCATCAAGCTCCATAATTCCACCGTCCTAGCTAAACATTCATACATACATGATGAACATCTATTTAACGTTTGTCGCTAAATTTGTGAGAAATACTTTTATATTTACAGAAATACTGCATTCAGTTATTAAATTGTCCGAAGGTATAAAGATGACACACAAATCGTTGCAGGCAAATCAAGACTTGGAGACTTGCTTGAAACTCGTGAGAAACGCCGACTACATACTGCTACAATTCACCGATTTGGCAGGATTCTTCAAAGGTAGAACGATACCCGCAGACGAAGCGCAGAATGCCTTAGAAGAAGGCGTGGGCTTTGACGGTTCTTCTCTCTTGGGCGGCGTTAGCATAGACAAGAGCGACATGGTTATGAAACCCGACGCGTCTACGTTCGCCGTTTACCCATACTACTTTTACGACAAGAGCGTCGCAAGCTTCATCTGTGACATGCAGCAACCCGACGGCAAGCGATTCGAAGGTGACCCAAGATACATCTGTCAAAAAGCGATGGGAAAAGCCTTAGCCGACGGCTATGAAGCCACAGCGGCGGCTGAGTTGGAGTTTTATCTAGTGCAAAAGAATGAAGACGACAAGGTTTTGCCAGTTGAAAATCACATCGCAGATAAGCAACGCTATTTTGACATTGCACCTGACAGAGATGCCACAGAAGGATACCGCATGGATTTGTCGAACGCGTTATTCACTATGGGAATTACAGTGGAACGGCAGCATCACGAGGTGGGTTCAGCGCAGAACGAAATCACATTCAAGTATTCAAATCCACTTGTTACTTCGGATAACATAATGCGCTACAAGTTCGCGGCAAAAGCCGTGGCCAACAGAAAATACAGTTGGATAGCCACATTCATGCCTAAACCGTGGCACGGCAAACCAGGCAGCGGTATGCACATTCACTTTGGGCTCTTTGACCCGAAAACGGGCAAGAATTACTTTTATGATTCGAAGAGTTACGCGCATCTTTCGCAGAAGTGTAGGTATTTTATCGGTGGCGTCTTGGAGCATGCGCGGGCGTTGTGTGCCGTTGTGGCGCCTTCGGTGAATAGTTACAAGCGTCTAGTGCCGGGTTATGAAGCGCCAGTGTATGTTGCGTGGAGTAAGAGGAATCGTTCAGCCCTAATTAGAGTGCCTGAATATTTTCCTGAAAAAGAAAAGGAGGCGCGGTTTGAGTTTAGGTGTCCAGACGCGCTCTGCAATCCTTACCTCATTTACCCAGCAGTGCTCTCTGCTGGATTGGACGGCATCAAAAGAAAAATCGACCCAGGCGACCCCTTGGACGTGAACGTCTATCACTTAAGCGAGGCGGAAAGGAAAAAGATGAAAATCATGGTTTTACCGTCTTCATTGAAAGAAGCCTTGGAAGAGTGGAAAAGCGACGAGATTTGTGTCCAAGCTTTAGGAAAGGAGAATGCAGAGAAGTTTGCGGCGCTTAAGATGCAAGAGTGGAAAGAGTACGAGCCTCACGTACCGAGTGACAAGAGCGAAGTGACTCCCTGGGAACTGCAGAAATATCTTTATGCGTAGCTGTATTCAAGTGTGCGGCTTTGTTCGCTGCTACCTAATTCTTTTTCCATCACGGCAGCCAGATATTTGAAGGAGAGGTTCCTGAGTAGGGTGTCGCTTTGTAGGCTTACAATAAAGGATACTGGGCGTTCTAGGTATTCTTCCCAGTCTGCTCTTAGTTCTTGGATGAATTTGGCATAATCTGAATAAGTTTTGTGAACCGAAATGCAGATTCTGTCCCAGTTCATGCCTGCGCCTGTAGAGACAAACAGTATATTTGGATGTTTTTCAAGGAAGGCTTCGGTCTCCCGCACTCTTTTGTCGGCGTACTTGTCGTATTTCCAGCGTGCGAAAGTGAAAGCCAAGATTTCAAAGTCGAGTTTTCTTAAGTCTGGCGTGGCTGTGTATTCGATGAGTCTTGCTTTCTCGATTAGTGCTCTTCTTCGTGTGATAGTGGGTTGAGATACCTTGAGTATTTCGGAGAGTTTTCTGTCGCTTAGTCGCGAGTTTTTGATTAGTTCGAAGAGGATTTTGTAGTCGATTGGTCTAAGTTCCTTCATGTTTTAACTGTAAGTTCGTTTCACAATATAAGTGTTGATGACCTAGCGCTAAGAAATGAAATGCCTTAATGCGTCAAAATTAAACATGCATGACCATAATCTTGTTATGGCAAATTTTCTGTCGGCTCTTCGGGCGGTTTTTGCTCCTGTGGCTGAGGTGGCTCTGGTGTTGGTTCTTGTTCTGGTTGTGTTGCTTGAGGCTGTGGTTCTGTTGAAGGTTGCTGTGTTGGTGGTGTTTCAGGTTGTGGATTTTCTTCGATTGCTTCTTGTTTTGGTTCGGTCGTTGTTTCTTGAGTGGGCTGCGTTGACTGTGGTTCTTCATTTTGCGATGTTGAAGTGGTTTCAGCGGACGGTGGTGTCTCTTGAATGTTTGTTTGTGGTTCTGGGTTTTGTGTCGATTCTTGCTGTGTTTCTTGTGCGGGTGGTTCAGGTGGTGCTTGAGGTTCTTCTGCTGATGCCGGCGCTGGTGCCATGTTAACTCTTCTGTTCATGAGCCAGAACGCTATCAACAGTACCAACAGCATCATGCCTAAGACCAAGGCTATTAAACCATAAAACGGGATTATGTAAAGCGTAACTGCCTGACTGTCGGCACCCGCATAGTTCTCGTTCCCTGACCAGCTTGCCTGCAAGTAGTATACTCCTCCAGACTGCGGTGTCCATTGGTAGGCATAGTGTCCATTAGGGTCAACATTAACCGTCGTTAAAACCTGCCACACTCCGCTGAATGAACTCACGTAAATGCTCACCGTCTCCACGCCCGAAGCAGAAACAATTCCAGCGATGTTGACCATGTTGTTTTCCATTATAAAGGTCGAAGAGACGGAAATCGAAATCTGCGAAGGATTCAAAGCCTGATAACTTGCCGAAACCTGCCCAGGTGTGGACTGTTCGTAGCCATCAACAGAAACCACGTTCGGATTAGTCTGCTTCAACTCAGTTGGACATTCACCCACGCGCCAGCCGTTTGGGAAGTTGTCACCCGTGCTTTCGGCGATGTAATAGCGTTCGCTGTTATAGTCCACATAATACGGGTTACTTCGCGCATAGCTAGGCTTGTTTGGCAGGCTCACGCCTACGTTCAAATGCTGCTGGCTAGGATATTCCAATAAAACTACGTCCAAACCGCCGGCTTTCAGGATAGAAGCTGTCAACAAGGATAATCCGCCGCAGTCGCCATAGTTGAGTTTCAAAGTCTCAACTGGATAAACCTCAGGCGAGACTTGGTATGGAATCTGTTGAGCAATACTCAAAACGGCATCGGCAAAAACTTCGGTGTCAGAATACACGCTTAAAAGGGCGTCGGCTATCGGCTTTACCGCGTAAGGCGTTATGAATTTTGCGAAATCTGCCGATGTGAACAAATCATGGTTCTTGCTTGCATAATAGTTATACAACGCAGATGTCACGGATACAGTCAAACTGTACTTGACGGAGCCCCCTGGATGGTCCGTGAGCCGGAAGACGCTTTGATAGTTTGTCGCGTTAGCCACGTTGGAAAATGACATAGTTAGAAATAGGGATAGAAAAACTGTGATGAGAATTCGTCGCTTCAACTTCACCACTAGCCTCCCACATACAGAAACCAACAGGGACAACTATACTTTATGAACACAGAATCAAGACACAAAATCAAGACCGCCGAAACTTACGCGCTACTTCCTCTATCCTGTTCCCTACAACTTCAATTTTGTCTTGCACGATTTCGCCAAAACCTTTCTCGTAAGCACGTCTGATATGATAAATCTCAAACGGGTCAATGCCTATGACTCTGCAGGCAGTCGCGTCTACGGCTAAAACATCCTTTCCAGCCATTATCAGGTCCATCTTAACAGGATTTCCAGAAACGGGACCTGGTCCTTCTAGGGCATAGAAACCGTCGATGATTGTGAGCCCAGCCTTTAGAACGCTGTTTATGTCTGTGATGACCTTGCTGATGTTGCGCAGGTGATACTTGAACTTCATCTTGTCGGGCAACAAACCGAACATGTTCTTCATGCCCAGCGTCACGCCAGTTTCGCTGTGCGTCTTAAGCTTTGCCGCGTTTATAATTGCCGAGTCCACGACAATTTTCGGCACGGTAATCTTGTGCAAAACTTCTAACGAAGAGATTTGTAAATTGACTCTTTCTTTCTCTCTGCGCAGGTTGATGAACTTCACTTTGTTGTCTTCGCACACTTGGAGCATGCCCGTTGCCTTGCAAGCCTTGTCAGCGTTTGTTACTGACGCGTCTGATTCTACAACAAAAATCCTGTCCGTAAACTCTCTTGCCCTGCGTATCAGGGCTTCTACAACAAGCGGGTCAGTAGTGGCACCGGTTTCGTAGGTTTTGGTTGAAATAAAATTGACTTTTATCAGGACCTGAGGCGCGTCTTTTACTATGTCTTTCATTCCGCCGATTAAATCCACAGCTCTGTAAACCGTTTCGTGCATTCTAGGTCCTTTAACAATCGCCACTGCGTTAGGTTGATTCATTTCTGAAAGCTCTAAAGTCAAGAAAACAATGCTCTATTAATATTCATTGCTTTTTTTAGTGCCAGTTCGCGCAGAAAACTAAGTGAGCTGGAAAGAGGTTTATTCCAGTTTCAGTTCATCCATCAACCCGCGTGGCGGATACGGAAAAACATGGCTTTTCTCAGGTTCGAAACTTACTGTAACTTCTTCACTTATGCTGTAGGGCTCGCCCGCTAGGCTTGGCATGGTGACTATTACCTTGTCTTCGTTTTTTAACAAAATCTCATAACGCGTAATGGTTCCCTCGAAGGTCACATCCTTAACCGTGCCCTGCAAACCATTTTGTGCCTTCTTCAAGCCTCTCTGCAGTCTTAGGGCTTCAGGGCGAACGGCAAGAACGATTCTTTCGTCCTTCTCCCTCACCTTAGCGTTGGCTGAGTACACGGTCAAGTTTCCCCGAAGCCTAATTTTCGTCAAGCCCTCGTCCACTCCGGCAACGTAGCCTTCGAGAAAGTTCGACTCACCAATAAAGTTAGCCACAAACAAATGCTCGGGATTCATGTACAACTCCGTAGGCGTGCCCACCTGCAGAATCTTTCCCTTTTTCATAACCGCGATTCTGTCTGAAATCGCCATGGCTTCTGCCTGGTCGTGTGTAACGTGAATAGCTGTGAGTCCGAGGTCTTTCACTAAGTGTCTAATGTCGTATCTAAGTTCGTTTCGAATCTTTGCATCGAGCGCGCCCAAGGGTTCGTCCAACAAGAGCAGCTTCGCACCCGCAGCCAAAGCTCTAGCAACAGCTACTCGCTGCATCATGCCACCGCTCAACTCATTCGGGTAAGCGTCTGACCGTTCGTAGAGCCGCATCATTTCCAAGGTTTCTCTTCCCAGAGCAGCAGCGTTTTTTTCATCCTGTGCTTTGATGTGAGGACCGTAAGTGACGTTTCGCCATACGTTCATGTGTGGAAACAAGGCGTATGTCTGGAAAACAAAGCCCACGCCTCTGTCTTCGGGGGGCACATTTTTCATGGAGACGTTGTCAATGTAGATTTCGCCCTTGTCGGGCTGGATTAGGCCAGCGATGAGTCTTAGAAGTGTGGTTTTTCCGCAGCCGCTCGGTCCGACCAAGGAGAGGTACTCTTTGTCGTGAACCTCTAGGCTGACGTTGTCAACGGCGACGATTTTTCCGTCTCCGAACGTCTTGTTGATGTCCACCACCTTCACGTCGGGCACGCTGAAACGCCTCCTTTTGTAAGCGATTTTTTGGAATTACACATAATCACGCTACGCATCTTAATACCTTCCCCTCCCGCGAATCACAAACCTGAGCAAGAGAAGAATAACAATGGAAAATAGTATGAGAAAACCGCAGCCAAGCCCGACCGCAGAAGATATGCCCACGCCTCCCTGGGTTAAAAGCGGTTTTATCCAGCTCACTAAAAGAACGGGCACTGTTTTTATGTTCGTCGAAACCGCGACCGTTGCGCCTGTTTCACTAACACTGCGGGTAAACATAATTATCGCACCTGCGAAAAACGAGTACTTTACCAAGGGCAAGATTATCGTTCTGAACACGGCAAACGGTCTTGCACCGAGTATTCGCGCCGCGTTCTCGATTTCAAAATCCACACGACCCACAGCAGCCGCCAAAGACTTTACAAAATAAGGATAAGTGATAGCAATGTGTGCAAAAATTATCAGCAGCATCTCGGGAACGGACGGAAAGCTTCTCCAGAAAAGAGCCAAAGACGCACCCAAAGCTACAGAGGGAACAATAATCGGAATGTTTACCAAGACATCAAACACCGCAGAAACGGTTTTGCCCATTCTTTTCCGCGCAATCATAATCGCCATAGGCAAGCCCACGATAACATTGACCAACGTAGCCACAAAGCCGATGAAGTATGACAAAAGCAAACTCTGCCAATACTGTTGCCAATCACCAGTACCTGCCAGCGCGCTGTTTAAAGTGCCATCGAAAAAGGCAGGAAAAGCACTAACAATAACAAAAAGTGCTGGAATCAAAATAATAAAGAACAACACTAACAGCGTTGCGCCGTCACGCAGCGAAACTGCACTTTTGCTGCTTAGTTTCTTTTCAAAAGAAGGCGAAACACGACGAATCGGGAACCTCAGCCGTGGTCCAAGAATCTGAATTATAGCGAAAAGGATGACAGCGATGAGTATTAGTAGCATACTCGCAAAAACCAGCGGAGCCTGTCCGTACAGTGCTTGGTTTTGGGGCGTGTTCATGTTAGCTATGAAAACTGCGCCGTTTTCGAAGGTTCCTGCCACGACTATGGTAGCGCCTGTTTCGGATATCGACCTCGCGAAGGCGAGCACAAAGGCGCCTATCAAGCTGGGCTTCAGTATAGGAAAGGTTACTGTTCTCTCAGCAGCCACAGGCGAGGCACCCAAGGTTCTTGCGGCTTCTTCGTAGATGTTTTGATAGTCGAGTAACGCGCCGACCATAACTCGGACAACAATAGGAAAAGAAAACACAAAGTGCAATAGTATGACAAGCAGCCAGCCCGGAGAAATAAGGCTACTACTAAACATTCCTGAAACGCCGTATGAACTGTCCCAGAAAAGCAACAACGAATAGCCCAAGGCCACGGTAGGTATGATAAACGGTAAGTCGGCTAAAGTATCAAGCACGTTCAGCCAACGTGATTTTCCTCTTGCAATCAGCCACGCTGCAGGAATCCCTGCCACAAGGTCGATAATTCCAACGAGAATAGCCACGGCGAAAGAAAGCCAAATGGCGTTCAAAGCTCTTGACATTAACGGGGGGTTATTCACAACATCCATGAAAAGATTCAGTTTCAACGCTGTGCCCAAGATTGGTGGAACTAAAATCACCACGAGGAAGAACAGAATCGCGAAGATGTAGATTGCATGGTGCAACGTGGTTTTTGACGAGATTTTGTCTAGGAATTTTGTTATTCTAGCCTTTGCACTCATATTCCTTCACTGTATGGTTCTAGCTTCGGCTGTTTTTGCTTGTCGAAATCTGTTGTATCGCGAGAATCGAATTATGCGCAGTTATTCGCTTTCTCTGGCCACCGCGAGTATTCTCACATAGTCCGCCGTGTCATCACAAGAGTCTGCCACGTGTTCTAGTTCTTCAATCATGTCCCTCAAGAACAGAAATGATGCCGCGTCTATCTCTCTGACGTGAGCAAGGAACATACCCTTAGTTTCCAAGTATTCTTCGTCTACTTTTCCTTCTATTTTGTCAATTTCCATAGCCAGTTTTATCGCCAGCGCTGGGTCTGTTCCTAGTGCTTCTACAGCTTTTCGCAAAGTAGTAGCACCTTCAACCAAGTGATTAGACATGCTGAACAGTTTTTCCCAGAACATTTTTGGAACAGTTGAATCCAACAAAAGCTGAGCGTTTCTGGCGCCGTCCTTGACGTGGTCTGCCATTTCGTCGAGTCTTTTCACCAAGTGCATTATGTCTTCGCGGTCTTTTGATGCCATGCTGCCTCGGGTTAGCTCTTCGAAAATTGTTCGTCTCAGTTCGTCGATTTCGTGTTCGCTGACTGACAGGTGTTCGATGTATTCGATGGCGCTCTTTTTGTCTCCCTTAAGTGCTGCTTGGATTGTTTTCTGCAGGTAGTTTACGGTTTCAATCGCGCGGGTCATTTGTCTATCCGCGAGTTCCAACACCTTCGATTTTCGTCTTCTTGCAAACCATCTCTCCATTTTTATTATACCTCTTTCTTACAACATAGCTTCTTTCGCATTCTTAAGCTTAATTAATCAAACAAACTTCACATTAGGCTATACCAGAGCGTGAACCCCATGCACCACACGACCAAAGATATTCAATACCACATAAACTGCAAACGCGGCGACTTGGCACAATACTTGCTCATACCTGGCGACCCCGAAAGGGTGTCGAAAATAGCCAAACAATGGAGTAACGCGAAACAAGTGTCGTCTCATCGCGAGTTTAGAGCTTTCACGGGCACTTACAAAAGCGTGAGAGTTTCAGCGACTTCTAGCGGCATCGGTCCTGCAGCCATGTCTATTGTAGTGAACGAGGCGGCAAACATTGGAGTACAGACGTTTATTCGTGTGGGCAGCTGCGGCGCTTTGCAGAAAAACATCGGCTGTGGCGACCTGATTATCTCTTCTGCCGCTGTGCGGTTGGATGGCACCAGCAACTGCTACGTCATGCCAGAGTATCCTGCCGTGGCTGATTATGAGGTTTTATTGGCACTCATTGAAGCAGCGGAAACTTTAGACGTGAAATATCATGTGGGCATCACTGCAACCGCTTCAGACTTCTACGCTGGACAAGCGAGAGTTTCGGGTAAAAACTTTAGTGCGCCTCGATGCGAAAACCTGATACAAACACTGCAGAAGGCTAATGTTTTGAATTTTGAGATGGAAACCGCCACGCTCTTTGTGTTGTGCAGCTTGTTTGGCTTAAAAGCAGGAACTGTGTGCGCGGTTTATGCAAATCGTGCCACAGGCAAGTTTGAGCCGTACGCGGGTGAAGAAGACTGCATCAAAGTGGCAAACGAGGCGGTCAAAATCTTGGATTCTTGGAACAAAAAGAAGAGGGCAAAGAAGAAAGAATGGATATTTCCTAGTCTGCTTGGCTGAAAACACTTATAATAATCTCAACGCAATTTCGTATGGGCTGGTGTGAGGGCCGGTAGCTCAGCATGGCTAGAGCGTTCGGCTGATAACCGAAAGGTCGAGAGTCCAAATCTCTCCCGGCCCACTTTTCAATTCTCCCAGCCCACTGCAAACTTTTTTGTAAGGGTTATTTTCTTTTTCTGAAGATCTTGTTGCCGTTGTAGTCGCAGACGTATTCGAAGCCTGCCTCGACTAGCATGCAGACTTCTTTTTCTGATGCGGCTACTTTAGCGGTGTATTCTTCGTCTTTGAATTCTATCAGTTGGGTGTATCTGAGGGTGTTCTGGATGCTTCTGTGGCCGAGGAGTCGCATTACATGGAGAATATCTTTTGTTTTGTGGTATTCCATGGTGGCTTTCCAGTGGCGAAAGGTGTGGAAGTGGATCTGCTGTAGCCTTGGGTTTTGGAGTTTTCTTGTCAGGTTGA
>Ga0315268_10002837_pt1 | contig 19274 bp, 11 predicted proteins | sample C1_top_MG_FD_204535 | JGI IMG/M metagenome (GOLD analysis project Ga0315268, IMG submission 204535) | Sediment microbial communities from Yellowstone Lake, YNP, Wyoming, USA - C1_top | ecosystem: Environmental > Aquatic > Freshwater > Lake > Sediment | place: USA: Wyoming | collected 2017-08-01
CATACGCCACTTTTGATCGGTTTTTCCATCATAGCGAGTTGGCCAATCGATAAGAAAACTATCAGATAAAAGTTTCACCGTAAAACTTCCAAAACCAAGATAGCGGTTTTTGCCTATCTTATGAGCCAGCCCCTCTTCCAATACCAGGCACCAGAGCAGCCTTTGAAGCTCTTCTTTTTCAAGGTTCCAAAAGCGGACGCTAAAACGGCATGGTGCTTCAGGTAATATAGCCCTGGAATAACTTGCCTTAGCTGTATCCGGCTGCAAGCTTTCCAATTGCTTGACGGCTGGAGCAAGCGGGGCATGGGGAAAGAGCCTCCACTTTTTATCTATTTGAAACATCGTAACCGTACCTTCTGGATCTTTTTGCCATTTGCCCTCTTTGTACCGCCACGCTCCATAAGGATAAGGAACTTTGAACCATGCCAGTTCCGGTGACTCGAACAAGCCGAAGCTGAAAGACAATCTTCCCATCAGTGCCTGATTCGGACCTTTCCCCACAAAACCGAATAAACTATCCACAGGGTTTAAAAGGCCAAGGTCTACACTCGCTTTTTGAGAATCACTGGCTATGGAATATATATGGCGAATCATTCCCTTAAGGCTTTTGCTGGGTAGAGCATAGACTCTCTGGGTGTTTCGAAGGTCAGCAACAGGAGATGACATAGAGAAAAAATCCCAGCCATTTACCACATCTGCCGGTTGATCATCCAATTTTGCTCTATACGACGGCTCTCCACTCTCCTGCACCATAAGAGGGGTTAACACTTTTGCCTCTATGGCCAGGGTTCCGCAATACCCGCCAAAGGAGCGGTGTGAAATAAAGCCCTGCTTTGCCCGTGGAGGAGATTGAGATACTCCTTTTCCTTTATCGAACAGGGATGGTATTGATTTCAATACACCTGGTATCGATTCTCCCTTCAGATTCAGTTTGCGCCATACACCTTCTTGAATCCAATCCTGCGGTTCGACTTTACCGAACAATTTTTTGCCTAATCCCCCCAGGCCATCGGGTGAAGTGCTTTTCCAGTTTATTTCATTAATCATAGCAGTAACCCAGCCAAATCCGCAACTCTTTTCTCCGCCCAAAGGGATATCGCCTCTTTGAAAATCTTCCAGTAAATGAACTAAAAGTGAAAATGCCTCTTCATCCTTTTGGTCCATATCCTGAATATCCAGACGAAGATGGAATGACAAATTGTTCCCATAAGCAAAAAGGTAGTCGGCCTTGGCCTCCTCGATAGGCCGGCCAGTTGAAGGGTCCATCCTGACCCCATCCATGGAGCACCAGGAACGTTCGGGAACATGAGAATCTTTTAGATAAGCGTCGGAAAAAAAGACTAATCCCCTCTGTCCCTGTGTACCGAAAAGGCGATTTAACAGGTCGGAAGTCCTGGCCGATTCACCCCACAAGGTTTTCACTACCTGTGAAGCACGTTTTCTGAAAGCTCCCTTGATGGTAGAGCCTGGAATATAAATTTCCCAAAGCCCCTGACCTTGCGAAGATGAAGACCAGGACAGCATTCTCATGAATACCGTATCATAGGGTTTGCCATATTTGCGGGATATCTCCCTGCCAAAAGCGCCCCCTGCCCGAAAGTCGGTATTATACGGCTGAGTAAGCTCCTGGCGTGTTTGATTGCGGTAGGCTTTAAGAAATGCAATATGATTCTCGTCATTGGTTATACTTTTTCGCAGGTTTTTGGCATTACTCATATGATAAAACGTTACACGTTTATGAGCTTCGACAAATTCTTTCCAGGTCGAAGCTCTGATACCTTCCGGGACTAAATTCGGGTTTCCCCATTGCTGCTCATCAAGTCCTCCATGAATCAGCATATCCTTAATGCGCAGGTGCTCTTCACGGATTCGTATCTCTTCATCTACCCAGGGATCACTTTGGAGAAGATTGATCTGACGATCCACCTGCTGATAAAGTTGGGGCATGATCTTTTGACATGCCTGGCTTATAATTCCAACCAATTTGTTTTCATTTTGAATCTGTTCCGCTAATTTTCCCTCTAAAGCCTTATCCAATCCCAGGTCTTCGGCAATTTCAGACCACGCCTCCCGGTCGAGCTTCCTGCCGACCTGCTTTTGATATTGCAGGACATCGAGGATACGTTTGCCCATATTGGCCTTTGCTCCAAGTGCTTCATTGAGGGCACTTTCAGCAGCTTCTTTACCCGGAAAAGGCTGATCAACCAGGGGTTGAATTTTTTCGAGCAATTTTGGAGACAGAGCATATTTTCCTTTCGCTAATTTAGCCACAGCCGCTTTGGGAAATATCCAGACTTCTTTTTCACTTTCAGCCCGCTCCATGAGCCAGATGCCAATAGACTTGGGCAGATATTCGGACAATTTCCTCTTCCAGTCTTCAGGGCTTAAGATCGGCCCCCCTATAACCATCTCTAACCTTTTACGGATCGGCTCTGGAAGATTTCGCATTGCCTCGACCAGAAAACGTCCCTCTATAGCAGCAAAAGCAGGGACCTCCGGATCAACTTTTCCCCAATTCCACCCCACCATAACCGGATTGGCCGAGTTAAACATCAAAGACATCTCCAGGTGATTAGCGCCGGGACGGGTAGTGATAGTGATCCGGGTTTCATCAGAGGGTGAAAAGGGGAAATCCATTTCAAGGCGGCATCTCCCCAACCCTTTACTTTTCCCTGCACCAAACCAGAATTTTCCTTCTTTCAATTCCTGGAGGATATAATAGAGCTGGGTTGCATGATCATCTTTCTTTAAAAGTGAATCGTCTACATGGAGAGTCAAATCAAATTCGGTATTACGGAATAATGTCTCCATCTTGTAGTTGGCATTAGCCTCCGCAGCCCAACGGTCCTCATCCAGCTTAATGCCCATCCGCAAATCGAAAAACCTGTCTTTCGGATAAGATTCCTCCTTCGCACGACATTCCACTTTCGTAATAAGACCCTCCGGCAGAGAAGAACCATATAACCTTAACCACAACTGATTCAAGAGTCCAATGTTTTTGCCATTACGTGACCTTCCGATAAAGGCATCCATAAGCGATTCAGCCGTACCAGCCACTTCACCCGCCAGGGAAACCAGCCTTTGCGTTCCATCTCCATCTCTTGTGTAAAGGGTCTTCCTTGCATTCACCCGGTAAATTGGAGATTCGGCAACCAGTTTACCTTGTAGGATCATAACCATGCCCTCACTCTTAGAAGGTTTTTAAGGTACTTTAATCGTATACGGTAGATAACGGTAGATAACAATAGATAACGAGCATTTTTGCTGATTTGGTAGTATGCTTTTTCCAAGGCTTCGCCTTGGAAAAAGCGGCCCTTTTGGGGCAGTTTTAACCTTTAACGACTGGACAAACAAAGCGTTACCAAAGATCGACAAGGAATTATTGACAAAGAATTGTCGATATTGGGGCCGCTAAGCGCCTAATTATATTCCTATTATATTCATACTAATTATATTCCTACTAAATGGCCTTTGAATTTATGATTATATCATCTATCAGCATTTATTCAATAAATTTTTTTGCATTCTTCATTTTCCAGTTGATACTCTTCCTTATGACATATTCACTCTTCTTGTTAGATATGGTAAATTAAACACTTACAAGAGTAATATGTATGTTTTAGATATTCTCTTGAAATTACTTAAAACATCCAGTACACTATTTAATATTACTCCTTATCTTAACAACTTAGTAACGATTAAAAGTCGAAGGGTTATGAAATAAAATGCTACGTGAAGATACCCTCATTGTTAAGTATTCTGAGCTAGGAAATAATCTAAGTAGACGATTATTTACACTTTTTGCTATCAATGCTCTTTTATATAAGCCTGCTAACTTTTATACACCCACAATGTTAGAACTATCAGCGGAGGAATGGCTGTACCTACGAGAATGGATTAGCGAAGGAAATGGTTTCCAATTTTGGAAATTAGAAGCACACGGTATACATGTAATCCAAGCCTGCGAAAAGCATTTTTTGGTTGGGACAGGTCAACTATTGAAGGATGTAAGAGCGGTTGTAAAAAAGCCCGAACCAAGTAGTCCATACAATAAACCACATGACGTTTGGTTAATAGTAAGACACTATATAGAAAAAGAAATCATAAATAAAGCGGAGCAACACAATGGCGGACGAAATAGACCATGATGCACAAAAGGAAGATACTGATCCTGAAGGTATAACGTTTACTCTATCAATTGAAGATATAGAACGTTTAATACGTGGTATAGATCGAAAATTAATTATCGACCTTGTAAGGCATGATAAGTCCCTCCAACAAAATTTTTCAGGCTTCCGACCAAACAGTATTTATCAACTGCCTAATGTCTCAACACGTTTAGCACGCGGCATACATGGAAATAAAAAGAAAATCAATAGACTTATGGTGTTGTGGCGCATGACCAATAAGTCACTTAGCGAAAAAGTTACACAAGAAGTCAATATAGAAACAATTAAGGATGATGTTGTCAATTTGTTTGATAGCGAAAATGAAAACCAGAGTCGATTAGCCCATAAACGTGACTTGATCTTGTGGGCTTTACTATTTGATAAGAGAAAGGAAATCCAGACAGAGATCGCTAATGGTTTGAAAGATGCTTTGGTAGATGAATCTTCGTGGCTTATGGCCAAGGTCAATTATAAATGGATGAAAAAAGAATTGGAAAAAGCACATGGTGAAATTTTAGACCTCAAAAGTAAAATTGAAGAATCCAAAGCAAAAGATCAACACCTTAAAGATGAATCTGAGCGAGCAAATAAGTTGCAAGATGAATACCAACAATTGCAAGATTTACAAAAAAACTTAAAATTAGAATTAAAAGAAACTACCCAGCAAAAAGATATCGCAAGCCAAAAAATTAAGGAATTACAAAATGAGTTAGTCCAAGAAAAGAAATTGTATCGTGAACAAAAAAAGTTATTGAATGAAAAGGAAAATACCTTTAAAAAAGCTATTGAAGAAAACGCAGAGTTAAAGAAAGAAGTTGTACTGTACCGTGAACAAAAAAAGTTATTGAACGAAAAAGAAAATACCTTAAAAAAAGCTATTGAAGAAAACCCAGAGTTAAAGAAAAAAATTGTAAAAATTGAAAAAGACTTGGAAAATGCCATTGCCGAGTGGGAAAAAGAGAGTGAACACGCAAAGAGCTTGATTGACCAGTTGGAAAAGGCTAAAGCTGAACTTAATGAATCAAAAAAATTTCCTAAAAATGCACAAGCTAAGCAAAACACTATGCTTCCATCCGCTGAGCTAGATAAGGCTTGGTATGGGGCATTAAATAAATTAACGACACATTTGCGCTCAATTACTTTAGAGCCAAAGGATATAAACGGGGCAATTCAGTCTAATGAAAGATGGATAGACTGGCAAAAATGGCAAAAAATGGAAACTGAGTTTGTAAAACCTGTGCTAGAAGCTTCTAACTCTGCCTCTGCATCAGAGGCGGAATTAGCAAATACAGAACATGCCCAAAGGCTTCTTATGTTACGTTGGTACTTACTGGAATGGACAAAGCTAACATTTGTTATTCAGTGAATGGGAATTAAGTCTTAAAGGCTAACATATAAGCAAGGAGATAGTTGGATGATCGAAGTGTATGTCTCTCATATAGGTGCTCCCTCATTATTTGGTATTGAACAGCCGCTAATGGTTAATCCGGGAACACTTCGTTCGATAATCGAACAAATAGAAAGCCATTACCCAGGTTTTCGTGAGGAAACACTTGACTCAACAAAGAAGAAACTTAATTCAGCAACAATGGCTTTTAAACAGATTGATATTAATGCTGATGGACGAATACTTGAAGGTAAAGATACAAAACAGATTAGAGATTTAGATGGTAAGAACGGCACAATTACTGATGAAGATAAAAATTTATTAATTGCTCTCTTCCAGCCTGAACGAGTAGTACAATTTTTGTTAGAAACGCTGACCAACACTGGTGAACGCTTTGAATATGCCAATGGAAATATGAACTATCGGGCTTATATTAGCGGTCCTGATGATCGTCAATCTGATCAACAACTTTTCTCTAAAGCTGAGACTGAGAAACTATATCCCTTTGTAAACGGTCGTCCTATCAGTGAACTTATAACTGATGGATTAATCAATGTAAACCAAAACAAACTCATTCCTGAAGCCTTACAGGATGCTATCTCTGAAGTATGGGATATTAAGGATGATTTTTCTTTACGGCTCTTCCAGGAAGAGGCGCTTATACATATTTTGAATGAATTGGCAAGACCTGATAAATCTGCTCGAAAACCATTACTTCTCTCAATCCCAACCGGTGGTGGCAAAACTGAAGCTTTTCTTATTCCACTTATCGCTTATCTTTATGACCAACGGGAGAAGATACTACGTACAGGGGGAATTCCCAAACCAATTGTAAGATCTATAATTGTGTATCCAACTCGAGCCCTTGCGAATGATCAAGCCCGTCGTATTGCGGAAATCCTTTATCAGATGAACTGTAAAGCTATAGAAGATAGAAAGATTAGCGTAGGAGTATTAACAGGTGATACTCCAAATTCTAGCTATAACTTTTTAACTGAAAAAAGTTTACTACAGATATGCCCTAGATGTTCAGCAGTTTTAACAACTTTCACTGAGAAGAAAATTCAAGATAGCAGTAATCCTATTACAATCGCCCGTTGTATTTGTGGGACAGAGATTGACTATTTTCGTCTAACACGACGTGATATTCTTAATTATCCGCCTGATATTTTAATTACCAGCCCCGATATGATCAATTATACACTTCAATCACCTCAATACCATAATAAGATTTACCTACCAGAAGTGGATCTTATTGTTTTTGATGAGATTCATATGTATGAGAGTATCTTCGGTTGTAATGTGGCGCATCTACTAAGACGTTTCGAAGAGGCAAGCCAGTGCAAGCCAATGTATATTGGGGTAAGCGCCACAATTCGCAATGCCAAAGAACTTGCGTGCATGATTTTCAATGCAGATTTGAAAGATATTTGCTATTTACGCGCTAAACGTGAAGATGAGCCAGAGACTCCTGAAGCTCGCCCTTATCTGGATTATACTGTTGGTCCAGCCCGTTACCGACACCATTATGCTATGGCACCAGCAGAGTGGGAGAGTAACCATTTTCAGAAAGTAACAACTTCAGTCCGAAGTATAGCGAATGTGATTGGACACCTTACACGAGATCCACATTTTAGAAAGACACTGGTTTTTTCTAACTTTCGACAAGATACAGATGATATCATTCGATTTTTACGTGATTTTGAAGATAGATACTATACCCCTTATTACCAGAAGCTGTTACCAAGACTTCAAGTGATGCGAGGCGCACAAGGCTCAGCTAATTCTCTAGATCTGACAAAAACAGAAGCAATGATTGTTGCTACTATTGATCGTTGGTATAAACGAGCAATGGACATGAAGTGCATATATACACAACCACTAATATTTGGCTGGCATCGGGGTGGATTAGAGCGAGAGGAAAGGATCAAGGCCGTTAACCGCTTTGCGTCTACCCAATACCTGACCTCTCCCGACAAAGATAATTCAGAATTACCTATTGATATTATGGTCGCTACTAAGACATTGGAATTAGGAATTGATATTGGTGATGTTACAACGGTTATCAATTGCAGGGCACCTTTCACAACTAATGAGTATACCCAACGTGTTGGCCGTGGTGGTCGGCGTAAGGATTCACTAGCTTTAACCATTATTGATCCGCTTAATCCGCTTGACTTTTATTTTCTCAACCATTTTGAGCGCTACGCTAATCCTACATTAGGTGATTTTGAGGATGCGCCTATCATCATTTCCAATCTAGAAATTTTCAAGAGTCATGTTTATGCACGCTTACTAGATAAATTAGCCCATTACATGGGAAACTCTGGAAAAGATGCTATTCGAGCTTGCGATTTAAATGAATTTGATTTGTTTGTTGCTGGATCATATATAAGATTCATTCAAGATTGGCAAAAGTTTAGTGAAGCTCTTTTTAATGAAATTTTTAATCCAACAGTTATTAAAAATTTGTTGTCATGGATTCATCGCGAAGCAGAAATTATTCCTGATATTCAGGAAGCAGATGTAAATATTAGCCTTCTGAGAGAGTGGTGGATGGCTAAATGTGAGCAACTTTACAGACGCATTTGCTCAACCAATCCTGATATCCGGGAAACAGACTTTTTATCGGGACTAGAATCTAAAGACCGTGAATTAGTACCTGATATGAGAAACTCTGGTCCAACTGTAGGTCTTTATTTAATGAGGGAAGGGGGAGAAGATGAACTTCGCGATACCATCTCACGAAGGCAAGCAATTAACTCACGCCCTGTTGGTGGCTATGCTACTCAAGGAAGCGTGAGTTTTAAAGTTGAAGATGTCAAAAACCGTGACTCAAATACAGAAGAGAGGATTCGGCTTTTACTTGCGCAGAATGCAAAGGCAGTCGAGTACTTTAGTAAAATGTTCGGAGATGAGGATAACCACAGTCCATTTCCTAATACTCCGCTCGAAGTTCTCATCAAGGTAAGTGGTTTTGTGACCCCTCAAGATTTACTCGTCAAATACAGTCCCTATCGTTTTTATTGTCCCATTTGCGGTGCAACCTATAGTGACAAACGGTCGGGTGATGATCGTTGCATGCATTGCCATAGTGAATTGAGGCAACTTAATGAGCTCTATGTCTGTGGTGGATGCGGTGAGCTTTACCTGCCTCCAGTACCGAAGGTTTGTTTGAATCCAACCTGTGTTGATCAAGCCCAAAGTCCCCAAGGCAAATCATTTAAGTCTGAGGGGTACAAAGAAGTTGGTAAATGGGACCGCCATAACTATTATTTTCGCTTTACAGCACTACCAATGTTACTTTGGAAATGCCGAAAATGCGAAACAGAGATCAATTTCCACGCTTTTTACGAATTGCCCAAAATCGTTCAAACCCAAGTTGCAGGTGCCCAATGGGGAACCACCAGCCCGGAACAAATAACCAAGTCTTTTTTATATAAGCCAGAATCATGGTGGGGCAAGACCTATGAAAAAGACGGTTTTTATCCAGCAAGGTACAACTGTCCAAAATGTAAAAAAGCAGGAGGGTATAAAAAAATTCAGGTTAAAAATATCCCCTCATTTCGATCAGTAGTAAACGAGTATATTATTCATGGAAAAACAATTGCACCCGAACGATCGTATACTTGGGGGATGAGGCAACTTGAACGGGTCAGTGTCATCGCGCTAGCCAGAGAGCATTTCCGCCGATTTTACTCGCATAATAAAGAAAAAGATGATAATCCCCAAATTGATTTAAAGCGAATTTTTCCAGATAGCAATAGCTATCTGGCAAATACCTTTGACACGCATGCTGTTTTCTTTCAATTTAATGATAAATTAGACGAATTTTTAGAAAATAATACATTTGCGCTGTCATGTGGGAAAAATCTGGATTGCACTTGTAACTTTCCCAAACCAAAAGAAAATAATGAAACAGAAGATAGAGATGACAGTGATGAATATGACATGGCGCATCCCACGGCAGCTTTGCTAAGTTGGGAAAAAAATCGGAAACCTGATCCCCGCCGTAAGTGGTGTCAGGTTATACAAGGATTAAAAAGCGATGCCACATGTCCGGGACAGGACGTACCGTGCAATCGGTGTCAATTCTTTAATCGTAAACATTATTTGCGTTATCTAATCCTCCACACATTAAAACATGGAATTATCATAGCCATGCCGAAATATACGGGTGCTAATAAAAATCAGCTTCGTGGTCTTATCTATCAAAATGATGAGCAAGATTATCAGTTATCTTTAATAGACTTAATTGAAGGTGGGTCAGGTTGTCTTTTTCTCTTACATAAAAATTGGGATCAAATCTGGGAAGTAGTTGGGGAAGTCTTAAATGTAGCTAGAAGTGAAAGAGGACAAATGTTCCTTCCATATACATGCTTCCGATATAACAGAGACTTATGTCCTCATCTAACATTTGAATTTTACCAATACCTAACACCATAAGGTCTTAAGCAATGGCTTTCCGCGAGGCAACTATTGAGGGAATTTATACCGAAATCAACCAGCGAAAAGCTGAAGTAGGCGAACTATCTTTCGTTGAATTCTATGATGATGAATATAAAAGCTTACTTCATCGTGTAAAAGAAATAATCCGTTTCTATGATCATTACAGCTTTAGAAATCATAAGAAAAAAGCAAGAATGATTTTTTTAGCTTTTGCTTGTGAGTATGTGAGACGTGAGAAAATAATTGATGATAATGTCTTTTGGGATGGATTTCAAGCAACATTGGGAATAGGCTCAGTATATGAAAATCAAATGCGTGAAATGCTTTGGAAAGGGTACGAAGAGGAAGATATTCCTCAGCAGGAGGGGAATTGGAATAGGCTTGTTGTAAGATCTTTAATCGATAAAATATCTGAAGCACGAGAGACAAACAAAAGTATACGAGAGCATTTTAGTAAATTTTTTCTTTGGTATTATCAAAATCATCAAAATGGTGCTGAAGTAACACATAAGTTAATTCTCCGGTATAAGATAAAAACAGAGATTAATTTACCTATTACTGACAAAAGAATACCGGCTCTGAATCGAGAATGCCAGATATTAGCAAAAGTGATTGAATATGCGATCGAAAATGGCCTTTATTTATCTACATCGGATTTATGCACTTATCGACAGAAAATTATTGCAGCATTGGGAGAAGAGTATGATCCTACTCATTTATGTTTAATACACGATGAACGGTCACTTCGCAATCTCATCACAGAGCTGGAAAACCAGAGAACACCGATTCAGTTTTTAAAAGAATTGGAAAATCAAGCATCAGCCACAGTTACTTCTCCGAATGGAAAGCAAATTCCAGCCTACAAAGCCCATAAGCTCTGGCATGCTCAAAGCTTGGAATACGGTCTTTATCAATTGGATGAAGCCAAGTATAGAGTAGTACCACTATGTTGGCTTAGGTTAGAAGAAATTGCTTCATGGCCGTATGAGAAAATAATTTCACTAAAACGCGAAGGTTATATTGGTTATAAAAAGCGTAAGCCTTTTAAAGTTAAGATCGGCGAAGAGATTCATGATGGAAAGGTCTGCTCATTCCAACCTGACGATAAGGCGTATGTATGGGCAGGTGTAATCCGCAAGGCAGAGCATCTCATTATTGATAAGCATCATTGCCACCAATCTGGGCTAGATTGGAAGTCTACATTACGAATGGGATACAATGAAGAGGGTAATCCGACCATTGTAATATGTATTGACAAACTCAAAGCTTATTTTCCAGACCACCCTGGTGAATGTTTAATAATTCAAACTTTGCAAGGTTTTAAACAGATAGAGCATCTACGATCAAATGGTAGCATTAACTTCCATCAGACTATAATTATTGCATTAGAAGAATTCATGAATCCAGGGGATATTTCGGTTGATGTTTCAATAAGCCTGGGAGAAGAATTACTTGATAGGAAGTCATTTACACTCGAACCTGCTTATTTATTCTCTACCCGAAATCATGAAAAAATATCTCACTCTAGTGAATACTTACAGAATGAGGATCGATTTTATCTATTCTCTTCTCTGAAAAATTCCCCTCAATGTATTGATGGGACTAAAATAGAATTACTTGATGTAACTTTTGGCCCGTACAAAATCTATGAGGTTACCTGGAAGGATAAGAACAACCTTCTATTCTTCACCGTCGGGAATCTCTCATGGGAGATTCAACATCAGAATTATTTTTCCGTCCAAATAGATCCTCAAGCACAAACAGATATAGTTTGTTTAGCACGGCACCAGATTTATAGCTTTGGCCAGGCCAATATCCGTGTCTCCACTGGGATGCATTTATTTGATAACTCGATGAAGTGCCAAGTCTTTTACTCAAGCGAACTGATCGATGAGTCCCCGCTGGCTGAATGTCTACAATCCGATGGAAATAATTCTTACGTTTTTAGTAGTAAGTTTCTTATTAATTTAGATAAAAAATCGAACCATCGGTATGGAAGGTATGATGTACTCTTTTTAGTCGGTAATCGACTTATAACCCAAATAACTCTTGCCTTGATACCAAGAATCAGTTCCCTTCCGTCCTTTATAGAAACACTCTACTCAGAAAATAAGCCTTTTGAGCTGAATATCCCATCTACTGATCTCTCTGTCTGGAATCCCACAACTGAAACAATAGAGTCATCAGCAACTTTAAGTCTTAATCCAAAGTTGGCAACCCAAATCTGGACAAAAGAAATTAAAGAAATTGTTCAACTAACCGCTGAAGAAATAATAACATCTCTCATGTTTCCCACTATTAACGAAACAATACAAATTTGCTTTCGTCCAAAAGTGTTTGGTATTAGGCTTTATCAGAAATCTAACCTTATTGATCAGCAAAATAATAGACACGCCATCCACTACCAACAAGTTAATGAATTTGATTTCTATGCATTAGGAACATCCGCTTTATATGTAGTTTCTGGACCATATTATGAAGTTAAGCTGTATATAGGAAAAAAACAGGTATGGAGTGATAGAGCTGACGACCAAGGGCGATTATCCATCGAGGATTTATCGTTCCTGAAACCCTATTGTAAAAGGGAAAAAATAGTGGTTAAGGTCGTTAGTGAAAATTTGGAGAAAACAATTTTCATCTGGTGGAAACCCTTACTTGATGAAATAAGTGTCCAAGAAGGCAAAATTCATTTATATATGAGTGGCCCCGCAGGGGCCAGCGTTATTCTGCACTTAGTTGATCTTGGTGGAAATATTTTATTTGAGCAAGAAATCCCCTGTGAAGGAGAGCATTTAAACGTAAGCGTGAACATGCTGCCAATTGGAACTATTGATGGGCCATATTATCTATTCCCTATTTACCATTGCCCTTCTGGACAAAAAATACTCGCATCCCGCCAGTGGCGCATTTCTAGAAGTATTGAAATACCTGAAAGCTGGCTTAAAGCTGGCTTGGGTGTAGATAGTGACAGTCTCCCTTTACTTTCCATACTCTGTTCAGACATGAATAACCCCGAAATCTCAATGCCTTAATTCCAAAACTGCCAATCAATTAGCTGGCAGCCTGTCGGAGTATCCCTGGAACCGCTTATAAAAGCTGTATTAGAACGGTTTCCAGTTGCATGCTATATATTAATTTCCCGTAAAAGTATTTACCATGGAAATGGCCTTTGGGAATTATATTTTACAAAATTCCATTTCCATCTTCGGGGGTGGCCAAATTCAAATCTTGGCCATGAACGTTACCGTGAAAATGTGTTTGAAAAAAAGTTAGACTTCTCCCTTTTAGCCATTAGCTTACGATAAAAGTTATAATCTACCAAAGAACTAATTTATTTCTTTACTTTATTTGTGTCCCGGTACTCCGGTTATGAGCTTGTATTCCCCGTATGATCACAAGCCTTTTGTACCTGCCATTACATTGGCTATTGGTTATTCGTGCCCTGATAGCTGCCTGGCATAAGAGCTGTCTCACATAAACGCCAAAGCAGCTCATAATCAAGGCTTATCTTGGCCAATGACATTGCGGCACATAAGGTATCTATTCCTGGAATGGCCTGCAACAAGTACCATTCCTCTTGATACGGCATTATAGCCGCAACGACCTGACTATTGATTTCTCTTAAGAGAAACAGATGCCGGTCACATAACTTACCACCCAGAGTATTACTCAGCTCTGGTATTTTCCTGTTCAGTCGCCTTAAGGCTAACCGAACTATGTCATACGGCTCTTTATCCCCCTCAATGAGGGAATTAATCACTTTTTGAGCCGCAACGCCGTCAATATCATTGGTCGTGAGGGCGTTAACCATTCTCTTCACCCCCTTTCCTTATTACTAAGATGAATTCATGAGCGCAAGATCAAAAAGATCTTCCGGTTTTCCTTGCATCACGGTAGATTCACTCTACCGCCAGCAGGCCATGTTACCGTGCGTTCAAGACAATTTTACTTGCCTGAGACAGTCGGGGGTACGCGCCAGGAAGACCCAGGTCAGTTTAGTCCTCGGGGTTTGTTTCAGCCACCATAAGCGATCTCGACCTCCTCTTAACCTTGCGCTCACACCTATATTCTATCAAATCATAAACTTACCTGAAACACATTTTCATCTTCGGGGGTGGCCAAATTCAATATTGGCCATGAGCGTTTAGTATAATAACCCAAGTTGCTAGTTATGAGAAAACATAAGTCAATCTCTGATTTATTAACAAAAAGCTTTGCTTAAGGTATATCCAAATACAAAAAAGAGAACTTTTAATAAAAATCCATCAGGTTTGCCTGGCACGCAGGTAATCCGCTGGAGGGAGAATAAGTACGCCCTTTACTGTTTGGCCATAGTATTTGCCGAAGTGTCTGATGTCACCCGTTAGCAGGTGTTTGGCTCCAGACTCAATCGCAGCCATAAAGATCGGACGGTCTTTATCTGGAAATCCCATAACTTCAACTTCTGGCAGGCAAAAGTCCGCTTGTTGCCTGCCGAGGATTTTCAGGGACCCAGCCAGTCTGTCCAGCCGAATACGCTGTTCAGGTTCTTCAAGGTTAAGCCTGGCTTCCTCAAGAGCGTAGGCAGAAGTGATACGTTCAACCCCTTCCAAATGCCACAATCGAAGAAGACCTGTATCTGAACGGTAGGCAGCGGAAAAAAGGATATTGGCATCCAAAAAGACCCGATCCACGCGTCAGAACCCTTCCGGCTTATGGTGCGGGATAGTGTCCGGATCAAGCCCGAGTTTGCGCACTTCTTCCCTGGCGCGTGCATAGTCTTGCGCGTCCACGGCATTCGATAAGAGAAATTCAGCCCGGCGCTCCGGCGTGTAGACTTCCAAAGGAATAGCGGCGGCACGACGGATAAGCACCCCCTCTTCCTTCTCCTCAATGATTACCAGAGAGCCTTCTTCTATGCCAAAACGACGCCGCAGCCGTGCAGGGATAATAATAGCTCCCCGTTTTCCCACCTTGCCCATTTCTCCTACCATAGATGATAATCCTTTCTTGAAATAATTCTTGATGCCTGATTATCAGAATGTCGGTAATTCATATATATTTTAGCATCCTTTTTCAGTACGAGTCAAATTGAATCGCTCATAACCGATTTAAGGTAGTCTGATAAAAAGTTTTAAAAAACATATAATTAACTAAAAAGACGGCAACTGGCGCTCCGCGCTTCGCGCCGGTTGGGGAGCATTCTCCCTCCATCCCTTGATCCGCTCTCAATGAAAAAATATACCAGGCTCTTATTGTAGTTCTCTCGAATGGGAACCGCTATAAAAATCATTGCCAAGATCTTTGATTGCAGAGAGTTCCCCACGGGTCAAATACCCTATCGAAAAGTGTTTATTTTTTCTGGGTACCTGGTTACTATTGACACAATTGGTTGATTAGTAGCATACTATGCGAGATAGGAGAAAGAAATGCAAAACAAAAAGGAATCCCTTTATAATGTATCACCTTACTTATGATGAAGCGAGGCAATGATCATGCATTCTTCTAAAAAGGTACATGTATCTATCCCTGAAGATATTATTAAAGTGGTTGATGCCCAAGTAGGCCAACATAAACGAAGTCAATGGATTATAGAAACAATCAGAGAAAAACTGGCACGAATGAATTTGGTGGAAGCTATTGATTCTGCAGCCGGAAGTTGGAAGGAAGAAAACCATCCTGAGTTAAAAGATGGGAGCGATAAGTGGGTGAGATCGTTAAGAGAATCAAGCGAAGAGAGACATTACCGGATCAAAACGGAAAATGAGTAAGTTTTTATTGGATACTTCGGTAATCATTGACTGTCTGAGAGGCGTCAACCATCGCCCTCAACAATTAGAAAGCCTTTGCGTGCAAGGCCATATGTTGGGTTGTTGCTGTGTGAATATTGCTGAAATTTATGCTGGAGTAAAACCAGGAGAAGAAAAGGTAACTCAAAAACTAATCAATAGCCTGGAATATTTCGAAATAATCAGAGAAATTGCCCAAAAGGCAGGAGAATTGAAAAATCTCTATCAAAAACGAGGAATCACTCTTCATCTGGCCGATACCTTGATTGCCGCTGTTGCGCTCATTCAAGACTTAATTTTATTCACGGATAATGCAAAGCATTTTCCTATGCCGGAACTCAAAAAGCAGACCTTGTGAGCGATAAAATAACCTGGATATTCACTACCGGGATATTCACTATATGACGAACATAATCTCCACTGACGAATATAATATCCATGTATAACATCCACAATGAAAGAACATGATGTACCATGAAAGAAATCGTCAATTTCCTGTTTGAAGCCGGGATGCTCAAGAAAACTCCCAGGACCGGATACCAGTTTTTAGGATCAGGGGCAGAGTCGGTGGCCGAGCATACCTTCCGGGTGGTATGCATAGGGTACACGCTCTTCAAGATGGTACAGCAGCCTGTGGATGAGTTGCGGCTTCTCAAGATGTGCCTTTTCCATGATCTTCCTGAAGCCCGGACCGGAGATCATAACTATGTAAATAAAAAGTATGTATCCGTTGATGAAGAAAAAGCCGCTCAGGACCTGACTGCCCATTTGCCGTTCGGTGGTGAGATGCTCGAATTGATCCGTGAATTTATCCAGCAGACGAGCGTGGAGTCCAGGCTGGCCCGTGATGCTGACCAGTTGGACTTTTTGCTTGAGCTTAAGGAATCAGGGGACCTGGGAAATAAGTATGCCGAGGATTGGATTCAGGCTGTTTTAAAGCGGCTGCAAAGCAAAGAGGCCCAGGAGCTGGCCCTGGAGATTTTAAAAACCGATTCGAATGACTGGTGGTTTCAGGATAAAGAAAGTCCCTGGTGGGTAAGGGGAGAAAAATAGCCCTATGGTCTTTCATGATTTGAAGCAGTTTATGGCTGATCTTGAGCAAAGAGGAGAACTCGTCAGGATCAGGGACACCGTGAGCGCTGACCTTGAAATTACCGAGATCACAGACCGGGTGTCCAAATCTGGGCCTCGCGGTCCTGCCCTGCTTTTCGAGCACGTCAAGGGGCATACGGTGCCGGTGCTCATGAACGCCTTTGGCTCCATGCCACGGGTGGCCAGGGCACTGGGGCTTGAGGATGAGTCAGGGTTTGGGCAGGTGTTCGGGGACCTGATGGACATCAAGGTGCCTGCGGGCTGGCTGGACAGATTGAGATTTCTGCCGAAATTGAAGCGATTTCTCTCCATAGCCCCCAAAACCGTGAAAAATCCCCCCTGCCAGCAGCTCGTTTACCGGCTGGGAGCACCTGGGGCACTACCTGGGGCGGCCCATGAGGCAACCCCCGGCGCAACAGAAGGATTGTCCCTCTCCCGGCTTCCCATCCTGTGGAGCTGGCCCGCTGACGGCGGCAGATTCATTACCCTGCCTGTGGTTTTTACCAGGCATCCGGTCACGGGAAAGCGGAATGTGGGCATGTACCGGATGCATGTCTATGACGATCGCACCACAGGCATGCATTGGCATACTCATAAGGGAGGAGCGGAGCATTACCGCCAGGCCGAGCGGTTGAAGCAGCGCCTTGAGGTGGCTGTGGCCATAGGGCCTGGCCCTGCAGTCACCTATGCCGCCACTGCGCCGGTCCCTCCCGATATCGATGAGATCCAGTTTGCCGCCTTCCTGCAGAACGCCCCCATTGAAATGGCCAAATGCCTGACCATCGATCAGGAGGTTCCGGCACATTCACAATTCGTTCTGGAAGGGTACGTAGAGCCGGGAGAGCGGCACATCGAGGGGCCATTCGGCGATCATACCGGCTATTACTCGCCTGCGGACCTCTATCCGGTTTTCCATCTGACCTGCATCACGCATCAAAAAGACCCGGTATATCCGGCCACTATCGTCGGTAAACCTCCGATGGAGGATTGCTATCTGGCCAAGGCTACCGAGAGGATCTTTCTTCCCCTGATCAAGACCCAGTTGCCGGAACTCGTGGAGCTTAACCTGCCTATGGAAGGGGTATTTCATAATCTGGCCCTGGTTTCCATTAACAAAACCTATCCCGGACAGGCCAAAAAAGTGATGTCAGCACTGTGGGGCATGGGCCAGATGATGTTCACCAAAATCATTATCGTCTTTGAAAGCGATGTGGATGTGCATAACATGGCGGATGTGCTCTGGCGGCTGGGGAATGATATTGACCCCAGGCGTGACGTGATCTTTTTTGAAGGGCCGGTTGACGCGCTCGATCATGCTGCTTCCAGCCCGCATTTTGGATCGAAAATGGGCATCGATGCCACCAGAAAATGGCCGGAAGAGGGATACCCCCGCACGTGGCCTGATCTGATCAGAATGGACCCCACGGTAGTGGAAAAAGTAGATCGGCTGTGGCCAAAATTAGGCATTGACCCAGGGCAAGGCAGCAGATTAGTACACGGGCGATAAATACGCGGCCAGATAGAATCAGCAAGTAATATGGAGGGTGGGGCTTAAAGCCCCACCCTCCATATCCTGCATCAGTAATACAGAGAAAACTGGTCGGGTAATTCTCGCTGCCTGTGCTTAGTTCAAGATATTGGTTCAGTTCAAGACAGCAGCTCAGTTCAAAGAAAACCATAGCAACAACGAAGGAAAACCATAATGGCAACGAAAGATCAAGTGCAAAAAATGTTTCAGACCATATCTCCAACCTATGATCTTTTGAATTCGGTGTTGAGCTTCAATATCGATAAGTACTGGAGAAAGAAAACCGTGTCCGCCCTCAAGCAGCAATGCCAGAGGAAGGAAAAGCAGATCGTTCTTGATCTGTGCAGCGGAACGCTCGATTTGTCCCTCCAGGTATTGAAAAGCAGCGGCCCCAATACCAGGGTGATCGCTTTGGATTTCAGCTCAAGGATGCTCGCTGAGGGAAAGAAGAAGATCCCGGCGGATATGCGTGAGCGAATCTGCCTGGTCTGCGCCGATATCGAGCACCTGCCGCTTCGTGACAATGTAGCGGAGGCAGCGGTCATGGGCTTTGGCCTGCGTAACCTGATCGATCGAAAGAAGGGTCTTTCTGAGATCAACCGGGTAATGAAACCTTCGGCCAAACTGGCCATCCTGGAATTTTCTCAGCCCAGATCCAGGATTTTTCGCGCCCTTTACTTTTTCTATTCCCTGCATATACTCCCGCTCATTGGCGGTCTGATTTCCGGTGACTCCTCCGCCTATCGATATTTACCCGACTCGGTTCTAAAATTCTATACGGCAGAGCAGCTCAAGGAAATCATGCAAAAAGCAGGATATCGCAAGGTCAGCTTTTCCCTTCTGACAGCTGGCATTGTGGCCCTGCATGAAGGAGAAAAGGA
>Ga0315268_10002838_pt1 | contig 19273 bp, 19 predicted proteins | sample C1_top_MG_FD_204535 | JGI IMG/M metagenome (GOLD analysis project Ga0315268, IMG submission 204535) | Sediment microbial communities from Yellowstone Lake, YNP, Wyoming, USA - C1_top | ecosystem: Environmental > Aquatic > Freshwater > Lake > Sediment | place: USA: Wyoming | collected 2017-08-01
GGGCGGCCAGGATTCTCGACCACGATGCTCTTGGCCCAGCGTGCAGGGTCCACGGACTATGCAGACCGTGATCGGCCGCGCCGAGTCAAGCAACCTGCGGCGTTGCGCGCCTTACGCTTCGCGCGCGCAGCGGGCGAAGCATAAGGCGAGCAGCACGCCGAAGACGACGCAGAAGAGGTTGACGGATCCGTTGAGCACGAGGTCCATCGCCGAGGTACGATAGACGCCCTGCTGAAAGTTGAAGGCGGTGTCGAGCAATCCGAGGAAGACGAGCGCCCCTGAGCAGACGAGCAACAGCGACCGGCCGGACGCCCTCCCCTTGAGGGCGAGCACTCCCGCGATGAAGAGCGCGAGCGCGAGCAGGCCGTCGGGCAGCGGGAACGAGTGCTCGTACGCGAAGTAGCACGCCGGCGGTTGTTCGGGAGCGAGTCCCACCGTGAAGAAGCCGATCCAGAACGCGGCAACTCCCACAGCCGTCACAACCGCGAGGATCGCCAGCACGCGCTCCGTCTTGCCGTAGATCATGCCGTTCCTCCCTGGGCGCGCTGCGTGCTTCCTCGAGCGCGCCGCGTGCTTCCGCCGCGTGAGCGGACGTGAGCCCGCCGGACGCTGCGTTTCGCCCCTCTCGCCCCTACCGGTCGAATCGTCTGCGTACCTTGCGAATGGTCCGGTCCATGACGCGCTCGACGAGCCACGGGACGAGACGCTTCGCGATGTGTGCGAGCTTCCCGTCCACGCCGGGAATGATGAGGAACGTCTCCTTCTCCATCCCGCGGATCATCACCCGCGCGACCGCGTCCGGGTGCATGACCTTCGCGCTCGCGGAGATCGCCTTTGTCTCTTCCGGCTTCGTCGTGTTCTCCACCTGGAAGCCGGGCGTGTCCGTGTCCGGCGGGCAGAGCACGGACACGGCGATGCCGAGCGACTTGACCTCGCTGCGCAAAGCCTCCGAGAAGCCGATCACGGCGAACTTCGACGCGGCGTAGTCGGTGTACCCGTAGACGCCGATGAAGCCGACCATCGATGAGACGTTGACGATGTGTCCTCCCTGCCCGCGCATCGCGGGGACCAGAGCGGCGCACGCGTTCCAGACGCCGTACAGGTTGATCTTCATCGTCTCGTCGAACTGCTCGTAGGTGACGTCCTCGAAGGGCCGCGGGTAGGCCCGCCCCGCGCAGTTGATCAGGACGTCCGGGCGGCCGAATTCGACCACCGCCTTCGCCATGGTCGCTAGCCTGGATTTCCATGACGCTCCATCGCCCTAACACCACGGCCGTGTAGTCGCGCCCGCGTTCCCGTCCCGCGCTCACGTCCCCGCGACGTGCTGTCACCCAGACTCCGCGCCCAATTGATGCGTCTGGCATTGTCACCAGCGCATTCTTCCGTAGACCTCGGCTTGCGCTCTCTGGCCGACACCCCTCGGATATGCCCACGGACGTGCTGCTACGAGCAGAGATCGGCATAGCCATCCGCCGGCGCCCTTGACTCATGATACGGTATATAGGACTGTGCACACATGGCTATCAGCGCAGTTCGTAACCTGACAACCTCCCGACGGTTTTTCCTCGAGCCAGCCACCCCCCGCCAGCGCCAGTACGAGGCCCTCCGCGCGTACTTCATCGAAGGACTGGCCTCCGCCAAGGTGGCCGCGCGCTTCGGCTACCGCGACGGCTCCTTCCGCATGCTCTGCCACGCCTTCCGACGCGATCCAGATCCGCAGTTCTTCGCCACGCCGCGTGCCGGCCCGCGCACCACTTCGCGCAAGCTCGCCGCACGCGTGCATGCGGTCGCACTGCGCAAGAAGAATCACTCTGTCTACGAGATCAGCGACCTCCTGAAGGAGGACCACCACATCGTGCTGAGCCCCACTGCCGTGCGCGCGGTCCTCCGCCAGGAGGGCTTCGCCCCATTGCCACGGCGCCGCGACGACGAGCGCCCGCAGGAGCCGCGTCCGACGGTGGAACCCGTTGCCGATGCCCGCGTGTTCTCCATGGCGGCGCGCGCGTTCACAACGGCGTGTGGGGGACTCTTTCTCTTCATCCCGGACATGGTGCGTCTGGAGATCGAGGGGCTCGCCCAGGCGGCTCGGCTGCCAGGCTCCAAGATGATCCCCGCACCGCACGCGTTGCGTTCCGCGCTGGCGCTCAAGCTCTGGTCGATCGAACGCAAGAGCCACGTCATGTCGCTCGTGGCCGACCCCGGCCTGGCCCTCTTCGCCGGACTGAACGTCATTCCCAAGAAGAGCTACCTGTCCGAGTACTCCCACCGGATCGATCGCGCGGCGACCACGCGCGTGCTGGCCGGCTGGCATGACGCGCTCGCGGGCGACAAGCTCTTCACGGGCGAGTCCTTCAATCTCGACTTCCACTCCGTGCCGTACTTTGGGGAGGATCCGACGGTCGAGAAACACTACGTCTCGATGCGCTCACGCCGGCAGCCGAGCATCCTCGCGTTCCTCGCGCAGGACGCCGCGAGTCGCGCGTTCTGCTACTCGAACGCGGACCTGCGCAAGGGCGAGGAGGCCGAAGAGATCTTCCGGTTCGTCGACTTCTGGAACAAGCATCACCGGCAGTTGCCGCGCCACCTCGTATTCGATTCCAAGCTCACCACGTACGCGAGCCTTGCCCGCCTCGACGCCATGGGCATCGAGTTCATCACGCTGCGACGACGCTCCCACAAGCTGCTCGCCGAGATCGCCACACTTCCGCGCTCGGCGTGGCGGACGGTCGAACTCGAAGGGGTCACGCGCAAGTTCCGCACGCCACGCGTGTACGACAAGACGGTCACGCTGAGCGGGTGCTCTCTTCGCCAAGTCTATATCCAGGACCTCGGCCACGACGAACCCACGATCCTCTTGACCAACCAGCGCCAGGCCACGCTCCCGCGACTCATCACGCGCTACGCGCAGCGCATGCTGATCGAGAACGCACTCTCGGACTCGGTGCGCTTCTTCCACATGAATGCGCTCTCGTCGGCGGTGGGGATGAAAGTCGACTTCGACATGGCACTCCTGGTCCTGGCAAGCGGGCTCTACCGGCTCTTCGCGAAGCGCATGCGCGGCTACGCCGAGGCACAGGCGCGGCAGATCTTTCGCGACCTCGTCGAGATGCCCGCGGACGTCGCAGTCACACCCGGAAAGGTGCACGTCCATTTCCATCGACGCGCACACCTGCCCATCCTCCTCGCCTCGGGCATCCTTCAGCAGCACGTCGCTGTCCCCTGGTGGAACGGCGCAACACTCGAGCTAACTGCGTAGCGCGCCAGGCCGCGCGACGACCCTTTGTCAGGTGAATTGGCCGCCGTGGAAATCCAGGCTAGTGCGGTGGCGGGAAGGCGGTCCGTGATGTCCTGCCAATTTGCGCCGCCGTCCTCGCTGAGGAGGAGGACGGAACCCGACACGCCGCTCCCGGCCACCAAGCCCACGCCAGTGGTCGTGAAGCAAACCGAGCCAAGGACCGAATTCGCGAGAGCGGGGTTCGGTCCATGTGCGATCGCGGCCGGCGTCCAGTGCGCCCCGGCATCGGCCGTCACCAAGACGAAGGGAGGACCATTGAAGTTTGGCACTTGCTGCGGACCCTCAGCCCCCACTATGAAACCTCTCCGGGCGTCGAGGAAAACGACGTCCTCCAAGAACTGGGGACGCTCGACTCCTGTGATGTTCTGTCCCTGGTTACCGAAAGTCTGCCCGCCGTCGGTGGTGTGAAAGATGCCTCTGCCCTGGCTCACGGCCCATCCCGTCATACGATCGACGAAGTGTACGCCGATGACGAGGCCATAGCCCGGCTCCGGCAGTGCGGACCACGTGCGGCCTCCATCGTCCGAGCGTAAGATCCCGGATAAGCCAACGGCAAAAGCACGCCCTGCTGAGACCGTCGGGGTCGGCGCTGGTGCAGTGGCAGTCCCGCCCGGCGAGCCGTCGTCGCCTCCGCCGTTGCCGCCACAGCCCGCGACGAGGATGAAGAGAAGCGCGCCGGCAAGCCAGGAGCGTCTCGCTGCCATCACGTGTTCCGGCTCCCCAGCGCATACCGGCCGCCGAGTGCCACGTGCCCTACATCGACGGAAGCCCAGTCCGCTCCGGTGTTCGTTGTTCTTGCCACATGCGGTCCGAAGCCGAAGAACGTCCGGCCAACGAGCCACCCCGTTGCTGCGTCAGTGAAGCCAATAGCAACGAGCTTCGCATCCGACCGCAGGCTGTCCGGCAGGAGTTTGGTCACATCATCCCAGGTGGTACCGCCATCGCGGCTCCGCAGAAGCGCGGAACTCGCCACGCCTTCACCAATCGCCCAGACGGTAGCGGTATCCGAGAAGACTACTCCCGTCAGGTCGAGGCTTACCTGCGCAGGAACTGGAACGGACTGCCAGAACCCGTTTGCTAGGCGCAAGAGCAATGGCTTGCTCTCGGCACCTCCTCCAGGTCTTGCGTGCCATAGCGAGCTTGCTCTCACCTGCTGCGAATCGGAGAGGAGGGCCGCGTCCATAGGGATCGCGGCCCTCCTTTTTTTGTCAAAGGTCATCGAGGGACCGGCGCGAAACTACGAGTTGCCCGGCTACTGGAAGGTGCCCACGAAGTTGTCGTGTGGCACGGTCATCGTCCCCGCCGGCGTGGGTGCCGGCGGCGTCGGTACCGCGAACACTGATCCTACCCCGAAACGCTTTGCCTGGTTGTTGTACCAAGCGTGCTTGGAGAATCCTCGATGTATGGTTGCTAGTGTTGCGCCAGTTTGAGTGTCCACGAGTGCCGCATCGGCCATGACTAACCAGCTCAGGTAACGATCCTGTGTAAGCGTCAAGGTCAGCTTGTAGCGCGGCAACGTCGTGGGAGTAAGAGAAAACGTGGCACTAGTAAGGCTCCAGTCCGTCGGGGTGACGCCACACTCGTCACAGCTCAGGCACGGGAACTTTTCATTGGTGCTTGCGACTTGAAGCTTGTAGCCTCCCCCGGACTGCGGGAAGACGAAAGCTTGAAAGCCCGCGTGGCAGTTGGGATGCGCTACGGCGTAGGTCGTCACATGCTCGTTGAGTGTGGGCAGAAGGTGTCGTTGAATGGCGAACACCGTTTGCGCGGAGCGCGTCAGACCGGTGTAGTTCGCCGTGGTGATCAGGAAGTTCCCGTAACCTGGAGCAGCCGAGCAGACCGATGGAGGGTCCTGCCATGCCTCAGTGCATGTTGTGCAGGGCGGCGTGGTGGTGGTGCATGACAGCCCGGAGCCATAACCGCTGCACGAGAACTGGTTATTCCCGGAGACGAGGAGGTTAATGGAATCCCAGTGCACGTGGTGATACCGCTCGCACCAGCGGGCCGGCGCCGCGAACGGGTTTGTCGGAAAGCTGTCCGAGAAGGTGCCAGCCCAAACAGAGGCCAGCCGATGAGCAATCAGAATGAAGACGAACAAGGCAACGAGCCGCCGCGTTGAGCACATATCACGACCCTCCCGCGTTCAAATGTCTCCCCTATGGGACCAAGCTCAAGTCCAGCAAAGGCTCGGCTCCTTGAGGGAACGAGCTTGCGACCCATGACTCGCCTCCGTCCTGTGTCGTGAAGCCGATGGCCCCTTGATATCCCCCGACCGTAACGCCGCGTACCCTGTCGAGAAACGCGACGGCACTCAGTCCGCCCAACGTGCCGGCGGGAAGCGCCTGGGCGACCCAATTGCGGCCGCCGTCGGTAGTGTGCAAGATGGGAGGCGGCGCGTCGGGTGCCGTGTGGCCCGCGGCCCATCCCGTCAGCGAGTCGACGAAGGCGGCCACGCCCAAGCTCCTCTGCTCATCGGGGGGGGCACCCGCCGATTGATCGACCCATGTCCGTCCGCCATCGGACGAGTGAATGAGCCCCCTCCAGAGGTCGGCCTCCCCCACACAAACGGCCTTCCCTGCCGCACCCGGCGCGGCGGCGGGAAGGCGGTCCGTGATGTCCTGCCAATTTGCGCCGCCGTCCTCGCTGAGGAGGAGGATGGAACCCCCGCTGGCCAAGCCGATGCCGGTAGTCGTGAAACAAACCGAGCCAAGGACTGCCTTCGCGAGAGCGGGGTTCGGTCCGCGTGGAATCGCGGCCGGCGTCCAGTGCGCTCCGGCGTCGGCCGTCACCAGTACGAACGGAGGACCGGTGAAGTCCGGCACCCGCACCGGGCCCTCGCCTCCTACGATGAAACCTCTCTGGGCGTCGAGGAAGACGACATCCCGCAAGAACGCGGGACGCTCGACTCCGACGATGTTCTGTCCCTGGTTACTGAACGTCTGCCCGCCGTCGGTCGTGTGAAAGATGCCTCCCGCATCGCTCACGGCCCATCCCGTCATACGATCGACGAAGTGTACGCCGATGACGAGGCCATAGCCCGGCTCCGACAGTGCGGACCACGTGCGGCCTCCATCGTCCGAGCGTAAGATCCCGGATAAGCCAACGGCAAAAGCACGCCCTGCTGAGACCGTCGGGGTCGGCGCTGGCGCAGTGGCAGTCCCGCCCGGCGAGCCGTCGTCGCCTCCGCCGTTGCCGCCACAGCCCGCGACGAGGACGAAGAGGAGCGCGCCGCCAAGCCGGGAGCGTCTCGCTGCCATCACGTATTCGCCCCCCGAAACCGAGTGATGCTGCTATCCTATCCCGGGCTCGACGCGAGTGCCCACAGCCGGAACCCCTCATGCACAGGTATCGAGGAGGGCTTCCAAGTGACACCCCCATCGGAGGTCTCGAGCAAGACAGCATCGGGGCTATTCTCGGCGTTGGCCGTCATCCAACCGGACTCGCCCCGGCCTCGTAGGACGCTCGAGACAACCATGCCGTCAAGTCCGTCCGGCACGGCCCCCGCTTGCCAGAGTGAACCGCCACTGCTGGTATACAAACATAGAGGTCTGGGCTGTTCTCCGAACACCCATCCACCGGCGAGCCCAGCCGTTGCGTCGCGCAAGGAGATCGTCTGCAGTACTGCCGGACCAGCGAAAGTTACCACCTGCAGAGTCCATGGTTCGCCCTGTCTTGCCGAGTAGATAGCAGGGCGATCCCTCGCACCGTCGGCCGTCGTCGAAGTTGCGCCAGCAATCCAACCCTGCTCCCCTACCGTCGCAAAGGCCATACCGGCAAACCGCCCATCGGACCCTACTGACTCGGCGGCACCACTGGTGGTTCCGAGGACCTCCGTGCGGCTCCCGTCCCCGTCGGCGCTCAGCAGCTCTGGGGTGCGATTCCGGCTGCCGAGCGCATATCGGCCGACAAGTGCCACGTGTCCCACATCGACGGAAGCCCAGTCCGCTCCGCTGTTCGTCGTTGTTGCCACATGCGGTCCGAAGCCGAACAACGTCTGGCCAACGAGCCACCCTGTTGCTGCGTCAGTGAAGCCAATAGCAACGAGCTTCGCATCCGACCGCAGGCTGTCCGGCAGGAGTTTGGTCACATCATCCCAGGTGGTACCGCCATCGCGGCTCCGCAGAAGCGTGGAACTCGCCACGCCTTCACCAATCGCCCAGACGGTAGCGGTATCCGAGAAGACCACTCCCGTCAGGTGGAGGCTTACCTGCGTAGGGACTGGAACGGACTGCCAGAGCCCGTTTGCGAGGCGTAAGAGCAGCGGTTTGCTCTCAGCGCCTCCTCCAGGTCTTGCCGGTTCGTAGACAGCACCGACCGCAAGAACCGTTTCGGCGTGAGCCGGAAGAGCGCTACCGAGGGAGAGGGCAGCGCACAATACGAGGCCGACGCGCATGAGCCACCTCCAAACCGTTCACGGATCGCGTGAACGCTTTCAATAGTCGCCATCAGCGACCAAGTCAAGTCGGAGCTTCCTGTCGGAGCTTCCTGTCTTGTCGGAGCCTCCTGTCTCGGGATCTCCGCAGCCATCGCTGCGGGCAACCACGGCGGCGCAGGCAACGCCTAGGCAGCAGCGGCTGCGGAGCGCCTGGTCCGGAAACGAGGGCCCGTTGCACGCAGCAAATTGACTCGCGTCTGCCATCGCCCGTATATGGAACCTGTCCGAACGCCTACCCCCGAGGAGTGTCACTGGTATGGAGATGGAGATCGGAGCCGCCGTCAACGCCAAGATCTTCCCCGACCGGACCGCGGTCGTCTGCGGGCCGGTGCGCTACACGTGGACCGAGTGGAACGCCCGCATCAACCAGCTCGCGCATGCGTTCGGCGCGCTCGGCCTCGGGCGCGGCGACAAGCTCGCCGTCATGCTCAACAACTGCCAGGAGTTCCTCGAGCTCGCCAACGCCGCGGTCAAGACCGGCGTCATCACGGTGCCCCTCAGCTATCGCTTGCGCGGCCGCGAGATCGAGTACATCGTCAAGGACTCGGACTCGCGGGCACTGATCTTCGGCGAGGAGTTCGTACCCGAGATCACCGCGGTCATGCCGAGCCTCGACGATGTCCTTCCCGGAGGCTACGTGATGGTCGGCGCCGGCGAGCACGACGACCGCTTCAAGCGCTACGAGGCGCTCCTCGCCGGGCAGCCGAGCAGCGAGCCGGAGGAGCCCGCACCGCCCGGCCTGAACTCGATGATCTACACCTCGGGGACGACCGGGCGCCCAAAGGGGGTCTTTCGCGCCGGCGGTGTCGATCCGGTGCTCCTGCTCTCATTCGTGCAGGGCTTCGGCCTGCAGATGGGCAACGAGGTGCACCTCGTGCCGGCCCCGCTCTACCACAGCGCGCCGACGCTCGGCTCCGTGCTCACCATCGTGCTCGGCGGCACCCTCGTCATCATGCCAAAGTTCGAGCCCGAGGAGTTCCTGCGCCTCATCGACCACGAGAAGGCCACCTCGAGCTTCGTCGTGCCGACGATCGTGAAGCGCGTGCTCGCGCTCCCCGACGAGGTCAAGCGCCGCTACGACATGTCGTCGCTGCGCGCGCTCATCGTCGGCGCCGCGCCTTTCCCGGTCGAGACCAAGCGCGCCGCCGTCGCGTACTTCGGCGACTGCATCTACGAGTACTACGGCTCGACCGACGCCGGGCTGAACACCATTCTGCCGCCCTCCGAGCAGCTCGCGCGCCCGGCGAGCTGCGGCAAGGTGCTCGAAGGCCAGGACATCGTCATCCTCGACGACGAGGGCACCAAGCTCGGGCCGGGCGAGGTCGGCAACATCTACATCACCAACTCGCTGGTGCGCGAGATGCAGTACTACAAGGACCCGGAAAAGACCCAGCAGGCCTTCCGCGGCGACTACATGACGGTCGGCGACATGGGCTACCTCGACGAGGACGGCTACCTCTACATCGTCGACCGCAAGACCGACATGGTGATATCGGGCGGCGTCAACATCTACCCAGCCGAGACCGAAGAAGTGATCCACGAGCACCCGGCCGTCCTCGACGTCGCGGTGATCGGCGTGCCGAACGAGGAGTGGGGTGAGGAGCTGAAGGCGGTCGTGCAGCTCAAACCAGGCCGGCACGCGACCGCCGACGACATCATCGACTTCTGCCGCGAGCGTCTCGCCGATTTCAAGCGGCCGCGCTCGGTCGACTTCGTCGACGAGGTGCCGCGCAACCCGTCGGGGAAGCTGCTCAAGCGCGAGATCCGCGCGCGCTACTGGAAGGGACGCGAGCGGCGGGTGTAGCCGCCCGGCCCGGCGGCAGGGGTGAGCACGCAGCGCACACGCGCCGTCTCTGTCGTGATCCCGGCGCGCGACGAAGAGAACACGATCGGCGCGTGCCTGCGCGCGCTCGGCCGGCAGAGCATCGGAGCCGAGCAGCTGGAGGTCATCGTCGTCGTCGCCGGCGATGATCGCACCGCGGAGGTGGCCGCGCGGGAAGGAGCCGATCACTTCGGCGGCTTCGAGATCGTGCCGCTCGGCGCGGGGAACAAGAACGTCGCGTTACAGGCTGGCTGCGCCCACGCGCACGGAGAAGTGGTGCTCCTGCTCGACGCGGACACCCAACTGGAGGCCACCGCCGTGGCCGAGCTCCTGCTCGCACTGGACGCGCGCCCGCGTGCCGTCGCACATGGTGCGCTGCTACCCGAGGTCGACACCTGGGTGTCGCGTTACTGGGAGCTGAACCGCCGCCTGGTGAAGGACCTCCACTTCGACGGCACGCTCAGCGGCGAGATGGTCGCCTTGCCGCTAGCAGCCCTTGCGTCCGAGGACCTCCCGCAGCTGTTTCCGGAAGCCGTGGGCCCCAAGGACGACCTGCATCTGACCCGTGCCCTGCAGGAGCGGGGCTGGCACGTTACGTACGCTCCCCGCGCACGGGCGACGACGCTCGTGCCCTTCACGTGGCGCGGCCTGGTCAAGACCATGTTGCGGAGCCGCCGGGGCGCCATGCGGGTGCTGCCCCGGCGCGAAGCGGCGTTGCAGGCGGGCAAGAGCGCCGTCCTGCTAGCGGCTCTCCCGGCGGCGCTGCTCGCGAGCACGCGATCGGGCGTCCTCGCGTTCGGCTGCGCCGCGCCACTCTTGCTCCACATCGCCAGTGTCATCTGGCGCGTCGAGGCCCTGCACCGCCGAGGACTGGGGGATTTCCGCCGCGGGCTTCCCGCCTACATCGGGATCGATCTGCTCGCCCGCAGCTTGAAGCTGTGGGCGTTCTTGGAGCGTCTCGTCGGAAGACGGGCACAGTTGACTTTTCGCGGCGAGCGACCGAGCGGCCCGCCGGCTCCCGGTGGAAAATGAGGGAGAAGCCATGACGCCGCTTCTCCGGATGTGCTCGCCTGCCCCCCATAGTCCGATCGCCAAGACCCTCGTCCCCGGAGGCATATGACACCGCGTCTCCGGATGTGCTCGTCTGCTCCCGCTCTCGGACGGGCTAGCAAATCCGCGGCAGGAGCTCGCCGGTGAGCGACTCCAGAACGCGGTAGCCTCCGGATACCGTCTTCAAGATGGCAGAGGCCTCGACTCTCTTTGGGCGAACCACGCCAATGGCGGATGCCTCGGGGCATCCGCCGGGGCCCCTCAGGTAGTCCAGAACTACGTCAGCCGCATCGGGACTCGCCACAACCACGGCCTTGCCCTCGCTTGGGAGGTACAGAGGCTCAATTCCGAGGATCTCCGCCACACAGCGCACCGGCGGCGAGAACGGGACCAGGGCCTCCTCCAGGAGGACCGTGCATCCCATCTCCTCGGCAAACTCACAAATGACGGTGGCGAGACCACCGCGGGTGATGTCCCGCATCCACTTGACTCCTTCCATCCCCCAGAGCGGAAGGAGGCTCACGAGCGGGGCGCAGTCGCTGCACACGTTCCCTTCGAGGGCGAACTCGTTTCGGGCCACCATCACGGCCACGCCATGGTCCCCGGGCGATCCCGTGACAATCACCGCGTCGCCTTCTCGGATTTCCCTGCCGTCGTCCCGTCGGACCACCTCGCCGATCCCGGCTGTGTTGATGTAGAGACCGTCGGCTTCTCCTTTGCGCACGACCTTCGTGTCGCCGGTGACGACCTCCACGCCGGCTGAGTCCGCCGTGTCCTTGACGGACGTGAGCACGCGATCGAGATCGTCCATTCCGAAGCCCTCTTCCAAGATGAGCGCGAGGGAGACGTACAACGGCCTGGCGCCGCACACGATGAGGTCGTTCACGGTGCCGGCGATGCAGAGCGTACCGATGTCGCCGCCGGGGAAGAAGAGTGGGTGGATCACGAAGCTGTCGGTGGTGAACGCGATCGTGCCTCGCGTGCTCAGGATGGCACTGTCCTGAAGTCCGTTGAGCGTGTGATTGCCGAGGTGCTTGAGCACGACGCCCTCGATGAAGTCGCGCATGCTCTTACCACCGGACCCGATGCTCAGGTCCACGCGCTTCACAGCGGCAGCTCCTTGCCGTACTTGAAGTGGATGAGGCAGCTGCCCTCGTACGACACCATGCATGGACCCAGAGGCCGCTCCGGAGTGCAGCCCTTTCCGAACAACCCGCAGTCCTCGGGCTCCGCGATCCCCCGAACCACCTCCCCACACCGGCATCCGTTGGTCTCCCAGCCGGAATCCGCCTTGATGCCGAACCTGGAAAGGGCACAGAGCGCCTCGGGGGGGTAGAGGCCACTCTGGGGAATCGTGCCGAACCCCCTCCATTCGGCGTCGCCGACCGTGAAGACGTCCTCCATCAATCGTTTCGCGAGCCCGTTCCCCTCGGGCTTGACCGCCCTGCGATAGGCGATCTCCACGTCGGCTCGGCCCTCCCGGATCTGTCGGAGAACACTCAGAATCCCGAACAAGAGATCCGCGGGTTCGAACCCGGCCACAGCGCCCGGCACCCCGTACTGCTCGGCGACGAAACGATACGCTTCCGAGCCGATGATCACGCTCACATGACCCGGGTAGATGAATCCGTCCAGGCGGAGATCCCCGGCGTCCAGGATGGCCTTGAGCGGCGGAGGCACGATCTTCATGGCCGGAATAAGGCTCACGTTCCGTATCCCCTCCCGGAGGCAGGTCCGCACCACCCAGCCGATGCCCGGCACGGTCGTCTCGAACCCGGCAGCGAGAAACACGACCTCCTTCTGCGGGTTCGCCTTCGCCACCTCCACCACCTCCTCCGGCGAATAGATCACGTGCACCGAGGAGCCCTCGGCCGGCACAAGCTTCATGATGGCGCAATCGCTCGCCGGAACCCTCAACATGTCGCCGAAGGAGGCCAGGATCACACCGGGCCGCTCCTGCACGAGCCGGGCCGCAGCCGCGATGATGCCGTCCGGAGTGACGCACACTGGGCAGCCTGGGCCTGAGATGAGCCGCATCCCGATCTTGCGCAGGAGAAGTCCGAGCCCACTGCGGTACGCGGTCATGGTGTGCGTCCCGCATACCTCCATGATCTGCACTTCCCTGCCGATAGTGCCGATCTCGGCGCGGACCTCCTCGACGAGCGCCCGCACGCCGTGCTCCTCACGCAGGATGCGAAGGTCCACTACGCTTCCGCCTTCTCGATGCATTCGTTGAGGAGCCTCAGGGTCTCGGCAGCTTCCGTCTCGTCCATGCGCGTGATCGCAAAGCCAGTGTGCACCACCACGTAGTCCCCCGGCTGTGCGTCTTCCACGAAGCTCAGATTGACCTTCCTGCGGATGCCTCCCATCTCGACGACGCCGTGCTCTCCGTCAACCTGCATGAGCTTCAAGGGAACAGCCAGACACATTTCGACCTCCTCTAACCCAGCGCGGCAGCGTACATCGCCTGCCCCACGGAGATGCCTTCGTCCCCGGGAGAGAACCGACGGGGATAGTGGACAGCAAAGCCGCGTTCCTCGAGGGTCGCGATGGTCTTCTCCAAAAGGACGGCGTTGAGGAAGACGCCTCCGGAGAGAAGCACCCGGGCGATTCCATATTGCTCCCGGCACACTTCTGCCATACGGACAATGATGGACGCGAGGGTGTTGTGGAACTTCGCAGCCACGACCTCCGCTGGTTCGCCGCAGCGGAGAATCTCCCCGATCATTTTGCGTACATCGATTTCTTCTCCAGAGATGGAGAATGTATACACGCCGCTCTCGGAGGGCTCGACAGTGGACTCGAGCCGCATGGCGGCTTCGGCCTCGTAGTCCATGCGTGTCGGGGCGATCCCGGCCAAGGCTGCGACCGCGTCGAACAGCCTCCCCACGGAAGAGGTGAGCGGAGCGTTGATCCCCACCTCGAGCGCCCGGGCGACCGCCCGGATCTTGTCGTCCGCGATGTCGTGAAGGATGCCGACCCTCGGGATTTCGCCGCTGGCGTCACGAAGGTAGCTCAGCGCCATTCGCCACGGCTCTCGTGCGGCCAAGTCGCCGCCGGGCTGCGGAACGTAGCGGAAGTGCCAGCGCTGCAGTGCTCTCGCGCCGTTCAGTGCGAAGAACTCTCCTCCCCAGATGCGGCCGTCGTCGCCGTATCCCAGCCCATCGAAAGCCACGCCGAGGTAGTCGCCGTGGGGATCCAGGCTATGCTCCGCCATGACGGCGAAGACGTGGGCGATGTGGTGTTGGACCCGGATCACGGGTTTTCCGGTTCGTTCCGCGAGCCGCGTCGTAGCGAACCCCGGATGGAGATCGCAGCAAACCATGGCAGGCTCGGCGGAGAAAAGCTCGCGGAAGCGCTCGAGCGCTTCTTCCATGTACGCGAGGTTCCGCAGGTCGTTCATGTCTCCGAGGTACTGGCTCGTCATGAGGTAGCCGTCCTTGAGGAGCGTCACGGTATCCTTCATCTCTGCCCCAAGGGCGAGGATGCTTTTTTGCTTTCGGATGCCGGGCAACCAAAGCGGGTCAGGCACATACCCCCTGGCACGGCGGAGAAAGAGCGGCGCGCTGCGGAAGACCCGAACAACCGAGTCGTCGCAGCGGTTCGCGATCGGGCGGTCGTGAGTGAGGATGCAGTCGGCGAGGCCGGCCACCTCTTCGCTCTCATCTTTCAGGATTGGGCTTTCCCTCTCGTTGGCGCTCGTGGCCACCACGAGCGGTATCTCCTGGAGGAGCAGGAAGTGGAGCGGTGTGTACGGGAGCATGATTCCGTAAGTGTCGAGGCCGGGCGAAAGCCCGGCGATTTCTTTCTTCTTCCGCAACAACACGACGGGGCGCTGCGGGGACGCGAGGACCCGGAGTTCGTCTGGGCTGAGGCACGCCAGTTTCTCGGCCGTGGTCGCGTCCCGCGCCATGAGAGCAAGCGGCTTTCTTGAGCGTTTCTTCAGGGCTCTGAGCCGCGCGACCGTCGCAGGCTGGAATGGATCGCAGACGAGGTGGAAGCCGCCCAAGCTCTTGAGGGCGACGATGTCCCCCTCGCGGATCCTCTCGACGGCCTCCTCGATGCCTCCGCTCTTCCGTGTCCCGTTGTCGATGAAGGTGAGCCCGGGGCCGCAGCTGGGACACGCGTTCGGTTCCGCGTGGAACCTGCGGCTGGAAGGGGACTCGTACTCCGTTCTGCAGTCTGGACACATGGGGAAGACGCGCATGGCCGTCTTCTCGCGATCGTAGGGGAGGCCGAGGATCAAGGTGTACCGTGGGCCGCAGTTCGTGCAGTTGATGAAAGGGTATCGGTACCGGCGGTCGCGGGGGTTCTGCAGCTCGGCCCGGCACGCGTCACACATGAAGAGGTCCGCCGGAGCGAACACGGTGGAACCTCCCTCGCTGGTGGCGTCGATGCGGAACCCCGAAAGGAGGAGGGGCCGCACTTTCCGGACCCGCATGTCGTCGATCTGCGCCAGGGGCGGCAGTTCCCGGCGGAGCCGGTCGAGGAACGGCTGGAGGTCGCTCTTTCCTTCGACCCGGATCTCGACGCCGGAAGGCGTGTTGCGCACGAATCCCTCTATCCCTTCCTCCGTGGCTATCCTGTAGACGAACGGGCGGAACCCCACGCCCTGCACGGTGCCCTTCACGCGGATGCTCAGCGCGTTCACGGCCCGTTGCTCAAGCGCACGTTTTCCATGTCAGGCCTTGTAGGGGCTGGGCCTCAGATTCCGGCTCTGCTCGGTGAACTCGGTCATTACCCTAGCACCGATTCTCGCGCTCGGGTAACCGTCACCCAGACCTTAGACTGATAGATCTTCCTCGAGAGGCCGGTCCAATCATACTGGGCGGGAGCCGTTCCCAGACGACCGTCGGCTCAGAACCGCTCGCGACAGTACGCCGCCTGCCCGGGCGCTTCGCCGACACCCACCTCGATCTCGCTGAGGCCACGTACCGCGTGCTCCTTCAAGCCGGCGCGCAGGCGCCGAAGCACGTAGGCCGCGAGCTCTTCGGCCGAGACGTGGACGATCGGGAGGAGAACGACATCGGTCGCGGGGAAGACGAAGCGCGCGCCGTCCTCGTACACCATGACAACGCTCGGGCCTTCGTGCGACACCGTGAGGCAGTCGCTCTTTGCGGGCACCAACATCCGCTCGTCGAGGTCGGCGCAGATCTCCTTGGTGAGCTGCTTCACCACGCCGAAGTCGAGGACGTAACCGTCGGCGCCGACCTTGCCGCTGATGGCGACCGACACCTGGTAGTTGTGTCCGTGCAGGTGCTCGCGGAACCCCTTGTAGGCCATGAAGTGCGCGGCCGAGAACTTGAGGAAGTCCTTGGCGACCACCACCCGGTATTCACCCGCCATGGGTGTGATCTTCCTCCGCGCCCTGGCACGCCCGCCGCCGGAAACCGCGCTGGCGGACCCCCGGTACCGTCCGGCAGGACTCATAATTGTGTCAGCGCGGCGTGAATCGCCGCCGCGTCGCTCCAGTTGGCGAACGCCGCTGCCGGGGCGAGGCGCGCCAGCTCGTCGAAGGCCGTCCGGCCGCTCGCGATGAGCACGCAGGGCATGCCGTTGCGCACCGCCGCCACGTGATCGAGCGGCGTGTCCCCGATGATCACGCATGCGCCGAGCGCAACGCACACACCCGTCCGCTCGCGAAAGCGCGCGCGCGCGATCTCGGGGAGCGCGGCGCGCTCGGCCGAGTCGCTGCCGAAGGCGCCCACCCTGAAGAACTCGGCGAGCCCGGCCGCTTCCAGTTTCAGGTGCGCGGCACGCTCGAGGTTGCCCGTCAGGACCGCGAGGGCGAAGCGCGGGTCGCACGCAAGCGTTTCGAGCGTGGCCCGGACGCCGGGAATCGGGTCGACGCGCGTCGTGCCGCGCGCCAGCGCCTCGGCAAAGCGCGTTGCCAGGCACCCCTCGAACACGCGCAACGCGTCGGCGTCGGGCCGCACGGTCACACCGGCCAGCTCCAGCAGCTCGGCAATGATGAGCGGGTCGGTCTTGCCGTCCGGTCGCATCGCATGGAGATCACCATCGACCCCGAAGGTCTCGCGCATCGCCATGCAGAACGGCTCGAGCCCGCGCGTGTGTGTGGCGTGGAGAATCGTCCCGTCGAGATCGAAAAGGAGGAGCTTCACGGCGTTGCCTTGCCGAGCGGCATCACAAAAAGGTAGCAGAGGAAGGCGGCGGCGCCAAAGACCGCGCCGGCGGGCAACGCCAAGGGGCGCAGCAAGGGAGGAGGACGGTGGAGCTGATACACACCTACTATGAGCCGGCGGGAGCTGGGCCGCATCCGACGATCGTCGCGCTTCACGGCTGGGGCGCGAGCGCCCTCGACCTGATCGGCCTCGCCCCTTACCTTGCGGGCGGCAGCTTCCAGGTCATCTGCCCGCAGGGCGCAATCACCGTGCCGCTCGGCGGTGCGACCGGCTTCGGCTGGTTCCCGCTGACCTCGGGCGGACAGGTGGCCGACGGGGCCACGATCGCCCGCGCGGCGGACGCGCTGCGCGACTTTCTCGAGCGCGCCCGCGAGCGCTACCCGATCGATCCGCGGAAGCTAGTGCTCCTCGGCTTCAGCCAGGGTGGGGTGCTCGCCTACGTCATCGCGCTCGGCGATCCGACACGCTTCGCCGGCTTGGCGGCGCTGAGCTCGTGGCTGCCGCCGACGCTGGCCGCAGCCCTACCCACGGACGAGGCGCGCCGCCAGCTCACTACCCTCGTGCAGCACGGCTCAGATGACGGGATCATCGCAGTCGCGCGCGCGCGGCAATCGGTCGAGACCCTACGCGGGCTCGGTGTCCCGCTCACCTACCGCGAGTATGCGATGGGCCACGAGATCAACGGCGCGAGTTTGAGCGACCTCTCGGCATGGCTCGCCGAGAAGATCCTATCGCCGATAATTCTACTGTAGCCCCCGTGCGCGCCCGCTGGTGCGGTCCCTACTCGGTGCCCGCCGGCCCCAGGGAGTAGACGGTATGCGGGCGCGCGCTGCGCACGGTGACGGGCCGCCCGGGATGGCGCAGGATGACCCGCGCCTCAGCGACGGTGATCGGTCGCCCGAAGAGGCAGTACCGGCCCCGGCCCTCGCCGTGATTGTTCGCCCACTCGGCGAACTCCTCGGGCGTGGGAGCATGGCCGAGCGCCACCGCGCACTGCCGGACGACGAAGCCGAGCATCATCTTTGGCGGGGCCTTCTGAGCGACGGGCATCACGGTCTTGCGCAGCGTAAGAAACGGCCCGCTGCCTGTCAACGCGCGAACTGCGACACGTCAGTCGTGCGCACCAGCGCAGGGGCAAGCGGGCTCTGCTTGATTCTCGTGCCGCTTTGCTGCACCGTACCCCACGATGTCCGGGCTCAGACCCGTCCTCGACTGGACCGTGACCCTGCTCTTCCTTCCGGTCTTCGGGGTCGCTCTGCTCGTCTTCGAGGTCGTCCAGCGCGCCGCCAAGACGCTAGGCAAACGCGCCCACGACTACTCCGTCGCCTGCCTCTGCACGTCGCTGGTGACGACCTTCCGCATCACCGGGTTGCGCATCCAGGTCGAGCGCTCGCCCGCCGTCGCCCGCTGGCATCCCTACCTCATCGTCGCCAACCACCAGAGCATGTTCGACATCGCGCTCCTCGGGCATCTGTTCTTCACCAACTTCCCGAAGTTCGTGTCCAAGCGCGAGCTGGCGCGGCGCATCCCGAGCGTGTCGTACAACCTGCGCTGTGGCGGCAATGCGCTGATCGACCGCGACGACGCTGAGCAGGCACTCGAGGCGATCGCCGCCCTCGGATGCCGCGTCGAGCGCAATCGGGTCTCGGCGGTGATCTTTCCCGAGGGCACGCGCGGGCGCTGCGGCGAGTTCCGGGCCTTCAAGCCGCGCGGATCACTGGCACTGCTCGCCGCCGCGCCCTCCACATCCGTCGTGCCGGTGACGATCGAGAGCTCGTGGCAGCTGATGCGCGCCAACTTCCTGCCGATCCCCTTCGGCGTTCGCGTGTCCGTCCGCATCGGCGATCCGATCCCGCGCCGCCCCGACGAGAATCACGCGCGCCTCCTCGAGCAGGTGCGCGAGGAGATTGCGGCCAATCTCGCGGCGATGCGCGGCGAGCCGCCGGTGGCTACGCCGCTTCGCGCCGCCGCCGGTTGAGCGCCGCGGACCGGCCGAGCGGAGCCCGCAAGCGGCGAACGGGCACCCCTCAAGGGATCGCCACGAAAGGAGCCCGCAGCGAATTTATTTGCCTTCCGAACTCGACGTACACGCGCCGATCAGGCATAGTCAGAGCCTGATGAGCGGTCGCAGACGGAGGGGGCGACGCCGTCCCTGGGAGCAGCGGGAGGGATCCGGCCAACCCGGCCAGCCGCGGTTCGGCGCCGACGGGCAACCGAACGGGCAACTGCCGCAGCGAGGTCCTGGCGGGTACGCTGCCGGCACCGCATCCGGTCAGCCACGCTGGCAGGGTGGCGCGGCAGGTCAGGGGCCGCGCCGGCTTGACGGCGCCCGCGCCCAGTTCGGGCGCGGGCGCTGGTCGAACGGCGCGCAAGCGGGCCAGGGCGGTCAGCGGCGATGGACGCCAGGAGCGGGTGGCGGACAGGGACAGTACGCACCGTCGCAGCGCTGGCAGCGCGGCGGGCGCCCCCAGCGCCGGCCGCACCAGCAGGAACCACAGCGCCGCCCCGAGCCTCCAGCGCTGCCGCCA
>Ga0315268_10002839_pt1 | contig 19273 bp, 15 predicted proteins | sample C1_top_MG_FD_204535 | JGI IMG/M metagenome (GOLD analysis project Ga0315268, IMG submission 204535) | Sediment microbial communities from Yellowstone Lake, YNP, Wyoming, USA - C1_top | ecosystem: Environmental > Aquatic > Freshwater > Lake > Sediment | place: USA: Wyoming | collected 2017-08-01
GCTCGCCATGCTTCAGGCCATGGTGACGGTGGGATCGGCGGCCGTGCTGCTCGGCGTGAGGCTCAAGCTGGCTTTGCTGCCCTTGTTGTTTTTCGGCGTGGTGCTGGGCACAGCCGGCTGGTTCTTCTTCTTCGCGTTCTTCGCGCTTCGCATCCGCCGCAACGATGTCTTCAACAGCCTGCTGTCCCTGTTCTATTTCCTGTTTCTCTTTGCCAGCTCGATGTTCTATCCCCTAGCACCCCTGCCCGGCTGGTTTCGCACCGCAGCCCTGGCCAATCCCATCACCTGGCAGGTTGATTTGCTGCGCTTCAGCTCGATCGGGCTCAGCACCGCGCACCTGCTGACCGAATCGTTCGCGTTTGTCCTATTCGCCTTTGTCGCCTTCTTTTTCGGCCTGCGCACCCTGCAAAACCCCAAGTAGCCGCCTTGCCGTGCAGCCACGCCTATGTAGCACGCACGTCCGGTTCGACTCTGCTGACCGCCCCGAGCTTGCCGAGGGGCCGCCCGTGAAGCCATCCAACTGCGGATTGATACCGCGCGAGAGTTCGGGGACCCGGTTCCGGAACCGAAGGCTGAACGTCGCGCGCTGGCCTAAATAACCAAGACACCGTAAGGTAGCGCGGACATCACTACTTCTGATGGACGCCATCCGGCGCATCATCCGAGGCTTGGTATTACGCGGGCTGATTATAGATTTCCCGGCGATGGCCCAGCAGGCGGATCGTCAGCACTTTCTTCTCGCGATTAGCTTGGTAAATGACCCGGTGGTCGCCCACACGAAGCTTGAGGAGACCGGAGAAGGGCCCAGCGAGGGGTTCGGGCTTAATGGAGTCAAAGTTCTCGGCAAGCCAGCGGAGCTTCTTCAACACGCGGCCAGCCACCACGGCGTCGAGGTTTTCAAAGTCCTGGGCTGCCCGAGGGCGGAACTCGATTTGGTACATCTACCATTCCAGGCCCCGGCGGCGAGCCAATTCAGCCGCGGGAATGTTCTCGCCCTCAACCTGAGGCTCCTGAAGGTCCCGCCGAAGGCGCTCCTGAACCTCGGGCCGAAGGGCCAGACCTGCATCGGGATCAGTCAGCAACTCGCGCAATTTCTCCTCGACTACTTCGCCGATGACTGCCTTTAGCTCGTCGATGGTGAGGTCTTTGACGGTCTGCATAACCTGTCCCTCCCTCCGGATTATACACCGTAAATCACTGGGGGCCGCCACGGCTGTGCGACAACACCCCTGGCCTTCGCAGACATCAAACGACGATGTCTGCGCCACCCGCGGCTAAAAAAGACCCTCTTGCTCGGACTTCGTTTTGCGCTCGGCTTTGGCGAAGGTTTCGACGCGGTGGGTCGGGTATGCGAGCTTCTTTCCCGCCAGCAACTCCGCGATGGTCAGGATTTGCAGGCAAGGGTAGCGGCCCGGAAAATCTTTGGACTCGTAGAACCCCGCCACCGCGGCCTGTGTAGCGCCGGGCTTCAGCCCGACACGTGCCGCCCTGAAGGGCGGCGCTACAGAACGTAGGCTCGCGCAAGGTGATGATCCGTCGGCTGACGGACTTCTCCCGCTCGAGCACGCCTTTCACGTCGCGTCGGCTGTCATTCTGAGCGCCAGCGAAGAATCCCGGCATTTGTCGGGAATGTAGCAAATACAGAGATCCTTGGTCGCCTGCGGCTCCTCAGGATGACAGGCTCAGAGGGTTTGTCGTCGAAAAAGTTGATGTAGTCCGTCAACTGACGGATGTCCGCGCCCTTCCTGTGGTCCTTGCCGGGCCGGGCGTTCACTACGATTCCCTAATGACTTGCCTTGTCGCTGCCCGAATTTGTTTCCTCGATCTGACCTGCCTCGCGGCGCGCCCGAATCTGTTTGGATTTCTCTTCCAGGATCTTTAGGCTTGCGAGGTATTGTTCCCTGGTTGTTTTCTCATGCCGTAGTTGCACAAACAGGTACTCGAATGCGCTTCGGGCTTTGTCAAATGCATCAATGCATTCTTCCTCCGACTTTCGGTGGATCGCATCGCTTGTTACGTCGTAGATATAGGAGAGTGGGTTGTACCCGCCCGCTTTCAGCCGCTCCGGGAGCAGTGCGTTAGCCATCTCCATCCTGTTCTCGGAGCGCGGACTCGTCTTAATTTCCCGGATTATCGCCGCCACATCTTTGCTGATTCCCTCTTGCTCTGCCACTTCTGCCAGCAGGTCGAGCAAGTCGTTTATCCTCTTCTCGACAATTCGGCGAAGATATGTGACAGCCCCGAGTCCATAGTTGAAGTTGCGGCAGTCGAGCGCCTTTCTGTAATAGTCCGCATCTTGCTGATCGAACGCTTTGGCAAGTTCTTTGGGCGGCTCGTGGGTAAGCGGAGGACATTGTCCTGCTTTCACTAGAACTCCCCCTTCGGTAGTTTCCGCCCAGCGGAAGAAGTAAGTTATCCGTTGTCCGCCGCAATTTCGGCAAGTGTAGTGCGTTTCACGAAAGTCCTGCCCCGCAAAGTACACCTTGGGATTGCCGGTCTCCCATAGTGTGTCATGGCTGCACTTAGAGCAGTGAAGGGAAAGCATTCGCGGAAGTATGCCAAACGTATGTATGTGTAGGCCTATCTGCTCGGTCATGTGGCCACCTTTGCCCTTGTAGGAGAAGGCCTTGTAGAGGGGCCACGATGTAAGGACCTTGCCCACTTCTTCCGTCAACTGCTGTACCGTTAGCTGCTCGGGTTTGCCTTCAGTCATAAATCACCCATGAATACTCTCAGAGGGACACACGACGAACCTCGACCAGTCGAACCTCTGGATCATTGCATACGCTAGTCATGTTTTTGCACCTGAGGAACGGCCGCAGCGCCTGCATGAGGTCGGCGAGCTTGCGCGGGCCGCTCGTGACGATTTCCTTGTAAACGGCTTCCGGCTCCAGGCCCCAGCCCCAAGTGTCCTCAGAGGCCATGATCTGCGCGGCGGATTCCTCGCCGCTCTTTTCTTTGAAGAGCACGTTGTAGGTGGCGCTGGAGTTGAACGGGGGGTCGAGGTAGATCAGGTCCACGCTCGCGTCGGGCACATACTCCCGGAGGATTTTCAGGTTGTCGCCGAAATAAAGCTTGTTCTTTTCGTCCATTTACCTAATAGCATATCACAGAGAGGCCGGGTGGCGTATTGTTCTTGCTCCCCGGAATGGATGGCGCACCGCAAGTAGCTCGCCCCGTCGCCACAACTCAGTCCAACCCGCGCCCTTGACCTTTTTCAGCGTGACTTAGCAAGTTGTGAGATGATGCGCCAGTCCTGAGGTCGGAACGAGGGGATCCACGGTGAGTCCGATTGGGCATCTACAGTATGGTTGGTGGTTCGCGCACTGGGGTGAGTTCAGCCGGCGGGAACGCGCGGCCATCGCCCTGGCGGGCGTGGGCCCTGACCTCGACAGCGCCTCGCTCGTGGCCGGTCACGACGCTTTCTACCGCTATCACCACATCCTCTTTCACAACGTGGGTGCCGTGCTGGCGGCGGCTGTGTTGGCAGGCTTCTTCTTATGGCGACGCCCGCGCGTCTGGCTGCTGGTTGTCTTCGCTTTTGCCGCGCACCTGCTCGAGGACTATCTCACCGTGGGTTGGGACCAGTTCCTCTGGCAGCCTTTCAATGCTTCGGCCGTCAACCTCTCCCACCATCTTCCCAATTGGCTGGTGCAGGGTGTTTTGCAGATCACGGCGATGGTGTTCATCCTGGGAATGACCGTCTGGATTTACTTGCGTCACCACCGAACGCCCTTGGAGATACTTTCCCCTGCCCTCGACCGCCTGGTCGTCAACTACGCGGTCCTGCCCTGGCGGAACCGCTGCGCTGTCTGTGGCCGGCGTGCCCACTTCCGTTGCGATCACTGCGGCCGCAGCTTTTGCGCAAGCCACAGCAAGGTCAGCCGGCGGCTGGAGGTGCAGTGCGCCGCCTGCTCCAATCACGAAGCAGAACCTCCCCGGTTTAGCTAATCTTCCTGGTACCGCGGGCCTCAGGCCCGCTTCCGGAAGCTAGCCGCGGCGTGCCACGCGCGCAGGATTTCGGCGACGCTCCAGGCTTGGGCAATGCATCCCTGAGGCGTAAACGGCGGGTCGCCATCGAAAATCTCGCTCGCCGTGCCCAATCCGTGAATCTTCAGGTGCTGCTTGAAGCTTTCCAGAAAAGAGAGCGCGCGCTTGGCATCTTCGTATACGCGCAGGTGGGCCGTCACGAAAGGCCCGAGCAGCCAGCCCCAGACTGTTCCCTGATGATAAGCAGCGTCGCGTTCGCGGGGGCCGCCCTGATAATGGCCTCGATAATCCGGATGGCCAGGGGCGAGGCCGCGCAATCCGAAGGGAGTGAGCAGGTGTCGCGCGCAGACGTCCACTACCGCGCGCTGTTGGTCAGGCGTCAGCGGACTCTCGGGCAACGCAACCGCGAGGATCTGGTTGGGCCGGAGCGAGGCATCGGGGCCGCCAGGGCCGTCGATCACGTCAAAGCAATAGCCCGTGGCTTCATTCCAGAAGCGTTGAAAGCCTGCGCGAGCTTGGTGGGATAGGGCGTCATATGTGCCCGTAGGCTTGTGCAACGTGCGTGCGAAGGCTGCCATGGTGTGGAGCGCGTTGTACCAGAGCGCGTTCACTTCGACCGGCTTGCCGACGCGCGGCGTCACCGCCCAATCGTCCACTTTGGCGTCCATCCAGGTGAGCGGCACACCTGGCTCGCCCGCATAGAGCAGGCCGTCCGCCGGATCAACATGGATGCCGTGGCGCGTACCGCGCAGGTGCCACTCGATGATCTCTACGAGCAGCGGGAATAGCTCGTGCAACAGCTCCCGGTCCCTTGTGGCTGCGTGGTAGTGGCGACAGGCCTCGAAGAACCACATGGTCACGTCTGTGGAGTTGTAGTCGGGGGATCCATCGCGCTCGGAAAGGCGATTGGGAAGCATGCCGCGGTCAACAGAGCGCGCCCAAGCGCGCAAGATACTGCGTGCGATTTGTGTCCGACCAGTGGCCAGCGTAAGCCCCGGCAGGCTGATCATGGCGTCGCGGCCCCATTCGCCAAACCAGGGATAACCGCCTATCACAGAACAGGCTTCGGTGCCGTCATCCCGAGGGCAGCACACGATGAACTTGTCCGTCGCCAGGACTAACTGACGCAGCCAGGCCGGAGCCTGAGATGCCGCGCGCGAAAACGCCCGAGCCCAGGAGTCTAACAGTTGACGTTCGTACTTTCGGCGCGCCTTCCATGCTGCCTGACCGTCCAGGGTAGGTGTGGGGTCGGTGCTAGCCACCAGAGTCAGCGATTCCCCCGGAGCGAGCTCGGCAGAGAACGTGGCGGCTTGCAGGTGGTCCTCGAAATCCTCGAAGCCACGCGAGCGTTCGGCCGCCAGGTCAAAGTTGCGCCACCATTCATGCGTGGGCTCGGCGCGCGCCGTCGCGCTTAACAGATAGAACGACGTGCTGTCCGCACTGCCCACAATACGCAGGCCATGCTTAACTGGTTGGACGTCAAGCCAACAGTCTTCCGCCCGAGTGAGCGAATGATGGTCGCGCCAGTTGACGAGCGCCTTGAGCGCCAGGCGCAGCGGACGGCTACCGTGCAGGTACGTATATTGGATACAGGTGGTATTGGCGCCCGGCTGCATCCAGACGCGCTTCTCGACGTGTGCCCGAGCGCAGGCAAAGGTCCACACCGGCGTGGTGCCTTCCAGGCGAAAGCGCTCAATGTATCGGTAGCCCTGCGGATCAACGGCGCCGCTTCTCCAGCGGTTTGTGCTCAGGGAGAAGAGCTCGCCGTCATACTGGACGCTCTCCTCTAGCTTGGCAACAAGAAGCGTGCGGCGACGCGGCGGCTCAAGGGCAGCAACGAGCAGGCCGTGGTAACGGCGCGTTAGCGAGCCGGCCACGGTGCCCGAGGCGTACCCGCCTAGCCCGTTGGTCACCAGCCACTCGCGCTGCTCAGCCGCAGCAAGGTCGCCGGTTATCTCGCGCCCGAACTCCACGGCCAAAGGAAAACCCATTCAGTTCCCTTCCCCCAACGACAGCGAATTTAGCGGTCCTCTATGGCTGCGGCAGGTTGGCCGCCGACATTAACCTGAGCCGGGCGTGGAAGCGATCATGCTACGGACTTTCGCCGCCACCCAATCCACGGCCAAGCGGATCAACACCTCGCCTTTTTCCGACGATGCCAGCAAGGAGTCATAATAGAACTCGCGATCGTTCTTGGCATCCTCGGGGTCTCTAAGGTCCAGCTTCGCCTTGTCGTAATCCACGCCCTCGCGATGAACACGCTCTGGAAAAGCAGCCAGGGCGATGGAAGTCTCAAACTCGCCCGAATGCCCCGGCACTTTCTCCAAGCCGGTTTGCATGCACTTCCTGGTGGCTTCCTTGGCTTCCTCTGACGCCGTGTAAGCTTCCCAGTAGGAACAGGCATCGATGTTGACGCCCAGCTTTTCGCGCCACCGAGCGATCTGCGATTTCAGCGGCTTATCGTTCCCTCCATGCCCGTTCACGATGAGGATATTGCGGATGCCATGACCTCGGAGACTCTCGCCGATGTCGAGCACCAGGGCGAGGAAGGTCTCCGGCCGCAGCGTGAGCGTCCCTTTGCGCTCCATCCAGTAAGGCGAGATTCCCACTGCCACCGGCGGTGCGACAATGACGTGCGGGTAGAGCTGCAAAGCGGCCTGCTGCGCCACCAGAACGGCGCTGGCCGTGTCGTGGATCATGGCTAGATGCTCATTGTGTTGTTCCGTGCTGCCGGTGGGAATGATTGCCGCCTTCAGCCGCCCGCTTTCGATCAATTCCCGGATCTCTTTCCGCGTGCTTTCCCACAGGAGCACCTTGCGCGGGTGCACGTAGCGGTCAGCCACCCGCGTCAGGCTTGAGGCCGGCAGAGGCAACGACCCACTGCCACTCGCCTGCCCCACGAGCGACCCAGCGGCCGCCATCCCGGCTAGCGAACGAAGTACTCTGCGCCGTGAATCGGAAAACTTCATGGGAATTCCTCCTTGGCCTGCCGAACATGGGCGCTGGCGGTGCCATATGAATCCTCAAAGAACCTCTCTTCTGGAGAGCGCGCCACAAGCATTGGTTCCGCGGGCCAGATGTTCTCGCTCGCCGGCCGATGGCCGACGCGCTCGGATTGCAAGCATAACACCGGGGCCGCGCGCCGCCTTTGTATTTCGCGGCCAGTGTGATAATAAAGACCATCCGTGCTGGGTCGGAAAGGTTCGGTGTGTAGTTGCGCAGTGGGGCGCAGGGGCGTTGAGTCGCGGGGCGAACTTCTAGCAGTCAAACTTGTGAAAGGAAGGGACGCGAATGACTGAAGAAATCAATCGGCGAGATTTTATGAAACGCGCGGCGGTGGCCACGGCTGCGACCAGTCTATCGATGGCTGGGCTCAGCAGCGGCAGCGTGCTGGGCGCCAACGATCGCATCCGTCTGGGCGTTATCGGCACGGGGCGTCAGGGCATCGATAACATGAGGAACTTCATGCAGCACGGGGTGGAAGTGGCCGCCGTGTGCGATGTGTATCAACCCAACCTGGAGAAGGGCCTCAAGGCGGCGGGCGGCAAAGCCAAAACCTTCACGGACTTTCGCCGCCTGCTCGAAGAGCAGGACATCGACGTGGTCATCAATGCCACGCCTGACCACTGGCACGCCTTGCCTACCGTCGAGGCCTGCAAGGCAGGCAAGGACGTGTACATAGAGAAGCCCACGTGCGTCGCGGTGGAGGAAGGCAAGAAAATAGTGGAAGCGGCGCGGAAGTATAAGCGCGTCGTGCAGGTGGGCACATGGCAACGCTCCAACCTGCACTTCCAAAAGGCCGTGCAGGCGGTGCAGGACGGGCTAATCGGCAAGGTCACATTTGCCCGCACCTGGAACTACTCCAACATCTATCCCCAGGGGATTGGCAACCCGCCGGACTCCGAGGTTCCGCCGGGGCTGGATTGGGACATGTGGCTGGGCCCGGCGCCCAAAGTTCCCTTCAACTGGAACCGCTTCGGAGTGGGCGACCGCTGGTCAACCTTCCGCTATTTCTACGATTACGCCAACGGCTGGCTGGGCGACTGGTGCGTGCATCTGCTGGACATCGTTCACTGGGCGATGAAAGTGGACGGGCCGACCGCCGTGACCGCCTCGGGCGCGAAGTTCTACCTCCAGGACAACAGCGACACTCCCGATACCCTCCAGGTGACGTTCGAATATCCGACCTTCGTTTGCACGTACGAGAATCGGCTGTGCAACGGCAATTCGATGTACGGCCATGGATACGGAATCGAATTTCACGGCACCGACGGAACGATGTTCGTGGACCGCGAAGGATTCCAGGTCTATCCCGAGAATGTGATGTTCGAGAAGAAGCGTCTGGGGCGCACTCCTGCCATGCAGATGGACCAGGTGAATGACGGACTCCTCGACCACGTGGCCAACATGCTCGAGTGCATGCGGACGCGCAAGAACCCCGCCAGCGACATCGCCATCGGTCACCGCACGAGCAGCGCCTGCCTGCTGGGAAATGTCGCCCTGCGGAGCAAGGAACGCATTGTGTGGGACGTAGCCAACGAGCGTCTGGTCGGGGGGAGCCCGGCAGCCCAGAAGCTGCTGAGCCGCGAATACCGGGCCCCGTGGAAGCTCACGGTGTGACGACGTGGCGCCCACCTTTAGGTGGGCACCTCCAAATGGCGACCTGAAGGTCGCCGCTACGGGATCTTAAAGCAACTATTCTGGGTGGTGGTGGCGCGGGTGGGCGGCGGCAAGAGTCAGGGCACGGGAGTAACGTAAATCCCCACTGAATCACCGCCCAAATCCGTGGGGGCGATAAAGGCGGTGGTGTGTTGGCCATCGCCGGCCAGGGACGAGATAGGCCTTCCCTGCGCAGATTGAGTGATCGGCAGGAACTCCTCGGGCGACGTCAGGCGAATCACCTGCCCCTCACAATAGCAGTAGAGGGCCAGGTCGCTCTCCTGTGAGGCAGGTGCCGCGGCCATAATGATGTTTCCACGCGGGCCGGCCGTCTGCCCCTGAATCCGGCCCAGAGGCAGGAACATTGGCCCCGGTGGCCGCCTGGCCATCACGGGCGCGGAAGGTTCTCCGCCCAGCACAGCCGTCTGCACGTTTTCTCCTTCCATGAGCACCAGCAGCATCCGCACAGGGGCCTGGCCGGTGCGTGCGGGCAGGACTTCGACAACCTCCGAGGCTTCGGGCGGGGGCCGCAGGTCCTGGAAATTCTTGATGGCGATGGCGCGGAAGAACTGCTCGGTCACTGCCTCCAGGGGCGTCCCCCGAGGGACGAAAACTGCCTCGTCGTGGCTGTAGAAGGCAGGCACGAGCAAATCGCTGGCGGTCAAGTGAAGTTCCGCGGGCAGCGGCAGTCTCTGAAGTCCGCGGGGAGACCAAAGAAGAAGTCCCGTGGCCGGTTGCTTCCCGCCCAGCCGCGCACCAAACAAGACGTTGCCGGCGGAGTTGATGACCGGCGCGGAGAACTCCTGAAAGGTGGCGTCCGGAAGCCCGGGGACCGCTCCGCCGCTCGTGGCCACTGCCAGGGCTGTACTTTGCTCTACTCTGATGACAGCCGCAGACGGCACGTCGTCCTTAAGCGTGGCGGTAAACGCAATCAGGCCGGAGTTGTTCAAGCTGGGCGCGCTGAAGGATTCGTAAGTCGTCCCGGGCACGGGGGCGCGGAGCCCTTCGAACGCCACCACCGAGAACGTCACCCCGGCGGAACGAACTACGGCCCGCAGTTCGCTCTTGGCCCCGCGCAAGGAGGAGAGGAAGACAATCTCGCGTTCCTCGTTCATGGCGAGACTCGCAAACGGTCCAAAGGCGAAGCCTGGATGCCCCGGCACCCCCCAGCTGCTGGCCAGCAACAAGCGCGTGTTCGACTGCGCGTGGCTGGAACTCGCCGCCCCGAGCACCAGCCCCAACGCCACGAGTGTCGCGGCCTTGCCGAGACAGGTTCCCCACCGCCCCTTCCAGAAGCCCGCCATACCACCTTCCTACATGGAATCGTTAGGCAAGCTAGCATCGCGCCTCGGCCATCGTCAAGCGGTTCGTCCAGGCTCTCCCGCCGCATGTCTTGAACAGCACGCACTCCCCGATCTGCCCTAGCCCTGTCATCCATAGCTGGCAGGGGCGTCTGCTTGACACGGCACCCGGTCGGCTTGAGACGCCTGAAAGGAGTACCCATCGAACGCTCACGCATCAGGATTGCTCGCCGTCCTCGATTGGTTAATCTCCAGTGTTTCCTGGGGCTTGCGGGACCTGGCAACGCTCCCACTCCGCGAACACCAGACTCGAGCCGCGCCCTGTCGGGGGATGGAAGCAGGCTTGCGCGGCTTAGTCCCGAAGAGGGAGGCGCAGAGTCGTGCGGATTGGGCCATGGCTGCGAATTGGCGGTACGACGGTGGTGGCGGCATTCATTGCCTGGCGCGTTCCCGTGGCGGCGCTGTGGTCAGCCTTCGAGAACTTGAACACGCGCTGGCTATGGGCGGCGCTGGCGTCGGTTCTGGCCATGCTGGCGGTGCGTTGGCTCAAGTGGCACCGGCTGCTGGCGGCGGGTGGTGTACAGGTCGCACAGAGTGACTCGGCGAAATCTCTGCTGGGAGGATTTGCGCTTAGCGCCGTCACGCCGGGGCGCATGGGCGAGATCGGCCGCTGCCTGTTCGTGACTGACTCCGACCGGCCTCAAGTCTTCCTGCTGAACGTCCTCGACCGCGCCCTCGATATGTGGGCTCTGGCTACTTGCGCGGTTGCCGGCTTGGTGGCTTTGGCCCCCCGCCCCTACGGGGTCTTTGCGCTCGCCGTCTGGCTGGCTTTGTTGCCCGTGGGGATAGGCTTGCCGCAGTTAGTCGCGAATCTCCACGAGCTTCCCTGGTGGGGCGGAAACTTCCGCGAGCGACTGCGGGCCGCCGGGCAATCTCTCCAAGCGATTTCCTCCGCTCCCTTCGCCGCCCTGGCAATGATGTCCACCTCACTCGATCTGCTGACCTTCTTCTTTCTGCTGCGCGCCTTTCAACCCGTCAGTTTCCGGACGGCACTCGTCACCTTTCCGTGGATCGTGCTGGCGGGGGGGCTTCCCATTTCTGTGGGCGGGCTCGGACCGCGCGAGGGTGTGGCAGCCCTGCTGCTCGCTCACTATGCGATTCCGGGCGCCACAGCCTGCGATGTTTCTCTTCTCCTGTTCGTGTTCTCGGGACTCCTGCCGGCCCTGATAGGAACCTTTTGGCTCATGGTCGCGCCGCTACGCCGACGCAGCCCCGGCTGGTCGGACAACCTCGAAACGCTGGTTGGACGCACCTGAAGCGGCGCGTCTTGAGATAGCCGTGTCCCACACTCCGCGTCCAGGCAACTACTTCGCCAGGGCCTGGAGCAACTCCCGCTCGAGCTTGCGAAAAACCGCCGGAGCGCGCACATATTCCGTGAATGAAGAGATCGCAGCCTTGGCAAGGCGGTCAGCCTTTGCCGGGTTCTTGGCCTTCAACGCCCGCAGGAGCTCATAATCTTCGATGCCCTCCCGCATGGCCTCCAGACGAATAGAGCTAAGCACCGACCTGTGGGCGCGGTCCGGATACATGATGAAGGCATCGCCTGGCGGCAGCAGCAGCGTGTTTGCGTTGATGACCGGCTGGGTGTCTTTCATTGGCTCAGGCCCCCAGTAGTTCCCGCCCCAGTGCAAAAATCCCGTGAAGTTGTAGCGGAAATTGAGCCAGTGCAGCAGCCGGACCTTGAGCAGTGGGTAGTCAAGCAGGCGGTTCAGATAGCGCCCGTTCGGAACGAGGCAGGTGTAGAACCACACTTCGTGTCCGCCGGCGATTCGCTGCCGCAACAGCTCCATCTGATTGTCGAACCGACCGAGTTGTGGCACCCAGATGTCGCAATTCATCTGCAACTCTGCGGGCATCTCCGTGGCGTCCACAGCGTCAATCGTGGCGACACCCGGCAAGGAACGGCGCACGATTTCCGCGAACTTCTGGTAATAGGGCAGTTCAGAGCCGTGCGCTTCATCAAGGATGTGCTGCAAATAGATTGCTTTCCAGTCTTTTTCCTCTAGGTGCGCGTTAAGGGCGGTAAGGAAGCTAGTCAGAAACTGCTCCACGCGGACATCGTTCGGCGGCAGAGATTCTTTTTGGACCTGTCCGCCGGCAAGTTGGAAGGTCGGAATCTGGAGCGAGCCTTCGTAACTCTCGCCACTCCGTCCCAGGAGGTGACCTCCCTCGATGTATCCGAGGGCCCCTGCTCGCTTGAATGTCTCCACCCAGCGATCGAAGTTCGCGAAGTCGTAGCGGATCTCGCTCCCTTCAACGCGAGGTTGGATCAGCTCCATCAACGGAGTCAAGATCACGTTCTGCCGGTGGTCAGCCATCACGCGCGCCACATTCTCGACGAGCGTCCACCACTCCTCGGAAAAGGCCGGAACACCATAGAACTGGCGTGAAACCTTGTCAGTGAGGTCAAACCAGTTCGTCACCTTGAGTGATCGGTCTTCCGGCACCGTGGCGGCCACGACGCGCAAACGAAAAGGCGCGCGGGCTAGTACTCGTTTGCCAGTTCGCAGGGTGACAGCTCCGCGGTGAATACCAGGGCGGGCGCCACTCGGAACGTGCACAGTCACCCAAACAGCATGGCTCCGGCTGGCCTCGAGGTCGAAGGGAAAATCCAAGAGAGGATCCGGATACCACCCGGGAGCTTCTCCCACCAGTTCCTCCCGCGGAGTGTCCGGGGTGTGCGAGCCCACCACGACGTAACCCACGTGGCGGACTTGCACGTCGGCAATCTCTCCTCCCGACCCGTCTGCGAGCGGGGCCACTTCAGCGCTCAGTCCAGAGACCGGCGTGGCGGAACGAATCGCTAGTTGAACGCTCACATGCTGATTTCGGGCGCCCAGGAGCTCCGGTGCCAGCAAGCGATGCGTTCCCGGAGTGTCGGAGGGGAAAATCTTGACGAGCGAATCGACGAACCAAGTCCCCACTCCTGCCGGCGGGGCGGCGAGCGCGGGCGTCAGGCAAAACGAACAGACGATAGCGAGCATCACGCTTCTAAAGTAAAACATGGGATCCCCCCTGGAGAATGAGGTAGAGCTTGGGCCCGACCTTTGCCCATGCACGTGAGTAAATCACCCACTGCGTCGGCGAACGGCAAGTCTTCCGTCACCATGCTAATGCTCGAATATGAGGAAGTACTGATACTTCAGGAAATCGAATTCCTGCACGAGCCGGAAACCAAAAGGCTCGACCTCCTTGATGACGGTCTTCTTGGCGATTTTGACTTCCACGCTCGGACCACAGGGCAGCTTGCCTTGACGGAAATCGATGTCCACGAGCCGCCCTCCCGGCCTGAGCGCCCGCGCCAGCAAGGGATAATACTTCTCGCGGTCCGAAATGTGATGGAGCACATTGCACACGAAAATCATGTCTACCGACGATGAGCCTAACTTCGGGTCGTGGGGATCAGCCAGGATGGTCTGGACATTCTCCAATTTCTCTTCCTGGACGCGCCGATCGATGTACGCGAGCATCTGCGGATCGATATCTACGGCGTAGACCCTTCCCATTGGCCCCACCGCCTGTGCCAGCCGCAAAGTGAAATAACCGGCGCCCGCGCCCAGGTCGGCAACCTCGTCCCCCAACCTGAGTTCCAGACTGTCAACGACCGCGTCCGGCTGCTGCCACTTGTCGCGCTCCGGGTCTTCCAGCGCCTTGATGTATTCACTGGTCGCCTGCGGTGGGTGCTGCTGCGCAACCTGGGCCACAACGGCACGCCCTCCTAGTGCCGTCGTCACCAGGATTAGAAGAAGAAAAACACGATTCAGCACGCGTCCTCCAGATTCCATCTTGCTCCCCGCCGGACTCCTGAGTGTGGCAGGCTCCTTAGCGTTTCGCAATCCAGTCATCAAGTACCTGGTCCACGTCGGATTCCAGCGGCACCACGCGGACTTCTAAATTCCTCGCCGTCCCGGGGCTTTCGCAGGCCTTCTGGACTGCGGTGAGAACGCCTTCGGCTGTCTCCCGGCTCATCTTGCGAGTCAGTGCATTTGTAGGATTTAAAACCAACAACGCACGCGGCAGCACGGCCGCCAGCGCATCCGCTTGGTCGAAATCCTGAAGCACCCCGGGCAACATCAGGCTCGCCGGTTGCGCGTACTCCTCGCTGAGGGCAATCTCCGCGAAAGATGCCGGAGCGCCTTCCACAACTGCCCAGGCAATCTGTGGCTCAACCGCGGCGGCAAACAATGCAACCGTCGCGGCCCAACCTCGCCCGGCGATGCCCACCCACTTTGCATCGACCTCCGGGCACGTGCGCAAGTACTCAACGACGTGCAGCGCATCCCAGACGCGCATCCCAAGCAACGGTCGCCCCAGGAACAGCGCCGCGTAAGCGAAGTCGGCGTCCATGCCGCCGGAAGCGTCAAAGTATTCGACCCCCACATCAGGAACATTGCGAGGCGCCATAGTCTCTCCCCATCCCCGCACGTCCGCCACAGCGACCAGCTTGCCCTGCCGGGCAATCGTTTCGTAAGTTGCCGGCTTATCCAACTCACCCGACCGATCGCGCAGATAGACAACCGCAGCCGCCGGCCGCGGCGTTGCCTTGGACGAGATGATCCGCACTGGGACCACGATGCCCGGCTCAGTTTCGAGCAGCAGCTTCTCCACTGTCAGCTCGCCGGCGTCTACTTCCGCCAACTTGCGTACCCGAGGGCTGATGGAAACATCAGAAAGTGCCAGGCGCTCGCGAAGCTTCGCCCGCAGGTTGCTCCGGAACGCCGGTTCCCGCCGCTGCTTATCCAGCCTAGCAAGGAGACGTTCAGCTTCCGCGCGATTGAAGTCCCACATGCGCTTACCGCCCAGCGAGGTGGCGACCTGACCCGTGGGTGTGCACTCCAGGGTCGCGTCGGCTTCTGGCACGATGAGAGGCTCGTGAACCTCGGCCTTCATCCCCTTCAGCCAGCGATCAAACCAGGCAGTCGTGGCCTCGCGCAGCGGCTGGCTGTACATGTGGCGGTGGTCGAATTCGACCATCTGGATACGCTCGGGAACTCCCAGCTTCGTGTAAAGTTCCTGTAACTCTCTAAAGGTCTGGCGCGTGCCCTCGATAGGAAAGAAGTCGCGGACCGCCGCGCCGATCAGCACCGGACGGGGCACGATCAGGCCGACCATTTCCGGATGATCGATTCCTGCCGCCAGGAGTCCCTGCACATCCTGCTCGGGATCAGATTCGGCATCGTTGATTCGGTTCTCGATTTTCTGGGGAAGCGAGGTGATGTAGGTGACAATGGAAGCGACTTTAACGCGCGGGTCGAGCATGGAGATGTAGGTCGTGAGCGTCCCACCGCCCGAGCTCCCCGTAGCGCCCATGCGCTCTGGATCAACCTCCGGCAGGCCAGTCAAGTAATCAAGCGCGCGCATTCCATCCCAGATGAAGTAGCGCGCCAGGTTCTGGCCTAACAGGTATTCCTGTATGCCGGCCATCGCGTGCTGGTTGAATTCCAAGCGGCGGCTGCCGGCGAGGAAGTCCCAGTATTGCAGCCGCTCGCCCTGGCCTTGCGGGTCCCAAGTGAAGACGACGTAACCATGTTTGACCAGCCCGATAAAGAGATGTTGGTACACCGCGTAGGCCTTGCCGTTCCGCGAGTGGCCGACCGGCGCAAGCACCGCCGGGAAAGGAGGCTGGCCTTCCGTGGGGACGTAGAGGTTGGCCGTGACATAGAACTCCGGCAAGCTCTCGAAAATCACCTTGCGCACGACGTAGCCCTGGCGCACAACCTCACCCACCACGCGCGCGTTGAGAGGCGTCCGCTCGCCGGGCAGCCCGCCGATCAGTTCGAGGAATCTTCGCCGATTAACGCTTTGCCAGTCGCGGAAGTCTTTCTCGGATTGGATGGCGGCGAGGCGCGCGCGACGCTTCGCGGCTGCCTGGTCTGCCTGGCGGACTAGGTAGGTAAAGACCATGTCGCGATACTCATTCTCCTGCGCCGAGCCCGGAAGCACCCGCAGGTGCTCGTCACGCAACACACTCTGCGCCGCCAGATGGCCTGGGAGGGCGAATAGCACGCAAAGAATCAGCGCGAGCCAGCGCAAACCCCGCCGCGGCGCATAAGGCGATAGGGAAGTAATCAGTGCCATTGGCGTCTTGCCTGGAATCAACTGTGACATGCCGGCTATTCTAACCCAAGGATGCAGAGACAGGACCTCCTTCCGCCGCGCAGACGGGACAGTGCCCACCACGGTGACCAAGCCGCCGTCCTTGGCGGCGACCTGATATCTGGGCGGAGGCCCCGCACTTCCTCATCAACAAACAGTGTTAGAATTCGGGCCGTGAGCAGAGGTGCACATAGGTGCGTCTTCCCGTTGCTGCTTTGTCTGGCTGGATCTGTTTTCGTCGGCGCTGAACCTCCAGCCCTCGCCTCCTCCCTGAAGGAAACTTTGACCCAGGCACAGCAGCTCATCCAGAAGGGCGATCTCGCCGGCGCACGAGAAGCGTTGACCAAAGCGACGAAGACGTATCCCGACGAAGCGGCGGTCTACAACTTGCTGGGCGTGGTAGAGGCACAAGCCGGCCATCCCGGCGCCGCAGAAAAGATGTTTACGAAGGCTCTGGCGCTGGCCCCGCACTATGAGGGGGCCTATGAGAATCTGGGCCGTCTCTACCAGGAACAAGCGAAAAACGATCCGCACGCCTTGGACAAGGCCGTGGGCCTTTACAGGCGGCTGCTCAAGCTAAACCCCGAGAGCCTCGAGGCGAAATACCAGCTCGCGGTGATTTTCAATCGCAAGAGGGAATTCCGCGCTTCCCTTCACTATCTGGAGCTCATCCCGGCGGGCCAGCGGGACCGCGCTTCAGCACTTTCTCTTCTGTGCGCCGACTATGCCGGAATCGGCGAGCGCGCCAAAGCACAAGAAGCGGCACAGCGACTTGCCGAGAGCACAGATCTGAACGAGGCCGACGTGCTTTCGGTTATCCCCGTGTTAGCGAAGCATGGTGCCCAGGCCGTGGCCGTACAATTGCTCCAGACTTTGGACCGACGCGGACTGGCCTCCCCCAACACCCTCCTGCAACTGGGCATAATCTACGGCCAGGAAGGCAAGCTAACCGAAGCCCGCGAAACTCTGCTAAAGGCGGCTGAGCCAAACCCTGACAGCGTTCCTATTCTGCTGGAGCTGGCGCGCGTGGCCGAAAAGCAAAAAGACTTTGAAGGCGCGCTCAGCTACCTCGCACACGCCCGCGTTCTGGAACCCCAAAGGGCTGCCATCCACTTTTTCTTCGGTGTCGTGTGCAGCGAAATGAATCTGATTGAGGAGGCTTATCGGTCTCTTCGCCAGGCCGTGACTCTGAATCCCGAGAATCCTTATTACAACTATGCGATGGGAGTCGCGGCGGAACAGAAGGGCCAGCACCGCGAGGCGGTGAAATACTTCCGCACGTACTGCGAGTTGAAGCCGGAAGACATCCGGGGAAAGCTGGCGTTAGGCACCGCCTATTTCTATGGTCACGAACCGGAGCTGGCTCGCCAGGAGCTGATGGAGACGGCGAAGCGCCCGGAAACTGCGGCTGCTTCTCATTACCTGCTGGGGCGGCTGGCCAGCCAAGAGGGAAATCTCACTGAGGCCCATCAGGAGATAGAACAAAGCCTCAGGCTTGCCCCGGATTTCGCCGGCGCCCATGCGGAGCTTGGGTACCTCCACCTGAAACAGAAAGAGTACCAAAAGGCGGAACAGGCTTTAACCAAGGCGTTGGCGCTGGAGCCGGAAAACTACCAGGCCACCCTCTACCTGACGATGCTCTATGCGCGCACACGCGACCCACGCGCTGCCGCGCAGAATCAGGCTTTCGAGGAACTCAAGAAGAAGAAGGCCGAGAAGGTGAAGGAGTTCTACCGCATCATCGAGGTGCGCCCGCCCTCTGACTAGGCAGCCCGGCAGCTCCCCGACGTTGCCGATTCCATCCAAGCCCGGATGCACACCGCCGCGCAGCGCCCCACCACACCTCCCAACTGCCCGATGGTTCTGGGGTGAGGATAGCAGGAACAATCGACGCTATTCGGCGGCTCCAAATGTATTAGCTTGAGGCTGCGAAACCGGCAGATTTCGCTTGACAAGGAAAGTCGCACATGCTAGAAAGCAAATGAAACGAAAGGAAAGGACGGGGTCTCGGCGCCGAGGCGCGGTGCCCCGCAAGCGTTAACGAGCCCGCACAGGGCTCCCAATTACACAAAAAAACAGCTCTCCCCGAAGCGTCGGGCGTACAGGGTTACTAGGAGGTTCCAATGGCAGTGAGAAGTGCCAGAACCCGGGTGTTTTATCTTTTGCTAGCAATGGTTCTGCCCGCTTTTTGCTGGGCGCAGAGCTTCACTTCAACGGTCAGCGGGACGGTGACCGACCCCAGCGGAGCCGTGGTGCCTAATGCGCAGATAACGCTCACCCTGGTGGCCACGGGAACTTCGGCGACGGTCACTACCGGCTCGACCGGCCTTTACTCGTTTCCGAACTTGCGGCCGGGCATTTACGAGCTGAAGGTCTCCGCCCCAGGGTTCCGCGACCGCGTACAGAGAGGTATTGAAGTTGGCATCACGCAGTCGGTGCGCGTAGATGTGAGTCTGGAGCTAGGCCCCAGCATCCAAACCGTCGAGGTTACGGCCGCGGCCTCGCCCCTCAAATACGACACGGCCGAGGTGGAAGCGGGTATTTCGCCGAATACCCTGAAAGAGCTCCCCATTCTGGTGGCAGGCACGGTTCGCTCCGCGGCATCGTTTGCCGTGCTGATGCCAGGCGTAACGACCGGAGCCGGGGATAACCCCTTCGACGCGCGCATCAATGGCGGCTTGCAAACCGGCGACGAGGCCGTCATGGACGGCGCCAGCATGCAGCAGGGCATGATGAACCAGACCGGGATGATTTCCCTCTACACCGACTTTCCCATGACCCCGGACATGGTAAGCGAACTGCGGGTGCTGACCTCGAGTTATGCGCCCGAATACGGCTCCACTCTCTCTGGGCAGCTTGTGGTGGAGAGTAAGTCGGGCGGCAATGAGTTTCACGGCGGGGTGTACGAATACTATCGCACGACGGGGCTGAATGCCCGCCAGTTCGGCCGCGAGGGTCGCCCCCCAGATCTCGAGCACGACTTCGGCGGGTACTTGGGCGGTCCGTTCAGGCTCCCGGGCGGCAGGAATATCCCTTGGTTCAATACAGGCAAGAAGAAGAGTTATTTCTACTTGAACCTCGAGGGCTTCCGGCGCTCAGGCGGTGTGGTGGCTCCGACCCTTTCCGTACCCAGCGTCAAGAATCGGCATGGTGATTTCAGCGACTGG
>Ga0315268_10002840_pt1 | contig 19264 bp, 18 predicted proteins | sample C1_top_MG_FD_204535 | JGI IMG/M metagenome (GOLD analysis project Ga0315268, IMG submission 204535) | Sediment microbial communities from Yellowstone Lake, YNP, Wyoming, USA - C1_top | ecosystem: Environmental > Aquatic > Freshwater > Lake > Sediment | place: USA: Wyoming | collected 2017-08-01
GCGGATGTGGAAGTATCCCGACAAGGAGCGCGTCGAAGTCACCAAGCAGCGCGACGTCGCCTATCTCTATGTCGGCGACGCCGGCTACGAGATCACTTACAAGGGAACTTCCGTGCAGGAGGCCGATCAGTTGGCCGACTACATCCGCCGCCGCGATCATTCCATGGAGATCGTGCTGCGCCAATGGCTCTCCGACCCCAAGACCCTGGTCTTGCCCGCCGGAACCGGACTGGCCGAGCAGAAGCTCTGCGACTTGGTCAACATCGTCGCTGCCAACAACGATTCGGTGACCATTGCCATCGACCAGATCACGCATCTTCCGGTGCAGAAGTTGTTCACCTACCGCGACCAGTACAAGTACAAGGTCGAAGAGGCCGAGGTCTTCGCCAACTACCGCCTCGAAGGCGGCATCATGACTCCCTTCTCGTGGACGCGGAAGAAGGATGGGCTGATGTTGACCCAGCGTTTCATCAACACCATCTCCTACAACGTCGAGATCCCGGATTCGAAGTTCGACGCCAAGGTCACCTACGATCCTTTCGATCTCCAGCACAAGAAGAAATAGGTTTCAAAAAGATAGGTTTCAAAGGTTCAAGCGAAGGTAGCGCAGCTTGTAGTTTCTCCCGCGCGCAGCAAAGGCAGCGCAGCTTGTAGTTTCTCCCGAGCGCAGCGAGGGTAGCGCAGCGGGCCTGGTTCATCGCCCGCGCAGCCAGAGCCCAGCGCGTCAGCGCTGGGTTCGGAGGCAGCCTCGCGCCGCATCCCGAGGAGGGCGTTAGCCCGACGAGGGTTCATCTTTCGAAACCTCCGAAACCTTCGAAACCTTCGAAACTTTCGAACCCTTTGAAACCTTTGAAACGTCTCCAGATCTGCCTCCCGACTGTCTGTAATTAGCCACGTCCTGTGGAAGATTAGCCACAACACAAGCCCCTGCCCCAGCCTGTAATCTATTCAATACAGGCCAGTTTGAGTTACGAGCAGACAATTCGTTCTTCCACCGAGTGTTCCGGCGTCGGATTACACAGCGGCGCTCCCGTGCGCATGCGCATCCTGCCGGCACCGGCGGGCACCGGCATACAGTTCCGCCGCGTCGATCTCGACGGCTTCATCGTGGAAGCCACCGGGCGCAACGTCGCCAAGGTCAGTTACGCGACCAGCTTGATGAAGAAGGGCGTGCTCATCTCCACCACTGAGCATGTGCTCTCGGCTTTCATCGGGCTCGGCCTGGACAACGCCATCGTCGAGGTCGACAACCTCGAACTCCCCATCCTCGATGGCAGCGCCCTGCCGATCGTGGAGATGATCGCCGGCGTCGGTTTGCGCAAGCAGCGCCGCCGCCGCAACTACCTGCGCATCCTGCGCGAGGTGGAGATCCGCGAAGGCGATAAATTCATCGCGGTCTATCCATCCGATAGCTACCTCATCGAATACACCATCCAGTTCCCGATGCCGATCGGGCGCGAGTACCTGGCGGTCGACCTTTCCCACGGCGAGTACGTCAGCAAGATCGCTCCGGCGCGGACCTTCGGGTACCTGCATGAAGCCGACCAGATGAGGAAGATGGGATTGATTCGCGGCGCATCGGAAGAGAATGCCATCGTGCTGACGCGCGACGGCGTCAAGAACGGGCCGCTGCGTTTTCCCGATGAGTTTGTCCGCCACAAGGTGCTCGACCTGATCGGGGATCTCTCCCTGCTCGGACATCAGATCCTCGGCCGCGTGGTCGCCGACCGCGCCGGACACGCCATGCACACGGCGCTGGTCTCGCGCATCCTCAAGGACCCTTCGCTCGCCGCCTTCACCACCATGGAAGACGACGAACCGCTCCCCATCGCGCATCCGCTCGTCGCCGAAGGTCACATCTAGAGATTGTTGTGGGATCGGATCAGCTGAACGCCGCGGACTTGCTTTCCATCGAGTTGCCGGTGCTCATTTCCTTGTCGATCTGCTGGCCCAGCCAATTCGAGAGCACTTCCTTGGAGTTGCGGCCGAAGCGCAGGAAGCGGAAGCCGGCCTTTCCCCCCTTGCACCAGATGACTTCGGTGGCGATGACGAGCTTTTCGTCGAGCCCCGGAAGGCTGAACTGAAGTTTGATCTGCGCGTTTTCTTCCAGCGGGGTGGAAATGTCCATCAACATGCCGCCCGTGCTCACATCCACGGAATAGCCCGTGACCGGTTCTCCCGCGCCGCGCATCACCATCACCGCGACGGAGATGCGATGGCGGTAGTAGCGGCGGCGTTCGCCGACGATGAGTCCGTGTGCCGCCCGGAAGCAGCGCACCGTGCGGTCGAGGCTGAGCGGCTTTTCCAGGACAAAGGTTGCCCCCAGCTGGAAGGCTTCGCGCATCGACGCTTTGCCGGTGGCGAGGGCGAAGAGCACCGCTTGTTTGGTCGAAGAATCCGAGCGCAGTTGTTCCAGAAGTTCGCGCGCGCCGGGCACCGAGAGATCGACCACGATCGCCTCGAAGCGCTGTTTGCGCACCCGTCCCATCACGTCTTCAACCTTCACTCCTTCTTCCGGAGTGACGCCGACGGAGTTCAGGCTCCGCCGAACCATTGAAGCCGTGATGTTGTCAGTCGAGACGAGGAGGGCTCTTACTTCCATAGCACCTGCCATGATAACTCTCCTCTGAAAAAGTGGAAGCACACGGAAGTCTCGGCCCCATGACTAAAGTAACGGGAAGTTCCCGAATTTCAGGTCTTGTCCAATGGGGTTAAGTTGGTAAAAACCCGCACGATATCCGCCGATTGCAGGGCCTCGAGCATTTCGCTTGCGCTGCGATGCATCGCCGGGTGCAGCGCCAGCGGTGCAATCTCCGCCAGCGGTGCCAGCACAAACCGTCGCCGGTGCATCGCCGGGTGCGGGATGTCGAGCTTGGCGCCGTGGACCTCGCGCTGGTCGTAGAGCAGGATGTCGAGATCGATGATGCGCGGCCCCTTGGGCTGGGTGCGCGCGCGGCCCAGCGAAGCCTCGATCTCGAGCAGCGCCGCCATCAATGTTTCCGGCTCCAGCGCGGTTTCCAGCCGCGCGGCGCAGTTCAGGAACCACGGCTGGTTGGTCACCTCTACCGGGGCGGTTTCATACATCCGGGACACGGCGACGACGCTGCCGCACTTCTCCAATCGCCGCAAGGCCGTGGCCATGTGCAAGGCTCGGTCGCCGACGTTCGATCCCAACGATAGATAGACGGTGTGGGCCACTCGATCGCTTACGTTCCTTGCCGGCGATGACAGGTCCCGGTGGTGTAGGTCTTGAAGTCGTCCGAACCCGGCGGCGCGATCGCGAACTCGATGCTGAGATCGCCCTTGGCCAGCCGCTTGTAAGTCAGCCGGTAGGTTGGCGCCGTTGCCGACTTATCACTCACGAAAGTCGCCGTGCCTTCGCCGATGGCGACCGCGTAGTGGATGACGTGGCGCTCGTTGTCCCAGTAGTCGGCGCGCCACTTGTCGTTCTCCGAATAGACGACCATCAGGTCTTGGTGATGGATGGCGGGCTGGCCCTTCGTCGCCGGATAGTCGGAACGATTCTTGCGTACGAGCACGGCGTGATCGAGCGAGTAGAGAAGCGAGAACGACCCGCCTCCGCTGCCGGGCTTGCCCGAACCGCTGCCATCCCAGGTGCCGATCAGCCAGTTAAAAGGACTCCAGTCGGGCTTGGGCGCCGACTGCGCGCTTGCCAAAGTCGTGAAAGCCAGCAGCAGGGTCGCGAGAATTAGGAGTTTACGCACGGTCTTTTCCTGTTCGGATGTTTCCATCTTGGCCCCGGTCATTATGTCACTTCAGTACACAGATCGGAGGTCCCGGCACGCGGCGGAGGCAGCGTTTACGCCCTCAAAAGCACAATAGGTTGTGGGCCCAGGCCCCCAGAAGAGAACTCCCACTACCGATTGGGGTTCCAGGCGGGGACCGCAAACCCGGATGAATGGCGGGTTTCGAACACCCAGCCTGTGGAAAACCCGCATAAAATCAGGTGAAAATGCCTGTTGCAAGTTGCTCGCGTGTTATATCATGGCCGCATTGGGACGTCGAAAACGCAGCAACCATACGGTTTTTGCGCTGGAGGACGTGCTCAAATTCAAGGAGGATTTTCCTATGGCAGCTGGCATGACTAAGACTCAGCTCGTGCGCGCACTCGCGGAGCAAATGGAAATGAGCAACAAGCAGGTCGCCGCGTTCCTGGTCACTTTGGCCGAGACCGCCGTGAAAGAAACCAAGAAGAACGGCGTATTCGTCCTGCCCGGACTGGGCCGCCTGAAAAAGTCGGCGCGTAAGGCTCGCATGGGCCGCAACCCGCAGACCGGCGAACCGATCAAGATCCCGGCCAAGACCGTCTGCAAGTTCTACGTCGCCAAGGCCGTGAAAGATTCCATCGCTCCCAAGGCGAAGAAGTAGTTTTTCGGCTTCATGGAAGGCCCGCTACGGCGGGCCTTTTACTTTTGTCAGGGTTTGGTTTCCAATCTGAAATCTGAAATCTTAAATCTTAAATAACCACCATCGTGATCCCGCGGTTGTTCCGGCTCAGGTCGCGGTCCTGCTTCAACTCCGGCGCGCGTTTCAGCAGCTCCCAGGTCGCCTCGTTGGAGATCCTGAAGTCTTCGCCGAAGATGTAGTCCTGGATCAGCCCGCCGCGCTTGTAGCGCGCCAGCGCCGTCGCGACCTCTTCCTTGAGCCGCCCGCCCACTCCTTTAGATCCATATCCATGGATCAACTTGACGAGGGCGATGCCATCCTGCCGCGCCGAGACCACGGCGCGGTCGAGACGCAGCAGTCCTTCGTTGACGCGGGGATGCCCTTCTTCGAGATTGACGACGCGGGCGGTGATGGGGAGGCGGGACAAGAGATTCGTTCCTGCAATGAACTACCCCACCCTGTCGCTCGAGGGCGAGCGACAAGGGTAGGGCACCCGAAATCAACTTCCTACTGCGCGGTCTTGCCCAGCAGCACGCGGTCAAACTGCTCGATGATCCGCGTGTAGAGCCCGATCCGCGTTTTCTGTCCGGAGATGGCATGGGTCTTCTGCGGGAAGACTCTCATGTCGAACGGGATGTCGTTGTTCTCCAGTTGGAAGACGAACTGCATCGTGTTCTGCACGTGGACATTGTCGTCGCTGGTGCCGTGCGCGATAAAGAGCGCGCCCCTGAGTTGCGGCGCGGCCTTCACGATTGAGGTACGCTCGTAGCCGGCGGTGTTCTGCGCCGGCAGCCCCATATAGCGCTCGGTGTAGGCCGAGTCGTAGAAGTGCCAGTCGGTGACCGGCGCCACTGAGACTCCGGCCTTGAAGCGGTCGGAGTGCGTCATCGCCCACAAGGTCATGCTGCCGCCGTAGCTCCATCCCCACCAACCGAGACGATCTTTGTCGATCGGGAACTGCGCGATCGCCTGGTCGAGCGCCGTGAGCTGGTCCTTCAACTCGGTCTCGAAAAGATTCTCGTAGGTGACGGTGGCGAATTTCTTGCCGCGATTTCCCATCCCGCGGTTGTCCACCTTCATCACGGCGATGCCACGATGCGCCAGGATCTGGTCAAAGGTTCCCATCGTCATGTAGCCGTCGCGGACGCTTTGCCCGTGCGGCCCGCCATAGGGATTCATGACCAGCGGATATCGTCCGTTCACCGCGCCCGGCGTTCCTTCGCGCGGCAGCAGCAGCACGGCGTGAAGCACGGTGCCGTCCTCGGCCTTGAAGTCGGCGAACTGCGCCGCAATGCGGTCGTAGTCGTCGAAGGTGTGCGAACGATAGATCTCCGAGCACTTACCCGCCGCGGTCGGACAGATCTGCATCCGCGAAGGCTCATTCAGCGACGAGAAGGTATCGACGAAGTACTTCGTCGTGTCGGCCAGCGAAACCGTGTGCGAACCCGGTTCCGAAGTGATGCGCTTCACCGCGCCGCCTTGCAGGGCCACGGAATAGAGCTGCTCCTGGCGGTCGTCGTCCTTGTTGGCCATGAAGAAGACGTTGCCGCCTGTCTCATCGACGCCCGCGATCCGCGAAACCTCGTACGGACCCGACTCGAGCTGCTTCACCAGCTTGGCCGGCGCCAGCGGATTCTGCGCGTCGATCGCGTAGAGATACATATGTGTGAATCCATCACGCCAGCTCGGCCACAGGAAACGGTCGCCGGACTTGAAGAAGTGGAGGGCGTTGACGATCTCCAGGTACTTGTCGTCGTCCTCGCTGAGCACGATCTTGCTCTCGCCCCGTGCCACGTCGACCAGGTAGAGGTCGGCGTGATTCTGGCGGCGGTTGAGCACCATCGCCCACGCCAGCCCCGCCTTCACCCAGCCGAAACGCGGGACGTAGGTGTTCGTATCCGAGGAGAGCGGCAGCCACTTGATATGGCCTTCGGTGTCGGTGACGGCCAGCTTCACAGTCGGATTCGGATCGCCGGCCTTGGGATATTTCTCCGGGTCGGTTTTCGGATGATTCATGATCCAGTCGACGATCGGGTAGGTCGGCACCGGCGTCTCGTTGGATTGCAGGAAGAGGATCTGCTTCGAGTCCGGCGACCAGAAGTAATTGCTGCGGACGTCGAGCTCTTCTTCGTAGAGCCAGTCCACATCGCCGTTGTAGAGGTTTTCGTTGCCGTCTTTGGTGAGTGCGACTTCTGCGCCCGAGCCCGTCGGCTTTACATAGAGGTTATGTCCGCGCAGGAAGCTGATGTAGTGCGCGTTGGGCGAGAACTTCGGATCACCCGTCGGCTCCTCGCTGCTGGTCAGCTGCACGCCGCGCGCGCCCGTCAGGTCGTAGAGCCAGAGGTGTCCCATGGTATCGAACAGGATCGATTTCGAATCCGGCGCCCAGTGGTAAGCGGCGACGCCGTAGCGTGCCCGATTGTCCTTGGCGCGGTCGTCGCCCTTGTTGCCGTTGGCCGGAGGCGTACTCATCGTAGCCATCGCTTCGGCCGTGATCAGCACCGCATCTTTTCCGCTGGCCGGATCGTAGTAGTAGAGCGCGTCCTGCTTTTCGCCCGGCGCCTTGCGCACGAAGGAGATCTTGCTGCCATCCGGGCTCCACTGCATCGACTGCGGCGGACCGGCCACCCCGGCCTCGGCCGAGAGCGACTGGATGGTGTATTGCTTTTTGGCGGGCGCGCTCTGCGCCAGCGCCGCGACCGAAAGGATCAGCAGGAAAAGAAGGATGCGTTTCACCATGAGGCTCCTTGTGAACCGATGAGTGTAACCAAAATATTTTCTGCTTGCCCGCTTTTCGGATCGGCAAAAGAGTGGGACGAACCGCGGACCCACCAAGACTCGCACGTGGTAATGGCTACTACATGTAGACCTCATGTAGACCCTCCTTCGCGAAGCGAAGGTAGCGCAGCTCGGCGGTGTGTGCCGAGCTGCGCCAGAGCCCAGGGCGTAAGCCCTGGGTTAGCGGAAGCAAAGAGCGGAGGACCCGAGGAGGGCGCCAGCCCGACGAGGGTTCGTGAACTTCTGCGATAATCCAATCTGAAATCTTCAATCTGAAATCTGAAATAAGCGCATGTCCTTTTCCTTCCAACTCGAAGCCACTTGCGGCCGGGCGCGCGCCGGACACTTCGTCACCCCGCACGGAATCGTCCAGACGCCCATCTTCATGCCCGTCGGCACCGTCGCCAGCGTCAAGGGCGTCTCCCAGGACATTCTCGAAGAGTTGGGTGTACAGATCCTGCTCAACAACACCTATCACCTCTATCTGCGTCCCGGCGTCGAGACCGTGCGCAAGCTCGGCGGCGTGCAGAAGTTCATGAGCTGGGACCATCCCATCCTCACCGACTCCGGCGGCTTCCAGGTTTTCAGCCTCAGCGAACTGCGCAAGCTCACCGAAGAAGGCGTGGAGTTCCGTTCGCACATCGACGGATCGCTGCATTACTTTTCGCCGGAAAACTCGATCGCGCACGAGATCGCCCTTGGCGCCGACATCATCATGGCCTTCGACGAATGCACCGAGTACCCGGCCGACTTCCAGCACACCAGGGATTCGATGGAGAGGACGCTGCGCTGGGCCCGTCGCAGCCGTGATTATTTTGAGGCGCACCAGCGCGAGGTTCCGTGGTTCGAGGCCAAGACGCGCGAGCTCGGCTCGGAGCAGACGCAGGCTTTGTTCGGCATCGTCCAGGGAGGGATGTACCCGGAGCTGCGCCAGGAATCGGCGCGCCGGACGGTGGAGATGGATTTTCCCGGCTACGCCATCGGCGGCCTCAGCGTCGGCGAGCCCCGCGAAAAGACCTGGGAGATGGTCCAGGAAACGATTCCGCTGCTGCCAACGGACAAGCCCCGTTACGTCATGGGCGTCGGAACCCCCGAAGAGATCGTGCAATATGTCGCGCTCGGCGTGGACATGATGGATTGTGTCTTGCCGACGCGCGCCGCCCGCCACGGGCTGCTTTTCACCTCCGGGGGCAAGGTCAATATCAAGAACACCCGCTACGCCCAGGACGAAGGCCCGCTCGACCCGAAGTGCGCGTGCCGGGTCTGCCGAAGGTATTCACGGGCCTATCTACGGCACCTTTACGCCTCCCACGAGGTCCTCGCCCAGGTCTTGAATACGGTCCACAACTTGGCCTATTACCTTGACACCATGCGCAGGGCGCGAGAAGCTATAATCCTTAGGGAGTTCGTAAGTTCCCGTTCTGCTGTCTGATACAGGCGACGAGATTCAGGCTCTGTATCCTTCCGCGACTTCGGTGCAACGGAACCTCAGGAGGGCGCGACGCTTCCGGCTAGAGACTTTGCGGATTAAGCATCCGCCGGATGGCAAAGTGCGCTTCGGTCTGCTGTAGCGGTACACTGGACTCCCACACCTGGCACAAACAGGGGCGATGACAGGGCTGCGGTTTCACGTGAAAACGTGTGTCTGCCCGATTCGACCTGAAGATGGACGCCGGGGTTTGACCAATCTCACGCTCGCGAGGCGAGCAATGTCCTGAACTGAGCCTCTCAGCCAAGGAACGGAGTTAGCGCGCTCATGACCCCACTGTTTGCTTTCCTTTTCCAGCAATCTGGAAGCGGGATGGCTTCGTTGCTGATGATGGCGGCGATCTTCGGAGTGTTCTATTTCCTGCTCATCATGCCGCAGCAGAAGCGGCAGAAGAAGTGGCAGGCGATGCTGGGAGAGTTGAAGGCCGGCGACAAGGTCACCACCTCCGGCGGGATGATGGGCACCATCATCTCCATCAAAGGCAGTGAGGGCGGAGACACGGGATCGCTCATCCTGCGCATTCCGCCGGACAATATCAAAATTGAAGTGACGCGCAATTCCATCGTCTCCGTGCGCACGGAGGACGCAAAAGCCTAAAGGCGGTAGCGGTTTTCATGAAGAAGAACCTTGGTTGGAAAGTAATCCTGATTATCGTCACGCTGCTCGTATTCGTCTGGGGGTTCATCCTCGGCACGGATCCGAAGACCAGTGTGCAGGCCATGAAAGATCACGGCCTGCTTGCCGGCATCCAGCAAAATATCCATCTCGGCCTCGATCTCAAGGGCGGCACCCACCTCATTCTCCAGGTGAAGGTCAACGACGCGGTCAACGCCGCCAGTGACCAGGTGGTCGAACAGTTGAAGGCGCAGCTGAAATCCGCCAACATCAACTACGCCGAGATCAGCAAGCCCGACACGAATTTCCCCGATCACATCCAGATCAAGGGCATTTCGCCGGATGCCACCAGTGGCATCCGCAACATCGTCTCTGACACCTTCCGCGATTGGGATGGAACCACTTCCGCCGACAGCTTCCTGCTGGCGATGAAGCCGACCTCGCTGACGGCGCTGAAGAAGAACGCCGTCACCCAGGCGATCGAGACCATCCGCAACCGCATTGACCAGCTCGGCGTCAGCGAACCGGTCATCCAGGAGCACGGACTCGGCGACTACCAGATCCTCGTCCAGCTGCCGGGCGTCGACGATCCCGCTCGCGTCAAAGACATCATGCAGTCGACGGCGATGCTCGAGATCCGCCAGGCCTTGAGCGGCAACGCATCCTATCCGACCCGCGAAGCTGCGCTGGCGTTCTACAACGGCGTGCTTCCTCCCGAAGCCATCATCCTGCCGGGCGCGCGCAATGCCAGTGGCGGCAATGAGCAGGGCGAATCCTTCTACGTCATCAGCCGCGTCGCGGCCGTCAGCGGCGCCGACCTCAAGGACGCGCAGCCAGGTCGTAATCAAAGCGGCGCCCCTTCGGTCAATTTCAATCTCTCCAACGACGGTGGCAACCGCTTTTATTCCTTCACCAGCTCGCACGTCGGCGACTACCTCGCGGTGGTGCTCGACGGACGCGTCCGCGAAGTGGCCAGTATTCGTGAGCCCATCCGCGACCGCGGCGAGATCAGCGGCAACATGACGGAACAGCAGACCAAGGATCTTTCCATGACTCTGCGTTCCGGCGCGCTTCCCGCGGGCATCAACTACCTGCAGGAAAGCACGGTCGGTCCCTCGTTGGGCGCCGATTCCATCCGTGACGGCGTTCGCGCCTCCATCGTCGGCATGATCGCCGTGCTGGTCTTCATGTTGGTCTACTATCGCGGCGCCGGCATCAATGCCGACCTCGCGCTCGTGCTCAACCTGGTGATCCTGCTCGGATTCCTCGGCTTTACCGGGGCAACCCTGACCTTGCCGGGAATCGCGGGTCTCATCCTCACCGTCGGTATGGGTGTCGATTCCAACGTGCTCATCTTCGAGCGTATTCGCGAAGAGCTGCGCAACGGAAAGACGCCGCCTTCCGCCGTCGAGCAGGGCTTCGGTCATGCCTGGCTGACGATCGTCGACACCCACGTCACGACCATCGTTTCCGCCGCCATCCTGTTCCTGTTCGGAACCGGTCCGGTCAAAGGATTCGCCGTTACCCTGACCTTCGGTCTGTTGGCGAACCTGTTCACCGCGGTCTTCGTCTCGCGTGTGATCTTCGACTCAATCTTGAATCGCCATCAGCGCGGCGAGGCGCTCAGCATCTAAGCAGGGGCATAAAGTGGAATTTTTTCATCAACCGAATATCGATTTCCTGAGCAAGAAATGGATCTTTCTCGCTCTCTCCCTGGTCTTCAGCGTCAGCGGCATCGTCTCGATGGCCGCCTGGCACCACATCCCGTGGGGCCTTGAGTTCCGCGGCGGAACCCAAGTCGAGGTCAGGTTCACGGCGGCGACCCCGGTCAATGCCATTCGCCAGAAGCTCGACCAGGCCGGCTTGCGCAACGCCCGCATCCAGCCCTTTGGAGCCCCGGCCAATAACGAGTTCCTCATCTCCCTCGACATGCTTGAGAACAGCGAACAGGCCTTGGACAAGGGCAAGAACACCATCATCACCGCCCTCGAGGGCACCACCGAAACCGGCAAGCTGGACCTCAACAACACCGGCTACCCGACGCTGCAGGCCTATCTCCTGCAGAAGGACCCGCTGCATCTGGGCACCGACGCCGAGACCAAGTATTCCGCCACCGCCCACGCCATCGTGGATTATCGCGACAAGCAGCTCGGCGGGGTATTGACTTCCATCAATGAAGTCTCCGGCGTGGCTCCTCCCGCGGTGGTGCAGGCGTTGCAGGCGGATTTCTTCACCTCCAACTTCGGCATCCGCAACGTCCAGATCATCGGACCGCAGGTCGGCAGCCAGTTGACCCACCAGGCCGAGCTGGCGACCCTGTACTCGCTCGCCGGCATGCTCGTCTATCTCTGGTTCCGCTTCGAGATGATCTACGGCGTGGCCGCCGTCGTGGCTTGTTTCCACGACACCATCATCACCGTCGGCATGTTCTCCATCCTCAACAAGGAGATCTCGCTGACCGTCATCGCCGCCGTCCTCACCTTGATCGGTTATTCGATGAACGACACCATCGTCGTCTTCGATCGCATTCGCGAAAACATCAAGTTGCTCCGCCGCGAGAGCCTCACCAGCATCGTCAATCGCAGCATCAACCAAACGCTGAGCCGGACGGTTTTGACCTCGGGCTTGACGTTCCTTACGGTGCTCTCGTTGTATCTCTTTGGTGGCGAAGTACTTAGAGGCTTCTCCTTGGCCCTCGTCATCGGCATCATCATCGGTACGTATTCTTCGATCTTCATCGCCGCGCCCATGTTGGTGGCTTATCAGGGTTGGCAGGCGAAGCGCGCCGGCGGAACCGCGACGTTGCCGGCTTCTCGGGCTGAAAAAGCTAGGGTCAAGGCCTAGGCGTGTTTTACAATCGAGAGTTTTAACAGGGGCGTGAACCGCTTCTGGTGCACTATTCGGGGCGGGATCGGGCCAATTCCAACGGGCCGATCCGAATCTCCTCTAACTCCTTCGCCAACCAGCGCTTGGAGCGGTCAAAAATAGTTACGGATTCTGTCGATTTTGGGAGCAAATAGCGGAACCCTGGTGTCTAAGTTAGGCAGTACGACGGAGAATAGGCTTATGTTTGAAGACAGCCTTTTAGAGTCGGGTGGGAAACGCAAGTCGACGCGGAGCTTTTGGACAACCATGATGTCCTTCGGTCTTCAGTTGATCGTCATCGGCGTCGGCGTTCTCATCCCCCTTATCTATACGGAAGCACTTCCGAGACAGCAATTAATGACTTTCCTGGTGGCCCCTCCGCCGCCTCCACCGCCCCCGCCTCCGCCTAGTGTGGCTATCGTCAAGGTGCAGAGGATCCAGAGCGAGTTGGATAACGGACAGCTCAAAGCCCCGACCAAGATTCCCCAGAAGATCGCGATCATTAGAGAAGAGGACACACCGCCCCCGAGCGTGGGCGGCGGCGTGTTTGGCGCGATCGGTGGAGTCCCGGGCGGGCAGGTCGGCGGTGTGATCGGCAGCATCCTATCCAGCACCGCGGTGGCCGCCCCGAGGGCTGCGACGCCGACGCGTATTCGCGTCTCGCAGGGCGTCACCGAAGGCCTCTTGGTCCACCGCGTTCAGCCGAACTATCCGCCTCTGGCACGCCAGGCCCGCATTCAGGGTCAGGTGGTGATCGCGGCGCTGATCGGCAAGGATGGATCGATTCAGAATCTGCGCGTCGTCAGCGGTCACCCGATGCTGACGGGCGCGGCGCTCGATGCCGTCCGCCAGTGGAAGTACAAGCCTTACTTCCTCAACGGCGAGCCGGTCGAAGTCGATACCCAGATCATGGTCAATTTCACCCTGGCTGGCGGTTAAACCAGTCGGGCAAGTCTTAAACCCGGAGACGCGGCGAGACGCCTCGCCGCCACGCTCCGGGAGTGCATGAAACCTGTTTCGCTCCGTCTCCCCGGTGATGCTGTGTGCCGGACGCGCGGCAGGGCGTGGAGACCGTATCCGCGCAGACCGGCCTCCGGGCCGGGGAATTAGATTCTTAAGTTTTTGAAAGAGTTCCGAGGAGGAAAAACTACTCATGTTTCTCGCAAACGTAGCTACCCTTGCGCTGGTCAACCTTCACACGGTTGCGGCCTATATGTTCCAGGAGGCTCAGGTCGGTTGGGATCCGGTCTCTCTGTGGAAGCAGATGGGCTGGGCCGCTCGCATCGTCGTCCTTGTCCTTTTTGTCATGTCCGGCTGGTCCATCGGCGTCATGATCGATCGCGCCATGGCGTTCAACGCCGCCCGTAAACAGTCTCGTGCGTTCGCTCCGGCGGTTGCCGGCGCCCTCCGCGAAGGCAAGATCGAAGAGGCCATCAAGGTCTCCGAACGCAGCAAGAAAAGCCATCTGGCGAAGGTTGTCACCGCCGGCCTGCAGGAATTCAAGGCCCACGGCGACTCCACCGAGATCCCTGGTGAGCAGATCGAAGCCTCGCGTCGCGCTCTGGAAAGAGCCGAAGCCATCGTTCACGCCGAACTCAAGCGCGGACTCGGCAGCCTGGCCACCATCGGTTCCACCGCTCCTTTCGTCGGACTGCTCGGCACCGTCGTCGGCATCATCAACGCCTTCCAGGGCATCTCGCAGAACAAGGCCACCGGTCTTGGTGCGGTTGCCGGCGGTATTTCGGAAGCGCTCGTGACCACCGCGATCGGTCTGCTCGTCGCTATCCCGGCCGTTTGGATGTTCAACTATTTCACCAATCGCGTGGAAGCGTTCGACGTCGAGATGGACAACAGCTCGAGCGAGTTGATCGATTATTTCTTGAAGCGCCGCGGCATGGCTCGCCGGTAACCCGAGGCCGAAAGGCCACTAGGAGCTGATGTAATGGCACAAGCAGAGAAAAGAATGGCCGATGTCAATTCGGACATCAACGTGACGCCGATGGTCGACGTCATGTTGGTGCTGCTGATCATCTTCATGGTGATCACTCCCATGCTCCAGAAGGGTACCAGCGTGAACATGGTGAAGGCCGAGAATCCTACTCCCATGCCGGATGCCGACAAGGAAGATGCCTTGTTGGTCGCCGTCACCCGGGGCGGGACGATCTACTTCGGTTCCGACAAGGTCTCCCAGGAGACGTTAACCGACATGGTCAAGGAAAAGCTGTCTAACAAGACCGACAAGCGGGTCTTCGTCAAAGCCGACGCGGGCGCCAAGTATGGTTTGGTGACCGAGATCGTCGATGACGTTCGCTCCGCCGGTGTCGATGAAGTCGGTCTGCTCACGGACCAGCGCAAGCAGGGTGGCTTTGAAGCCCCGGCTGGCAGCGGAAAATAGCGGAGAATCTTTATGAGTATGGCCGTTGGAGGTGGGAAGGGCGGTCCCGCCGCAAGCATTAACGTGACTCCGCTTATCGACGTGCTGCTGGTGCTGCTGATCATTTTCATGGTCATCACCCCGCTCACGCCCAAGGGTCTCGATGCGCTGGTTCCGCAACCGCCGAAGGATAAGAACCAGCCTCAAACCCAGGACAACAATCGCACCATCGTCGTCCAGGTACTGAAGGGCGGCGGTGGTGTAGCCCAATACAAGATCAACCAGGATGATGTCGCCTTCGATAATCTGAGGGTACGCCTGGAAGAGATCTTCAAGACTCGCGCCGAAAAGGTGATGTTCGTGAAGGGCGATCCTGATCTCACCTTCGAGAGCGTGGCCTTGGTCATCGACGTCGCGCACGCCGCGGGGGTCGATAAGGTTGGGCTCATTACCGCGAAGATCGAAGCCGGACAGTAGTCCGATTCGTTCCAGCAAGGGACGCTACGGAACCGGCGGGTTGCTTTCGCAGCCCGCCTTGCGTCACTCTAGTAGGGTCTTGATCTTCACCCGATCGGCGACTCCCGACTTTGTACGGAAGGTGATATCTCATGAACAGATGCGTACGTGTGCTGACCGGCCTGGTCATCCTCGCCATGATGCTTGCTATTTCTGGCTGTACCAAACTCCAGGCACGCGACCAGCTTAATAAAGGCGTCCAGTCCTACAAGAACGCCCGCTATGAAGAGGCGATCCAGCATTTCAAGCGCGCCGTGGAACTCGATCCCAAGCTCCTCAACGCCCGTCTTTATCTCGCTACCGCCTATGCCCAGCAATACATTCCTGGCGCCGATACCGAAGACAACAATCGCATGGCGACTTCCGCCATCGAGGAATACAAGAACGTGCTCCAGAGCCAGCCCGACAACGTCGGCTCGGTCAAGGGCATCGCTTACCTGTATCTCCAGATGAAGAAGTTCGAAGAGGCCAAGGAATATTACAAGAAGGCGTCTGCCATCGATCCGCGCGATCCGGAGACGTATTACTCGGTCGCCGTCATCGATTGGACGGAAGCCTACCAGCCTCGCATGCAGGAACGCGCCAACCTCGGTCTCAAGCCCACCGATCCTTTGAAGGACAAGAAGGCCTGTGAAACGCTCAAGACCAAGAACGAAACCGCCGTCGAGGAAGGCATCGACCAGCTCCAGAAGGCGATCAAGCTTCGTCCTGACTACGACGATGCCATGGCCTACCTCAACCTGCTCTATCGCGAACGCGCCGATTACAACTGCGACAGCGACCAGAGCAAGGCCGACCTGCAGAAGGCCGACGAATGGGTGGATAAGACCATGGCCACCAAGAAAGCGAAAGCCGAGAAAGCCGGCCAGAGCGGCATCGTCATGGACCAGAACAAGTAGTTCGGCCTCCGCATCGGACAACCCCAAGAGCCTCTCCCCGGAGAGGCTCTTGTCGTTGCCTCAGACTTGGGTGGAGGCGCAGGCGCCCTCGCCTGCGCGCAGCGCCTTTGCTTTTGATCTTGTCATGGTGAGCGAAGCGCCGCCCAAGGAACCTGCCGGTTATCCAACACAACTTCCGAAGAGGCACTGAACCGTGTCAGCCACGAAGTTTCCGCGCGCAGTCGAATCCACCCTTTGTTTTGGCTCGGTGCCCCACATCTGCTGCAAGCAGATGTGGGAGCCTATGCACCCTGGGATTTGTCATCCTGAGCGAAGCGCAGCGAAGTCGAAGGATCCCTTTTACGACATCGAACCCGTACATGTGGCCCAGCCGCCCCGTCAAGCCTCGCCCAAGCGCTAAGCCCTGCACTTCCCAACACCTGACAAGCCTCCGCCTCCTTGCTACCATCGACAGGATGTTCCAACGTGTCCTCATCGCCAACCGTGGCGAGATCGCCGTCCGCATCATCCGCGCCTGCCGCGAGATGGGCATCGAATCGGTGGCGGTCTTTTCTGACGTCGATCGCCGCGCCCTGTTCGTGCGCAAGGCCGACCACGCCTTCCACATCGGTCCCGCCCAGGCCAGCGAGTCGTATCTCAACGTCGACAAGATCCTCGACGTCGCCCGCCGCTCCAAGGCCGATGCCATCCATCCCGGCTACGGATTCCTTTCGGAGAACGCGCGTTTCGCCCGCGCCTGCCACGAGGCGGGCTTCAAGTTCATCGGCCCTTCCGCGGACTCCATGGAGATGATGGGCAGCAAGACCCGCGCCCGCCAACAGATGAAGAAGGCGGGCGTGCCCTTCGTGCCCGGCTCCGAGAAAGGTGTTGAAAGTCCGGAAGCCGCCGAGCGACTCGCCCACGAGATCGGCTACCCGGTCATGCTGAAGGCTGCGGCCGGAGGCGGCGGCAAAGGTATGCGCCTGGTGCGCGACCCACGGGAATTGCGTTCCGCCCTCGATGCCGCGCAAAGCGAGGCCCAGCGCTCGTTTGGCGACAACGAGGTTTACATCGAGAAGTACATCGAGAATCCCCGCCACGTCGAAGTCCAGATCTTCGCCGACGAATATGGCAACACCGTCTATCTCGGCGAGCGCGAATGTTCGGTGCAGCGCCGACACCAGAAGGTCATGGAAGAGTCGCCTTCGCCGATCGTCACCCCGGAGATGCGCCGCAAGATGGGCGAGATCGCGGTCAAGGCCGCCAAGGCCGCACGCTACGCCAACGCCGGCACCGTCGAGTTCCTCGTCGACCCGCAACGCAACTTCTACTTCCTCGAAATGAACACCCGTCTACAGGTCGAGCATCCCGTCACCGAGATGGTGACCGGCTTGGATCTCGTCCACCTGCAACTCCGCGTCGCCGCCGGAGAGAAGCTGCCGATCACGCAGGAAGATGTCGCCGTGCGCGGACACGCCATCGAGCTCCGCATCTACGCCGAAGATCCCGACAACAATTTCTTCCCCTCGCCCGGACGCATCACTCGCCTCATCTCGCCCTCCGGTCCCGGCATCCGCCGCGACAGCGGCATGTATGAAGGCTGGGAGGTCCCGCTCGAATACGATCCGCTGCTCGCCAAGCTCATCGGTTACGGCGAGACCCGCGAGATGGCCATCCAGCGCCTGCGTCGCGCGCTCGGCGAATATTTCGTCGGCGGCATCAAGACCAACATCCCGCTCTTCCGCCGCATCCTGCTGCATCCGGATTTCCAGGCCGGAAACATCGATACCGGATTCCTCGACCGCCTGCTGGCCGAGCCTCCGGTGCACGATGCGCGCACCGAGGAACGCATTCCCATCGCCGCCGTTGCGGCCGCCATCTTCGCCGCGCAACCGTCGACCGCCGCCGCAAGCAATGGCGCGGCCACTAAAGACGCGACTGCCAACGGCAAGAGCGCCAAGCATTCTTCGTGGAAGAGCACCGGACGTCAGGAGGCGCTGCGATGATCTACGAAGTGCTCATCGACGGTACTCCGCACAAGGTCGAGATCGAGAAGGGAGACCCCGCGTGGAAGTGTCGCGTCGACGGCCATGAGTTTCTGGTGGACGCCGCGCCCTCCGGCCGCGATGTGCTCTCCATCCTCGTCGGCGACAAGCAGTACGAGGTCAAGCGCGAGTACTCGCTCACCGGCGAGACCCACGTCATCATCGGCTCCGAACGCTTCGCCGCCGAGGTCCGCGACCCGCGCTCTTTGCGCTCGCGTAAAGCGCACGCCGGGGCCGGCGAAGGCCCGCAGAAAATCGCTGCCCCCATGCCCGGCAAGATCGTCCGCATCCTCGTCGAGCAGGGCAGTGAGGTCGAAGCCGGGCAGGGCATCATCGTCGTCGAAGCCATGAAGATGCAGAACGAGATCAAGTCGCCGAAGAAAGGTGTCGTGCAGAAGATCGCCGTCGCCGAAGGTGGCTCCGTAGCCGCCGGCGATACCATGGCCATCATCGAGTAACGGGAATCACTTCTTAGGAATTGATTGAATTGATTGCCTAATACGTCTCGCTAATTGAGCGGGAGTGTAGATTGCAATCACCTTCAAGTCTTTGAGGCCCTCTGTCGAAGAGCACAAGTCTTCAGGACATCTGTATTCCAAAATGTACGTCAAAATATCACCTTCACGATTCGTCCAGTCGGCCTGCCATCCTCGCACGCTCGTCGCTGGTGTCGTCACCTGATCCTTGTAATAAAACCAGCCCCCAATATGTGATGACTGAAGTTCGGGATTTAACCAGTCTTGATCAAGCGCCTTCCATCCACTTTTACTGAGTCGCGTGTTGATGACTTTCAAAACGCCAGCCGCTGGGTATTCTGCTTCGACAGAATAAAAGAGCTGGTCCTTACCTTGGAATTTACTCTGTTGGATCTTCTTAGCCCTTGGTGCAACCACGAAGAACGGTTTCATCGTTTCGGCAGCATCGACCCTTTGATGAAAGTTCGAAAGCGCGAGAGTGACGAGCAGCAAGAGCGTGAAGCGGGCGAAGCAAGAATTTTTATTAGGCATAGAAGTATCTTGTCCTGATCGTATTCCCGGATTTGCGACAGTGTCCACATTACTTCAGCGCAAAAACGCCCCGCTCATCGCGGGGCGTCTGTTCTTGATTTTGCTTTTACTTCCGACTTTTTACTTCTGACTTCCGACTTATTTCCCGCCCTGGCTCTTCAGGATCTGGTCCGCCAGGTAGTTCTCGATCGAAGCGTTGTTGTGGAGCGACTCGTAGTAGGCGCTCTTGATCAGTTGTTCGCGCGAGGTGCGTAGCTGGTCGCGGATGAACTGCTGCACCCGCGGATCGT
>Ga0315268_10002841_pt1 | contig 19264 bp, 22 predicted proteins | sample C1_top_MG_FD_204535 | JGI IMG/M metagenome (GOLD analysis project Ga0315268, IMG submission 204535) | Sediment microbial communities from Yellowstone Lake, YNP, Wyoming, USA - C1_top | ecosystem: Environmental > Aquatic > Freshwater > Lake > Sediment | place: USA: Wyoming | collected 2017-08-01
CCCGAGGCCGACCCGGTATCGGAGCTCGAGGCCGGGGAGGAGCGTAGGGCGCGGTGAGTTCCCCGGCCCCCGACGGGCGCGCGGTGGCTCACCCTTCGGGCTTCGGTGCCTCGGGGCCGGGACCAGCCGAACGTGACGAGGTCCCCGCGGACGAGCTGGAGGTCCTCCTGCGCGTGGCCTCGATCCTGCGCCAGATCCGCTTCGGGACGGTGCTCATCGTGGTGCAGGACGGCAAGGTCGTGCAGATCGAGACGGCGGAGAAGTATCGGCTCCGATGATGACGTGCTCGCGCGCTTGCCGGTGGCTCCCCACGGTGGTCGCGCTCGCGCTGCAGCAGCGGCCGGAGGACATCCTCGGCATATACCGGCTTGACGCTCTCAACGCGGTCCTCGACGATGGGGGCCTTCCGCCCATCGGGCCCACGAGGTGAGACGGAGATGAGTCAGACGCGCGCGCTTCAGGTCGTCTCGGACACCGAGTCCGTCTCGCCGAAACTCTCCCTCCGCGGCGTCTCGAAGACCTATCGGCAGGCGAGCGGCGAGGAAGTGTCGGCGCTCGTCGACGTGACCCTGGACGTCGCGCCCGGCGAGTTCCTATGCGTGATCGGCCCGTCGGGTTGCGGCAAGTCGTCGCTGCTGAACCTCGTCGCTGGCCTCGACCGTCCGGATGACGGCGAGGTACTGATGGACGGCCGGCCGGTCACGGGTCCCGGGCCGAACCGCGCGCTGCTGTTCCAGTAGCCGGCGCTCTTCCCGTGGATGAGTATCGTGCGCAACGTCGAGTTCGCGCTCGAGCTCGGCGGCGCGCCGAGGTCGATCTGGCACGAGCGGGCGATGCACTGGCTCGGCAAGGTGCACCTGTCGGAGTTCGCGAACGCCCAGCCGCACGAGATCTCACCCGGCATGCGGCAACGCGCCGCGCTCGCCCGGGCGCTCGCGTGCCAGCCCGACGTGCTCCTCGCCGATGAGCCGTTCGGCGCGCTCGATGCGCAGTCGCGCGAGATCCTCCAGCGCGAGCTGCAGGACGTGTGGCTCGAGACGAGGAACACGTTCGTGTTCGTGACCCACAACGTGCGGGAGGCGGTGTTCCTCGCCGACCGCGTCGTGCTGATGTCCGCGCGCCCCGGGACGCTCGTCGCTGAGCACCGTATCTCGTCGCCCCGGCCGCGTGAGTTCGCGGACGTCCTCCTGACCAAGGTGGTCGTCGATGTCCACGACCACCTGCTGAAGGAGGTGGAGAGGCTTGTCGCGGCTGAAGAGACTGCTGACACAGATCTGGCCTAGGGTCGCGATCCTCGTCCTCATCGTGTTCGTCTGGTGGGCGGCCTACGAGACCCGGTACTGGGACCGCGTGCTGCTCCCGTCGCCCGCGAGCGTGTGGGAGGTGCTGTGGTCGAATCTCACCGGCGCCGATGGCCTCCTCGCCGTCGCGTACCGGAGCGTCTTCCGGCTGTTCGCCGGGCTCACGCTCGCCGTGGCGATCGGTACGCCGATAGGTCTGTCGATGGCCGGGTGGAAACTGATGCAGCGCAGTGTAGGCAGCCTCATGGTCGGGTTGCAGGCGCTCCCGTCGATCGCGTGGCTGCCGCTCGCGAGCCTGTGGTTCGGGATCAACGAGAAGGCCGTGCTGTTCGTGGTCGTGATCGGCGCGGTGCCGGCCGTCGCGATCGCCACGGCCGCGAGCCTGCGGCTCGTGCCGCCGAACCTCGTGCGCGCCGGCCGGACGCTCGGCGCGCACGGATGGGAGCTGTACGGCAAGGTCGTGCTGCCGGCCGCAGTGCCCGGCTACATCGCGGGGCTCCAGCTGGCTTGGGCGATCGCGTGGCGCGCTCTGATGGCCGCCGAGCTGATCGTCACCGGCGCCCGCGGTCTCGGCCACCTGATCGCGCGGGCCGCCGTCCAGCGCGACACCCCCCTCGTGCTCGCGACGATGGTCGTGATCATGCTCGTCGGCATCGGCGTGGACTCGCTCTTCTCCTTCGTCGACCGGCGGGTCCGGCGCAAGCGAGGGTTGCTCGTGAGCGGGTAGGCTCGGTTCCGGGCCCGCGAGCCGTTCGGGGAGGTACCGATGCGAGGGAACCGCTCGATCCTGTGGGCGCTGCTGCTGATCGGCATCGGCGTCCTCCTCCTGCTCCGCAACTCGGGGGCGATCCCGAAGGACGTGCGCATGTGGCCGGCCATCGTCCTCGTCCTCGGCGCGTGGCTGTTGCTCGACCGTCTGATCTTCGGGGGACCTATAGGAGGTGGCTTCGTGTGGCCCCTCGTGCTGATCGCGGCCGGCGGCGTGTTCCTGCTGCAGGACCTCGAGCGGATCGACGCCGATATCGTGCTCTGGCCGGTCATCCTCATCGCGGTCGGCCTCGGCGTCGTGCTCTCGGCGGTCCCGAGTCGGGGACGAGGAGTGCAGACGGTGACGGAGTCGGTCCCGTTCGAGGGCGCGACCTCCGCGCGGATCCGGCTCAAGCATGGCGCCGGCAGACTCTCCGTGCACGCGATGCTCGACCCGGACCTCCTGCTCCAGGGCACGTTCGCCGGCGGCGTCGACAAGGACGTGGCTCGCCGGGGCGGCGAGGTCGAGGTCACGCTCCGACAGCGGCCGGCGGCCGGTCTCGACTACGTGTTCCCGTGGAACTGGGGCCACGGGCCGCTCGACTGGTCGATCGGGCTCTCGCGCCGGGTCCCATTGCGCCTGGACGTCGACGCCGGCGCGAACCGGGCCGATCTCGATCTGTCCGAGCTGTCGGTGAGCGACCTCACCGTGAGCACCGGCGCGAGCGAGACGAACCTCACGGTCCCGGCCAAGGGGCGCACGACCGCGCGCGTGAAGGCCGGCGCGGCGGCCGTGCGGGTCCGGGTGCCGGAGCGCGTGGCGGCGCGCGTCGTCGTGAAGGGCGGGTTGTCCTCGACCAAGGTCGACGAGACGCGGTTCCCGCGCTCGGGAGGCGAGTTCCGTTCGCCGGACTTCGACACCGCAGTGGACCGGGTCGACCTCAGCATCGACGCCGGGGCCGCGAGCGTCGAGGTTCGGTAGCGAGGGCGGGCCGACCTTCCGCTCGCCCGCTCGTTCCGGCAGGAACGGCTACGAGCGGGCGCAAGCGCCCAGGTTACCCTCGATCCTCTGTTCTGCTGCGGGTGATGCCGACCACCCGGATGCCCGTGCTGCCCTCGATCGCAGAGAGAGCGCCGCACGAGGGGCAGACCAACAAGTGCCCCGCGAGATCGTCGTGCGTGGCGGCCCACCGCTTCCCGCATGCCGGGCACTCGTGCTCGTCCGGCTGCCTCTCGACCGCGAGTCGGGATCCCTCGAGCGGCGTGTCCAGCGTGAGCATCTCGTACGCTTGCTGCAGGGCTTCCGGTGAGAAGATCGCATCCGCCCGGATGCGAACCTGGGTGACGCATCCGACCTCGGCGAGCTCGCTCGTAAGCCGCTCGACCAGGGCCTCCACGGCGTGGTAGTCGTGCAAGCTGCTCCTCCCGGTGATCGTCGGCGAACCGCTAGCGGGTGCGAGGAGCCCTGACCCGGTCCTCCGCGGGGTCCGCTGACTCCCATCGCTCGATCTGATCCCGAACCCGGCGTTCGAGCTCGCCTACCGCACCCGCGACGGGCTCGCTCAGAGGGGCGCCGAGTGTGTACGGATCCACGACCTCGAGGGCGAGCACCACCGTCTGCGAGGGGAACCCCAGCCCGAGCCGCTCGGCCACCGCCGCCAGCTCGGGCAGGCCGGCCTGGTGGGCGCTCGGAGCGACGACCCGACCGACGTCGGCGAGCCCCATCTCCGTGATCGTGCCCGGCGGGTTCCGGCCGGTCACGATCGAGTCGACGATCACCGCGCGGTCGTACCCGGCGAGGATCTCGATGAGCGCCAGGCCCGAGGCCGAGCTCTCGACCACGTCGGCCACGCCGTCGAGCTCCACGAGCAGCGCCCGGGCGATCAGCAGGCCGACGGCGTCGTCACCCGCGAGCTCGTTCCCCAGCCCGAGAACGAGCGTGCGCATCCTCAGTCCCTGCGGATCTCGCGGACGAGCCCCCCCCGCAGGTCGCGGATCTCGACGATGAGTGGCATCTCGCCCGGCAGGCTGTGGGTCGCGCAGCCGAAGCAAGGGTCGTACGCGCGGAAGGCCATCTCGACCTCGTTCAACAGGCCCTCGTCGACCTCGGTCCCGTGGATCAGTGCCTTCGCGGCCTTGTCGACCGACAGGGCGATCCGGGCCGCGTTGTTCTGCGTCGCGACGATGAGGTTGGCCTTCGTGATGAGCCCGCGCTCGTCCGTCTGGTAGTGGTGGATCAGCGTGCCGCGCGGCGCTTCGACCACGCCGAAGCCCTCCACCGGCGTCTCGGTCGGCAGCGTGCGGACGCCGGGGCTCGTGATCTCGGGGTCGGCGGCGAGCTCGCCCATCCGCTCGGCCGCGTTCACCAGCTCGACGAGCCGGGCCCAGTGCGTCGCGAGCGTGAAGTGCACCGGCTTGCCGCCGAGCGTCGAGACGAGCTCCTCGTACGCCTCCTGCGCGACCGGCGTGGACATCCCGTCCGCGGCGTTCAGCCTCGCGAGGGGCGCCACCGCGAAGACGCCGCTGTCGGGTCCGTCGTTGAACCCGTTCCAGCCGACGTCCTTCAGGTAGGTGAACTTGATGTAGCTCCACGGCTCCACGTGCTCGGCGACGTGCTCGAGGTACTCGCGCGCGTCGAACGCGAGGAACTCCTTGCCGTTCGGATCCACCACCCGCAGGTGGCCGTCGTAGAAGCTCACACGGTTGGCGTCGTCCACGAGGCCCATGTAGTAGGTCCTGTGCGTGTAGGCCTCCGAGGTGACCAGGTCGACGTACTCGGCGTTGGCCAGCACGACGTCGCGGAAGATCTGGAGCGCGAACTTGCCGAACTCGACCGCGTGCGCCGCGCCGGCGACGAACCGATCCCGCAGCTCGGGTGAGATAGGCTTCGACACGCCGCCGGGCAACCCGAAGACCGGGTGGATCACCTTGCCGGCCGCGTCGGAGATGAGGTCACGGATCTCCTTGCGGACGCCGATGACCTCCTTGCCGATCTCGAGCCCGACCTTGCCGATGACACCGAGGATGTTGCGCTCGGCCTTCGGCGCGGTCGGGCCGACCACGAAGTCGGGTCCACCCAGGAAGAAGAAGTGCAGCGCGTGGTCCTCGACCATGAAGGCGTCGTAGACCATCTCGCGGACCTTCTTCGCGGCCGCGGGCGGGTCGACCTTGTAGAGGTCGTCGAGCGTCTTCGCTCCGGCCATATGGTGCGCCATCGGGCACACGCCGCAGATGCGGGAGGTTATCTGCGGCATGTCCTCGGCGCGGCGACCCTGCGCGAACTTCTCGAACCCGCGCAGCTCGGGGATCTGCAGGTACGCGTGGTCGACCTCGCCGTCGTCGCCCATGAAGATGTGGATCCGCCCGTGGCCCTCGAGCCGGGTGATGGGGTCGATCAGGATCTCGCTCATGACGCGGTCCCTTCGGACACGCGAGCCGGCTCGACGCGGCGGTGCAGCAGCGAGGCTGGCAGGCTGTATCGGTAGAAGGTGCCGACCGGATCGGCGATCTGGCCGGCGAGCACGGCGATCTCGTCCTCGTCCTCGGACTCCACGAGCGACGCGATCGCCGAGAGCGCCTTGGCCCCGTAGTCGATGACGCGGCTCGTCGGCCCCATGCAGCCCGTGCACGGCATGTTCGCGGCGATGCACACGGCGCCGCAGCCTGAGCGCGTCGCGGGACCCAGGCACACCAACCCCTGTGCGAGCAGGCAGAGCTCGGGATCGGCGATCACCTCGTACGGTCGTTTGAACGACTTCAGCTTCAGGTCCTCGGGCTTCGTCGCCGCCCTCGAGCACTCTGCGCAGAGCGCCACGTCCGGCGCGAGGACCGAGCCCTTCTCGGGCAGCCTGCCCTCGACGAGCGCCATGACCGCCCCGGCGATGAGACCGCACGGCGGCGGGCAGCCGGGGAGGTAGTAGTCGACGTCGATCACCTGGTCGAGGGTGCGAACCGTCTCGTCGAAGTGGGGGAGGGTCATACGGCCCTCGGGTACGTCGATCAGCTCCTGCGGCACCCCGCCGTCCCCGTTCTGCACGCTCGGCGACCCGCGGTACACGAACTCCAGGATCGACTCGCGGCTCGAGAGGTTCGCAAGGCCCGGGATGCCCCCGAGCCAGGCGCACGCCCCGAACGCCACGACCGCCCCGGCCTTGCGGCGGAGCAGCTCGACCATCTCCTGCTGCTCCGAGGTCCGGATCGCGCCGTTGATGAACGCGGCCGCGAGTTCTCCATCGGCGAGCGCCTCGACGTCGGAGACCTTGAAGTCGAGCGCGACAGGCCAGAACGCGATGTCGACGGCCTCGACCACGTCGAGGACGACCTCGGCGAGGTCGACGACCGCCTCCTCGCACCCGCCGCACGAGGCGCACCAGTAGAAGGCGACCTTCGGCTTGCTCATGACGTCACCTGCTTGACGAGTTCGGCGGCTCGATCGTGGTCGCCGTCGGCGCTCCAGCGCGGCACGGTGGCCAGCCGGAGCGGGCCGAGCGCGCGGATCTGCTCGGTCATCTCGTTGCAGACCTTCTGCACCTTGTCGCCCTCGGAGGCCGAGATCCACTCGAGCCGCAGCCGCTCGTCCTCGATGCCCATGTCGCGCAGCATCAGCCGCAGGAGCTCGAAGCGGCGGCGGGCGTTGTGGTTGCCCTCCTGGTAGTGGCAGTCACCCGGGTGGCAGCCGCCGATCAGCACGCCGTCGGCTCCCTCACTCAGCGCCGCGAGAACGAACTGCGGGTCCACCCGTCCCGAGCACATCAGGCGGATCGCCCGCACGTTGGGCGCGTACTGCATCCGCGAGATGCCAGCCAGGTCGGCAGCCGTGTAGGTGCACCAGTTGCAGAAGAACGCGACGATCTTGGGCTCGAAGGGCTTGCTCGCGTCCTCAGACATACTCCAGTACCCCCTCGATCTCGGAGAAGATCTCTGCGTCGGTGAACAGGTGCTGCTGCGCGGCACCCGACGGGCAGGCGCCGACGCAGATCCCGCAGCCCTTGCACACCACCTCGTTCACGGAGGCCTTCTTGCGCTCATCGTCGAAGCCGATCGCACCGAACGGGCACAGCCCCACGCATGTCTTGCAGCCCGAGCAGGCCGCGTCGTCGATGAAGGCCGTGCTCGCCTCGAGCACCACGGCGCCCCGGTCGACCATGGCTAGCACCTCGGCCGCGGCGGCGCCGGCCTGCGCGACGGTCTCGGGGATGTCCTTCGGGCCCTGGCACGCGCCGGCCAGGAACACGCCGTCGGTGAAGGTGGACACCGGCGCGAGCTTGGGGTGGCGCTCGGTGAAGAAGCCCTCGCCGCCGCACGAGATGTTGAACAGGCGACGGACGTCCTGCGCGTCGGGCTGCGGCTCGACGCCGACCGCGAGGATCACCATGTCCACCGGGATCCGCCGCACCGAGCCGATCAGCGTGTCCTCGGCCCGGATGACCAGGCGCCCCTCCTCCTCGAGCGATGCCGCCTCGTCGGTCACGCCGGCGACGCGGCCGCGGACCATGTGCACGCCCTCCTTGAGGATCTTGTCGTAGAACTCCTCGTAGCCCTTCCCGGGCGTGCGCATGTCGATGTAGAAGTTGTAGACCTCGGCCCCGGTGCGCTCCTTGACCATGTGCGCGAGCTTCAGCGAGTACATGCAGCACACCTTCGAGCACCACAGGTTGTGCTTCGCGTCCCGGGACCCGACGCAGTGGATGATCCCGACGACCTTCGGCTTGCCGCCGCCACGGAGCACGACCTCGCCGCTCGTGGGACCTGCGGCGTTCAGCAGCCGCTCGACCTCGAGGCTCGTGTAGACGTTCGGGTACACGCCGTAGCCGTACTCGGGCATCTTCGCGGCGTCGAAGGTCTTGAAGCCGGTCGCGAGGATGATCGCTCCGACCTTGACCTCCTCGAACGTCTCGGTCTGCTCGAAGTCGAAGGCGTCGCGCTCGCAGGCCTCGATGCACGGCCTCGGGCACTTGCCGGTCTTGAACCAGATGCACGCCTCGGGGTCCACGACGACCACCGGGGGCGTGGCCTGCGGGAACGGGATGTAGATCGGCTTGCGCTTGCCGAGACCCTCGTCGAACTCGGCGGGGATCTTCGCCTGCTTGTGCACACACGCGTCGATGCAGGCGAGGCACCCGGTGCACAGGTCCTCGCGCACGTAGCGGGGACGGTGGCGGACCCGGACCGTGAAGTCGCCGGTGAAGCCCTCGACGCTCACGACGTCCGCGTAGGTCCACAGCGTGATGTTCGGGTGCGCGCGGACCGCGGACATCTTCGGGGTGAGGATGCAGGCGGCGCAGTCGAGCGTCGGGAACGTCTTGTCGAACTTGGCCATGTGGCCGCCGATCGTGCTCTCGCGCTCGACGAGGTAGACGTGCTTGCCGGCGTCGGCCATCGTGAGGGCCGCGTGGATCCCGGCGATGCCGCCGCCCACGATCATCACGTCGGGCCGGACCGAGGCCTGCCGCGGCTCCAGGTACTCGTGCAGGGCCACGCGCCGCACGGCGCCGGCGACGAGCGCCTTCGCCTTCGCGGTCGCGTCGTCGTTGTCGACGGTCACCCACGACACGTGCTCGCGGATGCTCGCCATCTGGAAGTAGAAGGGGCTCGTGCCGCCCTTCGCCGTGGCCTTGCGGAACGTGGCCTCGTGCATGAGCGGCGAGCACGAGGCCACGACGACCCGGTTCACCAGGCCGTCGCGGAGGTCCCGCTCGATCAGCTCCTGGCCCGGGTCCGAGCACATGAACTTGTAGTCGCGGGCCACCGCGACGTTCGGCAGCGTCGAGGCGAACTCCACCACGGCCTGGATGTCGACCTTGCCGGCGATGTTCAGGCCGCAGTGACAGACGTAGACGCCGATCCTCGGGCCGCCGTTCGTGGAGATCGGCTGGGAAGTCAGGCCGCCCTCAGGCTCGAGCATGGCCGCCTCCTTCCGCCGCGACCGGCATGCGCTCGGGGAGCCGCCAGCGCAGCAGCCGCTGGATCCCCAGGCGCTTCTCGTCGATCCCCATCGCGACGCCGAGGAGCTGGGAGATGAAGACCGCCGGGATGTCGAGCGGCCGTCCGAACCGCTTGCTCATCCGGTCCTGGAAGCCCTCCAGGTTGAACTGGCAGAGCGGGCAGGTCGTCGCGATCATGTCGGCGCCGCGCTTCGTGGCCTCGCGCAGCAACGCGTAGGACAGCTGCATCGTCGCCTCGGGCATCGCGCCGATGACCGGTCCGCCGCAGTAGCACGAGCCGCCGCAGCACCGCGTCTTCAGCGGCCAGTCGATCGGCTCGGCGCCGACGGCCGCCACCAGCCGGTCCATCGAGGTCGGGTTGTACTGGTCGTCGAAGGTCGCGAACGGCCGCACGAGCAGGCAGCCGTAGTAGCAGGCGACCTTCAGCCCGGTGAGCGGCCGGACGACCGCCGCCGAGATCGCGTCCAGGCCGATCTCGTTCACGAGGATGTCGACGGGGTGGCGCGCCCGGGCCCGGCCCTCGTAGTCCAGGCCGATGGCGGCGAGCGCCCCGCCGATCTTGTCGGCGGTCGGCCCGGGTTCGGCGAGCACGTGCTCGGTCTTCAGCAGGGCCCGGTAGCAGCCGGTGCACGAGGCGAGCACGTCGACCGGGCCGGCGTCGGGTGCCCGGTCCTCGGCCAGGGCCAGGTTGCGGGCCGAGAGCGCGAACGCCTGGTCCTCGTCGACCGAGGGCCACGCCGTCGCTCCGCAGCAGTTCCAGTCCTCGATCTCGTCCAGCCCGGTGCCCAGGTGCTCGAAGACCGCGTCGAGCGACTCCGTGAAGGCGCGTCCGACGCCCTTCGCGGAGCAGCCGGGGTAGTAGGTGTACCTCTGGGCGCTCATGAAGACGCCGCCTTCAGCAGCGCGCGCAGCTTCGCGCGGTCGTGGATGGTCTCCCGCTTCAGGCCCATGCGGCCCTGGCGCATCAGGCGTTGACCGATCGAGGCGTTCTTTACCAGCTGGGCGGGGTTGGTCTTCAGGTACAGTTTCATCGAGATCCAGGACTCGGTGCTGCGCCCGCGGTCGTGGATCATGTCGACGAACGCCTGCGTCATGACCGGCGTGGTGAACCGCCGTGGGTACGTCTTCTCAACCAGCGAGATCCGCCGCAACGCGTGCATGATCTCGGTGATCGGGACCCGCTTCGGGCACTCCACGGTGCACGCGTAACAGGACGTGCATACCCAGGGCGAGAAGCTATGCAGGACGTCGTCACGGGCGCCCGCCCTGGTCATGGCGATGAGTCGGCGCGGCGTGAGGTCCATGTACGCGCTGACCGGACAGACCGAGCTGCACGTGCCGCACTGGATGCACTGGTGCAGCAGCTCGCCGTCCTCGACCTGCGCCGCGACCTCGGCCGCGAACCCCGGGTCGAGCTGAGCCTCGAACTTCGACTGGTCCTTGACCGGCCGCCACTTCTTGCGCTTGCCGGTCACGGGCTTCCCCGTCGGCGTGGCCGTCGATGCGGGTATCGGTGTCGGTTCGAGGGTCGGTGCTGTTGCCGGTGCTTCTAGGACCTGCGCCAAGGCTCCCACCTACCTCCACGTGGTCGGGTCGAGGACGCCGGCCATCACGGCGACGGCCTTCGTGCAAGTCTGTCCGCCGGCGTCATGGCGGCGCGCTCGCGATCCCTCATCGCGAGTTCGTCGTGGTGCGGGCATGTTCACCTCCGAGCGAATGTGCGCGCACGATATCACCTCGTCCAAGGTTTCACTCGCCCAAGCGTGACTCATCTGCACCGAAAGGACACCAGCAGGTGGTCCCGCTTCTCGGGGGTCTTTTCGCCCACCGCATCCAAGCTGCGACACGCCTCTCGGAGATGGGACCCGCCTGATCGCTGGCTCCTGAGCCGTTGTCACAACGGACGTGCTCGGGGGCTCCCGGGTGCGCGATCAGCCGCTGCGACAAACCCGCCCTTCGGCCGGTTGACTTGCGTGCGACATCGCAGCTAGCGTGTCCCGCAGTCGGCAGAGGCCAGGGGGTTGTGGCGGACCGACTCCGTCACGACCCCTCTTGCTTTCCAGAGGGGAGAGCGAGATGCACATGGAGTGGCCCATCGCCCTTGTCGCCGTCAGCGTCGGCTTCATGGTGGGCCTGACCGGTATGGGTGGGGGCGCGCTGATGACGCCCATACTGCTCATCTTCTTCGGTATCAACCCGACCACCGCCGTCTCGTCCGATCTCGTGGCGGCGATGGTCATGAAGCCGGTCGGGGGTGGGGTCCACATCCGGCGCGGCACCGTGCGCTGGGAACTGGTGAAGCGGCTCTGCATCGGTTCCATCCCCGCTGCGTTCGCCGGCGTCTTCATCCTCCGTGCCACCAGCGACGAGGCGGCGATCCAGAGCATCACCAGAGTGCTCCTGGGCGTCACGCTCCTGGTTGCGGCTGCCGCCATGGTTCTCAGGGCGTGGCTCCAGGGGCGGCGCAGCTCGGCTGCGCGTTCCGAGGGGCGAGCCGACCGTCGCTTCCGGACGCCGATCCACGTGCGCATCGCACCGACAGTGCTGGTCGGAGCGGTCGGCGGGCTGCTGGTCGGCCTGACCTCGGTCGGCTCCGGTTCGGTCATCATCGTCTGCTTGATGCTCCTCTACCCGGAGCTTCGCGGTGCGGAGCTCGTGGGAACGGACCTGGTGCAAGCCATCCCCCTGGTGAGCTCCGCCGCGCTGGCGCACATCCTCGTGGGCGATTTCGAGCTCGGCTTGACAGCCTCGATCGTGCTCGGCGCCCTGCCGGCCGTGTACATCGGCGCCCGGCTCTCGGCCAAGGCTCCCGACGGGCTCATCCGGCCGGCGCTCGTCCTCGTGCTGTTCGCCTCCGCACTGAAGCTCCTCGACGTGCCGACGACCACCCTGGGCCTCTTGCTGCTGGTGTTCGCGCTGGTCGCGCTGCCGGTGTGGGGGGCGATCGACGCAGCGGCGCACCCGGCCGGCACGTGGGAGAGCGCCGGCCGCAGCCGCTCCACCTGGATCAGGTCACAGGCGTGGTTGGCGCCCGTCGGGATCGGTTTCGGCGTCGCGGTGGCATACTTCGCATGGACCCGGCCGCAGCTCGTGGAGGTCCGCGCAAGAGCTGTCGATCTAGCGTGAGAGGTGCCCCGCCGACGATGTTCGAACGCATGCTGGTCGCCGTGGACGGTTCCCCACAGAGCAGCAAGACCGTCGCCGTGGCGGCCGACCTGGCGAAGAAGTACGGCTCCTCCGTGACGGTCGTGCACGTCCGCGAACACACTCGCTACGAGGGCGCGGACGTGGATCTCGGACCGGCGATCTCGGCGGACGAGCTCATGGACGCGGTCCTACAGGTGTTCCGCGAGGCCGGCGTCGAGGCACGAGGCGAGATCCGACGCGTGAGCCCCGGCGAGACCCCGGAACAGATCGTCGAGGTCGCGAAGACCTCGAACGCGGATCTGATCGTGATGGGCACGCGCGGGATGACCGAGTGGAAGAGCCTGCTCCTGGGGGGCGTGGCGAACAAGGTCCTTCACCACGCGATCTGCCCCGTTCTGCTCGTCCGCTGAGCCCGAGTGAGCCACCGGTCACTCCACGACACGCGTGCGTCCTAACCGCTGCCGGGTCCTGGCTCGCGGAACCCGGGGAGCCGTGGCAGGATTCCGGCATGACGCCCGCGAGCTCCCGCCACGGGACCGGACCGACTTCGCCCACGCGGCCGGTCCGTGGAGGGGCCCGAACGCGACGTTACGATGTTCCTCCGATCGACGGCGCCGCCATGCCAGAGTTGGCCGTCGAGCTAGAAGACCTTGTTCACGTTCTGAGAAGGGGGATTAGATGACCGAGGTTCGCGGCTGCGATCTCCCGGAGGACCTCTACTACCTGATCGAGAGGCACGTGTGGGCCAAGCCGCTCGAGGGCAGCCTCGTGCGGCTGGGCATGACGACGGTCGCTGCCAAACTGTCGGGCGAGAACATCGGCGCAGTGACCATCAGCGCCCGCAAGGTCGGTCAAGAGGTCCGGCAGGGTGAGAGCGTCGCCACCCTCGAGAGCAGCAAGTTCGTCGGGCCGGTGCCCGCCCCGGTCAGCGGGGTGCTGGTCCGCGGGAACGAGCGCCTGGAGACCGATCCCTACCTCGTCGCTACCGATCCCTACGGCGAAGGGTGGATCGCCGAGCTGGAGGCCACCGCTTGGGAGGCAGAGAAGGGAGGGCTCGCGACGGGTGCCGAGGGCATCGCCGCCTATCGCGCGAAGCTCGAAGCCGACGACATCTCCTGCACCTGATCCGTGCGCCCGAAAGGCAGGCACATGCGCGAAGAGACCATCTACGAGCATCTCCAGCGTGAGGGCGTCTCACGACGTGAGTTCATCAAGTACTGCGGGATGGTGGCCGGGGCCATGGGCCTGTGGGCCACGCCGGTGTTGAGCGAGTCGGCACGCCTCTTTGGGAACCCCGATCTGATCGGGGAGGTGATCCGAGCCCTCGAGACGAAGCCGCGCCTCCCCATCATCTGGCTCGAGTTCCAGGACTGCGCCGGCTGCACCGAGGCCCTCACCCGGTCGCAGTCCCCCACCTTCGTCGACCTCGTGTTGAACAAGATCTCGATCGACTACCACGAGACGCTGTTCGCCGCCGCCGGCTTCCAGGCCGAGGAGGCTCGTCAACGGGCGATGCAGGCCTACGCCGGGCGGTACGTGCTGGTCGTGGAGGGAAGCATCCCGACCGGCGCCCGCGGTGTGTACTGCACGGTGGGAGGCCGCAGTGCCGTCAACATCCTGAAGGAAGCGGCAGCGGGAGCCACGGCGATCATCGCCACCGGCAACTGCGCCGCCTTCGGAGGTATCCCCAAGGCCAAACCCGATCCCACCGAGGCCAAGGGCGTTTGGGAGATCGTGACCGACAAGCCCGTGGTGAACATCCCCGGCTGCCCGGCCATCCCGGAGGTGACCGCCGGCACCATCGCCCGGTTCCTCGTCTTCGGCACGCTGCCGGAGCTCGACGATCTCAACCGCCCGAAGACGTTCTACGGAACGACCATCCACGACCAGTGCCTGCGTCGCCACTTCTACGACGCCGGGAAGTTCGCTGGAACCTTCGACGACGAAGGCGCCCGCAACGGCTGGTGCCTCTACAAGCTGGGCTGCAAGGGACCAACCACCTACAACGCCTGCCCCGCGATCAAGTGGGACGGCGGCCTGTCGTTCCCGATCCAGTCGGGCCACCCGTGCCTGGGCTGCTCGCAGCCGGACTTCTGGGACGGCGGCGGGTTCTACCAGGCCCAGTCGGTGCCGCTCGACCGCCCTACTCTCGAGGCGGTGGGGATCGCGGCCGGGGTCGGCGCCCTGGTGGGTGCCGGAGTGGCCGTGGCCAACCGGAGTCAGAAGAAGCGCGCGAACGAACCGGAAGCCGAGACCACAGGGCGGGACTGAGTCATGGACTGGAACAGCTTCCTGAGGTTCGTCCGAGGCCCGCTCTTCGAGGTGTCCCTGCTGGTCTTCGTGGCGGGGCTCGCCTACCGGTTGCTGCGGGTCGTCACGCTCGGCTGGGCGCGCAACCGGGCCCCGGCTGCGGGGAGCAGGGTCGTCGGGGTCGGCAGGTCCTACGCCAAGGGGGTGATCGCCTGGCCGTTCATCCCGTGGGTGAAGGACACGTTCCGCGGGAACGCCGTCACCTACCTGGCCGGCGGGTTGTTCCACCTTGGGCTGTTCGTGGTCATCCTCCTGGGCACGGCACACATGTTGGCGTGGAAGAGCCTGCTCGGGTTCGGATGGCCCACCCTGTCGCCGTCGATCGTGGACTTCCTGGCCGCCGGGGCGATCGTGGCGATGATCGCCCTCCTCATCAACCGGTTCTCGCACCCGGTGGTAAGGAAGCTCACCGGCCCGGCGGAGCTCTTGAACTGGCTCGTCGTGTTCCTGGCGATGGTTACGGGCTACATGATGACCCACCATCTGTTCTTCCGGTATGAGGTTCTGTTCGGCCTCCACATGGTGGCCGTGGACGTGCTGCTAATCTGGATCCCGTTCAGCGCGATCCCGCATTTCGTCTTCTACTTCTTCTCGCGGACGATCCACGGGGTGGAGCACGGCAGGCGAGCGGTCACTCCATAGCGGAGCTAGATGATGAACACCCGGGAAGCCATCCACACGTTCGTCGAGAAGACCGACGGCTGGGTCGCAGCTCAGCTCGAAGCGTGCACCCGCTGCGGGATCTGTGCCGAGGCGTGCCCCTTCTACCAGGCGACCGGCAAGCCGGAGTTCGCCCCGGTGTGGAAGGTCGAGCTGCTCCGCCGCACGTACCAACAGAAGTTCACGCTCGCCGGCCGGCTCCGCACCGGGCTCGGCCTGCAGAGGAAGGTAGAGGACGAGGACCTCGTCGAGTGGAGCAAGATCGTCTACGAGGCTTGCACGGTGTGCAACAGGTGCGCGATGGCCTGCCCGATGGGCATCCAGCTCGGCCCGCTGCTCGACGAGGTGCGCGCCGGCCTGGCGGCGGCCGGCGTCGTGCCGGAGGACATCATGGTCGCCGTGCGGAAGCAGATCAACCAAGGAAGCCCGCTCGGCGTCACCGACCAGGTCTTCGAGGAACGGCTCGAGTGGGTGGCGGACGAGTGGGATGTCTCCATCCCGATCGACAAGGAGGGCGCCGAAACGCTGGTCGTCTTCTCGTCGATCGAGATCATGAAGTTCCCTCAGAGCATCGCCGACATCGTGCGGATCCTCGATGCGGCGGGAGAGAACTGGACGCTCTCCCGCAAGGGCCGGGAGGGCATCAACTGGGGCATCTACGAGGGCAACGCCGAGCACACCAAGCTGTTCGTGAAACGCGTGCTGGACGCCGCCGAGGAGCTCGGCGTCAGGCGGATCATGATCACCGAGTGCGGCAACGCCTACGATGCTCTCCGGTGGACCGCTCCCAACCTCGTCCGCGTGCCCGCCGGTCTGGAGATCACCCACATCGTGGGCATGCTCGGCGAGTACGTCCGCAGCGGTCGGATCAAGCTGAAAGCGGGCGCCGCGGACGGCGACGGCGTCATCACCTTCCACGACGCCTGCAAGATCCAGCGGCGGGGTGGCCTGATCGAGGAACCGCGCCAGATCCTGAACGTCATCGCCCCCAACTCCTTCCGTGAGATGAGCCCCAACAAGGAGGCGGCCATCTGCTGCGGTGGCGGTGGAGGTGTGGCCGCCATCAAGACGGCCGACCCGTACCGGTACGCGGTGTTCGGGCTCAAGCTGGCCCAGATCCGGGCGGCCCAGGCGGACACGGTGGTGATGGCCTGCGCGAACTGCCGCCTGCAATTCCTGGACGGCTTGGCCCACTTCAACTCGAACGTGAAGGTCCGCAGCCTGTCGGAGATGGTCGTGGGGGCTCTTGGATGAGGACGACCGAGGCCGAGGCCCCAGCGTGGCTTCGTGAGCGGTAGGAGGACGCCGTGGCCGGACGACTGGTCGTAGACCCGATCACCAGGGTCGAAGGGCATCTTCGGATCGAGGCCGAGCTCGATGCCGACAACACCATCACCCAGGCGTACTCGTCGGGCACCATGGTGCGCGGGATCGAGATCATCCTGGAAGGCCGCGACCCGCGCGAGGCATGGGCGTTCGCCCAGCGCGTCTGCGGCATGTGCACGACGGCGCACTCCTTCGCCTCGATCCGGTCGGTGGAAGACGCGCTCCGGATCAGGATCCCGACCGCTGCGAACCTGATCCGCAACCTCATGATCGCCCAGCAGTATGCCCACGATCACGTCATGCACTTCTATCACCTGCACGCGCTCGACTGGGTGGACATCCCGTCGGCGCTCAAGGCCGACCCGGCGGGGACCTCCGAGATCCAGCAGAGCATCTCGAGCTGGCCGAACTCATCGCCTGCCTACTTCGCCGAGGTGCAGCGGAAGGTCCGGGCGATCGTGGACGGCGGACAGCCGTCGATCTTCACCAACGGCTACTGGGGGCACCCCGGCTACAGGCTCCCGCCCGAGGTCGACCTGCTGGCGGTGGCTCACTACCTCGAGGCGCTCGACTGGCAGGCCGACGTCACGAAGATCCACACCATCTTCGGCGGGAAGAACCCGCACCCGAACTTCGTGGTCGGCGGCGTCCCGATGCCGATCGACCTCGATAGCGACACGGCGCTCAACGCCGGGCGCCTGTCGATCATCAGCGACTCGATCGATCGGATCACCCAGTTCGTCGACCACGTGTACCTGCCCGACCTGTTGGCGATCGCCCCCTACTACCTCGAGTACGCGGGCATCGGAGAGGGGCTCGGGAACTTCCTCACCTGGGGCGAGTTCCCCGGAGACGACATCCACGACACCTCCTCGTTCCTCGTGCCCCGGGCGCTCATCCTCGACCGCGACCTCGCCAACATCACCGAGCCCGACCCGCGCGATCTCGATCGGTTGAAGGAGTTCGTGACCCACTCGTGGTACGAGTACGCGCAGGGCGAGCAGGCCGGGCTCCACCCGTGGGCGGGCGAGACCGCCTTCGACTACACGGGGCCGGAGCCCCCTTTCGGGCAGCTCGAGGTCGAGCAGAAGTACTCGTGGGTGAAGGCGCCACGCTGGAACGGTGTCCCGGTGGAGGTGGGGCCGCTGGCGCGCGTCCTCGCCCTGTACGCGACCGGGAACGAGCAGACGAAGGAGCTCGTCGACGCGGTGCTGGCGAAGCTCGGCGCACCGCTGACGGCGGTGTTCTCGACCCTCGGGCGAACGGCTGCCCGGGCGATCGAGACCAAGGTGTTCGCGGACCAGATGCGGACCCTGTACGGACAGCTGGTCGCCGCGATCGAGGCCGGCAACACCAGCACGTTCAACGACGAGCGCTGGGAGCCGCGTTCCTGGCCGAGGAGCGCGCGGGGCTTCGGTTTCATGGAGGCGCCGCGGGGGGCGCTCGGCCACTGGATCGTGATCGAGGACGGCAAGATCGCGAACTACCAGATGGTGGTCCCCACTACATGGAACGCGTCGCCGCGCGACCAGAAGGGCCAGCCGGGTGCCTATGAAGCCTCACTGGTCGGGACGCAGCTGGCGAAGCCCGAGTGGCCTCTCGAGATCCTGCGTACCGTCCACTCCTTCGACCCGTGCATGGCCTGTGCCGTCCACATGGTCGACACGCAGGGCGAGGAGGTCGGGTGGGCAGCGAGCGGCATGCACGTACACCTGGAGTGATCTCATCGATGAGCGACGACGGCCGCCGGGTCGTGCTCTGCATCGGCAACATCCTCAACCGCGACGAAGGGCTTGGGGTCCACGCACTGGCCTTGCTCGCCCCGAAGCTCGCCGGGCGGTCGGGCGTCGAGCTCGTCGACGGCGGCGTTCGGGGCCTCGACCTGCTGCCGCTCGTGGAGTCGTGCAGCCACCTGCTGGTGCTCGACGCCGCCGATACCGGCCGACCGCCGGGCGTCGTCGTCGAGCTCGCCCGCGACGAGATTCCGCTGTTCGGTGGGGTGAAGATGTCCGAGCACCAGATCACGTTCCAGGAGGTGCTGGGGCTCGCCTCGATCCGAGGCAAGCTTCCCCCGTTCCTGCACCTGCTGGGCGTACAGCCCGCCGATGTGTCCGTGGGGGTGGAGATGAGCCCCGTCGTCGCCGCCGTCATCCCGCACGTCTGTGACCGGGCGCTCGCCATCCTGGCCGGCTGGGACCTCGCGCCCACCGGGCCGACCGAGGGGTGAGCCGTGAGGCGGATCCGCCTGCTCGAACTCGGTAGCGCGCCGGCGATCCGATCGCAGACCGTCTACCACGCGGCCGCCCGGGCGATGGGACCCGACACGCCGGACACGATCATCCTCGTCAGCCCGGCGCAGCCCTACGTGTGCATCGGGTTCCACCAGGACCTCGAGCAGGAGGTGGATCTCGCCTACTGCGAAGCCCACGCGCTGCCGGTGGTCCGGCGCGAGGTCGGGGGCGGCGCCGTCTACCTGGACCAGGGTCAGGTCTTCAGCCAGTGGGTCTTCCACGAGAACCACCTCCCCGCCGACCTCGAGCGGCAGTTCGAGCTGCACATCCGTCCGCTCGTGGAGACCTATCGGGCGCTCGGGATCGATGCGGCGCTGCGGCCGGTGAACGACGTCCACGTGGCCGGCAAGAAGATCGGTGGGACCGGCGCCGCCCAGATCGGCCTCGCGCGGGTCCTGGTCGGCAGCCTGATGTTCGACTTCGACAAGGCGACGATGTCCCGGGTCCTGAAGGTGCCCGACGAGAAGATGCGGGACAAGGTCTTCCTGAGCCTGCAGGAGTACATGACGACGATGCGAGAGCAGCTCCCCGAGGTGCC
>Ga0315268_10002842_pt1 | contig 19262 bp, 11 predicted proteins | sample C1_top_MG_FD_204535 | JGI IMG/M metagenome (GOLD analysis project Ga0315268, IMG submission 204535) | Sediment microbial communities from Yellowstone Lake, YNP, Wyoming, USA - C1_top | ecosystem: Environmental > Aquatic > Freshwater > Lake > Sediment | place: USA: Wyoming | collected 2017-08-01
GTGCTCCAGGTGGGCCACTAACAGGGGGATGTCGTCTACTCGTTCGTTGATTACGGTAAGCTGCTCATTCATGCTGAGAGCTTACCACAATTCTCCAAACTTGTCTAGATTTGAGCGAACCAAGGGTGTATAGTTCGGAGACTTTCGAAGCTTGTTTCTCATAAACATCCTTCCTCCGAAGGTAATCGGGACCATAGCCAATCCCTGTGAACCGATACTGCAAGACGTGAACGTACTCGTGGGCGAGCATCCAACGCAGGATGATTGCATCCTTCATCACACTCGGCCGTAGGATGATTACATTACCCCATGTCCAGCCGAGAGCATCGGGTGGGACCATTTCGCTGACAGCGATCCAAGTTCCATCGGGACCTGGTTGCAGATTCCAGTTGGCCAGGTTCACACCCAATATGCCTAAGCTGGTATAGAAGGCAGCGCCAAAACTACCCGTTTGACCAATCTGGCTTAGCAAATCAGCTCCGAGCCAGCTTGTTACCTGGTAGTAAACCAGCCAGTCTGCCTCCGTCCAGGCGCCGTTTGGTCCTGTCCCTGGATACTGAAGGGAGAGGAGATAGTCTTGCCAATCCTGCTCGGTCGGACCTGTTCCACCGTGAGCAGCCTTGTAACGCTCCACCCAGGCAGGGTCCCAGTCTTCGGGGTCATGGCCAGTGGAATCGGTATACCGCAGCGGATTATTGAGCACGTAGCTGTACCGGTTCAGCGCCTGCGGATTCCCCGGCTCCGGCACAATCGTATCCGCCTGCACAAACCGCCCCAGCGCCGGGTCGTAGTACCTGGCCCCATAGTAGTACAACCCCGTGCTGTCATCCAGCCGCTGGCCGGTGAACTTGTAGGCCGTGGAGACAGCGCCGCTGCGCGTGGCCCCATAGGGGTAGTACTTGATGTTGCCACTCTGCGCCCCGCTGGTGACATTGGTGCCGCTCAGGTGGTCGCTGTGGATGTAGATGACGCCGGCACTGGTGCGCATAGCGACGCGCTGGCCGTTGGCGTGCAATACTTGGTGACGTTTGCCCATGTATTGCCACTAGCACTGCCGCTCCAGGGAGACCTGGTTATCGCCGGAGACTTAAGGCGGCCGTTGCTGGTTCTGTTGCCGTGCTCTTATTATCGAGGACTTTATCTGAGGGCAGCCTTTTCCTCTTGGATCATTTGATAAAGTTGTTCACGAAGGCAATCAAGAGCTTCTGTTGCCATTGGCCCCTCTTCACGAGATATGGCATCACCACCTAGTCTACTTATGGTAAGGTCATTAAAGGACCCCATCCCTCCGTATAGTTCTTCGAGTCGGTTTATAGCTCCTCGCTTTGCCATGCTCTGCCCAGACATATAGGCCGTCTTGAAGTATTCTTCCAGTTCTGCAAAGTAATCGGCCCAAAACTTAACCCGATATCGCTCCAACAGAGATCTGATCTGGTTCAGTAGATGCTGAATCTCCTGTTCCCTCATGGTTAGAAGCCTCCTTGGAAGAGAAATTCTGTTATCAACAACTCAACGCCAACCTTTTCAGGGTTGGGGATAAAAATCTGCCAGCCTGTACCTCCTGCCACTGGCCCTTCATAGATAACCGTGCCTGCTGGTATCCGGTAGGTTGATACCTCTAATAGATCATTGCCATATCCAGCTACGTTATACATCCGTTCAGCCGCCGCCGCACTATCCGGCTTCACCGTGCCGAAGTATCGTCCCATTCGTTTGCCTTCAGCTCGGTAGACAATGGTATCCCTTTGCAGAACCTTACCAGCATACTCCCCATTCCTGAAAGTTTTGGCAACGGCCGCTGGAAGCTTTGGTATTACCTTACTTGCTGCTCTTGCCACCGCTGGTCGCATCAGCCGCCAGGCCTTTCCTAAGATAACACCACCTACTTTGCCAACAACGTATCCTCCCACATAGCACTCTGCCAGCCCAATCCATAGATCTTCGGGTGTACCAGTCTGCCCGGTGAGTCTGGCCTCGTACAAGTTCTGCCCATACTGGACATCTTGCCACATTGCCTCAGTGCCGAGATTGAAAGGCACTCCGTTGGGATAAATCAGTTTGAGATAGTTCAGAGGATGAGTTTGAACCCCCGCTTGTGTCCAGTCTGGCTCGCTGCTTTCTGGGATGTCACTGTAGTCATAGGCATGGCCTGTCGGATCTACATACTTCAACGGGTTGTTCAGCACGTAGGTATATCGGTTCAGGCTTTGTGGGTTGCTGGGGCTGGGTACTATGGTGTCCGCCTGCACAAAGCGCCCCAGCGCCGGGTCATAATACCGCGCCCCATAGTAGTACAACCCCGTGCTGTCATCCAGCCGCTGGCCGGTGAACTTGTAGGCCGTGGAGACAGCGCCGCTGCGCGTGGCCCCATACGGGAAGTACTTGATGTCGCCACTCTGCGCCCCGCTGGTGACCGAGGTGCTCCTCAAATGGTCGCTGTGGATGTAGGTGACACCAGCACCGGTGCGCATAGCGATACGCTGGCTGTTGGCGTAGTAGTACGTGGTGGTGAGGCGCTGCGTGCCACTGATGGCAATCTCACAGTAGTTGCCAATGAACACCGTGGTGGTGGGAGCCACCGTTTGCTTGACCCGCTTCCCGTCGCCGTCGTAGGTGAAGACGGTGACTGTGGTGCCGTTGGTGACGGTGATCAGGCGACCCTCCACGTCGTAGGTCTGGGTGTAGGTAGTACTGCCGCTGATGCGCTTGGTCATGTTGCCGTTGGCGTCGTACCAGTACTTCTGCACCCCGCCCAGGTGGGTCACGGCGTGCTTGTGCGCCGCGTCGTTGTAACCGTAGGCCGTCCCAGCAAAGCTGGTGATGTTGCCGATTTGATTGTAGGCGTAAGTGTGGTCGTAAGTCCCTGATGTCCCCCCGCTGGTGTAGCCCCGCAGCAGCCGGTCCAGGGGATCGTAGGTGAAGTACTGGTATTGCGGCCCAGCCAGGGTATCCGTGATGGCCAGGACGTTGCCCACGTTGTCGTAGCGGTAACTCAGGTTCTGCAGACTTTGTGCACCATTCAAAGTGAGCAGCGACTTCAGCCGGAAGTTGGCCGGTTCCCCGGCTGTGTCCCCCCAGTAGGCGTACGTCGTGGTCACCCCGTTGCCGTAATCAATGCGGGTCGTCTGCCCCCGGGCGTTGTAGGTGACGTTGCTGACGTAGCTGGCCAGCGTGCTCGTGACCGTCTTGAGCAGGGTCTGCGGGGTGTAGGTGTAGCTCACCACCTCCCCGCCGGGGTAGGTCAGGGCCGTCAGCCGATCCATGGTGTCGTAGGCGTAGACCGTGGTGTAGGGCGCGCCGTCTATGGTGCGCGTCTCCGTGATCGGCCGGCCACGGGCATCGTACCACCAGCGGGTCACCCCACTGGTGTCCGTCATGATCGTGCGCTGGCCGATACCGTAGGTGGAACCGACATCGTAGGTGTAGGTCACTACGCTGCTGCCCGCTACCTTCTTCGTCAGGCGGTTCAACTGGTCATAAGCGAAGACCACGTTCTGCCCCAGGGCGTTGGTCTGGGTGATCAGGTTGCCCAGGTTGTCGTAGGCGTAGCCCCAGGTGCCCATGTCCGGGTCGCTCAGGGCGACTTTCCAGCCCAGGGCGTTGTAGGTGATCACCGTGCTGCTGCCCAACGTGTCCGTCACCCGCCGCAGATTGCCCAGCACGTCGTAGCCGTAGGTCGTGGTGGCGTACAGGGTGGCCGAGGGGGCGGTGCCGGTGTACTCCTTCACCGATATTAACCGGCCAAAGGCGTCGTTCTCCAGGAGCTTCTGGTGGCGATTGCCGTCCGCGGCCATGACCGTCCAGCCGCTGTAGCTCTGGGTGCTGGTGATGCCGGCCGTGTCCGTGACCACGGTGACCCGCCCCAGGGCGTCGTAGGCGTAGCGGGTGCGCGGCAACGATGAGCCGGGCGGGACGTAGCCGTAAGCGCCGTAGCCCCCGTTCTCGCCGTGCGTGCCCACGTACGGCGCCAGCTCGCTCTCCACCAGTCCCCGGCTGTTGTAGAAGCGGGTCACCCGCGACTCGTTGTTCTGGGCCAGGGTGTCGTCTATCTCCGTGTGCACCTGGACGATTTGCCCCAGGCCATTGAAGATGTGTTGCTCCCAGTGCCCCCAGTAGTCCGTCTGCCCGGAGTACTCCCGCCGGCCGATGGCGATCTGCTGCAGGCCAGGGGTGCCGAAGGCGTAGTAGTTGTAGCGCACCGTGGGGTTGGTGATGGTGTCCCCCCAGCGCACCTCGGCAGTGAGGCGGCCGAAGGAGTCGTAGACGTAGGTGGTGGGGATATTGTTGACGTCGGTGACCACCGTGGGTTTGCCGAAGCGATAATCGTACTGGGCCAGGGTGCGCTGCCCCAGGGCGTTGGTGACCGTTATGGGGTAGGTACGGAAGCTGGCGTCGTACTGGGTGGTCGTAGTGTAGCCCAAGGCGTTGGTGATCACCGTCTGATTGCCCCAGGTGTCGTAGCCGTAGCGGGTGTCGAGCAATGTGCCGTTGCAGACGCTGGGCGCCTGGGACAGTTTGGTCAGGTCGCCCTTGGTCGGTGGCGAGGTGTGGCTGGCGTTGCCGTCGTAGAAGTAGCGCTTCTGGGCCTGGCAGGCACCGGCCCCGTCCAGAACTTTCTCCTCGCCCACCCGGTTGACGAGGTAGCCGCCAGAGTCGTTACGAGGGTAGAACCAGCGTTCCGTGGTGCGATAGGGGCTCGCCCCGGCGCCGTACTCCACCAGCCGGGTGAGGTTGCCGTACTGGGTGCCGTTCTGGTGGTCGGTATCGTAGTAATACCTGGTCACCGCCGCCTGGCTGCCTGTGGTCTGGGTGACCACCTCCCGGTGCACGAAGCTGGTGCTGTTCACGGTTTCCGTGACCCACTTGCTCGCCGTCTGGGCCAGGGCTGGGCTGCCCACGGCGGGGAAGGTGCTCACCAGGTAGGTCTTGCCCTTGCGCGGGTCCGGCGAGCCGTTGGCCAGCTTCTGATAGTAACGATACTCCGACACGTTGGCCACGCTGCCGTCCTTCTCCTTCACCGTCTCTGTGACTATGGTGTGTCCCAGGAATTCGTAGGAGCTGCGCGGCACTTCCGGACAGCCCACCGGGTCTACCCAGGCGTAAGCCCCGGTGTAGCCGTAGGTGGTGGTGAAGACATTGCCCAGGCCGTCCGCCGTCTGCCGGTTGCCCACCACCTGCCACTCGTAGCTGGTGCAGCCGGCGTTGTTGGCCACGTAGTCGGTCTGATAGGTGTAGGTCACCACCCCACCGTAGCCATTGTTGGCGCTGGCCAGCCGGGTGAAGTTATACTGGCCGCCGTAGGTGAAGGTGGCCGTGACCAGGGCAGTGGTATCCACGCCGTAGGTGGTGACAGCGGTGAGCAGGGAGTGCAGGGTGGGCACGCTGTAGGCCAGGTCGTAGCGCCGGGCCTGTTGCCAGGCCCCGCCGTTGTACACCTCCACCAAGACCTGCTTCAGGCGATACAGCCCCCACAGATTCTGCACGTAGGAGTCGCTGTACTTGTCAATCTGGTAGTCTGGCCGCGACTCCCGCACCAGGCGCAGCCGCACGGTGGGCGAGGCGGCCCCAGACGGGGTGAGGGTAATGGTCGCCGGATAGGTGGCCCGGATGTACTTGCCGGCATCGCCGCCGCAGCCGTTGGCGCTGCTCACGTCCTTGTATTCGTGCTCGTAGGCCATCTGCCAGCGGTTGCCGTGGGTGTCGGTGATACCGGTGAGGGCCCACTGGTAGGCGCGCACGGAGCAGTTTGTGTTCCAATCGGTCCAGAAGGCCGTGTAAGCCGTGCCGTTGCCCACTGTCCCCGCCGGATTGCCGAAGGTGTACTGCGTACCGTCCGGCGTCCAGGCCAGCCAGGGGTTGGGGGAACGTTCGTCGCCGTTGTGTTGCAGGCGCACAAAGGCCTGGGGCTCCGTGGTCCAGTTACCACTCCCCAGGTTCTTGACCTCAAAGGTGCCCCCGGCGAAGCCCAGGTAGAGCTTGTCGTAGCTGTTCAGGGGGCGGGAGATCTGCCCCAGGCCGCCCAGGCTCCAGCCCAGGCCCGTCCAGGAGCCCTGCGCCAGGTATTGTGACGGTGACCCCTGCCCCGCCGCCTGCACCAGCTCGTTGCTGCCCTGGCTGTTGTAGCCCAGGCTCAATCCCAGGTCAAAGCTGGCCGGCCCTGACGGTAGGGTGAAGGGCAGTTGGAGGGTGGCCGCCCCTGTCCACAGGTCGCTGGCAAAGCCCCGCAGGGTGGGCAGGACGTCCGTACCGTAGCCAGGGCCACTGGCCCCGGCGGCGAAGAGGGTGAAGTGGCTGGTGGTGGCCACGATGGCCAGGCCGCTCACCTGGCTGGGTAGGGGCACCCAGCGCCCGGCCGCCTGGTTGAACCAGTACAGGGTCAGGGCCGCCCCGGGGCGGCGGGCGGTGTCGGCGGGGCCATAGCTCACGGTGAAGGTGATGGGGCGGGCGAAGGTCGTTACGGGGGTGCCGCTGCCTTCGGTAGTAGCCGTGAGGTCGCAGAGGTAGAATAGCTCCGGCGGGGTACTGGCGTCCGGGGGCACGGGGCGATGGCGCACCACGGTGCGCTGGGCCACCGCTCCGGCGGGGAACTCCAGCCGTACCCGGCCATTGGCCGACTGCAGCACGCCGCCGGCCTCTGGGGTGATTATCGTCTCATCCTCACCCGGCGAGGGCGTGGGCGATAGCTGTGGCTCGGCCACCGGCAGCCGCGCCGCCAGTACCGCCGGTTCGGCTCCCTGGACGTCCGTTGGGGAGAGGGTGGAGGCGTCGCTCGCTTCGGCAGAGAGGGCCTTACTGGCAGTGGCAGGCACAGCCAGACGGTCATGGGCAGACTGGCTGAGAGCGACGAGATGTTGCCAGTCGAGGGGCGGTAAACCAGCAGAGGGCGAGGTCCCTGGTGGTGTGGCCTGTGCTGGAGGAGATGCCGGGGCCAGGCCAGCAGCACCCACAGACGCGGGAACCATGGCCACAACCAGGGAGAGGACCGTGAGGACGTGCACCAGGCACCAGAGGACACCGCGATTCGTCTTCATCGGACACCTCCATTGAGGGCAAAGGCGCATTATAGCGCGCACCGTCACACCGACTGCCCATCATGAGTTGATGTGAGAGCTTAGCGGGATAAAGGCGTGAAGGCCGTGGCATGATTAAGGGAGCGTCGAAGAGGGCAGGAAGACACTCTGCTGTACCTTCCACTGTATATAACGCCGGAACGCCCAAAAGGTTACGTAGGGTATAATGCATTTTTAAGAATCTGCCCTATCTTTTGGTAACACAGCGTCTTTGTGGTTTTAGGATGGGCCGAACAAAAGAGAAGCCATCCGCCTGAATACCAGGACGGATGGCTTTTGTACGCTTTGCTGGCGCGTTGATCCCTGGGGATTCCCCCAGATTCTGGCACCCCTGTTACCCCTGTTCCCCCTGTTACCCTTGCCCCTTCAGGGGGTTTAGTTGCAGGGTATCTGCAGCTTCTGGCCAACCCAGATGCGATTGGGATTGGCAATGCGGTTGAGCGTCGCCAGCGTCCCCACTGTGGTGTGATAGCGCTTGGCGATGGCGCTGAGCGTGTCCCCACGCTTGACGATGTAGGTGAAGGTGCAGGGTTTGGGCGCTGGCGCCGGAGCGCTGACGTTCTGGACAATGCTCTGGTTGATGGTGACGCGGCTGTTACTCACCGGCCCCATGTTCACCACCTGCGTCGGCCCAGCACCGGCACCGACCACCGGTGCAGGCGCTGGCGGCTTGGGCCAGGGCATAGGTGGGTCGAAGGGCCCTGGCAAGCTCCAGCATGGGTAAGCGTCCTCACCGGCTCTCACCTCCACCCAGTCCACGAATGGGCCAGAGATGACCACATACATCCCTGGGCCGAGGCCGTCGAACTTGGCCGGCTCGTAGGGGCGCAGCGGCTTCATGCAGCCGACTTTGCTGCCGTCCAGCAAGTAGACGCACACCGGATCGGGTCCCGGCGGGTAGGCCACGATGTTGCCCACTGTCTCCTGGCTATCCACCACATTGGCCACCGAGGCCAGAGGGACAAAGGCCAGGCTGCCCAGCAGCAAAAGCATGACCATCTTCTTGAGCATCGGCTACCTCCTCATACCAGAATCAAGGCTTGCGATTGCAGATTGATTGGTGTGAACTTTAGCTCCGGAGTACGGTCGCCAGAGCGCTGTTAGCGCACACTAAGGCGTGCATCCCATCTTAAGTTCACACTAATGATTGCCGATTTTTGGGGGGCGACTCGGAAAGTGCAAATCCTCTGAGAATCCTCAGATCAGCGCACATTTCACCATAGCCATTATACACGATTTCTTGAGCTTTGTCAATAGCTTTTGCCACTTTTCTGCTTAAATGTTTGCTTATCCAGCGCATAATCCTGTTTCGCTTGTATGCAATTTTTGAACAAAAGCCCCTCTTTCACGCCCTATACCCTCCATACCACCTACACCCCTTGTACCATTCACCCCTTGCACATACTACATATTGTACCGTCGGGCCACGGGCACCCATTCAAGTGCGGACTGGCGTCCGCACCCCATCACCTAGCCTCCTGGCTGAATTTAACCACCAAGGCACCAAGTGAAATTCGAAATTCGAATTTCGAAATTCCTTGGTGCCTTGGTGGTTCAGTGGGCCCAGTCTGACCTATGATGCACAGCAGGCGTTTTTGTGGTATAATATGGTCGGAGGGAAAGCCATGCCCAGTATCCTGAACAGACTCTTTGGCGACGCCAATGAGCGTGAACTGAATAAGCTGCGGCCCCTTGTAGCTAAGATCAATGCCCTGGAGCCGGAGTTCGAGCGGCTCTCTGACGAGGAGCTCAAGGCCAAGACTACCGTCTTCCAGGGGCGTCATCTGGCCGGCGAGTCGCTGGACAGCCTGCTGCCTGAGGCCTTCGCCGCCGTGCGCGAGGCGGCCAAACGCACCATCGGCCAGCGGCACTTCGACGTGCAGCTCATGGGCGGCATCGTACTGCACCAGGGCAAGATCGCCGAGATGAAGACCGGCGAAGGCAAGACCCTGGTCGCCACCCTGCCGCTTTATCTCAACGCCCTGGAGGGTAAAGGCGCCCACCTGGTCACCCCTAACGACTACCTGTCGCGCATTGGCGGCGGCTGGATGGGGCCCATCTACCACGCCCTGGGTATCACCGTCGGCGTCATCGCCCACGAGTATTCTGCCCTCTACGATCCCACCTACAACGTCCCCGGCGTGGGCGACGAGCGCCTGCGCCACTGGCGACCCTGCCAGCGCCGCGAGGCTTATCAGGCCGACATCACCTACGGCACCAACAACGAGTTTGGCTTTGACTACCTGCGGGACAACATGGTCTGGGACCTGGCGCAGTGCGTGCAGCGCGAGCTGCACTACGCCATCGTGGACGAGGTGGACAACATCCTCATTGACGAGGCACGCACGCCGCTCATCATCTCCGGCCAGCCCGTCGCCGCCAGCCAGCGCTACTACGAGTTTGCCCGCCTGGTGCGCAACCTGCGCCGTGGCTCCGACGTGGAGATTGACGAGAAGCTGCGCACTGTCACCCTCACCGACGAAGGTGTGTATCGCCTGCGCAGTATGGGCGTCAACCTGCCGGACTTTGAGCATCCCGAGCAGGAGAACCCGGAGCAGGCCGAGATCATGCACCACCTGGAGCAGGCCCTCAAGGCGCAGTTCATCTTCCAGCGGGATAAAGATTACGTGGTCAAGGACGGCCAGGTGATTATCGTGGATGAGTTCACCGGCCGGATGATGCTCGGGCGGCGCTGGTCGGATGGCCTGCACGAGGCGGTAGAGGCCAAAGAAGGCGTCAAGATCGCCGAGAAGACCCAGACCCTGGCCACCATCACCTTCCAGAACTACTTCCGCATGTACCAGAAGCTGGCCGGCATGACCGGCACGGCCCTCACCGAGTCGGAAGAGTTCTTCAAGATCTACAAGCTGGAAGTGGTGGTCATCCCCACCAATGTACCCATGATCCGGGAGGACCTGCCCGACCTGGTTTACAAGACCGAGGAGGGCAAGTTCCAGGCTGTGGTCAAAGAGATCGCCGCCCTGTACGAGGCCAAGCGGCCCGTCCTGGTGGGTACAGTCTCCATCGAAAAATCGGAGTACCTTTCCAGCCTGCTCGAGCGGCGGGGCATCCCGCACCAGGTGCTCAACGCTAAAGAGCACGAGAAGGAGGCCCTGGTCATCGCCCAGGCCGGTCGCCCAGGCATGGTGACCATCGCCACCAACATGGCTGGCCGCGGCGTGGACATCCTCCTGGGCGGCAACCCGGAGGGGCTGGCCGGCGAAGCCCTGCGCCGGCAGGGTATTGACCCCGTCAGCGTGCCTACGTCCGAGTATATGGCCTTGGTCGCCGAGAAGAAGCGCTTCTGTGACGTGGACCGGAAGCAGGTTCTGGAGCTAGGCGGCTTGCACGTCCTGGGCACGGAGCGCCACGAGGCGCGGCGTATTGACAACCAGTTGCGCGGCCGCGCCGGTCGCCAGGGCGATCCGGGGTCCAGCCGTTTCTACCTCTCCCTGGAAGATGAGTTGATGCGCCGCTTCGGCGGGCCGGGTATTGCCGGGATCATGGACCGTCTGGGCATGGACGAGGATATGCCCATTGAAGCTGGCCTGGTGAGCAAGGCCATCGAGCAGGCCCAGACCAAGGTTGAAGGCTACAACTTCGACCTGCGCAAGCACGTCGTGGAATACGACGACGTCATGAACACGCAGCGCAATGTCATCTACGGCGAGCGGCGCAAGATCCTCACCGCCGAGAGCCTGCGCGACAACATCCTGGACATGGTCAGCCAGCAGATGGACGAGATCGTGGAGACCTATGCTCCGGGCAAGTACAGCGAGGAGTGGGATGCCGAGGGTCTGGCCCGCGCCGTGCGCGGCATCGTGCCCGCCTACATCGCCCCCAGCGAGCTACGCAAGGTCTCTCGCAGCGAACTGCCGGAGCGCCTGCACGATCTGGCCGCCCAGGCCTATGACAGCCTGGAGGCCAGGGTCAACGCCCTGCCCATCCCCGACGGCGAGGTCTTCGGCGTGGCCTTCGGCCAGAGCCTGCTGGGGGCGACCACCAAGCGACCCGGCGACCTGATGCGCCAGGTAGAGCAGATGGTGCTGCTCAGCACGATTGACCGGCTGTGGGTGGAGCACCTCACCGTCCTGGACGACCTGCGGGAGGGCATTGGCCTGCGCGCCTATGGCCAGCGCGACCCCCTGGTGGAGTACAAGAACGAAGCCTACCGCATGTTCCAGGAGCTGACGGCCAACATCCAGCGCAACGTGGCGCAGACCATCTTCCACATCGGCATTGCCCGTGCCGAGCGCCCCACGGAGCGGCGCCTGGCCACCAACCGCGCTGCCGCCGAGCGGGAGCCGGTGCGCGTGGCACGGCAGGTGGGGCCACCGCCGGTGGGCATGAAGCTGCCCAAGAAGGCGCTCTGCTGGTGTGGTTCCGGCAAGCGATTTGAGGACTGTCACGGCAAGAAGCGCAAAGAAGCGAAGGGAGAAGAGGAGACAAGGAGAGGGGGAGACAAGGTGACGGTCACCCCGTCACCCAGTCACCACGTCTCCCCGTCTCCTGTGGGCGGCAAGCACAAGAAGGCCAAGAAGCATAGACGGTAAAAGATAGGGACGCAGATTAACGCTGGCTGCGCACGCAGATTTATTTATCTTCTATCAAATAAAATCTGCGTCCATCGGCGTTTATCTGCGTCCTCCTTACTATCCTACGCTTTGTAGGGGCGAGGCATTCCTGGGGGGGGGTCGACTTCGCTATATCTGCCTTGGGCAGGCATTTGGGAAGGTAGAACATTCGGGAGAAATGCCTCGCCCTTGCTGCCGCGCATCCCCTATGGTAGCAACATGCCGCGCGCAAATTCATCTACAAAGCGGGGGTGGACGGTGAGTTCCACGTAGTGCACGCGCCGGGCGATGTCGGCGGCGAGCGCCCGCTGGGTCAGGGAGAGCAGGGCCAGGCGCGCCCCCGCTCCCGCGGCGTTGCCCACGGCGCGGAAGCGGGCCAGCGGCAGCGGCGGGAAAAGGCCGATGCCCACGGCGCTGGCCGGATCAAGGAAACTGCCAAAGGCCCCGGCGATGACCACCTCGGTGATTTGCTCGGCGCTGATCCCCGCCTCGCCCAAAAGCACCTGGATGCCGGCGCGAATGGCCCCCTTGGCGAGCTGCACCTGGCTCACGTCCTCCTGCATCACCACGATGTCCCGCCCCGTACTACTGGCCGCAGCCTCCACCAGCACTACCTCCAGACCATCCTCCCCACGACGTACCAGCGGATGTCCAGCCAGCATCCGGCCGCGGTCGCTTAGGGCGCCCGCCCGGCGCAGGGCAGCAATGGCGTCCAGGATGCCGGAGCCGCAGATGCCCACCGCTGGCCGTCCGTCAATGGTCGCCACCTGCATCCCTGTGTCCTCAATCCACACCTTCTCGATAGCGCCGCTGGCGGCGTGCATGCCGTGGCGGATGTGCGCCCCTTCAAAGGCTGGCCCAGAGGCCGTGGAGCAGCTCAGCAGCGTGCCATTATGAGCCAGTGCCACCTCGGTGTTCGTGCCGATGTCCAGGCCGAGCAGGGGCGAGACACTGGTCAGACCGGAAGTGAGCGGCAGGCCGTGCTCCAGCGAATATCTTGCCCCTACAGCCAGCAGGAAGGCCACGTGATCGGCGCCCACGAAGCCGGCAATGTTCGGCAGCAAGTGCACGACGGCCCCTGGAGCCAGGTGGAGCCCCAGGTCGCGGGCCTTGACGTCCAGCGCCGCATTGACCGCCGGCACGTAGGGGGCCAGGCCGAGTTGCGCCACAGGCAGCCCCAGGAACAGGTGGTGCATGGCTGTGTTGCCCACCAACACCAGCTCGCCCACCGCGGCGGGGTCGCGGCCCACGCTGGTGCACAGGCTGGCCACCAGGCGATCCACGGCCTCGCTGGCGGCGGCCTGCAAGCGCCGGGCCTGTGCCTCGCCGTGCAGGGCGTAGGCCAGGCGGGCCATCACATCCTCACCGTAGACGATTTGTGGATTGGCCGCCCCGGCGGCGGCCAGGGTCTCGCCCGTGGCCAGATCCACCAGGTAGGCGGCGATCTTGGTGGTGCCTAAGTCCACAGCCACGCCCAGCGGGCTCTGCCCTGGCGGGCGCACGGCGATGACCTCGCCCTGTCGCACGTCCACCGTGGCCTGCCATCCCTGGGCGCGCAGCACGTTCGGCAGGTCCCGCAGGACCGACAGATCGAAGGTGTAGGGGCAGGTGTAGGGGCGGGTCTCAGACCTGCCCATGCTGGCGGATAGGGCATCCGTCAGGCGCTGGGTATCCGCGCGCAGGTCGGACAGGCCGGGTGGGGGCAGGGCGATGGTGTAGGCGCGCACGGCCGGCTCCAGGGGCACGGTCGGCAACTCGCCCGCCACCTGCAGGCGCTGGGCCACGGCCAGCGACTCGGCGGGCACCTCCAGCTCGATGTCACTTAGCACCCGCGTCTGGCAGGCCAGGCGGTAGCCAGCGACAATCTCGCCGGGGGGCAGCAGAGCCGCCTCGTCATCGCCCAGGGGCGAGACGGTGCCGCGCACCAGGCGCACCTGGCAGCGGCCGCAGGTGCCAGCACCGCCACAGACGGAGGCGATGGGCACCCCGGCTTCGTGCGCCGCGGCGAGGATGGTTTGCCCCTCGGCGGCAGGGGCCCGCCGGCCGAGGGGCTGAAAAGTGATCTGGTAAGACATGGTTTGGCGGATGAACCACTTAGTCTTGCAGCAGGCTATCCAGGAAAGCCAGAAAGCGCGCCATGTCCGTTGGGTAGAACTGTTCCAGAGCCCTGGCCCTTCTGCGTACCAGGGCCAGGCGTTCTGGGTCCAGGTGGAGGCGATAGGCACTGCGAAAGAGATGACGGAAACGGCGTAGCTCATCCAGAGCATCATAAGCTGCGGGACTGATCAGAGCAGGCCGAATACCCTCTATGCCTAACATCATCCGATGCAAAACCTCGGCGTGCCAGCCAGCACGGTCGGTGATCTGGTTTTCAAACACCTCAGCCACGCGCTGGAAGATGCTCTCGAAGGCACAGTAGAGGTTATGCAGATGGTAGGCTACGGCAATCAACTGCTCCTCGCTCGCCAGGGCGTCGGGATAGCGGTTGAGGGTAGCGTAGATTTCTGCAATGGCTTGCAGGTCAGCAGCGATCTCCGCCTTCAGCGTTTGAATCTGAGCGTTCATAGATTACCTCTCCGGTCTGACGCACTTGCTCCGCAAAACGCAGGTCTCGGCCCAGTTCCACAACCTCCACCACCTGACCAGGAATGGCCCGTTCCAGTTCTCGCCAAATGGTAAAGTAGTCCTCTGGGCTGAGGGGTCCTTCGATAGCCAAGTCAATGTCCGAGTCACGGCGTATGGCCCCAGGGCGCAACATTGAGCCGAAGAGGTAAGCCTTGCGCACCTGGGGGAAAGCCGGCAAGACAGAACGGGCCGCGGCACGCGCCATCTGCACAGCCTGCTGCCGAGATGCCTCCCGCTTCTGGCGACGCTGATGCTGTCGTTCCTGCAGATAGGCGCGAGAGGCCGCCACATCCACTGCCCCCCCTTCCATCCTCTGCTCTCCTCCTTTATTGTCCTACTGCTCCTCTAGCGCTATTCTACCACATCTTGCCAGCCGGTGCAACTGCGACAATTACAGAAGTGTGCGTCATCTTCTATCCTCTCCTAACCTTGCGCAAAGATCTGAAATCCGTGCCTAAATCGGCACAGGCCAGAAGAAATCACTTTTTGAGGAGTAAGCACCCCTTGGCGCAGCCCCCCCTGGTGCGGGGCATCTTGCGGGGAATCCGGCATCTGGGATGCCTGGCTCTTCCACGCAAGGCTGTTATACACGGACGTCAGCCAAAGCCCCGTTGACAGCAAAGGGCTTGTGGTGTACACTTCTGGCGAGGAGAGACGATGAACCGCAAACGAAAGCTTGTCCTCTCATTCCTGCTTGTGCTGGGACTGGCGGCCCTGGTGAGCGCCCGGCTCCCTCAGAGCACTTTCGCCAGTGGCCCGGTCGCTGGCATTCATACCATCCGCCCCGACGACACCGCGCTGCACCTGGCTGGCGACGCCGGCTTCGCCTGGGTCGTCCAGCTCCTGGAATGGCGAGAAATCGAGCCGACGCCCGGCGAATACTTCTGGGAGTACACCGACTGGCTGGTGCGGGCCGGTGGATACTATGGCCTGAACCTGGCCCTGCGCCTGGATCACCCGCCAGAGTGGGCCCTCTCCGCCAATCCTGACGGCCCGCCGGTGGACGCGCTTACCTATGCCCGCTTCGCCGGCCGGGTGGCGACCCGCTACCGTGGGCGAGTGGCCGCTTACATCGTCTGGAACGAGCCTAACCTGGCCGCCGAATGGGCCGGACGGCCGCCCAATCCCGCGGCCTACGTGGCTCTTCTGCAAGCGGCCCACCAGGCGATCAAAGTGGCCGATCCAGCAGCCAGGGTGATCAGCGCCGGTCTGGCCCCCACCAACGAAGTGAGTGCACGGGCCCTGGACGATCGCCTCTTCCTGCGGGCGATGTACGCTGCGGGAGCAAGGGGCCACTTTGATGCCCTGGGGGCTCACCCTTACGGTTTCGGCTTTCCACCCGACGATTTACCTGGCGCTCATCAGGGGCTCAACTTCGCTCGTCTAGCGGATCTACGACAGATCATGGTAGAAGCGGGCGATGCCCGTACGCCCGTCTGGGCTACCGAGGTGGGCTGGACCACCAACCCTAGCAAGCCAGAGGAGCAGTGGCTAGGGGTCAGCGAGGAGCAGCAGGCCAGCTACCTGGTGGGCGCTTTCGAGAAGGCCCAGCGGGAGTGGCCCTGGCTGGAGTTGCTGACTGTCTGGAACTTGAGCGTCGGGCTGCCGGCCGGCGATGAGAAGGCCGGCTACAGCGTCCTGAACGATGATTGCACTCCCCGCCTGGCCTATCGTGCCCTGGCGGCTCTCTTTGCTCCCCTGCCCCCTGACTCCCCTGCTCCTCTGCTCCTTCGCCCCTCTACTCTAGAAGTCCTGGCCCCTGATGTCGCCGTCCGCCTGGGAGACGTGGACACCTTCTATCCGCACTGGGCTCGCCCTCACTGCCAGAAGGTCCCCTGCCGTCACTGGACAGGCCAATTCTACGTCCCCGGCTCTGGAGATAGCCCCTGGCGGCTGAGTATGGAGATTATGCAGGTAGAGGAGGCGGGGAATCTGGTACGCATCAACGGCCATCCTCTGGATCCACCGGCCATCCCCCGGCGGGGCAAACCCGATTTTGCCTCGGTCTGGACGGTGGCTGAGTTGATCGTCCCACCTGGTGTGCTGCGCCCCGGTCTGAACACCCTGGAGATCAGCAACAGCCCCCGCCTGCCAGTCTACCAGGGGAGTCGCGTCCGCTTTGAGAGCCTGCAGTTCAGAAATGTCCGCCTGAACCCCCTCTGAATATCCCTTCTTCCGTTCCCAGCCACATCCCCGTCGTCTTGTCCATCAGGATGGCGTAGACGCTCACTCCTTCCAACCCCCACGGCTGCCAGCTTTCACCCCCGTCCGTACTGCGGTAAAGGCCGTGGTGCTCCGTCCCGGCGTAGACCATCCGGCGATTCTCTGGATCAATGGCCAACGCTGTGATCGTCATTTGCTGATTTGCTGCTCTGCCGATTTGCCACGTCTCTCCGCCATCGGTGCTCTTGTACACACCTTCCGTCGTCCCCGCGTACACCACCTGGCTATGCAGCGCATCCACGACCAGGGCAAACGTGGTGATCGGCCGATCCCCCAATGTGCTCCTGCGCCACGTCTCTCCGCCGTCGTTGCTCTTGTACACGGCTTCCACTGTGCCGGCGTAGAGCACCTGTGGATTGGACGGGTCTATGGCGAAGGCATGGACGGAGAGGGTCTCCAGCCCGTGGTGGATCGGTGCCCAGGTGGCACCGCCATCGGTGCTCCGGAGCACGTTGTGGCCCCAAGCCCCAGCGTAGACCCGGCGATGGTCATGGGGATCCACGGTGACATTGAAGATGGCGATCTGTCCCAGGTCTTGGGTGGCCCAGCGCCAGCTTGCGCCGCCATCGGTGCTCACGTAGACGCCGGTGTGTGCCCCGGCGTAGACTGTGGCCGGGGTGACCGGATCCACTGCCAGCCCCTGGACGAAGAGCTTGCCCATCTCCCCACTGACCAGAGTCCAACTCGCCCCGCCATCGGTGGTCTTGTAGACCCCATCCAACGTGCCAGCGTAGAGGGTCTGGGGATGGGGGCCCTGAGCCAGGGCGTTGACCAGCGGCTTCCCCACCTCGGCACTGATCAGCCGCCAACTCTGGCCGCCATCCGTCGTCCGGTAGAGGCCGTTGCGCAGCGTCCCCAGGTAGACCAGGCCGGGGGATTGGGGATCGGCGACCAGGCAGGTCACGTCGGCGTGGCGAAACTCAGCCCCGAGCCGCAGCCAGTCCACGCCCCTGTCCTGGCTCATCGCCAGGCCAGCGCCACTGCTCCCCAGGTAGATTCGCCCCTTCGCTGCCCCTTCGCTTCGTTCAGGGCTTCGGCTCAGGGCAGGCCCCTCGGGCCCCAGCTCGACGGCCAGAGAGAGGGCAGGGAAGTCCGACGGCCCAAGCCGCCACGTCTCGCCCTGATCGTCAAGCGCGTAGAGCGTGCCGTTGGCCAGGGCGTAGAGCTGATCATCTCCCACTGCCAGGGCGGGGACGTGGGCCGAGGCTAGCAGACCACCCACCGGCTGCCAGGTTACGCCGTCGTGGCTGCCCCAGACCCCCTGTCCAGCCGTGCCGGCGTACGCCCTACCATCCGGCATTACCACCAGGCTCAAGACCGTGATTTGCTGATTGGCCGCTTTGCTGAGCTGCCACTTCTCCCCACCGCTGCGGCACCAGAGGCCCGAGTTCTCACCCCCGGCATAGATATTGTGTCCATCGGGGCTCACAGCCAGGGCGTAAATGGGAACTGGCGGCAGGTCTGACATCCGCTCCCAGCTTTCCCCGCTGTTGGTGGTACGATAGGCACCGTCCAGTGCCCCAGCGTAGACTATGCTGGCCTGGTTCGTAGCCACAGCCAGGGCGTAGACGGTGGTACGTTCCAGGCCAGTGTTGGCCAGCAGCCAGCTTTGTCCGGCGTTGGTGGAGCGGTAGAGGCCGCCTGGCTCGTAGGTGGCCAGGTAGATCACCTGGGGGGTTGCTCGGGGCCACAGCCACAGCGGCGATCCCCACCTGGGCCGGGATGCCTCTGCTTGCCGGTTGCCAGCGGGGAGCAGGCGAGGGGCGACAGCCCTGGCCCATCAAGGCAAGCAAGAGCAGCAGAATGGCTGTCCGGAGTATGGAACTTCCTCTACTCATCCTGATCTCCCCACTGGCGATACCCAGATAGTTTAACGTCAAGAGGCTCTGCTAGAGCAGACGCGTCAGAAGCTTACCCCACTGGCAGGAATTTCAGAAGGCCATCTCTGGCTTCCAGACCTTCCAGACCTTGCCTACCAGGGCCGGCCCTGGCTTGAGGGTGGGCTTGCCGGGCTGCCACCCCGAAGGCGTTACCTCACCGGTAGCCTTGAAGTGCTGATAGGCTTTCACCTGGCGAATCAATTCGGCCACGTTACGGCCCACCTCCGGGGTCAGCACCTCCATGCCCATAATCACCCCATCGGGGTCGATGATGAACCGGCCCCGGATGTCCACCCCGGCCGCTTCTTCGTACACCCCGTACACGGCACCGATGCGCCCGCCCTGGTCGGAGAGCATGGGGAAGGGGATACCGCCTTCCACCATCTTGGACAGCTCTTCCTCGTGCCAGATTTTGTGGGTGAAGCGGCTGTCAGTGCTGACGGACAGCACCTCCACGCCCAGCTCCTTCAGCTCTGGATACTTGACGGCAACTGCCGACAGCTCCGTTGGTCAGACGAAGGTGAAGTCGCCGGGGTAGAAGCAGAGCACCACCCACTTTCCCCGGTAGCTGGATAGTCGCACATTTTTGAAGCCTTCGCCGGCGATGAAGGCCGTGGCTTCAAAATCCGGTGCTTCTTTGCCGACGCGTGCCATGGTCATTTTGACCTCCTCCTTTGGGGCGACAGCCCCTGTAGTTGGGGCCGGTGCTGCCGCCAACGGCCCCGCTGCTGGTTTGACGCAGGAATCCATTTCCTTAGACATGCAGTAGTTTTGCAGTTTTAACAATTGGGGCTTGGCGCATAGCGCGACTTGTGGTAAACTTAACTGCAGGAGCCACAAAGTCATCAGGAGGAAGCTATGCCCCAGCCAATTCACATCCGAGACGCGCG
>Ga0315268_10002843_pt1 | contig 19259 bp, 19 predicted proteins | sample C1_top_MG_FD_204535 | JGI IMG/M metagenome (GOLD analysis project Ga0315268, IMG submission 204535) | Sediment microbial communities from Yellowstone Lake, YNP, Wyoming, USA - C1_top | ecosystem: Environmental > Aquatic > Freshwater > Lake > Sediment | place: USA: Wyoming | collected 2017-08-01
GGATTTTCCAATGGTTGTGAAGGTGAAGCCTTTGGATGTTAAAACAATGGGAGAAACAAGACTTTTCTTCAAAGACACCAATTAATAATATTTAACGTTTAGAGACTCTGTTAAAAAATTGCATAAATAGCCTCGCCAATAATGATGACGAAAAGGAACATGCCTAGTATTCCCTAAGTTACCCAAGCTTCCCAAGTGTAATAATTCTTGAAAACAGAATTATGTTAAGATTTTCCAAGACAAAGAACCACAAATCGTATCCATCACCAGTTGACATGTATTCGCATGCTTGTATGAATTATTTGTGAGACTCAAATTCATCCAACAGTCTGCGATTTCTCTTGAAAAATTCTCTGAAAGTTTTTGTCAAATCATATTTTTCCACTTCAATTAGTGGAACCCATCTTAATTCTTCTGCGTCACTTGCCGCCTTAAGCACTCCTCCCTTAAGCTTCACGAAATAATCAAGTATAACAAAATGATACTTCACATCGCCGTTTTCATCCCTGATAACATTATCAACAATGTCTATATGTTCGGGCTCAGCAACATCAAGACCAGTCTCCTCTTTAACCTCTCTGATAACAGTCTGTTCAGTACTTTCGCCCAACTCAACCAAACCACCTGGAATGGTCCATTTCCCCTTTCCAGGCGCATACTTTCTTTTTTCAAGCAGAATCTTGCCATCACAGATTATTATTGCGCCAACCCCGAGAATTGGTCTATTTGGATAAAGTCTACTCAAGCTCAAACCCTTCTAGCTTATTAAAGTGCCTACAAGCTGTCCTTTCACAGCAGCTAAAACATTTTCTGGTTTAAACCCGTTCACAACAATCATTTTAATCTTTTTGCGTTTCAAAGTCTTGACTGCTTCTGGGTCAATAATTTGATGAATTCCCGCCTTATGCTTATCTTCAGCAAACACCGTAGCCAAATCTTCAAAACTTAAGTGGTCAATTTTAACAGCATCAAAATGTTTCCTCGGGTCTTTATCATACACGCCTTCTTGGTCGGTTGCTTTTACTAGCAAATCAGCATCTGCATGTTCAGCGATCAGCGCAGCAACAGCATCAGTTGTCATGCCCGGTTTTAAGCCGCCCATAATCGCTATCTTTCCTTCCTGCAAACATTTCATGGCATCGGCAATTGTTAATGAAACTTTTCTGCAAGTTAATTTGCCAAGTTTTTTGAGCAATAGTTGAGCGTAAATTCTTGAAACAGAAATAGCTAACTCATCCTGACTTTTCTCATCTAATCCTAAATTTTCAGCGGCTTTGATGAATTCTCTTGCTAAAGCTCCACCTCCAACAACAACTGCAATTTCGTGCCCGTGCTTCTTTAAATCCTCTATTAAATCTGCATATTTGCCGAGTAAACCTGGATTTAATGGTGAAGCAACAACCGAACCGCCTATTCGCAGTACTACTCGCATATGTTTTGCATCCTTTTCTGCATACTATTTAATTTAAACCAGAAATAACCCTTGCGAAAGATCAGAGGATAAAATAGATAAAACTTTTTCAACAATTATCATTAAGGGGATTAAATGAATCTTGTTATTCAGGAATACAAAGACAAATTTGAAGAAGAATGGCTGAAATGTCATGCTACAGCATATTTACATTCTAATGAACGACGAATAGAGCACAGTAAACCGAAATACACTGGAAAAACAATCGAACTAGTAGCATTAGAAGGTGAGAAAATTTTGGGTTATTTAGACATTGAACTGGAGGATACTCCGGGAAGTATGTGTTACAAGAAATTGGATAGTAATGGAATGTTATGGGACATAGGTGTACTACCAGAATCTCGGAGGAGAGGCATTGCAACCAAGCTTCTACATGAAGGGACAAAGCAAGGAAAAAAGTTGGGGATGAAACGTTTGGAAGCTTGGAGCATTGAACCAAACGCATGGAAGTTTTACGCAAAATATGGATTCCAAAAATTCTTTGAGTATTATCATGTGCTTGTAAGCAACCGTGAAAAGTTAAGAGAGTTCGACAAGGATGGCATGCACATAATTGAAATATACGCTCATGTGATGCCGGAAACAGACATAAAAACTGTGATTGAAAAATATCAACCCAAGATTCTGCAGTGCTGCGGATTCGAATTGACACTGTAAACTTGGATTTTGTCTTCAAATAAATTTGCTTAAGCCTTGCTGAGTCCTTTTCAATCCTGTCTCCACTCGAATTTCCTCACCAAAACTTAACTGCATTCCGTCTGTAGCAGCAATGGTTGGAACACTAGTTCTTTCCTCTATGGTTTTGGCTTCCGCTGTTGGTCCTTTAAATATCATTTGCATTCCAAGATGTGTCAAAACAGCTTTTTCTGGGCGGGTAGCCTCAATTATTCGTATTGCATCATCAGTTGTCATATGTCCCTTCCAAGGTTTTCCAGAGGGTCGCATAACGCATAGCAGTAGAAGCCTCACTCCCTCATAATATTTGTTTATCTCATCAAAATATTCTGTGTCGCTTGTATATGCGAAATCTCCAAATTCTGAAGTTTTAAATCTGAAGCCAACAGCATCTGGATCTGTATGCCTTGCCTCAGTTACTAAAACATTTAGATCGCTTATTTGGAATTTCATGTTTGGCACAGCCTCAATTTTCAGTTGGGGTATTTGTTGATGATATTTTGAAATTGAAGCTTCACAAGTGCTGTTTCCCTGAAGGACACTTTTTGCAGCAACAAGAATTCCACGCTTTTGCGTTGTACCCTTCGTCATTGCTTCAATAAGCACTTCAGCATCTGTATAATGGTCTGGATGAGAATGCGAAACAAAAATTGCGTTGATTCTCTGCGGGTCTAACCCTTCACTGATTGAATGTACAAGAGCGCCTGGTCCAGGGTCTAAATGCAGATTCAAGTCGTTGTCTATTATGCGGATTCCTGCTGTGCGTCGTTTCTGCGTTATTGTTGTGAATCTTCCGCCGCCTGTTCCGAGAAATATTATGTTAAGTTGAGGCATGCATAGACTAGTAGTGATTATGGGATTTTTGTTTTATGCATGTTTTAGTGTTGTTTACGTTAGGTGTACATTGTTGCATAGGAAAAGAAGTAAAGAGCAATAAACACTATTCCTGCTTTCTTATCAAGCTTTTTTCGTAAAGCAAGTAATGATAGGACTATTACTGAACAAAATAGTGCATAAAGACCTGTGGTTTCTTTCAATTCTTCCAGATACTGTAATTGGAAAGAATAAGGGTCCGATTCCAACGGAAAAACCAGCATCAACAATGCTGCTTCCGATGATGTCTCCTATTGCAATCTCGCATTGTCTCTTCCGAACAGCAGTCAAATCAACGACAAGTTCTAGCAGAGAAGTTCCAATCGCAACTCTGGAAAATCTGTTCCAAGCGACACTATTAGCAGATCTATCATGAGAGGAGAGACTCCCAATGCTGAAGCAATATTCACTGAATGTTCAACAGCTTTCTGGGCGGAAAAAGCCAGTAGAGCTATTCCAAGAATTAAAAGCGTTATTCCAATCGTTAAATCGTAGGCTAGCAACAAACCGATTAAGAGACCAGAAATAGCAATTGCAACCAAAGCGAAAAGTAATCTCTGGTCTCTTATCATGGGTTTCACATGCCACATAATGATTAAGTGGCATTATTTTAAATATTTCTGCACTTTAAACACAGCTTGCAATAACGGGTATGAAGAAAAGTTTTTAACACGGTCTCAAAAGGAGTTAGCAAAAAGGTGCAACACTGAATTGTTTGAGGAACTGGGACTGTTAGGCAATGCCGCCATTCTTCTTGGATCTTTAATTTTTTTAGATAAAGCCAGCAATTGGACTATTACTAACTCTGTTAAAGTTGCCGATATTACTGGTTTTGGAAAAACAACTATAGGCTTCATTCTAGTGGCTTTTGCTACATCCTTGCCGGAACTTTGCGTATCTATCTTTGCTGCAATAGGACAAGAAAGCATAGGTGTAGCAATTGGCAACGTGTTAGGCTCAAACATAGTGAACATCTGTCTAATTCTAGGCTTATGCTTTCTCATAGTGACCGTGAAGAGCCCCAAGCACCTTTGCGTTTATCCAAGCATGGCAAAAGAAGAAATAGGAAGTCTGTACTTTGGACTTTTCATAGCATCGATAATCCCTTTAACCTTGCTTTACATTGGTTATGCCAGTCAATTTATTGGGATAGTTCTCATAGCAATTTTTGTTTTCTACATTTACCAACTATCAAAAATTAGAAAAATAAAAGAGGAAGGCGCTTTAGGAGAGGAAAAACAAAAGCTTCGAACCTACACATTTTTAACATTTCTCGGCGCTGCTGGAGTAGTGATATGCTCTTATTTCATTGTTGATTCAGCTTCATTCATCGCTGAAAGCATGAATATCCCTAGAGTAGTCATTGGCGCTACAATAGTAGCATTTGGCACAAGCCTTCCAGAATTAGCCACAAGCATAGATTCTGTTAGAAAGGGACATTTAGAACTCGCACTCGGCAACATTGTTGGAAGCTGCTTCATAAACATAACATGCATTCTAGGCGTAACATTAGCAGCTTCACCATTAAGAATTGATATGGGTGCTTTCTCAAGCTTAGCCATGTTTTCGCTAATAACTAACCTTTTCTTATGGTACTTCTTATCAAGCGAAAGGATAAGTTGGAGAGAAGGTGCAGTGCTATTGTTCATGTACTTTATTTTTCTGACAACCAGCTTAGGCAGCTACAAATTTTAGAAACACTCAAAAAGGGGTTATGAAAAGGTTAATAACATGGAATTTTGAATTCTGCCCTAGAAAACCCATAAAGATGTAAAAGCAAAAATGAAAGCATTAGCACTATTATCAGGCGGCTTAGACAGCACATTAGCAGTCAAGCTGATACTCGACCAAGGCATTGAAGTGGAAGCTCTAAACTTTGTAACACCCTTCTGCCTTTGCAAAAAAGGTGGTTGCGGAGCAACTGAAGTGGCAAAAAAATTTCGCATACCCCTAAAAACTGTGAATGCAGGTAAAGACTATCTGAAAATCTTAAGAAATCCAAAGTATGGCTATGGGCGAAACATGAATCCATGCATTGACTGCAGGATCTTCATGCTCAAAAAAGCAAAAAAATACGCAAAAGAAACTGGTGCCTCCTTCATTTTCACTGGAGAAGTCCTCAATGAACGCCCCATGTCCCAACATTGGAAAGCATTGAATATCATAGAAAAAGAAGCGGGACTTGAAGGAAAAATCCTTAGGCCATTATCAGCGAAACTGTTGCCAAAAACTGAAGCTGAGAAAAAAAATTGGGTGAACAGAGAAGCACTTTTGGATATAAGTGGAAGGTCAAGGAAAAGGCAAATTGAGCTTGCCAAAAAATTCGCAATAACAGATTACCCCTGCCCTGCAGGAGGCTGCTTGCTAACTTACAAGGAATATGCCAACAAGCTTCGAGATCTATTTAATCATAAGAAGAGAGTTTCGCTCAAGGATGTACAGTTGCTAAAAGTTGGGAGACATTTCAGATTTGGGAGAAACAAGATAATAGTTAGCAGAAACGAAAGTGAAAATAAAATTTTGGTTAATCAGAAATTTGATGCTGATTATTACTTTGAAGCGCAAGGCTGTGGCAGCCCAATTAGCTTGCTTCAAGGACCAAGAACAAGGAAATCTATAGAAGCAGCAGCTCGTTTAACTGCTTACTATTCTGACCAAAAAACAGGAGAAGTGCTTGTGAAATTTGGCAAAAAAACCTTAGACAAATCATTGACTGTAACTATCCCAAGTAAGAACGAAGTGGATGAGTTAAGGATTAACTAAATAGCAAATTTCTTTTTATCCTAAGTCCGTACTATTCTATGCCATGTCGTCGGCTGATGTTGCTGTTAAAGTTTTCCGCACTCTGGAAAATCAAGATTTCAGAGTACTACAAGTCATAGAGACAGCTATGAGTAAACACGAGTTTGTTCCCAAAGAACAAATTGCAAAATTCACAAAATTCAACCTTGAAGAAACAGACTTCAGACTAACTCGCTTACAAAAGTTGCGGCTCATCCGCCGAATGCAAGGCGCATATGTAGGCTATACTTTAAACTATGCTGGATACGATTGCCTAGCCATAAATGCCCTTGTAAAAGCAAGCGTACTTGAGGCTTTTGGCAAATCATTAGGCATTGGAAAAGAAGCAGATGTTTATGACGCATTAAATCCGAAAGGAGAAAGAATCGCAGTAAAATTTCACAGGCTGGGTAGAATAAGTTTTCGCCAAACCATACGGAAAAGAGGCTATGCAACAGAACATTTTAATTGGCTTTTTCAGTCTAGACTTGCAGCAGAAAAGGAATTTCAAGCCTTGCAACTTGTTTTTCCAAAAAAAGTTGCTGTTCCAGAACCAATAAGTCGAAACCGCCATGTACTTGCCATGGGCATGATTGAAGGTGCAGAACTCGCAAAATGGAAAGAAATTTCCAACCCAGATAAAGTTTTGAAAGAAATACTCTTCAACATTCGAAAAACCTATCTAAAAGCCGGCATAATACATGCTGATTTAAGCGAATACAACATAATCTTGAAACCTAACATGCACATCCTAATCATTGATTGGCCACAATATGTTACAAAAGAACATCCTAATGCTCAGCAGCTTCTAGAACGTGATGTTAAAAATATTCTGCAGTATTTTGAGCGTAAACACATGTTGAGAACCAAATTTAAGCAAGCTCTGAATTACGTGATTGGAATAAGTAAAGCAGTTGTCTTCTAGTGCATGTCCAACATTATGTAGAGGACGTTGTTTCCGCGTAATAGAACATTTCCATAGTTAGCAATTAATTGGTCGTCTCTGCATTCAGTTGCTCCTTCGAGAAGTATGTTCATGTGTCCATCGCACTTGATCATTTTTCCCTTGTATTCGCAGCCGTTTTTCAGCATCACTGCAATGCTGGCATTTAATTGCTTAATAAGCACATTTAATGGCTTCTTACTAGGTTCCATGCAAGCACCTTAATTTTTGGTCCAATTACTTTATCCACGATGTCCTTACATATAAAAGTTTTATGAAAGACTATTCTAGGATTTAAAGGCAATTTAATCAAATTCCATATTTTTTCAGTTAACTTTCAAAAATAAATGGTGTTTAGCACATCTTTTCAATGTAGCTAAGCCTATACTAACTAAAACTGAATTCTAACGCAAGACTTAAGTAATGGCTTCCATGTGAAGGAAAAAAGATGAAGAATGAAACTTGTTGTCGTAGACCATGTTTACTTAGAAGAAGAGCACATAAAAAAATTAGAATCAATTGGTGATTTGAAAATTTTTAATAACCCACCGAAAACAATTGATGAATTGAAAGAAAGAATAAATGCAGCTGACATTGTAATAGCTGGCTGGAGTGATTTTACTAAAGAAATTATTGAATCAGCGAGAGAACTTAAGATGATTTCAATATGGGCTACGACATGCCATTATGTTGACCTTGAAGCGGCAAAGGAAAAGGGAATTGTGGTTACACATGTTCCAGGATATGCTACTGAGGCTGTTGCCGAACATGTCTTCGCGTTATTGTTGGCAACTGTTAGAAAACTGCGGTTAGCTGATGAACATGTTAGAAAAGGCGAGTTTGATTGGAGACCCTTCGCAGGACGTGAGTTAGCTGGAAAAACGTTGGGTATAATTGGCACTGGATTGATTGGTTGTCGAGTTGCCGAGATAGCTAAAGCTTTTAAGATGCAAATATTGGCTTTCGATAAATACCCTAATTCGAAGAAAGCAGAAGAAATTGGGATGAAATACGTTGACCTTCACACATTGTTAAAGGAAAGCGATTTTTTAACGTTGCATGTTACTTTAACTTCAGAAACAGAAAAAATGATTGGGAAAAAAGAAATTAATATTATGAAAAAAGGAGTTGTTATAATCAACACATCTCAAGGCAAAGTTATAGACGAAAAGGCTCTAATTCAATCCTTAAAATCAGGTAAAATCTCATATGCTGGATTAGATGTTTTTGAAGAAGAGCCTCCACAAAAAAACAACCCCTTATTTAAACTTGACAATACTGTACTTTCACCACATATTGGATTTCACACAATCGAGGCTGCAAAGCGATGCACCGATGTTTGCATCGACAACGTTTTAAAATTTGTGGAAGGGCATCAACAGAATGTATGCTAACGTGGATTTAAGCCGTTTTTTAAAATGGAGGGTGAATTAGAACGCATCTAACAAAAGAAGAAGAAAAGATACTTAATGGCGAATTTGGAGAAGGAATGCAAAAAGCAATGGAGTTACTTGTGGCAATTGGAGAAGCATATGATGCTGAAAGAATGGTCCCTGTAAGCCGTGCACATGCTGCATCAAGTGGTCAAGCAGGCGACTTATACTTCGTTAAATTTTTAGCAGATGGTGGTGCCCGTTGTAAAGTGCCTACTAGTACAAATCCAGTTTATGATATTGAGTACTTTGATAAACTGTTTAGAATTCCAGAAGATGAGGCGTCTGTGGCTCGAAGAGTAATGGAAGCCTACAAGCGTGTAGGCGCCATACCTAGTTGGAGTTGTATACCATATATGGCAGAGAATATCCCTTTATACGGTGAAATTGTTGCATTCTCTGAATCAAGTGCTACGCCTTATGTGAATTCTGTTATTGGTGCAAGAACAAATCGTGAAGCTGCTCAAAGTGCATTAGCTGCGGGTGTTATTGGTAAAACTCCTGAGTATGGGCTACTTTTTAAAGAGAATCGGAAGGGTACGCATTTGGTCAGGGTGGAAGCTGTGCTTAAGGATGAGTTTGATTATACGCTCTTAGGATATTATGTGGGAAAGCGTATAGGATATGGAATACCTGTGCTTACTGGCATATCAAGGCGCCCAAACACTGAAGAATTAATAAACTTTTCTGCAATGTCAAACGTTTCTGGAGCTATTTCCATGTTTCACATTCCTGGATTCACAGTTGAAGCTTCAACTGTTGAAGAAGCATTCCAAGGAGACATTCCAGAAGACAAAATAACTGTGACTGCTCAAGAGCTTAAACAGGCTTATGATGAGTTTCAGACAACCAGTGCACAAATAGATTTTGTAATGCTTGGCTGCCCACACTACACACTTAAGCAAGTGGAAGAAGTTGCAAAATTGCTGAAGGGGAAGAAGATTCATGATGGTATATCATTCTGGATTTGCACCTCAGTAACAACCAAGGCTTTGGCTGAAAGGAGCGGTTTCGTAGATATCATTGAAAGGGCTGGTGGAAATGTTGTAGTGGACACTTGCATCGATGAACCATGTTGGATTGCATATAAAGATAAGGCGGGGATGACTGACTCGCCTAAATGTGCTTACTATCGAAGGTTTAAAGAAGCTAGAGTTGAACGACTGCGAGACTGCGTTGAAGCTGCTATTAGAGGGAAATAAAAATGAAGAGTTCCGAAACCTTGTTGAAATGTCACAAGATTATTGGTGGCTGTGGACAAGGAGAAGCTTTAGTCTCTCATGAACCCATATGTTTCTATCTTACAGACCCAAAAACAGGTGTTGTTCGAGAGCGAAGCCATGAATTAGCAGGGAAGAATCTTGCAAATAAAGTGCTTGTGTTTCCTTCTGGAAAAGCTAGTTCAGTTGTTCAGATAGATGGACTCTTTAAATTGGCTTCAAACAATGTTGCACCTAAAGCAATGATTGTCAAGGATGTGGAAACCGTGCTTATAGTCAGCGCATTCATAGCAAAAGTTCCATTAGTAAACAGGCTGGAAAAGGACCCATTTGAAATCATCCAAACAGGCGACTTCGTCAAAGTAGACGCAGAAAAAGGCATAGTCGCAATAAAAAAGCGGAAATATTAAGTTTCATTCTCCACATATTTTCTTATTCGCGCAATTCCCTCTTTAACCTGGTCATAAGCTATAGAGTAGGATATTCTTAAATGGCCTTCACCATTTTTTCCGAAACCTGAACCTGGCGCAGTCACCACTCCCGCATTCTTTAGCAAACGTGATGCAAGCGATTCATCCGATTTTTCAAAATTTGAAAAATTTGGGAAAACATAGAATGCTCCTTTTGGCACAGTATAAGACAATTGTTTAATTGCCTCAAGTTCATGGAGCACAAGTTTCCTTCTTCTGTCGAATTCTGTAACCATTTCATGTACACAATCTTGTGGACCAGTTAATGCAGCAACAGCCGCTTTTTGCGAAATCGCATTTGGGCATAATACAGCGTAGTAGTGCAATTTACGTAATGTAGCTGAAAGCTTTTTTCCAGCCACTACGTATCCAATCCTCCATCCTGTCATTGCATACGCTTTTGAGAAACCATTAACTGTGATAGTTCTATCTTCCATGCCGGGCAGGGAACCTATGCTGATGTGTCTTACACCGTCATAAACGATTTTCTCGTATATCTCATCTACAAACACTATTAGGTTATGTTTCTGCGCCAACTCGGATATGATTTCGAGATCCGCTTTTGGAAACACATGCCCTGTAGGGTTGGATGGATTACACATCCAAATCATCTTAGTCCTCTTAGTTATGTGTTTTTCCAATAGTTCCATTTCTATTCGGTAATTCTTTCTTTCATCTAATGGAGCACAAACAGGCACGGCTTCCGCTAACAGCGTGTCTTCAAAACACGCCGGATAATATGGATCAAAAATTAGGGCTTCGTCACCAGGATTCAGAAAACCCAGTGCAGCGATCAACATAGCCTCCTGAGTACCTGAAGTTACTGTTATATCAGTTCCTGGATCAGCATCAATGCCATTCTCCTTCTCAAGCTTTTCAGCAATGGCTTCTCGCAGTTCTAATGTCCCATCAACTTCCGTATAATGGGTGAACCCTTTTTCCGCAGCAGCAATTGCCGCATTCAAAATATGCCTTGGCGTTGTGAAGTCTGGTTCACCTTGCTCCAAATGAATAATATTCTCCATTCCTGCTGACAGCTCAAGCATTCTTCGAATTGCAGAAGACTTTATCAAGTTGACTCTGTTAGAACCCTGAAACAATATTTCCCCACTACTATTTGTCAAGTTTATTTACGCAAGGATAATCAAACGTAAAGTCATATAAGACTTAGTCTGCGCACCAAAGCGATTTTAACGTTAGCAGAGTCCTTTCATTTTTGGAAAAGATTAAGTGACTCGATAAAACAGATAGATCCGCGCGCATTCAACGAACATATAGCTTTTAGCGTAGAAATTTTGGTCGGGCGGGCAGGACTTTCATGAAGTGAAACCTTCATTTTGAAATCGCCGAGCTGAGATTAGCTCTGCAGCTCTCCTGCGACACTCCGGTTTCTGTGCGCCCAGTAGGCTGAAGTGACACTCACCTTAGGTATGTGTCTACAGCATCTCCGCCAGCCAAAGCTCATTTTTGCCTATGCTGGCTCGGAAGCTCTACCAGGCTGAGCTACCGCCCGACCGAAGAAATTTAGAGTGTATTATGAAATTTATGCATTTCGTATTTACTCAGTTTTCTTTTGTGCATGCATCCATAAAGTTCCATAAAGTATCACGAAAGTTAACGTAACCCAAAAAAAGAATATTAGCATTTTAATAGCATCTGATGCCATTTCCTCAAACATTAAGCCTTCTCCAATACATGCCTCCTCTTAATGACTTAAAAGCAAAGTTTCTTTACCCAAAATGAGTAACCAAAAAACATATTTTCAAATAGGATATATGCCCCTGGAAAAAGCAAGCGTTTTATAAGGTGAATACTATATCGTTTTCGTTCCGACGAGGAGAAGGGAGCGGGCTTCTATAACGGTTAGTTAATGGTTCAATATGGATTAAAGTGTAAGTGTTTGTCGACTAAATTAACTTGGCAAAAAACTTTTTCTGCTTCTTCTGCATAATTTGTACTTGCATATCGATTGACCTTAGTTATGCTAGAGCTTTGATATAGATTTTTTATACATTAGACTTATTTGCCACAGTGCTTCTTTTTGTTCTTGGGAACGGTATGGATAATTCAAAAAATGCAAAAGTTATGGAGTGTTCACGAGTTATAAGTGCTTTTAATGAGCATGAAAAAGGTTTACGTGAGGTTCTTCGAAATCTTTACCTAATTGCTGAAGATCGTGCTAAAGATAAGACTTTTAGTGGTAGAATAAGAGAGGTTGAGGAACATTTCTTAAATGTTAAGGATGAAATATCAAACATTATAAGTTCAATTTGTTCTTCTGCTTCTGGTTCCAAAGGAGAGCATATGTTCGGTCCTCCAGTAATAATTCGTTGCAAACAGTGGGAAGATTTTAAGTTCCAAGCGACAGATTCTACGGCTGTTTCGTTTCTTTACAAGGCTGAAGAAAGAGCTTTTCAAGTGGATGCTCTTAAAGAAGGAAAAGTTTATACTTTTAGCGGTCAAATGCCTAACGACACTATACTTTTGCGGAGATGGCTAGCAAAAGAGCTAAACATGGAAGAATCCAAAGTTATGGAAGGCGTTCTTGGAATAGGATAAAAGTTTTATTCCTTTTACATCTTATATGTGTGGATGATTTATTATTATAAACCTAGGTGCAGGCTTTACGGCTTCTCTCTTTTTCCTCCAATAATAGGCTAATAATAATAGCAGGATAATTGCTAACCCTGTCAAAAATGGAATTACAAAAATTAAATATGAAAACACAAAAGCAGGCTTTATTATAATCTCCCCATCTACAAACTTGTTGTTCTCTACGTTTAGTTCGCCAAAGAGAATAGTTGCATTTGCAGACAAGGTATATGTTCCCGGATCCACGCCTTCAGTATTCCACTGTAGCGTTATTTCTCTCACAGTGTATGGATTCAACGAAATTACTGAAACTTCATCTATTAATTTATAGCCATAATAAACTGTCACATTAAAACTTTCACTGATGTTTCCGAGGTTTAGAACAGTAAACTTTATTGTAAAGTTTTTTCCAACTTCAACTTCAGATGGTTCGGCGGATAACCACGCAATTGCAACATCACGGATAGCTGCTAGAGGGTTCATAACTGTTATTGTGCCATCAACAAGTCTGTTATTGTCTATATTGGTTTCCCCACTTACTGGTTCCGCATACGCGCTTAAAGTGTATGTTCCTTCTTCAACATTTGATGTATCCCATTCGAACGCAATTGTTCTTTCAGCATTAGGTAGCAGTGAGTAAATTGGCGTTTTTTTAATGACATTAAGATTATAGAATAATGTTAGATTGAAGCTTTCAGTTGCGTTTCCATAATTTTTGACTGTGACAGAAATCATTATTTTTTTCCCAGCAAAAACACTCTGACTGCCTGTACTTAATTTTATAACTGCAATATCGTGCATTTGATATGGCAGTAGACTTCGGATTTTTACGACCCCGTTTATTAAGATGTTGTTTTCAGTGTTTGTCTCCCCGTTGATATATTCAGCTTTTGCCCATAGAGTATAGTTTCCAACGTCTACATATGCAGTATCCAAAATAAAGCTAATAATTTTATTTGAGCCTGCTTTCATAGCTGTAAGTCTATACGACCATATTTCAGACATGTTTGCATACACAAATACGCTAAATGTTTCATCAAAATCCCCGAAATTTGCGACCAAAATCGTCACATTTATTTTTTCTCCTTTATACACCAGGTTTTTTGAAACCGCTAGATCAACTATTGCGACATCGTGTTTTTTAACTGGAATTTGCGGCGCCTTAATCCAAACTTTTCCGTCAACAAGCTGGTTATTCGCTGTGTTTTCTTCACCTTCAACCGGTGGTATGCTTGCTTTGATAGTATAGTTCCCTTCCATAACTTGAGAGGTATCCCAAGCATATGACAGATTAGTGCTTGCCCCAGGCGCTAGAAAATTCACTCTTAGAACTGTTAATTGAAAATTGTCATAGAATAAAGTTACATTAAAAGATTCAGGTACGCTTCCAAAGTTTTTGACCTGAACCATAATGTTGGCAAGCTGGCCCAGTTGTATTACTGACGGTTGAATGTTAAGATAGGTCACTGCAACATCGTGAATTATTAGCGGTAAAGATGGCAAAACCTTTATTGCCCCATCCTTCAAGGTGTTGTCCTGTATTTCAATTTCTCCATCGACAGGATCAGCTACACCGGTTATTATGTAAGTTCCTTCTTGAACACCGAGGGTTTTCCAAGAGAATTCAACATCTATTTCCATAGATGGCAATAGTGCCGTGATGTATTTTTTCATAAGCAGTGTTTGATTGTAAAAAATGCTTACGTAGAAGGATTCTGTTTCGTTTCCTTTGTTCTTTACATGTGCTATGATATTTACAGAATCACCAATTTTGATAATATTTGTGGACAGTGAAATTGAGGTAATAGCTATATCTCGAGTAATAATCATAAATGTTGTAGAAGTTGGGGGACTATAAGGCGCTCCGCCACTATTTGGAGAGGCTGTATGAGCAACAACCCAAACTGTAGCCTCTCCAATTTTCGAATTTATTGGAACCTGTGAAGAAGCCTGAATTTTATTTTCGCCTGAATTTAATATTAATCCGTTTAATTCTATGTGAATTATTGGAATTTTAGTCGAGTCTTCCACATCGATTGATACAGTGGCTATTTTTGATGTCATTCCAGTGTTTTCAGCAGTTATACTAAAAACAACGGTTTCTTGCCGAAGAAATGCTGTCTGAGGGGTCAATTTAGAATTTAGAATTGTTATATCTGTTATTTTCACTCCATAGTCTACGTTAAATGTTAAAGTGTCAATAACTGTGACGCCGGCTATGTCGACTGTGGCGATTGCTACCCATTCACCGATAACTTTCTCTTCTTCGTTTTCTATCGGTGTTGGAATACGGAAGGATATGCTTGCCATTCCACTCTCGTTCGTCATTGAAGCTCTAATCAATACTATTGGATCCAGAACAGTGGGAGGAGAAGGCCCATTCACTTGGAAAGCCACAATTTTGCTCTGAACTGGAGCATCGTTATAGGTTACTAAGGCATATAAAATGACTTCTTCTTGTGGCTGGAATGAGTCGCTTGATTCGTTTAATCCTTTTCCGCTGAATGGCTCTTTCTGTGTGAAAAGGTCAATTTTTCTTCCTGAACTAGCATGCGTTACAGTTATTGAGGGAATTAAAAAAACTGTGCTGAAAATAACGATCAAAGCGGGAGTGGCTAAAATTTTTCGTATTCTCATGTTCGCTCCCTTTTTAAGGTAAAAGTATTAGAATCCAGTTTGCTATTGCGTATGCGTATATTATTGCTATTGTGGCGTATATTCCAATGGGAACTGCTTTTGACAGGATGCTACTATTTTCATTTTGTGGGTGTGCCCTTTGGGAAAGTTTTTTGGTTGCGAAAAGTATGAAGCATGTTGTGAGAAAGAATATTGGGGATGCTATGTATGGTGTTATCCATTGTGAGAGAAGCACAACGTAGATGTTGGGTTCTAGGTATGGTGAATATCTTAAATAGCTCATCACTCTCATTATTTCCTCTAATACGACTAGTATGAATGTAAACGCGAAAAAGTTTTTTGAAAGTTTAACCGTGAATGGTGAGGATGCTGGTTCTGGCAATTTCAGCTTAGGTATTTTTGCTGGTGTATTTGGCATTTGTTGGTTGGTTGTGCAATTATGTACTTTTGGATCACGATGGTCTAGGCAGAAATATTCTTTGCAGTATGGACATATGTGTGTTATGTAGGTTTCTTTTTTGCAATAGTAGCATAGCATTTGATTAGTTCCCTCGGTTGGTTTCGGTGGATTGCAGTTTTTATGGCAGTTTTCCCGTTAAGCGGTCTAATATAGCTGTCCATAATGGTAGGTAGGCTGTTCCATTGATTTTTGCGATTAATTCTTGGTATTTAATTGTTACTGCCATGTTGAGGCTTGCGAATCCCATGTTTAATGTTCTTTGTGAATCTTTGTAGTTTACCAAGACTTTCCCTATTATAATGTTACATGTTGTAACATTTGGAGATGTTTCTGTGGATTTTATGCTCGCATAATCAGCTGAAATTTGTAGGATTATCTCTCCTTCTGTGTAGTTTAGGCTGAATCTGGAGACTGTGAAGTTTACTAGGTTTATGTATGGAAGAATGTCTTTTAATGGATCTATCGAGGTTTCTGCTGCAAATACCCTGACTGGAACAGGTATTTGCATGACTGTCGCTAATACCAGTGTGGCCAAAATTGCGGTTGTGCCTATTTTCCAGCGGAGATTGCCAAATTTCATCTTTGGAAAAGTTATGCTTTTCCTTGAGATGGGTTTCCTTGTCAAGGTTTGATCATTTTCTGTTGGAATGTAGCCACAAGCGAGACATTTATAGTAAAGCTCGTTTAGAAATCCGTGGGAATCTCTTCTACATAATATCATCATGTCTTCATTGCATTTTGGACACTTCAAGAGTTTTTTCTCCTCCTCCCCTTTGAAAGAACTAGTGCTTTTTCTTTTATTTAACCAATTATGTAGAAAAGTTCTATATTCTTTTTCGGGAAATATTGTATCTTCTGAAAGAATATACGGTTCTTAATCAGCTTGTCTGCATTTTTAAATATTTATAATAAATTTCTGAAGCAACAACACAGGTAGCTATTGCAATTATTAATAAGCCAACTTCGAAACTTGCAAAAAATGGATTGTGTTCAAATGTTACCACATTTACAGTGTTTAGGTTTAAGCATAAAACTAGAAGAAAAAGTGATGATGTAGCTGTTGCAACCGACAAACCAATGCAAAACAGTATGAATTTAAGGATGTTTTTATCCATTTTGAACCAAGCTATAATTGTTTGCAAATCGTGTTTAAAAATTATGAATTCATGATATTCACTGTTGATTCATTAAATTGATCTGAATATAAAAAAGGAGGGATTGTTTAGGAGTAAAGCTTTCTGAAGATAAGTATTGCAGCGATTATTGCAGCTATTGCAGCTATTAATGAAAGAGCAAGGTTTGTTGGTTGTAAACCTGTTTCTGTTTTGATTGAGTCCATCCTTGTATATATATCTCCAATGTTAGTGCTTATGGTAGCTGTTTTCCCATCAATAGAAGCTATTTTTCCTTGTAAATCACCTACTGATGATTTTATGGTTACAATATTTTGCCCTGCTGTTATTACCTGCGCATTAATGCTGTCCAGACTTGTTATTATTGTTCCCACATCGGTTTTTATTGTGGCTGTGTCTCCGCTTAGACTTATGATCCCGCCATTGATTGTTGATAATTCTGTTTTTATTTCGCCAAGGTTTGTTTGAACTGTTGCTATGCCGCTTTCTATGTTTGTTATTCTAGCATTCAAGTTCGTAAAATCTGTTCTTATAAGTCCAATATTTGTTTGTACGTTTGCCACTCCGTCTTTTATGCTTGTTATTGCGGCATCCATTCTGCTCAGGTTTAGTTGTATTTCTCCTATTTTCGTGTTTACAGTTGCAATAGTGCCGTTTATTGCTGTTAGTGTGGCGTTGAATCCGTCTAGTGTAGAGCTCACTGTGAAGCTTGCTGTTCCAAAGCCGCTTAGTGAAAAGCCTTCAAATACTGATGTTGCATTTACTATGATGAAGTAGTTTCCTTTTTCATTTGGGCAAGTGAAAGAAGCTGTGTATAGTCCTGTGGCGATTTTTTGAGGTGACAGACTTTGTAAAAATGTGTTTTCGAGGTAGAGTCGGAATGTTATTACTGTTGGATCCGTTGCTGTTCCATCCAAGTCTATTTCTGTGTATATCTTCACGTTTTCTCCGCTGAAGTATAATGTTCCACTGTTCACTCTAACGTATAGCGGATCTTTGAAGACTTGGAATGAGGTTGAAGCTACATATTTATATGAATCTTTTTCTGTTGTGGCGTCAAATTGATATAGCGTTATATTGTATTTTCCGTGCATAAGTGCTGGAACCTTTAGGAACGGTGAGCCTATGTGATATTGTTTATCAGCATCTAGCCAGCACAGCTTACCTTTCCAAACTGGGCTTGTTGGGTCTGTGGGGTCTGTTGGATCTGTGGGATTTGGAGATTGTATAGCCTCTCTTGGGAAACGGTATGCAAATGGTAGGTAAAGTTGGTTTAGCCATGCATAGTCAAATTCATTGTTTAAAATGAAGCCTTTTTCAAAGACCCAGTATTTGTTGGGTCCAAAATCTATAACAAGGTAGTAATCATGTTCTTGTGTTGTCGTTTGTTTTGTCTTGCAATCGTATATTTTGTCTGTGTATTCTGGTAAGGGTAAGCCTTCTCCGAATATTTGTATAAACTGTCCGCTTAGACCCATTGTGGGAGTTGTCCATATTTTTGTTTTAACTTTGAAGAGGGCTGCTTGCGGGTAATCTGGCATCCAGCCGCTTCTGACTTTTGTTTTTCTTTCTTCTGCGTATATTGGATGGTATCCACCGTAGCTTTGTGGAATCTTAAATTTGAATGTGAAGGTTCCTTTAGTATCTGTTTTAGGAGGATTAACTGTAGGCGTCACTGTAAGGTTGTCAAGTTGTGGTTTCCATTCAAGTCTAATTCCTTCGTCCCATTCTAGTGCCCACTTGTCAAAGTATCTGCCTAAGCTGATGTCCCTATATACAACATCCATTTCAAAATTTGCAGCGAACCCCTTACCCGTTAATGTAACTTCATCGTCTACATAGCCTTCAGTTGGATTAATCCAAACCCAAGGAATAATCGTGAAATCTGTTTCGTTTGTTATTTTGTTGTCTGTTGCCTTTATTTTGTAGAGACCTCTAGGCATCTCTGGAACATTGAATGTGCATGAAAATGCTCCAAAATTATCGGTTATTGTTCTGCAAACTTCTAGCGTGGAGAAATAACAGATTATTTCGTGGTTTGGTAGAAAACCAGTGGATACTTTCACTTGAACGTTTGAACCTACATGTCCAACAGGTTGGTTGTATAGAAAACACTGGTCAATAGTATAAGCTTGGATTCTTCGGGAGGCGGGCTTGTACCAGAAGAACGTCACTGGTTCAGATTCTTTTTTGTTTTCTGCATAATCATACGCGATAGCTACGGCTTTATGCCATGCTTCATCTCGTAGATAGTCGGACTTTGTTTTCCACCAGTAAACTTTTTTCTTACTGTCATACTTCATTAGTCCAACAAATGTTGGTTTTGATGTTCCTGTTTTTTCTATGTAGGTGAACCATAATTCAACTTTTTTTATTCCTGAAGGGTGTAACCCTTCTGTGTCGCTTGCTGTAGCATTCACCCACACAATTTCTGGATCTTGGAAGATTGTTCCATTATTTGGGTATATTATTTGAACTGTTGGAAGATGATTGTCTATTAGTATAAAGAGTTCGTGAAATGTTGTTGCCGCTGTTGAGCCTGCATCTACAGTCCAAACATCAATGTTGTAG
>Ga0315268_10002844_pt1 | contig 19250 bp, 21 predicted proteins | sample C1_top_MG_FD_204535 | JGI IMG/M metagenome (GOLD analysis project Ga0315268, IMG submission 204535) | Sediment microbial communities from Yellowstone Lake, YNP, Wyoming, USA - C1_top | ecosystem: Environmental > Aquatic > Freshwater > Lake > Sediment | place: USA: Wyoming | collected 2017-08-01
TACCAAGAAAATTGAAATCGAAGTGGCTAAAGAAGAAGACGCTTTGGTTGCAGCAAAAGCCGGAGCAGACATAGTTATGCTAGACAATTTCTCTCCGAAACAAATAGAGAAGACTGTTGCGGCACTTAAAAAAGCAAAATTGTATGGAAAAGTTTTGCTTGAAGCAAGTGGCGGAATCACTCTAGCGAATGTTCTGAAGTTTGCTTCAACCGGAGTGGATGTCATGAGTTTAGGTGAACTGACGCACAGCGCAAAAGCGCTTAACGTAAGCTTGGAAATAATGAAGATCAAAAAATAATGTCACGTTCTATCGCGTTTTTATGCTGATAATGAAATGAGTGCCATCTCGATTATTGCGCCCAACAAGAGCAAGATAACACAGAATGTTATCAGAAGGGAAGTATTCACAATCTCTTTTCTGCCTTTGCCGTGTATGACGCGCCAAAAAAGCAAGGCACTTTCACTCAAAGCAGTTGAATACGCAACAAACTCGAGCCAAGTGAAGGGAAAAAGGAAGAGCATAATGAATATTAAAGGAGGCGACGCGCCTGCTATTAGACCTTCGGCAGCTATAACGACCCCTGTGTTATATAATACATAGAAGCCGAAGACAGGACCAATGATGGGCACAAACATGATCAAGCATATCATAAGGTTGTTTCCGAAGATCGTTTGTATGGTTACATTTTTCCTCAGTTGCTCCAAGTCGTTATGCAAATCATTTGCTTCCTCATGACCCAGCGGAGTCAGCGTAGCCACTAAAGTTATGCTAAATGCAAGGAAGAAGAATGTCGCAGCAAGCAGAACTCTTCTGGTCTTAGAGGGGAAAATATTCCAAAACTCTGGCGACAAATTACATGTCTCCTTCAGCTTTTCACGTTTTTTGTGCTTATTCTTAGAACTCTAAAACCTCTTGCGCAAGGGTTTAACATCTCAGCAATATTAACTTTTTTTAGAACTCCGTTCAAATCTTCTGCAAAACCTCTGACATCATGTTCTGCAGCCATGAGGGAATAAAGATAAACTGCGTTTTCACCTAGCCGGGGCTGGCATTTGGAAGGCAAACCGAGCATGGTTGATGCGTTCTCTTTAACAGCCTTTTCGCAAGCATACAGAATTGCATGCGCTCCAGATGTCAATTCCGCAACTCTTACAGGAACACTTTCTTTTCCTATAGCCAACACTTCAACGCCATGTTTTTGCGTCATCTCACCAGCAATTTTTCTCAGTTTAGGTAAAATCTTCAGCAAGTGTTGCTTTGCTCTGTTGGACAACCGCATGTTGGAGAACTGAATCGGTGATAGCTGTTCAAGTGGAACAGCTCCTAGAGACATGTCAAGATGAACGACATCCGCCTTCACCTTGTCAAGTAAGTCTCTGCACAACTCTGCTTCATGCACTATAACTTCGTGTCCGTTTCTTGCGTCTACAAAAATGGGTTCAGCTAAGAATCGGCTTGGTTCCCTGTATGGAGGGTTAATTAGAACCGACGCGGTTGCGACAATCGACAAAGGTTCGAAATTGTCATTAAGTATGGCAGAGGAGGAATCCGCAGAGATGACCTTCACAGGAGTTTTCACCTTGCCACTATAAGAGCGACTATAAGAATTTAGCTTTGCTCTTTCAAACGCATTCCAAGAAGAAACATCTCTGCGCTCTTGGCCCGACTTGCCTCTGGTTTTATCACGTCTACGAACTCGAAATGCTTTTTCGTCTTTTTAACGAAGTCGTCAAGCATATCTCCTTGGAAGATCTTTACAAAAAAGTTGCCTGATGGTCTGAGAACGGCCAAGGCTATTTCAAGCGCGTGCTGGGCTAAGTCGATTTGGCGGGCGTGGTCAACCTCCCAGATTCCAGAAATGTTTGGTGATGCATCTGAGACTACTGCGTCGGCTTTTCTTGGGAGAAACTCTAGAATATGCTGTGCTATCCCCTCTTCAGTCAGGTCGCCAACTATCGTTCGAACATTGTTTTGCGCGAAGGGTTCGATGGGTTTTAAGTCGACTCCTAGAACGAAGCCCTTGTTACCGACGATTCTTCTTGCTGCTTGAATCCAGCCGCCTGGCGCCGCACCTAAATCAACAACTACGTCTCGGTATTGTATGAAGTTGTATTTGGTTGCAGTTTGGAAAAGTTTGTAGTAAGCTCGGGAGCGTTTGAGTTCTGCTTTGGCTTTCTTGTAATAGTAGTCTTTTTTTCGGTCCTGTATCCATGCTTTAGGCAAAACTAGTTGTCACCTAGAAGGACCTGTGGCGTCTGCTCCTGAGATATAGAGACTAACCAGTCGGTGAGCCTGTCACATCCTTGTGGCGAGATAATGCTCGAGGGATCGCATCTAGGGTCATCGTGGCACATGAGACATGGGCAGTCAACTATCGAATCTATCGACGCAGGAAGCCTTTTTGGGTAGATGCGGTAGGTCCATCTTCCGCTTTGCAGTTCTTTCTCTCTCCGAACCAGTCCTTTGCCTTCCAGTTTCAGCGACACTCTGGAGCCTTCTCTGCTGCTTACTCCTAGTTTATGCCACAATTCGGATTGAAGTATCCCTTGGAAGCCCGTGTTCATTACGTGCTGGAGGGCTTTCTGCTCTAAGTCGTTTCTTTTCGGCATCGTAACATCCGTTCCGCGTTTTCCAGTTTATATATATGCGCTTTTAGATAAAAAGATGTATGCTTAAGACTGAGAAAATGCACGGTAAAGGACACGGAAATGAAGCAAAAAAAGGCTAAAACAGCATATTGCCTAGGGATTGAGTCCACAGCGGACGACTTCAGCGTTGGAATAGTCTCGTTCGAAGGTGAAACCCTAGCTAATGTTACGGATGCTTATATTCCTGAAGAAGGTGGCATTCATCCGCGAAAGGCCTCCAGGCACCATGCGGAGATGGCTGATAAGGTTTTGGAGGAGGCCTTTGCAAAATCCGGCATAAAGCCAAACGACTTATCGATTATTGCATTTTCTCAAGGTCCCGGTTTAGGACCATGCTTGCGCACAGGGGCAACCGTCGCCCGTGCCCTGGCGTCCTATCTTGACATTCCGCTTGTAGGGGTCAACCATTGCATAGCACATATTGAAATAGGAAAGTTGAAGACGGGCGCTAAAGACCCTGTTACATTGTATGTTTCTGGCGGCAACACCATTGTTGCGGCTTTCGATTCGGGTCGCTACCGAGTTTTCGGCGAAACTCTTGACATCGCATTGGGGAATTGTCTGGATGTTTTTGCCCGAGAGGCAGGACTTAAACAGAAGAAAGGCATGCCTTTTGGAGCGGTTATTGAGAAGCTTGCTTTAAAAAGCGAGAAGCTGGTTCCTCTGCCTTATACGGTCAAGGGTATGGACACTTCACTGAGTGGGTTGTTGACTGCAGCTGTGACTTTGCTGAGGAAGGACACATGCGCAATTGAAGATTTATGTTACAGCCTTCAGGAGACAGCTTTTTCGATGGTTACAGAGGTTACTGAGAGAGCTTTGGCGCACACCGAGAAGAAGGAAGTTTTGCTGACTGGCGGAGTAGCTGCCAACAAACGGTTACAGTCGATGATTAAGGCCATAGCTGAAGAGCATAGTGCTAGATTCTGCGTGGTTCCAAGCGAATTTGCGGTTGACAATGGAGCCATGATCGCTTGGACAGGAGTGCTTGCTTTCGCGCATAGAATGGTTACGCCAGTCGAGAAGAGTTTTGTGAAGTTGAGATGGCGGCTTGAAGAGGTTGAGGTTCCGTGGGTAAGGTGAAACTGCCGCAATTGATTAAGAAAGGCGCTGAAGCCAGCTTATATCTTGCGAATTGGCATGGGCGGAGAGTAATTATAAAGAAACGCCTGCCCAAGATGTACCGTCCTACGGTGCTCGATGAGCAGATTCGCGTTTATCGCACAATTCATGAGCCGCAGTTGATGCATGAAGCAAAGAAAGCTGGGGTGCCTACACCGATAATTTTTCAAGTTGACGCGGTGAATGCTACAATAGTTATGGAGTTTGTAGAGGGAAAGCAAGTTAAGGTGCTGCTAAATGAAGTTGAAAGCGCTGAAAGACAGCGTGTATGTTTCGGAGTTGGTGAATCGATAGGTAAGCTGCACGTTTATGGTTTGATCCATGGTGATTTGACTACTTCGAACATGATTATGGCTTCGAACGAAAAGATTTTCTTTGTTGATTTCGGACTCGGTGAGAAAAACAAGGAGCTTGAAGCAAGAGGAGTAGACATGCATTTGATGAACAGAGCGCTTCAGAGTACGCATTTTCGGTTTGCTGAGGAGTGTTTTGATGCTGTAGTTAACGGATATTCCAAGATGGTTGGTGATAGAGCTGCGAAAAGTGTTTTAGACAAAATTGGGGAGATAAAGAGGCGTGGGCGATATATCGCTGAGAGGAAAAGTAGTGAATAGCACATGGTTTTTCAGCTGAAAGGTCGAGTTATATTTTTTGCGACAAGCAACATACATAAGTTTAATGAAGCTAGGAAAGTGTTGGCCGCGTATGAAATAGCTGTGGGTATGCTTAAGGTCAAGGCTTTGGAGATTCAAAGCGACAGCCTAGAAGAGATTGCAAAGGCAAGCGTTTTGGATGCCTTCAGTAAATGCAACCTTCCGGTTATTGTGGAAGATGCAGGGTTATTCATAGAAGCGCTAGGTGGTTTTCCAGGCCCGTATGCTGCTTATGTTTACAAGACTATTGGCAATAAGGGCTTACTGCGGCTTATGGGAGACATTGCGAATCGCAAGGCGAGGTTTGAATCTGCAATAGCTTACAATGCTCCGGGTTTGAAGGCGCCTATGTGCTTCAGAGGGGAAGCTCTCGGGGAAATCACAAGGAAAGAACGCAGAGGGAATGGTTCATCTGGGTTCGGTTTCGACCCAATCTTCAAACCGGTCGGGAGCGCTGTGACATTTGCCGAAATGAATATGGCTGAAAAGAATGGTTATTCGCATCGCGCTAATGCGCTCCGTAAATTTGCAGAGCGGTACAGAACTCTTGCAAGGCTGAGCATACCTGATGAACCTTAAATCTTTAAATATGCGTTTTTCCTCGCTCATACAGAGCTTAGAGGGTTCAGCATGCCTAAACAGGAAAAAGGAAAGACACATTCTATACGTCCCGTTAGTAAGCGGCCGCCAAGCTGGTGCAAGTACCAGCCGGAAGAGGTTGAGGCATTGGTTGTCAAGTTGGCTAAGGAGGGGCATTCGCCAAGCCGCATTGGTACGATTTTGAGAGATCAGCATTCAATTCCTTTGGTTAAGCCGATAACGGGCAAGACAGTAACGAAGATTTTGAAGGAGGCAGAGCTTGCGCCCACTATGCCTGAAGACCTTGGAAATCTGTTAAAGACAGCAAATAGTTTGGCGGCGCATTATGAGAAGAACAGGAAAGATTTGCATAACAAGCGGGCTTTGCAGATGATTGAGGCAAAGATTCACAAGCTTTCAAGATATTATAAGCGAGAGGGCGCGTTGCCCAAGAATTGGAAATACGAAGCAAAGATAGCCTCCGTAGTCTAAGCAATTTTTTGAACCTCTGTTTTCTCTTTTGCTGCAGATTATTGCTTAGATTTGGTTCTGTTTCGTTAGCTTTAAACGTTTAAATGGTTTAGTTTCCTAGCCTAATGTGGATTGCTATGGCGTTAGATGAGAAGCAGGTCGCAACGTTCTTGGATTCGGCAACAAAAGCGGCTAAAACCATTCGTGAGGTTGCCGAGGAAGGCGGGTTGATCCATGTTTTTTCGCATTTGGATGCGGATGGTGTTGCGGCGGCAGGGATCATTGGTAAGGCGTTGTTTAGGCTTGATGCGAGGTTTCGGATTCAGATAACTCAGTGGATAGAGGACAAGATTATTGGGGAAATCCTTTCGGAGAAGCCTCAGTTGGTGGTTCTTACTGATTTGGGCAGTGGCTATGTTGATTTGTTGATGGAGAAACTTTCGGACTTCAAGATTGTCATCTTGGATCATCACCAGATTATTGGCGATGTATCAGAAAGTTTTGTGCATGTGAATCCGCATTTACACGGTTTAGACGGCGCGAGGGACATCAGTGGTTCGGGTGTTGCATATTTTGTTGCCAAGGCTTTGGATGCAGTCAATGTTGATTTGGCGCCCATAGCGATTGTTGGGGCCCTCGGTGATTTGCAGGATAAGTATGATCAGAGAATGCTATGTGGATTGAATGAAAAGATTGTTGAAGACGCGCTAAAGGCGGGTTTGTTGACGGTTGAAAAAGATTTGATGTTTTTTGGCAGAGAAACTCGGCCGATTCACCGGACTTTGGCCTCTACGACTAGCCCGTTTATCCCGGGCATTAGTGGTGAGGAAGACAAAAGCCTGGCTTTTCTGGCTAGTTTAGATATTAAGCCCAAAGATGGTGAGAAGTGGCGGGCTTTGCGGGATCTGTCTGAGAATGAGAAGAAGCGTTTGTGTTCGGCTTTGGCGGACTATTTGCTTTCAAAGGGTTTGCGTTTTGAGGTTTCTAACCTTATTGGGCATGCTTACGTTTTGAACCGCGAGGAGCCCTGGACGCCGTTGCGGGATGCACGGGAGTTTGCGGTTTTGTTGAATGGAACGGGACGCATGGATAGGGCGAGTTTGGGTGTTGCGGTTTGCATGGGTGACCGGGGTGTGGCGCTTGAAGCTGCGAACAAAGTGCTTGAAGATTATAGGCGGTCGATTAATAAGTATCTTGGCTGGGTTATGGAAAAGCCCGAACGCATGAAAGAGTTTGAGAACATTTACGTGGTCTACGGCGAGAGCTTCATTAATGATAAGATCGTTGGGGCGATTTCGTCCATTCTATCGTCTGGTTTGCCGAATCCTGAGAAGCCATTGATTGCGTATGCGAACGTTGAAGGCGAAGGGTTGGCGAAGATTTCGGCGAGAACGGTTGATGCGATGACGAATAGGGGGATTAATCTTGGGGATATTATGCAGATAGCGGCTGAGAAGTTCAATGGGAAGGGCGGCGGCCACAATGTTGCTGCGGGTGCGCAGGTTCCTGTTGAGGAGATTAGTGGCTTCATAGAATGTGTTAACGAGCTTGTTGGCAAGCAGCTGAAGGGCGAGAAGATTGGAAGCGGAGATAACGTTCGAGTACGATGATATAAAAACGGCGGAAGCCGTCGCTAGCGCGGTTTCGCCTGATAATTTTAAAACGCCGAAAGGTTTGACCATAAGTACAGTGCGAGAGAAGAATAAGGTGGCGACGAGGATACGATTTCAGGGAAGATTTCCGACTTTTATTTCTACGATTGATGATTTGCTTTTCTGCACCTCGACTGCGGAGAAAACCTTGCGAACAACAAAGAAACTCGGATAGAAGTTAGTTGCCAATTGCGTTATTGAAGCAAAAATAGCATGGGGACTCTGTTCCTTTATGTTTTCAGAAGAGGCCTATCTGAGCGTCCATCCCCTCCCTCTTATACATAGACTGAACTTCTGGTCTAATGTCGTAAAGTCAGGAAAGCGTGTGGTTGGCGGTTTTGTTTGATTTTGATGGTGGACGGTTCAGTTAGCCGTGAGGACGTAGGCGTTATTTCCTTGCTTAAAATGTGTCTAGTAGTGTTATGGGTGGAGTTTGGATGCTGGTTCGCCGTGCATGCCCCAGTTTGTCTTTGGCACGTCGTGTATTATTATGAACAGTTCTTCAGGTTTGACGCCGATGCCTTCGAAGGCTTTGGTTATGCCCTTTATCAGTTTGGTTTTCTGTTCTTCGGTTTTTCCTGCCCAAGTTTCAACGATCACTACAGGCATTAAATCACCTCTTCACTTCCTTTTCTACAGGGCAAGTGTTTAATATTTTTGAAGCTTGCTTTGACTTTCTTGCACATGAACGTTGTTAGCAAGTCTTAATTATGATAGAAGAAAAGGTGACGGTGGAGTGGACTTGTGTGATTACTGTCAATAAGGCGAGTCAACACAGCGTTAAGGCGCTCAGCAGGAAACTTTTGAAGTTGCTGGAGGACAAGAGTGGCCAGCTTTATCAGGATAACGTTGCAAAGTTTGGCGTTCCAGAAGAGTATGTGAGGAAAGCTTTTTCTGAAGGAGTCTTGTTGGAGGCGGCGGATTCTGGCAGATCTGTTTTTTATTTGGCTTTGGAGAACAGGTGTAAGATTTTGGGTTTTGCGCAGGTGAATGTGATGGATTCAGAGATGGCGGAGCTAGATCGGATTGTGATTTTCCCTGCGCATACTAGGAGGGGCATTGGAACGCAGTTACTGGAGGAAGCCATGAAGGATCAGGAGAATAAGGGAGTCAAGGTGATCATTGTGAAGGCTGGGAAGGGGGAGACTCATGCAAGGCTGTTTTACGAGAAGAACGGTTTCGAACGCGTGGATGAGTCAATGATGGACGCACCTTGGGGTAAGATAGCGCTCGTCACTTACCGGCTCGAATTAGGATCCGGCAGTTGACAAGAAAAAGGTGGGTTTGGTAGTCGCGATTGGTTTTATTCAAGGAATCGCCAGACGGCTGCAGCTGCAAGTGCTCCGATGATGGGCGCTGTCCAAAATAGCCAAAGCTGGTTTATGGCTACCATTTCGGCTTGACCACCGAACAGACTGCTCACTACGGCTGGACCGAAGCTTCTTGCTGGGTTCACGGATGTGTCAGTTATGGGTATGCCCACGAGGTGGATTAGCACGAGGCTCAGACCTATGGTGATTCCTGCAAAGTCTTTAGGAGCTTTTTCGCTTGTCGAACCGAAGATCACGAGGAGAAAGATGAAGGTCAAAATGACTTCAGCGATGAAGCCTGACATCATTGAAAACCCGGCGGGGGAGGCTTCACCATATCCGTTTTGGCCTAATCCGTCAACTGTGAGGCTGTATGAAGGATTGCCTAGTGCTATCCAGTAGAGTGTTGCAGCGCCAAGGACAGCACCTATGCACTGCACCGTGATGTAGACTATTGTGTCTTTCAATTTCAGTTTGCCTGCTACAAACATCGATATGGATACGGCTGGATTTATGTGGCAACCTGAGATTCCTCCTATCGCGTAGGCCATTGCCAGAACTGAAAGGCCGAATGCGAAAGAAATGCCCACGTTTCCAATATATGCGCCGGCAAGAACCGCGCTTCCGCAACCCATGAAGACTAGCACAAACGTGCCGACTAGTTCCGCAACATATTTCTTTACGTCGTTACTGTCGCTCATGATGAAAACCTGACAATTTTGCCTTGTTTTGACAGCCTTCTCTTTTGATCTGTCTAATCCTATATGGATTTCGACTGCTTTGGTTCAAGTAAGGTTCGCAGTACAAGATGGCGGATGCAACAACTTATATCGGTGTAGATATGCTTGTTTGAGCGGTTGAGTCTCATGAGTCGAGAGAATAAAGGTACTCAATTCCCAATTCAGTCGCTGCTTTCTGCCCGGTTGTTGCTTTCTCCTCAGCTGGCTAAAGGCAGAGTCTACTTCTTGAGCGACATGAGCGGCGTGATAAGCCTCTATGTGATGGATCAGGAGGAGAGCCTGCCTGAGCCTTTGTTGCCTGCCGGTTTGGCGTTGCAGAATCCGCACCTGATGGCAGGGCACAATTTTTATGTTTTGCCGAAGCTGGGCAAGATTTTGGTCATGATTGACGAGAATGGTAATGAGAATTATCAGCCGTGCTTTGTTCCAATTGCGGGCGGGATTCCTGAGCCGATTTTTGGTGACAAGTACAAGAATGAGCAATTGGCCTGTTTGGATTGTGATGTTGAGAAAAACATTGCCTACTTTTTCAGGGACGACCGAAAGACGCCGAACATTGAGGGTTTGAAGGTTAACTTGGCTACCCTTGAAGCCACTTCGCTTGGCAAGAGCAAATATGGCAACAACTTCAACGGTGTCAACAAAGACCACTCAATCGTGATTCTGGCGGACGGCTACACAGCCGGAGACACGGTGCTCTACGTCTGGCACAAAGGAGAAAAGGAAAGGCAGCTTCTGCATGGGGTCCCGATAGAAAAGCGGAAGAAAGATCAGCAAATCAAGTTGACCGGCTTCCAGACCTGCAACTTCACACCAGACGAGAAAGGTTTGCTGGTTAAAACTAACCTATTCAGCGATGAAGGTTCTGTTGGTTATATCGCTCTCGAGGAACCAACCGATATTGCTGAAGTTTCTGTTAAAGAGCTTAAGCACAAAGGCTCCGGCGAGCTTGTCGACGTGAGAACAGTGCATGATGATCTTTACTTGCTCGAGTACAACATTGATGGTGTTTCGTGGCTGTACGAGTGTTGCTACAGCGAATACAGAGGCCGAAGGAAACTGACAGTGACGAAGGTTTTGTGTGGCTTGCCACCTCTCGACAACGGCGTGTTAATGGGTTATGAGCACGAGTTGAAGAAGAAGGCAGGCAAAACTGAGATGGGATATGTTGTTTCACATGCGAAAGCAAATGTTCCGGCTCAGCTTTACTTATACCCAACTGGCTCTAGAGCAAAAATGCCGAAGACATTGTCGAACGAGCGAGTTTTGGGAATTGACCAGAAGTTTCTGTCGTCCGGAGAGGATGCCAGCTACAAGACGTTTGACGGCCTGCGGGTTTCGGCGCGGTTGTATTTGCCTTCTAAAGAGTTGGGCTTCAAAGGTTCGAGGCCGCTGGTTGTGTATGTGCATGGTGGTCCGCAAAGCCAAGAGAGGCCTGATTTCACGTGGTTTTCGATGCCGCTCATCCAACATTTGACTTTGAACGGGTTCGCGGTGTTCGTGCCTAACGTGCGCGGTAGCAGCGGGTACGGCATGAAGTACATGAAGCAGGTTGATCATGACTGGGGCGGAAAGGACGTGCTGGATCATCTTGAAGGATTGAAGATGTTGCAGAAGGACAAACGCATTGACTCTTCGCGGCGTGCGGTGATTGGGCGGTCTTATGGAGGATTCATGACTTTGACGCTTGCGTCTCGGCATCCAGATTTATGGAAGGCAGCATGCGACATGTTCGGCCCATATGATCTCATCGCGTTCCTTCGCAGGCTTCCGGAGACTTGGCAGACGTTCTTTATGATGTCGATGGGTCATCCTGAGAAGGACAAGGATTTCTTGATAGAGCGGTCGCCGAAGACTTACTTTGGTAACATCAAGTGTCCGATGCTCATCCTTCAGGGAAGGAACGACCCGAGAGTACTGGCTGCGGAGTCACAGGAAGTGGCGGAACACCTGAAAAAGAATGGCATCGACACCGAATTCCTAGTCTTCGAAGACGAAGGGCACGACGTGATAAAGTTCAAGAACAAAGTGATCTGTTATACGAAGATAACGGAGTTCTTCAAGAAACACCTCAAACCGTAGACGCACTAACTTCTTCGGACGATACGTTCTTCTTTTTCCCTTCTCTCAGAGTAATGAGTACAGCAATGTTGAGTATGAAAAAAGACTATCGGAACCCCAGAAGCATCGCTAATAAGAAGCATGGAACAGCTGGATTGCGGCATTGAAGTGAAAGTATATCTTTCTCTTTACGTTCGCAACAATCAGAACAATATTAATGATAGATAGGATGAAAAGCCAGCGGCGAGACCAAAGAAAACGAAATGCACAGGCTTGATGACCCACTTGCCATAACTCGTACTCCTGAGAACAATTGAAATAATGGCAAGGGTTACGTCCCTTATACTTTGTAACACCTTATTCAAACGACTGACCATAAACAGAACTCCGTTCTGAACAGAGTACGCTAGTCAGCATATTACATTTGCGTTAATATTGACACGAAAAACTAAGCGCGAAATAACAAAGAATTGTCGCTTTTGCGCATGGCGCTGATGGCTGCTAAAAAGACGTCTAACCAAACCTTAGGTCGCTTTCCGATTCACAAACAGGTAATAAGGTTAAATAACCATCTTGAAACTAAAATTAGAAGGCTAACTCAAAAGCGCATAGCCAAGACGCAGGGAATAAACATGCTCGATATTAAACTCATTCGTGAGGATCCTGATTTTGTGAAGAATAACCTAGCGAAGAGAGGCAACCCTCAAATTCTCAAAATGCTAGATGAACTCATCGAGTATGACCGCAGATGGCGCCAAATACTAACGAAGCTGAATGAGCTTCGACATGAACGCAAGCAGGTCACCACGCAGATTGCGATGCTGAAGAAGAGCGGCAAAGGCGCTGAAAAAGAGATTTCGAAGGGAAGAGAGATAGATGCGGAAATTAAGACTTCGGAGAAAGCAGTCGCCGAGTGCGAAGCAAAAACACATGATTACCTGATGCGGTTGCCCAATCTCCTACATGAGTCTGTCCCAATAGGCAAAGATGAAAGCGACAACGTCCAAGTGAGAACGTGGAGCAAAATCCCAAAGTACGATTTCCAAGTCAAAGGACACATGGAGCTGGGCATCGGTGCAGACGTTATGGATATTGAAAGAGCCGGAAAGGTGGCAGGCGCACGGTTCTTCTACCTCAAGAACGAGGGTGTTCTTCTAGATTTTGCGTTGATGAATTTCGCGCTTCAGGAAATCGTTCAGAAGGACTACACGCCTGTAGAACCGCCCTATGTTATGCGGCGGGAAGCATACGAAGGTGTAACTGCATTAAGCGACTTCGAAGATGTACTCTACAAGATCGAGAATGAAGACCTTTACCTCATCGCAACTTCGGAACACCCGATGGCCGCAATGTACATGAATGAAGTCTTGATGGAAAAAGACTTGCCGCTGAGACTCGCTGGACTAAGTGCCTGTTTCAGAAAAGAGGCTGGGGCACACGGCAAGGACACCCGCGGCATATTCCGAACTCACCAATTCAACAAAATCGAACAGTTCATCTTCTGCAAACCCGAAGAATCATGGCAAATGCACGAAGAACTCCTCAAAAACGCTGAAGAACTCGTCCAAAAACTGGGCATTCCCTACCGCGTTGTAAACGTCTGCACAGGTGACATCGGCACAGTTGCAGCCAAGAAATACGACATAGAAGCGTGGATGCCAGCGCAAAACGCTTACCGCGAGATAATTTCATGCAGCAACTGCACAGACTACCAAGCACGTAGGTTGAACATCAAGTACCGTGAGAAGGAAGGAGCTCCGCCAAAGGAGTTTGTGCACACGCTGAACTCGACCGCGCTGGCCACAGGCCGAACCATAGTCGCCATCCTTGAGAACTATCAACAGGAAGACGGCTCAATCGTTGTCCCTGAAGTTTTAAGGAAGTACATGTGCGACATAAGGAAAATAGAACTCAAACGGTAAAAGTTTTAATACTATGGTGTGAACCTTTCAAGCTGCATTCGGAGGATGAATTTGTCAACAAAAACCAAGCGCATTCGCGACAAATGGCGAACCAAAACATGGTACAACGTGATGGCACCATCCTATTTCGGTAACGTAGAACTCGGCGCCATACCAGTCGACGAAGCCGAAAGACTAGTCGGAAGAGTCGTTGACGCCACACTTTACGATGTCACAGGCGACTTCGCCCACCAATATTTGAAGATGCACTTCCAAATAACTGAACTCGACGGCAAAACTGGTCGCACTGTATTCAAAGGCCACGAATATTCACGGGACTACCTGCGCAGTCTAGTCCGCAGGAGAACAACCAAAGTCGACGGCTTATTTGTCGTCACCCTCAAAGACGGGTACAAGCTACAGGTAGCCGTCTGTGCATTCACGCTGTCAAGAATCAGAACCTCGCAGGAAAAAGTCATCCGCAACATAATGGCAAAGATCATCAAAGAAAAAGCTGCTGTTCTCACCATCGACCAGTTCGCACAAGAAATGGTTCTCGGAAAAATCGCCTCAGACATTTACAATGAAGCAAAGAAACTAGCACCACTACGGCATGTAGGCGTCAGAAAATCAAAACTCATGACCGAACTGTCAAAGTTATCAGCGCAGAAAACCAGCGAAAAAGGAGCCGGAGAGGCAGTAGAAGAAGAAACGGCTGAGGCAGAAGCAGAGGTCGAGCCCGAAGAAGCAGAAGAGAAACGAGGACCGGGGTCCGACGGCGAAGAGGAAAAAGCCTAGTCTTTTGCGAGATTTTTGCCGCACTCGTACCCTTTCTCAAAGGCAGTCAAATTCAGCTCTTCAGTGCCCTTAGGAATGTTCTCCTTGATCGATTCCTTAAGCGCGTTAGCATCAATCAAGCCAGTAACAGCGGCAAATGCGCCAATCATTGCAATGTTCGCAATGATACGTTTTCCAAGTTGCTCCGCAATTTTCGTCGCCGGCACACGGTAAACCTTAACATCCTTCAGTTCGGTCTCGTGTGGAATCATATCTGGATCAATAATGACCGTTCCACCAGACTTCACGTCTTCCGCATACTCGTTGTAAGCATGCTGAGACATGGCAACGAGCACGTCAGGTTGAACAACCTTCGGAAAATCAATGTCCTCCTCAGAAATAACAACCTCAGACTTGCACGCGCCGCCTCGAGACTCCGGACCATAAGACTGCGTCTGCACAGCCTTCTTCTCACCGTGAATACACGCAGCAGCCGCCACAATGATTCCAGACTTGATTATACCCTGACCACCGAAACCAGCAAACCTAATCTCAATCCGCATACCTAACTCACCAATTCACCGCTTTCTCGTTAATCTGAGAAATCTTCTCATGAAGAAGCTTCTCGTAGCTGACTTTTTCAACATCCACAAACTCGCCCACCACAAGCCTCTGCGGCGAAATCTCCGCCTTCGATGGATCTGAGAAATTCTCAACAACTGAAGCCCTCTTGTACCACTCCATAACCTCAAGCGGCGTTCGCATCTTGTTACGTCTCGCAAAAATCTCCGGACACGGCGAAATCACCTCGATGAAACAGAAGCCCTCCTTCTGCAGCATCTTCTTAATCGACATCGTCAACCTGCGCACGTGCAACGTGGTCCACCGAGCCACGTACGCCGCGCCAGACGCAGCCGCCAAATGAACCAGATTGAACGGATGCTCAATGTTCCCGTAAGGCGTAGTCGTCGTGAAAGCCTCAAGCGGCGTCGTCGGACCCTGTTGACCACCCGTCATGCCATAGTTAAAGTTGTTCGCGCAAATAACCTTCAACCCAATGTTCCTTCTCGCCGCATGAATGAAATGGTTACCGCCGATGGCAAATAGGTCGCCGTCGCCGCTGATGACTACGACCTCCAGTTCTGGGTTTGCCAGTTTGACTCCCGTGCCAAAAGCCACCGCACGCCCATGAGTCGTATGGAACGAGTCAGCATTCACATATCCAGCCGTACGCCCAATACAGCCAATGCCGGAAACGACAACAAGCTTGTCCAGGTCCTTCTGCAACTCATCCAACGCATGCACAAAACAGTTAAGCACAATGCCGTTGCCGCAACCTGGGCACCATATGTGCGGAATCATCTCAGAGCGCAGGTACTTCATGAAGGGATGCATCACTTCTTCAACCATTACGCACACCTCTTTATCACTTCAAGAATCTCCTTAGGCGTATGTGGGTCCTCACCCAACTTTGAAAGCGAAGACACGGGCACGGTTTTGGCCACTCTTTCCACTTCCCGCACCATCTGCCCACAATTCATCTCTGGAACCACCACAGCCTTCGCATGTTCAGTCGCCCGCGCAACACGCGACTCGGGAAACGGCCACAACGTAACCAAACGCAGAAGACCAGCCTTTATCCCGGCTTCTCTTGCCTTCCGCACCGCGCTCAAAGCGGCTCTGGCGACAATACCATAAGCGACAACCACAACATCCGCATCACCGAGCAAAACTTCCTCATATCGAATTATCTTGTCCGCGTTCATGTTTATCTTGTCGCAAAGCCTCCTCACAAGCTTCGATTGCACTTCTGAACTCTGTGTCTTGGGAAGACCTTGCTCATTATGCGTCAAACCCGTAGCATGAAAATGATAACCCTCGCCAAAACAGGCCATAGGTGGAACCAAATCATCATCCGGCATGAAAGGCGCATACTTATCCGGCGTCTGATGAGGCTTCTTGCGGTTGACTATCTTAATCTGCGCAGCAGGAGGGATAACCACCTTCTCCCACATGTGACCAACAACCTCATCGCCCATCAGTAAGACCGGAAGTCGGTAGATCTCGGACAGCGCAAACGCCTCAACTGTCAAATCAAACATCTCTTGAACGGACGAAGGCGCCAACGCAATAATCCCATAATCACCATGCGAGCCCCACTTCGCCTGCATCACATCCTGCTGACCCGGCAAAGTCGGCTGACCAGTGCTCGGTCCGCCCCGCATGATATCCACAATCACGCACGGCGTCTCAGTCATGACCGCCAGGCCAATATTTTCTTGCATCAAGCTGAAACCCGGCCCAGAAGTAGCCGTCATCGCCTTTAAACCAGCGTATGAAGCGCCGATCACCGCCGCAATCGACGCAATCTCATCCTCCATCTGGATGTAGATGCCGCCGAACTCGGGCATCCGTTCCGACAAGTGCTCAGCAATCTCCGTCGCCGGCGTAATCGGGTAACCAGCGAAGAAACGGCAACCAGCTGCTATCGCGCCCTCTGCACAGGCAATGTCGCCGTTCATGAAGTACGCGCCCGTAAGCAACGCTTTCTTGCTCATATTCAGCAACCACCTTCACACGGTTTCTCGGTAACGAAAATAGCAAAATCTGGACAAACAGCAGTACAGAAACTGCATATAATACATTTACTCTCATCCACGATCTTCGGAGGCCGAACCCCACGAGCGTTAATCTCCTGAGACTCCTCCAAAACCTTCTTTGGACAAAAACGTATACAGTAACCGCAACCCTTGCATTGATCCTTAATCAAGTGGATTTCTGCCTTCTTAGGTTTCGCTTGTTTGCTGTCGATTGGCGAATGCGTTATTCTTTCAGGCATGGTCAACTTCCACCTAAAGCCTTTTCAAAGACTTTTTTAGCCTTTTCTATCTCTTCCGACTTAACGCCATCAACAATCGTCTGCATTTCGCGGATTTTATTCGCAAACTTCTCACCCTCCGCGGCCGAAGCCCACAGCAACTGCAATCGGTTTTTGTCCAATCCGCTCTGCTCCATTTTCTTCCACAGCTTTTCCACGCGCTTCAGCGTCTGATAATTAGCATTAATGTAATGGCAGTCGCCAAGATGACAACCAGCAACCAGCACCGCCGCGGCTCCTTTGGCAAAGGCTCGCTCAACAAACTTGGGTGTCACGCGACCAGAGCACATAGTTCTTATAATGCGCACGTTAGGCGGATACTGCATCCGACTTACTCCGGCAAAGTCGGCGCCAGCATATGAACACCAGTTGCAGCAGAACGCAACTGTCTTCTTATCAGCATCTTGCTCCGTAACCGCGTCCACCTGTGCCTCCAGCTGATCGTCAGTAAAGTGACTCTGAGTTAAAGCATCAAACGGGCATTCAGCTGCGCAGGTTCCGCAACCGCCGCACGCAGCCTCGATGACGCTGATCTTCTTCGAAGCTTTATCGAAAGTAATCGCGTTATACGGACAGACCTTGACGCACAGTCCGCAGCCCTTACACTTGTCCGGCGAATAAATCGGTGTAATCGCTTCAACAGTCACCTTCCCCTTAGCCATCAAAATCCCAGCACGCGCCGCCGCCGCGCTTGCCTGCGTCACGCTGTCCTTAATGTCCTTCGGGCCTTCGGCGCAACCGGCAAAGAAAATTCCTCCAGTCGCTGCATCCACTGGCCGGAGCTTCGGATGAGCCTCCATGAAGAAGCCGTCCTGCGTCCGTGAAAGTGTCAACAACCGCTGAATCATTTCAGCGTCTTTTCTTGGTTCCAAACCGATTGAAAGAACCACCATCCCCGCTTTTATCTTGTAAATCTCCTTCTGCAGGGTATTCTCACCGATAAGCAACAGGTCACGAGTCTTCTTGTCCTCCACAATCTCGGCTGGAAGACCCCGAATGAACTTTACGCCCTCCTTCCGCGCCCTCTTGTAAAGATCTTCGAATCCTTTGCCATAAGCTCTTATGTCAACGTAGAAAACGTAGACCTCGGTCTCGGGCCAGTGCTCCTTAATGAGTAGACTATCTTTAATCGTGTTCATGCAACATACGTTGCTGCAATAAAGTCGGCCGTTCCGATCTGAACGCGAGCCAACGCACTGGACGAATGCCACGCGTTTCGGGATCTGCAAGTCAGTAAGTCTCAATAACCGCCCGCCTGAGGGCCCGCCAGCGTTGATCAGCCTCTCAAACTCCAACGAGGTAATCACGTTCGGATACTTACCATAGCCATAGCTCGGCAAGGTTGACGGGTCGAAAACGTCGGCACCAGTCGCCACAACAATAGTGCCAACTTCAAGCTCGACTGTCTCAGACGTCATCTCGAAATTTACAGCCTGCCTCTCACAGGCCTTCATGCACTTGTCACAGACTATTACGCCGTCTTTGTTGAGGCAGAGGTTCATGTCAATAATGTACGTGGAAGGAACTGCTTGCGCAAAAGGCGTATAAATCCCGTGTCTCGCAGCCAAACCCACGTCAAACTCGTTCGGAGCAACAATCGGACAGACCTTGGTGCACTCGCCGCATGCTGAGCAGTCCTTCGTAACATAGCGGGGCTTCTTCAACACCTTGACACGGAAGTTGCCGATGTAACCTTTAACCTCAGAAACTTCACTATTCGTCAACAGTTCAATGTCTGAGTTATGGCCTGCATCAGACATCTTCGGCGCAAGAATACAAATTGAGCAGTCCATGGTCGGAAAAGTCTTATCAATTCTCGCCATCATCCCGCCAATGCTAGGTTCTTTCTCAACCAAATATACCCTGTAACCTGTCTCAGCAAGGTCCAAAGCCGCCTGAATACCCGCCACTCCGCCACCGATAACCAAAGTCTTACGAGTGATCGGCACTTCTATCTCTTCAGCCGGCTGAAGCAACGCGGCCTTTGCCACGGCTACTTTCACAAGGTCTTTAGCCTTCTCCGTACCGCCTTTCCGATCGTACAGATGAACCCAGCTGCATTGCTCTCGGATGTTGGCCATCTCGAAAAGGTACTTGTTCAATCCGGCATCTTCACATGTCTTCCTGAAAGTTGGTTCATGAAGACGCGGAGAACAGGAAGCCACTACGACGCGGTTGAGTTTTTGCTCTTTGATGTCCTTCTTGATGATATCCTGACCCTGATCAGAGCACGTGTAACGATTATCCTTGGACAGAACCACGTTTGGGAGAGTTGCAGCAAATTTGGCAACCTCGGCGCAGTCTACAGAGCCGGCAATGTTCAAGCCGCAATGGCAAACGTAGACTCCGATACGTACTTCATCGTTAGTCGGCTTAGGTGTTGGCTCTTTCTTTTCCGACATTTCACGACTCTCCTAGAGACTTCAGATAAGTTTCAATAGACTCTGCGGCGCGTTT
>Ga0315268_10002846_pt1 | contig 19246 bp, 20 predicted proteins | sample C1_top_MG_FD_204535 | JGI IMG/M metagenome (GOLD analysis project Ga0315268, IMG submission 204535) | Sediment microbial communities from Yellowstone Lake, YNP, Wyoming, USA - C1_top | ecosystem: Environmental > Aquatic > Freshwater > Lake > Sediment | place: USA: Wyoming | collected 2017-08-01
GCCGGCGCCAGCGTGCGCGCATCGCGATGAGTGCGTCGAGGCATACATCAATCTACCACCGGCCGCAGGAATTGTCAACTATTTATTGGCCGACATAATACCAGACGAGGCGAGTGGAATTACCGAGACTATCATCTGTGGCATTGATTCGGCGTTCCCAAATCGTCAACCGGGCGCGCATCTCTACAAACTCACCAACGACCGATATGGGTGCGAAGACTTGACGGGATTCGCGGCCATCGGCTCCGGCGCATGGCACGCCAACTCTCACCTCATGCTCGCGCAGTTTCATACGGGGCTGTCTCTCGAAGAAGCCCTATGGCAAACGTTCGTCGCGAAACGCCGGGCGGAAGTAGCCCCGGGTGTTGGCACGGCAACGAACATGGTGTTACTTGGCCCTGAGCCCGGAAGGAGCATCACCGTTTCAGATGAGTGGCTTCTCCGGCTCGATGCCGAGTATGACGAAGTGCGAGCGAAGGAGCGGGCGCTGTCGGTTGAGCCAATCGTCCACATTCGCGAGCATCTGAACAAACAGCCGGACGGGTCTACGCGGCCTGCTCTAGTGACGGATACGCCAGTAGCACCACGTCCCGTAGGGTCCACACCCGATTCACCACCCCCGCCGCCATCGCCGGAGTAGTGTGAATCCCGCGCCGATCCCTCGTCAACGTTTGATGCACACGGCAGAAGTTGTAGTGCATCATCGACAGCGCGAACGCATGGCCGTGATTCGCCAGTTTCTTGCTGAACGCATTGGTGAGGCGAGTATAGCGGCGGTTGTGCATCCGGATGGTAAGTTGTGGCGTTCGGCGTAGCTGGTCGAAATCAGCGATTCGACCAGGGCACGACAGGCTGATGTTTCCGCGCTCTGATTCCTTGGCTGGCCGCCCGGGAGGGAATGGCGAGGATCGCCCGGCTGTGGAATGACGCGCGCGTCCGTGGGGCGTGATCGGATACCCTGCGCATTTCCATCGGCGGGGAAGTTGGCTTCTTACTTGGCATCGCTGATGTCAACCTTCTTACCGACATCGAAGAGCGGCGTTGTGCGTTCGATTTGGTGCGTGAGCGGAAGCGGAGAGTTCTGGGCGCTCACGGAAAGGTTCACCGTAAGGCCGTCCTTGCGCGCCGCCACCACAGCCTCATCGAGGCTGTATACAAGCTCGCTGATTCGCGCGACGTGTTCTTTGTCAGTCACTTGACTATGCCTCAAGTAGTTACGAGTTCCACCGCTTTCAGCCGCCTTCCTCGCTATCGCGCTCCGCTCCATGGCCGAGAGGGCAGCGGCACGGGCATTCCCGCCCTTGCTCGCCCCCAGCCTCCCGAGCGCGACCGCAGCCGGGTTCTTCGGTCGTGGCTTCTCAGTCTCTCCAATGGCAATCCTCGCCACGCGGACGGCATTCGCATTCACCTCGGCGGGCGTCTTCCTTCTGGCGCGTAGGCATATCCCTAACGTAATGTCCCCTCCCACCACGTCAAATCGAAACTGCCCCACTACCAAGAAACGATGGTAGTGGGCTGTTCTGACAAGAAAGCGACTAGCCCGTCGACTTTCCAAAGCGTGGCCAGCTACGCCAGCCGCCATTTCCGGAGTAATGTGGGCGCCCTTCTTCGCGTTCATCACTGAAACGCCGCCCAACGGGGGCGGCGTCTCGTTGCATCCATCTTCGTCTATTTCGATCCGGTTGGTTGCTTCGCGAGTGAGCGAGGTACGCCCACGACACTCCCCTGCGCGATTCTCCAGTCACTCGGCTGAGGAGTCTGACCAAACAGCCTCTTAGGTAGGTACGAACCGATTGTGGCCAGCATTTGTTCCAGAGACTGCTGCTCCTCGCGGTGTTCCACCTCGTTCTCCTTTTGCTCCTGGTGCTTCTTGTTCGCCATGATACGGGCCTCCCGTGTGGCGGACAGATGTATGTATAACCTATGCGTTTACGGCAGCAGTCGGGGATTCGATGATCTTGTTGCAATTACTTGACACTGACCAGTCCGATCGCACGAACAACTCCCAAAGGGTGTTCCAGACCTCTGAGTGAAGATCGAGGATATTCACGTTGAGTCCGGACGCTTCCGCGCCCGCATGATTAATCATGCGCCCGTGCGACCGCGTCTCCGTCTGCGACAAGAACCTGTCGATCTTGGCTCGAATGTCCACTTCGGCCAAACCAGCCATCATTCCAGATTTCAAGAGCTGAACAGAAATATCAGCCGAGAGACCTTGCGCTGATTCCATTGCCTCAATCTCTCGCGCGTCGAATCTGTTCAACTGTTGGAGGAATGGCTCAATGCGAGGAAACTGGCCACTGCTCGCCTGCTCGATCAGTTTCCTATAAGACCGAACGTACTCTTGAGCCGATATCCACTTCTCGTTTCCGGTCTCATCCTTGTACGGCACTTGCGGATCAACAGGTCCCAACTCCGCGGTCTTGCTCATATGAATCGTGCTCGCACCGAAACAAATCATCGTCGCGGCGGATTTCGCCATGTGTGGGATAACAACTTCAAACTTCCCGCAAGAGTAAGCTCTGCAAACATTGACGATGCGTTCAGCGGCTAGTGCTTGGCCGCCAGGAGAGTTGAGAATCAGCACTAGCTTCCCGTCTCCATGCTCGACTGCGAGCACGCTCTCCAGCATCTCTGCATCGTCGTCGGTGATTTGTACGCCAGGTCTCGTGAATGATGTGAAGAACGAAACCACTGTAGCCTGAAAGTGCTTCTGCAATTTCCTCAATAGCGGACGGCGTAGCTCCGGGTCTTGGTGCGCTTCGCGCCCCACCTTCATAAATGCGCTTGCCGACGTAAACGACGGTTTCGGTGCGGGCGTCACGAATCGGCCCTCCAGCGCACGCGAGGGACAATGTTAGCGATTGAAGTGCGAATCTTCTTGGTGAGCACTTCAGCGGGGAACTTCTCGTCCTTCTTGCCACCCATCGCCCCGCGTCGCGCGGCCTCATTTCTCCCACCCGAGCCTGGGGGCAACAGGTGAATGCCTTCTCCAGTCGCAGCTTGGGCAAGCCGATAAGCAACTTCGTTCATGTCCAGTCGAAGCTTCGAGGGTTTGCTCATGCCGAGAAGATACCCCAACCATGTCACTCGGCAACCATCGTGCCATTTCACACCACATCAAACGCGCCCACTTCCGAAACGACTGGGGACCTGGAATCCGGATTGCGAATCAGGACCGCGATGCAGGACTCCGGTTGGCGACCGAAACACTACCTTCCGGACTCCAGGCGGAGATCGCAAATCGACATCCGAATTCGCAATCTTAAGTCGCATTCCGCTTGCGCCGCCCCCTATCGAAACAGCGCCGCCAGATCGTTGAACATCACGATCGCGAACAGCGCGACGATCAGCGCCAGTCCCACGCGCATCACGTTCTCGCGCGTCCGGACGCTGAACGGCGACCCCTTGATCGACTCGGCCACCGTCATCAGCACCTGACCGCCATCGAGAATCGGCACCGGCAACAGGTTCAGGATGGCCAGGTTGATGCTGAGAAAGGCGATCAGCGCCCAGAGCGACTCGAACCCCGTCCGCGCGGCAGCCACCGACGTGCGGGCAATGGCCACCGGGCCGCCCAGATTCTTCACGGAAATGCTCCCGCGCACCAGGCCGCCTACCACCCCAATCACCGAACTGGCCATCGTCCAGGTGGCCCGGGTGCCGGCCGACGCCGCGTTCGCCAGGCCGATGCGGTCGCGCTCCACCCGGTTCCTGGGATAGGCGCCAACGCGTCCCACCATGACCGCCTTGCCGGTCGCCGCATCGGCCCCGGCCTGGGCCACAGGAGTCACGCGAAGCGTCATCGGCGCGCCGCCGCGCACGATGCCAATCGCGATTTCGCGGCCCGCCGATCCGGAGATGGTGGTGAGCATGTCGGTCCACGCCCGCACCGGCACGCCATTGAGCGCGGCGATCGAGTCCCCCGGCTGCAGCCCGGCCTGCTCCGCCGGCATTCCCGCCACGAGCGAATCCACCACGGCGGGCACATACGGCCGGCCGTAGTAGGCAAACACTCCCGTCGAGACGACGAGCGTCAGCACCACGTTCATGGTCACCCCCGCCAGCATGATGACCACGCGCGCCCACAGCGCCTTGCTCTCGAACCAGCGGTCCGGCGGCACCGGCTTGGGACCAAAGGGCACCATCGCCTCGGCATCCCAGTCCGCCGCAATCCCCCCTTCCTGCCCGCCGTGTCCTCTACTGTGCCCGTGCCCCTGTGCCCCTCCTTCAGGCTTTCCCCCCTCAATGAATGCCATAGTCTCGTCATCGCGAGACGCCATCCGCACGTAACCGCCCAGCGGCAGCACCGCAAGCACGTACTCCGTCTCGCCCCGCCTCTTCTTCCACAGCGCGGGACCGAAGCCAAGCGAGAAGCGCGGGGCATACACCCCGAGCCACTTGGCGGCAAGAAAATGCCCCAACTCGTGCACGAAAATGACGAGCCCGAGGACCAGAAGCGGCGCAAGCCACGCTAGCATCCCAACGTCTCCCTCACCGTGCGCCGTGCCAAGGCATCGGCGTGCCACAATGCGTCCAGGTTTCCGCCGGCCAGTCCGGCATGTTGCTCCAGCGCCAAGGCAATGCCCTCGGCAATCGCGCCAAACGGCACCTTCCCCTCGAGAAACAGTGCCACCGCCTGTTCGTTGGCGCCGTTGAACACCGCCGGCGCGGCGCCGCCCGCGCGAGCGGCCGCCAGGCCAAGCCCCAGACACGGGAAGGCCTCGTGCCGCACCGCCTCGAACGTCAGGCGACCCGCGGCCACGGCGTCGAACGCCGGAATGCCCGCATCGTCCAGCCGCTCGGGGTGCGAGAGCGCGTACAGAATGGGCAGTTCCATGGACGGCACGCCCAGTTGCGCCAGCACGCTGCCGTCGCGGAACTCCACCATCGAATGCACGATGCTCTGCGGGTGGACCACTACCTCGATCCGGTCATACCCGATGCCGAACAGGAAGTGCGCCTCGATCACCTCGAGCGCCTTGTTGGCCAGCGACGCGCTGTCCACGGTAATCTTGCGCCCCATCGACCACGTGGGGTGCCGGAGCGCGTCGGGCACCGACGCCGCGCGTACCCGTTCGGCCGACCACTCGCGGAACGGCCCCCCCGACGCCGTAATCACCAGCTTCTTCACCTCGGTCGCGTCGCGGCCGCCCAGGCATTGTAGAATGGCGGAGTGTTCGCTGTCCACCGGCACCACGACGCCGCCCCCGCGCCGCGCCGCGTCCGCCACGAGCGCGCCGCCGACCACCAGCGACTCCTTGTTGGCCAGCGCCACGCGCTTGCCCGCCCCCAGCGCGGCGAGCGTGGCGTCGAGGCCGGCGGCGCCGACGACGGCGTTCAGCACGATGTCGACATCCGGCCGCGTCGCCGCCTCGACTAGCGCGGCGGCGCCGCGCCGCCACGTCGCCGGCGCGGCCCCGTTGCCGTCCACCAGCGCCACGAAGTCCGGCGTCCACGCGTCCACCTGCTCGCGCAGCAGCGCCGCATTGCCGTGCGCCGTCAGGGCGCGCACCGCAAAGCGATCGCGATGGCGCGCGAGCACGCGCAGCGCCGTGGTGCCGATCGACCCCGTCGAACCGAGGATGGCGACGCCCTGCGCCGTCATCAGGGCCGGTAGATCAGCAGGTCGCTCAGCAGCACGTAGCCCACGGGCAGCGTGAACAGCAGCGAGTCCACGCGGTCGAGCATGCCGCCGTGCCCGGGGATGAGCCTCGAGCTGTCCTTCACGCCGGCTTCGCGCTTGAACATCGATTCGGCGAGATCGCCCACCTGCGCAGCGACGCTGAGGACGACGCCCACCACCACGATGCCCAGCGGGCGCAGCGTCACATGCGCCATCGGCGGCAGCACGTACGTCGCCAGCACCCACGTCGCGAGCACGCTCGCCACCACCGCGCCGTACGCGCCGGCCCACGTCTTGGCGGGGCTCACCGAGGGCATCAGCCTGGCACGCCCCCAGGCGCGCCCCGCGACGAACGCCCCGGAGTCGTTGCACCAGGTGACGACGACGGGCAGCAGCACGAGCGCCAGCCCGCCGCGCGCATCCACCACGTAGTCGTGGTAGCGCAGCGCATGGATAAAGCTCAGCATGCCGCCCGTGTACACGATGCCGGTGAGCGTCGCGCCCAGCGACGCCATGGGATGGCCCGTGCTGCCGCGCGCAAACAGCACCACCGCGAGCAGCAGCGGTACGACGAGCGCCACCTGGCTCACCGACGGCACCCAGAGGCCGAGGTGACGTGCGTGGACAAGCACCGGGACGAGGGCGGCACAGGCGCTGCCCAGCACCTGGAGCGGCCGCGCACCGCGCGCCTCGGCCAGTCCGAAGAACTCCCGCGCCGCCAGGCCCGAGACGATCGCGAGCATCGTGACCAGCGCCGCGCCCCCAGCCCAGACGCACGCGAGCACGACCGGGATGAGCACGATCGCGACGAGCAGCCGTTTCGAAAACTCGGTCACGGAACAGGCCGGTTACGCCGACACGCGGCCGAAGCGGCGATCGCGGGTCTGGAAGTCGAGGATGGCCCCGTACAGGTCGGCGCGGCCGAAATCGGGCCACAGCACCGGCGAGATGTGCAGCTCGGTGTAGGCCAGCTGCCAGAGCAGGAAATTGGAAATCCGCATCTCGCCCGACGTGCGGATGAGCAGGTCCGGGTCGGGGCATCCGGCGGTGAACAGCCGGCCGGCCAGCGCCGCCTCGTCCACCTGGGCCGGCGTCATGCGCCCGGCCGCCACGTCTTCGGCGATCAGCCGCGCCGCGCGGACGAGTTCGGCGCGCGACCCGTACGAAATGAACAGGTTGAGCACCAGCGTGCTGTTGTGCGCCGTCAGCGCCATGACCCGGTCCACCGCCCCGCGCTGCGGCGCTGGAAGCCGGTCGAGGTCGCCCAGAAAGACGACGCGCACGCCCCGCTCGTCGAGCTCGGCGGCCTCCCGCTGGATGTACTCCTCGAGCAGCGACATCAGCGCCGTCACCTCGACCGCCGGCCGCTGCCAGTTCTCCTGCGAAAACGCGAACAGCGAGAGTATCTCGACGCCGGCGGCGATCGCCGCCTCCACTACTTCGCGCACCGCTTTCATGCCGTTGCGGTGGCCGACCGGACGCGGGAGCAGGCGCTCGCGCGCCCAGCGCCCATTGCCGTCCATGATGATCGCCACGTGACGCGGGATCACTCCCGGCACGCGCAGTTGCGCGAGCAGCTGGTCGGCGGAGGCACTCATCGCGCGCTAGACCTCCATGATCTCGGTTTCCTTCGCCTTGCTGAGCCCATCCACCTTGTGGATGAAGTCGTCGTGCAGTTTCTGCAGTTCCTTCTCGGCGTGCTTCACGTCGTCTTCGGACTGTCCGTCGAGCTTCTTGAGCAGCTCGCGGGCGTGCGTGCGCGCGTGCCGGATGGCGATATGGCCGTCCTCGGCGAATTTGTGCACGAGCTTCACCAGCTCCTTGCGGCGCTGCTCGTTCATCGCCGGCAGCGGGACGCGGATGAACGTCCCCTGGATGGCCGGGTCGAACCCCAACCCCGACTCCCGGATCGCCTTCTCGACGGCGCGCAGCTGCCCCTTGTCGAACGGCGTCACGATCAGCGCGCGCGGCTCGGGGGCGTTCACCGACGCCACCTGGTTGAGCGACACCAGCGCGCCGTACGCCTCCACCTTCACCGCGTCGAGCATGCTGGGCGCCGCCTTGCCGGAGCGCACCGACGTGAACTCCCGCTTCACCGCCTCGATGCCCTTGTCCATGTGGGCCCGGCATTCCTTCAGGATGTCCGCAATCGAATTCATGAGACGAGGGTCCCCACCGGCTCGCCGCGGATCGCATCGGCCACGGCTTCCGGCGTGTTGATGTTGAGCACGATCAGCGGCAGCGAGTTTTCCTTGCAGAGCGTGATCGCCGTCTGATCCATGACGCCCAGTTCCTCGAGCATCACGTCCCGGTAGCTGATGCGATCGTACCGCGTGGCCGTCGGGTCCTTCTTGGGATCGGCCGAATAGACGCCGTCGACGCTGGTCGCCTTGATGATGACGTCGGCCTTCATCTGGATGGCCCGCAGCACCGCCGCCGTGTCCGTGGAAAAGTACGGATTGCCCGTCCCCGCTGCAAAGACGACGCACCGCCCCTTCTCGAGGTGGCGCAGCGCCCGCCGCCGGATGTACGGTTCCGCCAGCTCCTCCATGCGGATGGCCGTCATCACGCGCGTGTCGAGCCCGTCGCGTTCCAGCACGTCCTGCAGCGCCAGCGCGTTGATGACCGTCCCCAGCATGCCCATGTAGTCGGCGCTCACGCGATCCATCCCCATGCGCGAAATCTGCGAACCGCGCACGATGTTCCCGCCGCCGATCACCACCGCCACCTGCGCCCCCATCCCGTGAATGTTGCGGATCTGGTGCGAAAAGCGGGTGATGGCGTCGAAGTCGAACCCGAACCCCTTGTCGCCGGCGAGCGCCTCGCCGGAGAGCTTGAGCAGGATGCGCGGATACTTGAGCGCCGCCACGGCGCCTATACCTCGCCCATCTTGAAGCGGGCAAACCGGACCACCGACACGCCGGCGCCGGCCTCCTTGAGCAGTGCGCCAATGGTCTTGCTGTCCTCGCGCACCCACGGCTGCTCGGTGAGCACGATCTCGCCGAAGAACTTGTTGATGCGCCCGTCGACCATCTTCTCGGCGATGGCGGGCGGCTTGCCGCTGGCGATCGCCTGCTCCACGAAGATGTCGCGCTCGCGCTTCACGACGGCCGCGTCGACACCCGACCGGTCGACGGCGATCGCCGCCGCCGGCACGCCCGCCGCCACGTGCTCGGCCACCGTGTTGGCGATCGACCGACCCGCGTCGCCCGTGATGCCCGCCGCCTCGACCAGCACGCCCACCTTGCCATTGAAGTGCAGATAGAAGCCCACGATGCCGCCGGCGCCCGCCGTGAAGCGCGCCACCTGCTTGAGCACCACGTTCTCCCCCGTCTTCGCCGACGCCGCCTTCACCACCTCGCCCACCGTGCGCGACGCATCGGCGTGCCACTTCGTGCCCAGGTAGGCGCCGTCGGCACCCACCTTCACGACGCCGATGACCGACGGGTCCTTCGCCACCTGCTCGCACATCTGCTTCGACAGCGCCACGAACTCGTCGTTGCGCCCCACGAAGTCGGTCTCGGAGTTGATCTCGATCATCGCCGCCGCCGCGCCATCGGGGGCGACCCACGTCACGATCTGCCCTTCGGACGCCGAGCGGTCGGCCCGCTTCTCCGCCTTGGCGATCCCCTTCTTGCGCAGAACGTCGACGGCGGCGTCCATCGCGCCCCCCGCCTCCTCGAGCGCCTTCTTGCAGTCCATCATGCCGGCACCGGTGCGAGCCCGGAGTTCGGCAACGTCTTTCGCGGTGATTGTGGCCATATGCTGATGCCTGTCGTAAGTCAGTCGGTGTGAAGACGCCGCCGGCTGTGCGGCCGGCGGCGTCGGGAAAAATACGCGCTGGTCGGCGTGATCACCACGCCGGGGCGCTCACGCGCTCGGCTGGTCGGCCGATTGGGCGGGCGTTTCGGCCGGCCTGTCGGCCGGCTTGTCGGCCGGCTTGTCGGCCGGCTTGTCGGCCGCCTCGGGGGTATCGCCCTTGAGGCGCGCCGCAATCGCGTCGGGCTTGGCCCGGCGGCGGCGCGGACGGTCGCCGCCACGCTCCCCACCACGGCCTCCCCCCTCGCCGCCACGCCGGCGACGGTCGTCACCCTGCGGCTCGGCGCCGCGATCCGACGAGTAGGTGTACGACTCGCCGTCCGCCGCTTCCTCGCGCACCGGCGCCTCGCGGCGCGCCTCGACGATCGCGTCGGTCACGGTCGACGACAGCAGCTCCACCGACCGGATGGCGTCGTCGTTGCCGGCAATCGGCACGGCGATCAGGTCCGGATCGGAATTGGTGTCGCAGATGGCGATGATCGGAATGCCCAGCTTCTTGGCCTCGTCCACCGCGATGCGCTCCTTCTTGGCATCGACCACGAAGAGGAGCCCCGGCAGGCGCGACATGTTCTTGATGCCCGACAGGTTCTTGAGGAGCTTGTCCTTCTGACGCGTGAGCATCAGCTGCTCCTTCTTGGTGTAGTTCTCGAACCCGCCCCCCGCCTCGGCTCCGGCCTCGAGTTCCTTGAGCCGGCGAATCTGCTTCTTGACCGTGGCGAAGTTGGTCAGCAGGCCGCCGAGCCAACGCTCCGTCACCGACAGCGCGCCCGCGCGTTCGGCTTCCAGCACCACAATCGCCGACAGCTGGCGCTTGGTGCAGACGTAGAGCACCTGGTCGCCGCGCAGGATCACTTCGCGGGCGAGCTTCTGGGCGAGTTCGATCTGCCGAAGCGTCTTCTGCAGGTCGATGATGTGGATCCCGTTGCGCTCCGCGAAAATGAAGCGGCGCATCTTGGGGTTCCAGCGGCGCGTCTGGTGTCCGAAGTGGACACCGGCCTTGAGCAGATCGTCGAGCGTGGGCTGAGCCATGATTGTGCGTCTTCCTTGAACTGGTTTGGTCGTCCCGCGGGTTCATCGTCCGTGCAGGCCGGCGAACCGGACCCCTGCGTGAACTCCCCCGCGGTGAGGGATAGTGAAGCGGTTTAGCGCTTCGAGAACTGGAACCGCTTGCGCGCCTTCGGGCGCCCCGGCTTCTTGCGCTCGACCGCGCGGGCATCGCGCGTCAGCAGGCCGAGATCGCGCAGCTTGCGGCGGTGCAACTCGTCCACGATGACGAGCGCACGAGCCACGGCGAGGCGCAGCGCGCCGGCCTGCCCGGTGACGCCGCCGCCGTCGATGTTGGCCTGGATGTCAAACCGGCCGAGCGTATCGGTGGCGGTGAATGGCTGCTGGATCGACGACACGAGCACGGGACGCGGGAAATAGTCGCCGAGCGTACGCCCGTTGACGCTCCACTTGCCCGAACCGGGCTTCAGGTACAGGCGGCACACCGCTTCCTTGCGACGGCCGATGGTGTGAATGGTCTGGTCGGCCATTGCTTACTTCGCCTCGAGCGACGGGAAGGTGAGCGGGGTGGGCTGCTGGGCAACGTGCGGGTGATCGGCCCCCGCGTAGACGCGCAGCTTCAGCCGGAGCTTGCCGCGGCCGAGCGCATTCTTCGGCAGCATGCCGTGCACGGCCTTCTCGATCACGCGCTCTGGATGTTTGGCGAGCATCGTCGCAAAGGGCGTGTAGAGCTCATGGCCCATGTAACCGGTGTGGCGGAAGTATTCCTTCTGCTCCGCCTTGCGGCCCGTGACCCTCACCTTCGACGCATTGATGACGATGACGAAATCGCCGGTGTCCATGTGGGGCGTGAACATCGGCTTGTGCTTGCCACGGATGATCCTGGCGACCTCGGTGGCGAGCCGGCCCAGGACCATCCCGCTGGCGTCGACGACGAACCAGCGATGCTCGATGTCCTTGGGTGTTGCAGAGAAGGTCTTCATGTCGAACGATTGGGCAGTGCGAACGACTGCGTGGGTCTTCGCCTCACCGGTGCGGAATGCAACCCGGGTCTCGGCCGCCGCGCTGGGCAGTTTTCGGACAGACATTCAAGCTAGACAAGGAGTTAGGTCCGGTCAAGGGCGCCGCCCGCGCCAGCCGGTGCGGCCCGCGCCCGGGCGCGCCCAATCACGCCAGTTCCACCAGCACCGCCCCCTTCTCTACCGCCTGGCCGACCCGCACCAGCACGGCCTTCACGGTGCCGCCCGTCGTGGTCCGCAGTTCGTTCTCCATCTTCATGGCTTCCATGGCGATCACGCCCTGCCCGGGCACGACGACGTCGCCCGGCTGCACATGCACCCGCACGATCATGCCCGGCATCGGCGCGGTCACGGGAATCGGCCCGGCGTGCGCGGCCTGTGCGGCCGTCAGGTCGCGGATGGCGCGCGTGCGCTCGTCGAGCGCCTCGGCCTCCAGGCGCCAGCCGTCGAGCCGCAGCGTGTATCGGCCGCGCTCGGCATGACGGCGCCCCACCACGCGGTGCACGCGGTTGTCGATGCCCACCAGATGTACGGGCGTCCCCTCGACGTCGGCGAGGTGCACGGCGTGCGTCACGCCGCCGATGCGCGCCGTCTCGCCCTCGAGCTCGACTTCGAGACGTTCGGTGCCGATGTCCACGATGTACTTCACGCCACCTCCGGTACCAGCTCGCACACCGTTTCGACGTGCGCCGTCTGCGGAAACATGTCGAAGCAGGCCAGCGAAACTACCCTCCACCCGGGCAGCCGCGCCACGTCGCGGGCCAGGGTGGCCGGATCGCAGCTCACGTACACCACGGCGCGGGGCGTCGGATGGCACTCCGCCAGAGCGGACATGACCTCGGCGGCGACGCCCGCGCGCGGCGGGTTGAGGAGCACGACGTCGGCCGGCAGCAACGGCGGCAGGAGGTCCTCGACGCGCCCCTCGAGCGCGCACGACGGCGCGGCAAGCCGCGCGGCGCACACCGCGCTGGCGTCGGCATCGAGTTCCACGGCGCTCACCGTGACGCCGCGGGTGGCGAGCGCCGCGGCCACGTCGCCCGTGCCCGCGTATCCGTCGATCACCGTGCGCGGCGCGTGCATCATGACCACCCGCTCGACGTGCGCCTGCAGCCGAGCCGCCACCGCGGCGTTCACCTGCACGAACGACGCGCCCGCCTCGGCCGCGCCGCGGCGATCGAGCAGCAGGCGACGGTGTCCGTCGTCGTCCACCCACCACGTGGCGGCGACCGCCGTGACCGCGGCCGCGAACGCCGTGGCGTCGGGCCACCGCGCGCCCCCCTCGACGACAAGCAGGAGCGCGTCGCCGTCCCGGCGGATCGATGCGCGCAGCGTCGACACGGCAGGGAGCAGGTGGCCGCCCTGCGCGAGCACCGCACGAAAGCCCTCCACGATGCGCTCGTCGGTGATGCGGCAGTCGCGCAGCGCGAACACCTCGTCGGGGGAGCCGGCGCGATGCAGCCCCGCGCGCCAGCCGCCGGCCGTGCGCCGCAACGCCAGCGTCAGCTTGCGGCGATATCGCCACGGCGCGCCGTCCCCCTGCACCGTGGGCAGCGGCACCTCGCGCTTGCCAATGCGACCGAACGCGTCCTGCACCATCTGCGCCTTGGCGTCGCGCTGCGCGTCGAGGGACAGATGCTGCAGCTGGCATCCACCGCAGCGATCATGCTCGTAATGCGGGCATTCGGGCGCCACGCGCCCCGGACCCGGCTGTTCGACGCCCAGCAGCAGGCCGCGGGCGAACCGCCCCTTGGCGCGCGACGGCAGGCGCACGCGCACCCGGTCTCCCGGCGCAGTGCGCGGCACGAAGACCACGAGTCCCTCATGCCGGGCCACGCCGTCGCCTCCCGCGGCGATCGACGTGATGTCGAGCGTGACGTCGTGGCTCATGGAGCGCTCACGCGTCGCGCAGTGCCTGCTGTCGCGCGAGCAGCGCCCACGGCGACCGCTCGGGCAGCGGGAGCGATGTCGCTCCCGACTCCCGCACACCGACCGCGCGCGGCGAGCGCAGCCGACGATCGCGCTCGGCAAGCAGCGCCGCGGCGATGGCCGCCGCCTCCACCTGAACGCGCGGCGCGACCGCGTCGACCAGCGAATCGAGCCGGCGCTCGAGCCACTGGATGTCGATTGCGCCGCGGCGAAATTCGTCGTCCTCCATCACGCGCAAATGGAATTCGCGCGAGGTCTCCACGCCGTGGATGGTCAGTTCGCCGAGCGCGCGGTGCATGCGCGCAATCGCGTCGTCGCGCGTCGGCGCCCAGACGATCAGCTTGGCGAGCATCGGGTCGTAGTACAGGCCCACCTCGCACCCGACGCCGATGCCGCTGTCCCAGCGCACCCCCGGGCCGGCGGGCGGGCGAATGTACTCGATGCGGCCGGTGCTCGGCAGAAAGCCGTTCGACGCATCTTCGGCCGTGATGCGGCACTCCATGGCCCACCCGCGCGGCTCGATGCTCGACGTGAACGGCAATCGCTCCCCTGCAGCGATGCGCAACTGCCACTGCACGAGGTCGATGCCGGTGACCAGTTCGGTGACCGGATGTTCCACCTGGATGCGCGTGTTCATCTCGAGAAAGAAGAACTGCCCGTCGGGAGCGAGCAGAAACTCGCACGTTCCCGCATTCACGTAGCCGGCGGCCTTGGCGGCGCGCACCGCGGCCGCTCCCATCGCCTTGCGCAATGTCGCGTTCACCGCGGGGCTCGGCGCCTCCTCGATCATCTTCTGGTGCCGCCGCTGCACCGAGCACTCGCGCTCGCCCAGCGAGATGCAGCGGCCGTGCGCATCGGCGAGCACCTGGATCTCCACGTGCCGCGGCCCCTCGATGTATTTCTCCACGTACACCGCGTCGTCGCCGAACGCGTTCCGCGCCTCGCGCTGCGCCGCGTCGAGCGACGCCGCCATGGCCGACGGCTCGCGCACCAGTCGCATCCCCTTGCCGCCGCCGCCCGAGGCCGCCTTCAGCAGCACCGGGTAACCGAAGCGCGCGGCGATGGCTTGCGCCTCGGCGGCGTCGCGCAACGCCTCCGTGGTCCCGGGCACCACGGGCACGTCGTGCGTCATCGCCAGCGTGCGCGCCGATGTCTTGGACCCCATGGCGGCAATGGCTTCGGCCGGCGGCCCCACCCAGATGAGCCCCGCGTCGCGCACGGCGCGCGCAAACCATTCGCGCTCCGACAGAAAGCCGTACCCCGGGTGAATGGCGTCGGCGCCCGCGGCCCGCGCCGCCGCGACGATCAGGTCGCCCCGCAGGTAGCTCTCGGCCGACGGCGCGGGCCCCAGGCGCACGGCTTCGTCGGCCTCGCGCACGTGGGGCGCCCGGGCATCGGCATCCGAGTACACCGCGACCGAGGCGAGGCCGAGTTCGCGGCAGGCGCGAATGACGCGCAGCGCAATCTCGCCACGATTGGCGATGAGGACCTTCTTCACAGCGGAATGTTCCCGTGCTTCCTCGGCGGATTCCGGTCGCGCTTGCCCTGCAGCGACTCGAGGGCGTCGATGAGCCGCGCCCGGGTGTCGCGCGGGTCGATGATGTCGTCCACGTAGCCGCGGCTCGCCGCCACGTACGGGTTGGCGAACTTCGCCGTGTACTCGGCGACGCGCTGCTCCATGGCCTGCGCCGGATCGGCGCTGTCGGCGATCTCCTTCTTGAACAGGATCTCCACCGCTCCCTTGGGACCCATCACCGCTATTTCGGCCGTCGGCCACGCCACGTTGAAGTCACCGCGGATGTGCTTGGAACTCATCACGTCGTACGCCCCGCCGTACGCCTTGCGCGTGATCACCGTCAGCTTGGGCACGGTGGCCTCGCAATACGCATAGAGCAGCTTGGCGCCGTGCTTGATGATGCCGCCGTGCTCCTGCGCCACCCCCGGCAGGAAGCCCGGCACGTCCTCGAACGTCACGACGGGAATGTTGAAGGCGTCGCAGAAGCGGATGAAGCGCGCCGCCTTGGTGCTGGCGGCGATGTCGAGCACGCCGGCCAGCACCATCGGCTGGTTGGCGACGATGCCCACCGAGAAGCCGCCGAGGTGCGCGAAGCCGCACAGGATGTTGCCCGCGAAGTCCTTGTGCACCTCGAGGAACTCGCCGTCGTCGATCACGCTCCGCAGGACGTCGTGCATGTCGTACGGCTTGCTCGGGTGGTCGGGGATGACGTCGAGCAGCGCTTCGTCGCGGCGGTCGCGCGGGTCGGTGCCGGTGCCGCGCGGCGGCGGTTCCACGTTGTTGGCCGGGAGAAAGCGCAGGAGGTCGCGAATGCCCTGCAGGCAGGCCAGCTCGCTGTCGGCGGTGAAGTGCGACACGCCCGACGTGGCGCCGTGGGTGTCGGCGCCGCCCAGCGCTTCCATCGTCACGTCCTCGTGCGTCACCGTCTTCACCACATTCGGCCCGGTTACGAACATGTAACTCGTGTGGCGGGTCATGAAGACGAAATCGGTGATCGCCGGCGAGTAGACCGCGCCGCCCGCGCACGGGCCGAGGATGGCCGAGATCTGCGGCACGACGCCCGAGGCGAGCGTGTTGCGCAGGAAGATTTCGGCGTAGCCGCCGAGCGAGACCACGCCCTCCTGGATGCGCGCGCCGCCCGAGTCGTTGAGCCCGATGACCGGCGCGCCGTTGCGCACGGCGAGGTCCATCACCTTGCAGATCTTCTCGGCGAACGCCTCGCTCAGCGAGCCGCCAAAGACGGTGAAGTCCTGCGAGAAGACGTAGACCAGCCGGCCGTCGATGCGGCCGTGGCCGGTGACGACCCCGTCGCCGTAGTAGTGCTGGTCTTCGAGCCCGAAGTCGTGGGAGCGGTGCTCGACGAACCGGTCGAGTTCCACGAACGAGCCATCGTCGAGCAGGACGTCCAGCCGCTCCCGGGCCGACAGCTTGCCCTTGTCGTGCTGGGCCTTCAGGCGCGCGGCGCCGCCGCCCAGCTCCGCCTCGGCGCGCCGGCGCTCGAGGAGGTCGAGTTTTTCGCGCATGCTCATTTACTAAAGGAAACGCGCCGCGGTGCGGGCCGGTAGGCCGCGGCGCCCCCGTCCACGGCACCCGAATGGCGCGACCGCCCGGCGCGGCGTGGGGACCGAGCGGCGTCACGACGCCCGAGCGATTGGCTGGCCTGTGACGGCTGAGACCACAATGTGACGGTCATTCGCTCCGATCGACCGCGATCCGCTCAAGTCCGGAATACACTCACCGATCTTCTAGATATCTGGGACCACCCCACATGCACTGTCATACACTGCCACGGAGGGCAGAACCTTGAGAAGCAGCATCATCGCAATTCGCGACACGCGGAACCTGTGCTGGATGGTGGCCTCGGCCATCACCCTGCTCGCGTTTCCCGTTGTCTCTCGCGCGCAGGATGCCACGAAGATCTATGACTTGAGCGAAGTCGACGCGATGCCGAAGCTCGCCTCGCCGGCGTTCATGGCCCGCATCATCTCCGAAGCCTACCCGGCGAACCTGCGCAAGGCGGGCGTCGGCGGCGCGGTACAGATGGAGTTCGTCGTGAACGAGAAGGGGAAGGTCGACGCCGGAACGATCGACGCCATATCGAGCGTGCCCGCGCTGACCGAAGCCGCCAAGTCGGTGGCGCCCAAGCTCGAGTTCGTGCCGGCAAAGGTGAAGGGGACCGCCGTCAAGTCGCGCGTCATCCTGCCGCTGATCTTCAAGCCGTAAGGGTCTCCCTCCGTGACCTTGCCGTGCGGGTGCCCTGCCGATGCAGGGCGCCCGTTGCGGCGTTTCGGCCGTGACCTCAGGGCCTGAGCGCGCGTTCGAACCCGATGCCGTCGAGCAGCACGGTGCCCGTGGGCGAACGGTCGAAGACGAAGCGGACCACGCGCAGCTTCGACGCATCGAACCCGGGCACGGATTTCTCCAGTGCGCCAAGCGGCACCGCATAGCGCGTCAGCACCTGGTCGTAATCGCGTGACGCCGCGCCATACCGCTTCTCCGATCGCGCCCACTTGTACAGGCGGATGGTGAGCGGCGGCGGGAGCGGCGACAGGTCCGACAGCGCCACCGACGCACGCACGCCGTCGCTGGTCTCGAGTTCGACGCGAAAATCGAGCGCGATCACCGAGTCGCGGCCAGCCTTCTCCTTCCCGTCCGCACGCGGGGTTGCGGCGCGCGCCGTAGAGTCCGGCTTCGCGCGACGCAGCCAGCGCGGCAGCCACGCGAAGCGCGACGCGCGCGGCATGGGACCTACCCCTGGCGCAGTGTCGGCGGCGGCGAGTGCCTTGGGCTTGTCGGCCTCGCCTTCGGCCTCGAACACCAGTGCCGCTCGAGCATCGAGCGGAAGGAGCGTGGCCACCGAATCGGGCCAGCGGACTTCGAAGCGCGCCGGCGGCGCATCCTGCCGGCGCGCGGCCCATCCGACGCGCACCACGTGGTTCTCGTACGGCGCGCCGCCCCGCGAGCGCATGGTGAGCCCCAGCTCGAGCCACGCGGCCAGCCCCGTGCCGGACAGCCGCACGCCGGGCAACGTGCCCGTCGTGACGTCCACGTCCTCCTCGAACGTCGCGAGCCGCCGCGTGCTGGGATCCTCGTACCGCGTCAGGTAGATGGTGCGCGGCAGCCAGTCGCCGCCGCGACGCGCGTCCTGGAAGAGCGGCTCGTAGGCCGCGACGCCGCGCAGGGTGAGGTCGAGAAAGGCGCTGATGAACACCTTCCCTGCCTGCCGCTGCTCCTCACCCTGCAGCAGGTTCCGCTTCTGCAGCAGGAGCCCCCGCTCTTTGCCGACGTTGCTCGATCCCCACACGGTGTTGAACTGCCCGTGGTTGGCCCGATAGATGTAGATGGCCGACTTGCGCCACGGTCCGGCCTGCGTGTAGCGCACGCGCTGGAACTGCCGCTGCCCCATGAACGTCGACACGTCGGAATCGTGCGCGCCGTGCAGCACCAGGTAGTTGAGGTCGACGAGCGGCGTGCCCTGGTCGGCGGGCCGGTACTGCCCGTCCACGGGTGCGATGGCGACCAGCGTGCGGATGTCGAAGCCGAAGTCGAACGTCACGCGCGCGTCGTCGGGATAGCGCGGCAGCCGGTTGAACGCCGCGGCCACCGCCACCGCCTCGCCGCCGCGCGAATGTCCCATCAGCGCGATGCGCGTGAGGTCCACCTTGCGGAAGAGCGGCGACGCGCTGTCGGCCGCGAACCGGCGCCAGGCCACGAGGTGCTGCAGCAGCATCCAGCCGCGCGCGTCGTTCTCGTTGCGCAGGTTGCCGTTGAGGAAGTTCTCGTCGACCGACGCCAGAATGTATCCGCGGCTCGCCAGCAGCTCGCCGAGGTAGGCGTAGCCCGGATCGGAGTACTGCTTCATGTCGTGATTGCCGTGCACGATCAGGACGAGGGGAAACGGCCCCGGTCCGTCGGGATACCAGACCCGCGCATTGAGCGGCAGGCGCTTCGCATCGAAGCCCCAGTACTGCCAGCGTGCCTTGAGCAGCTTGGGATCGGCCCCCTTGAGGAAGGGCGCGCCGTTGACCACTCCGGTGCGCAGCGTCACGGAATCGCGAAACTCGGCGCGCCGCTTGTCGGTACCGCTGCCGTAGAAGAGGCGGCGGACGGCGAACGCCCCCGGCTTCGATGGATCGGGCGCCCCAAGCTCGACGGTGGCCGGCGGGGCGAAGAGGGCGGGATCGACGAGTCGGCTGGGCTGGTAGCAGGCGGTGGCCACCAGAATGGCGAGGACGGAGCGGCGCATGGGGCAGGAGAGTATCGGGCGACCTGAACGGCAACAAGGGCTTGGTGAGGGGTGAGGGGTGCGGGGGCTTGGTGAGGGGTGCGGGGTGC
>Ga0315268_10002847_pt1 | contig 19245 bp, 14 predicted proteins | sample C1_top_MG_FD_204535 | JGI IMG/M metagenome (GOLD analysis project Ga0315268, IMG submission 204535) | Sediment microbial communities from Yellowstone Lake, YNP, Wyoming, USA - C1_top | ecosystem: Environmental > Aquatic > Freshwater > Lake > Sediment | place: USA: Wyoming | collected 2017-08-01
TCGCCCCAGATGCCGCTCCAGTAATACCAAAATGAGATGGTCACCGGACCTTGTTGCGGTGCGGGGGTTGGCTGGGTTTCTTCAGGAGCTTCGGTCGGTTTCACTGGTTCCGTTGTTGGGACGGCTGATGGGGTCACGGTTGGAGTACAGGCTCCAAGATATAGCGCACTTCCTGCCAGGAAGGCAGTTCTTAAAAAATCTCGGCGGGAAATTTTGTGGTTTTTCATTTTTCATCTCCTTTTTTGCAAGCCTTTCGTATTTTGAAATAAAAGTATTGGATTGGGTGCACAGGTTTACTCCTCTCTGCTTTTCGTAAAAGCGATTCCTAACTGGCAGCGGCGATCTCGATATATGCGGTCAGGTTACGGGGCGTATCTGGATCGACCCCGTTAGCCAGGGCACGGTAATATCCCAGCAATTGGATTGCCGGTAAATAAGACAGTCCGAGGATGCTATCAGGCCAGGAGCTATTCACTGGCAGCTTGTGGGTAACCTGCCCACTGGTCCAGCCGGGATCTGGCAGTAAAGCAACGGTCATTGCGAGATGTTTCAGAGTGAGTTCCTCCATCAACTGCGCTTCCAGATTCAGCCCTGCATGGCTGTAAAGTCCGACGACCAGCGATTGGTCGTTGATCAGTGATTTTGGACCATGCCGCGATTCGAGGAATGAGAAACACATGGTTTCCGAGATGGACATTTCCATCATTTTCAACGCGGCTTCCTGGGCAATGCCAAACAACGGTCCAGAGCCCAGATAGAAGATGTTGCGTAACACTCGCTTTTCGAACAATCTGGCGATGATTGGTTCGGTGGAGCGGATCACAGGTTCCACCAATTGCGGAGCATGCTTCAGCATCTCCATGATTTCGTCTTGTTGGCTCACCAAAGCACCGCTTAGCAAGGCGGCCAGGTACATGGCAGAGAAGGAGCGGGTCTGGGGGAGGGTTTCCTCGGCTCCCTTGGGAATTAATAAGCTTAGATGTGCCAGTTTCTCAAGCTCACTGCCTGGAGTGCAGCCAATATATAATATTCTTCCTGGATAGCGTCGTTCAAACTCCTGGACCGCCCACAGGGTTTCGGTGGTCTTGCCGGAGCGAGAGAGGACCACCAGGATCGGTTTGCCCGGTTGGTCTGCGTAATAAGCGGACGGGAACTGCACCAGCTCTGAGCAAGGAACGGCGCGGCAAGGGATTCCGAGGGCAGATTGCCAATATACAGCCGCCGCATTCCCTGCATAGAGGGGCGAGGTGCAGCCAGCAAAAATCACCTGGCCTGGCTGGGCAGCCTGGAAAAAAGAACGGATCTGCGAAGAGTGGGAAAGGACAACTTCGACAGTCTCTTCCCAGGCACCCCGTTGGGTCAGGATTTCTTTATAGCATGTATAGGGATGTTTCATACCACCTTCCTTTCTGGCGATTTGGGTTTGAACAGATCGACAACCGCGCCGATCACCCCGGTCTCGCCCTGCATTTCCCCCAGGACGATCTCCACTCCGGGATGTTCTCCATGGGAGAGCTTTGAAAACGTACGGTGATAGTCGCCAACCAGGAACTCAAAGCGTTCCCGGGTTGCCTGTAAAAGGACTCTCCCAGCCCGGGCAGTACCACCAGTCAGGGCGATGCGCTCTGGCAGGAAAATGCTGGATAGGGACGCCAGCAGTTCGCCTGTGTAAAAGCCGATCTCTTTCATCACCTCAATTGCAATAGGATCACTAACTTCGGAAGCACTTTTGATAATCTCCTGGGCCGGTTTGGGTTGTCCGTATTTCTGGAAAGCCAGCCGTTCAATTCCTGCCACGCCGATCAAGGCCTCTGCACACCCTTTGCATCCTGAGGAGCAAGCCGGGCCTCCCGGGCGAAGCAGTACATGCCCGGTATCCCCAGCGCACCCCCCAGTGAAATCGAGCGGTATTCCATGGATGATCACGCCGGCACCCAGGCCGGTGCCCATTGCCAGGCACATGAATCTATCTATACCACGGCCGCTTCCAAAGGTATATTCGGCCATCAGGTGCGCAGTGACATCGTCATGCACCACGACCGGCAGATGAAATTCGTCTTCAATGAACTGTTTGATATTGAAGCCATGCAGGGCCGGTGCGTTCAGGCAGAAGATTGGACCGGTACGGGCTTCGTTGATCCAGCCGAGGAAGGTAGCGCCGATCCCCAGCAAGCTGTTGGGCGCCGCTTTCAAAACCGATCGAATCTCGGCCTGCAGCTGGGTCAAGAAAGGCTCGAGACCGCCCTCCTGTACCCGGGTGGGAAAACTCCTGCGACTCAAGATATTACCTCGTCGGTCTACCAGGCCGATCTTTGTCTGGCTGCCGCCGATATCAAAGCCAATCGCCAGGGGCTCATTCTGTCTCATGATTCGACTCTGGTTTATTTGGCAGAGGTGCACAGCAATCTACCACGATCATTTCGATACCCAGCTGCGTCATTTCATCGATCACTTCGGCTGGAGTCTGGTTGTCGGTGATGATCTTCGAAACCCAGGAGAGCGGGGCAACCGTAGCTATGGAGATCGCGTTAAACTTCGTGTGATCGGCAAGAATGATTACCTCTCGCCCGATCTTCAAGATGGCGCGGTCAGTTTGCACCTCGGGGATGAAATCGTTGGTAAGTCCCGGTCCGTTGCAGATGGCGCGGATGCCGAAGATGACCTTGTCGGCATGCAGCTCAGCCAGGGCCTGCTCGGCAAAATGCCCGTAAGCTGTGTACTCGCTGTGCCGGAAAATCCCTCCCAGGATCACCAGGTTGATATCTGTGCGGGTTGCCAGGACATTGACAACAGGCAGAGAGTTGGTGATAACAGTGAGGTTCTGAAAATAAGGCAGGCGGCGGGCTGCTTCCAGAACGGTCGTACCGCTGCCCAGGAAGACTGTCTCGCCTTCCCGAATCAGCGAAGCAGCTTTTTCGCCGATATGGGCTTTCTCATTCATTTGCTCGAATGAGCGCTGTAGAATTGGCGGTTCAGGCGGAGCCTTCTCGATCAAAATCGCGCCGCCATGCACCCGCTGCACCTTACCCTCTCGAGCCAGCCAATCCAGGTCCCGCCGGGCGGTCGCTATGCTGACATTAAACCGCTGGCTTAACTCCGTGATGCTCACACGCTTTTCTTGATGCATTAAATTCAGGGTCTGTTTAAGACGATTACCATTTACCATATAGAAATCTCAAAAAAGAAAATTAGAATTTTAGCGCAGAAACCGAGTTAATCTAACAAAAGTATAGCATAAAAGTTGCTTAATCACAACATAAAAATGGCGAATAATGATATTATTGGCGGTAATCAGCCAAAAGAAGATTGATTTATATGGTTTTGCCTATGCCCATTCTTACAAACCGCCAACGCTTCTTGCGGACCTTTGCAGGTGAGGCTATAGATCATGTCCCCTTCCTGGATATCATGGGTTTTTGGGATTCCTGCCTGGATCGGTGGAAAACAGAAGGGCTGGCGCAAGATGCTGATGCAGAGACTGTGCGCAAGATAGTTGGGTTTGAGGGCGGTTTAGGTGCTTTTCTCCCTATAAATTCCTTTGTCTGGCCGGCGTTCGAGCCACAGATCGTTCGCCAGGAAGGAGAAAAAATATTCACACGTAATAGTTGGGGGGCCATTGAGTTGAACTTTGCGGGCTCCCAATTCTTACCAATCACGGTAGAGGGACCCGTGAGCGACCGCAAGAGCTGGGAGAATTTCAAGGATCGCTTACAACCAAACCTGCCAGAGCGCTTGCCAGAGGACTGGATATCTTTGTGTGAGAAGGCGCGCCAGAGTGGAGAGCCGGTCTATGCAGGTGAGTTGCCGAATGGCTTTTTCAGCGGTGTGCGGGAGTTAATGGGCTTTGAACGCCAGGTAGCACTATTCTATGACGACCCCGATCTTATGGAAGACATCCTGGACACTCTTTGCGATTTATGGATGGCAGTTTATACCCGGGTCCAGCAGGATATCCATTTGGATTATTTCTACATTTGGGAGGATATGTGCTACAAAGGTGGACCGTTGATCAGCCCGGCGATGTTTCGCCGCTTCCTTCTGCCGCGCTACCAGCGCCTGACAGAGGTGCTGCGAGCGAGTGGCTGCCCCAATATCCTGGTGGATAGCGACGGCGATATGCGTAAGCTGGTGCCCCTATGGATAGAAGGCGGAGTAAATATTACCTTCCCCTGGGAGACGCAGTTTGGATTGGATATCACAGCAGTACGCCGCCAATATAAAGACCTGGGTATGATAGGTGGATTGAACAAATATGCCCTGGCAGGCGGGCGGGAGGCAGTCGACAAAGAGTTGAGGAAGCTGCCCTTTATGTTGGAAGCTGGGCGCTACATCCCAGGTCTGGACCACGGAGTGCCTGACGACGTCTCATGGGATGATTATCGTTATTTTTATAACCGGCTGCATGAGTTGATCTGGCGTTATCCTATAAGATAAGGATCATTACTCCTTTTATCCCTCAATGGTTACCCCGGTCTTTCCGGGCAGCGAACCTTATCTATGTGAAAGGATGGCAAAATGAGCGAGAAGTATTCTTTAGAACGCAATCGGGTTGTTGAGCTGGTTGAGCTGAATTCTGAAAGAAAATGGGAATATCTGCAACGCTATTATCAGGCTGCCAGCCGGTTTTACGATATAAAGGACAGCGTGGTCAGTGATGCGGAGGTGGAAGCCTGCATCCACAGTTTTAGGCGCAAGCCACTTCCCCTGATTCGCAAGGAAATCTATTTGAGGGATTGGAAGTTCTTTTTTGATCCACATGAACAAGGGATGCGCGAAGGTCTCTTTTCAGTGCAATGCGATGATAAGGATTGGGAACAGGTGCAGACCCCGCATTCTTACCGCTATATTCCTGAAGATCCGGTGAGATATGGCAAGGAAGCTCACAATGTGTTCGGCTCGGGGGATGGAGCAACGATCTGGCAGGGGAGCTATGATACGTGGTATCGCACACGGTTGCCAGTGGACCCAATCCGGGTTGACCAGGTGGTTTATTTGGGATTTGAGAATGTCAACCTGGTGAGTGACGTGTGGGTGAATGAAAACCCGGTCATGATCGGTCATCTTGGCCTGTTTCCGTTTGAAATGGATGTCACTCAGGAGATCAAAGGACAGGGCAGCAAGGAATCTGTAATCGCAGTAAAGGTGCACAATATTGTTTCCAACCGTCCCTGGATGTTTTATAACGGTTTTCAGAGCGCTTATTACAATCCTCCCTATTCATCGGGTGACTTACAGGAGGATTGGTATGATCTGGCCTGGTCGGGGATTGCCGGGGAAGCCACATTGAGCGTAATGAGCAGTGTTCATATGCAGGACGCGTTCATTTACACAGAGGATATTGTCGAGGGTAAAGCCTCTCTGCGCTGCAAAGTCTCGCTACGCAACATGGCATGGGAAAGGTTCAAAGGGAAGGTCAGGCTTGAAATATCGCCATGGTCGCCCTTTGAAGGGCCAGTGGAGAAAGCAACCTCCCGAAAAGTCGAGATTCTTCCACTAAACGATGGGCAAACTGAGCTCCAGTTCGCAATGAAGAATCCCTCTCTCTGGTCGGTCGAGCATCCTGCCTTGTATCTGGCGCATATTATCCTTGAGGATGCGACTGGCAAGGAAATCGATGACCTGTTCGAGACTTTCGGGGTACGTACAATCAGGATTGTGGGCAGTAATTTCTATTTAAATAATCAGATTATGTACCCGCGTGGCACTCATGATATCTGCACTTACCAGGGGGAATCGATGATCTGCCCCAGTGATCACGTGATTGTGAAGGATCTTCTGCTTCATAAAAAGATGGGTGCCATCTGTTCACGATGGCCCAGCGATAGCCGGATTCACTACAAGCGGATTGCTGAATACTGCGACCAGTTAGGATATATGGTATCGTGGTGTGGATATTTTGAGGTGTGGGCAGTTCATCCTGAGATGGAAATGTATGCCATGCGGGATGTCAAAGCCATGGTGCGTTCGCTAAGAAACTATCCGAGTATTATCATCTGGGAGATGGGCGATGAACCCTTGCTGGATGGTGACGACTACCGCAGGCAGAAGTGGTATGAACAGGTGTACTGCCTGGTAAGGGAAGAGGATGATTCCAGACCGATCTTGCCTGCCGGTCATTTTAACGGCGAGTGGTTGAGGCTTTTCTCAGATTATCAAAAATCAGGCTTGAATGACGAAGAAATACGCAACAAAATCCTGGAGGACTACCCGGTATATGCCCGAGACTTGACGTATTGGGATATCCATTGGACGCCGATGATCTTTCCGGAAAAACCAGTTTACGAGTTTGTCGACCGGGTGAAGGCGATGTTTGGCGGTCAGCGTCTGGTAATCTTCACAGAATTTGGGATAGATGCCTTGCCCAAATTAGAAAATGTCCTGGATATCTACGGAAAATTCCGTTGGGGGGCCAACCCTCTCTGGAATCGCAGTCGAAAGAAGGATGACCTGGCGTTCTATGGGCGTGAAATTACCGTCAATGACTGGAAAGAAACACAGGCCTGCCAGGCTGTCCTGTTAAGTACCATCATAGGGTATCTGAGAGAAAGTCCAAAAGAATTTGCGGGATTCTATTTCATGATGATGATGGATGCCTGGACCTATTACCAGGGCGTGGCAGATGCCAAGGGGAACTGCAAGCTGGGATATTTTGTAGCCAAGAGCCTCTGCCAGCCGGTTTTCATTTCGGGCTTGCATGGGAATACCTTCGCAGCGAATGGCACCATTCTGCAGCTCACCGTCAGCAACCTGGGCAAGGCATTCACGGAAGCGTCATTGGAAGTGGGCGTGCGGGATGCGCGGGAGCGGATATCCGTGGAAAAGCGCTTCAATGGATTAGCGATTCAAGGGGATGCCAGTCTCACAAAGGTGGGCGAATTGCAACTGGTTGGGTTAGCACCCGGGATTCACCAATTGGAATGCACCTTATATCATCCGGATGGGCGGGAATTAGGAAGGACAATGGAACTGTTCTTCGTTGAAGATTAGCCATCTGTCCATTGCGTTCACCTGTTGAATATAGTTATAATGAATTTAACCGATCTCGGGTGAAGTTATGTCCTCTCGTAGCTGGTTGGCAGGTCTAATCGTCCTGGCTTTCATGGCTGCCTGCAGTCTGAGGCCAGGTTCAACGCGCCCATTGGCCGCCGCAACACCCATTCCACCTACCCAAAATACCTCACAATCTAATAATCAGGTCACTTGCGATATCAAGAGCTTTCGCGAGAATAGCGCCCGCTTCAGGCGCCTGACAATCGACGATGGCCTTTCTCAAAGCTCGGTCAATTCTATCTTGCAAGATCGCAAAGGATTCCTCTGGTTTGCTACCCAGGACGGTCTGAATCGATACGATGGCTACGAATTTAAAATTTTTAAACCTGAAGAGGATCAGGAGAACAGCCTTGGCAGTCGATACATTTGCTCGCTGGTTGAAGATTCCAGCGGTGCCCTATGGCTGGGGACCGATACCAGCGGTGTGGACCACCTGGATCCAGATCAAGGAGAGTTCCAGCACTACCGCTATGTTGAAGGGAATCCCAATTCATTAAGTAATGGCCAGGTCCATGAGGTGATGGTTGACCACCAGGGAATCGTATGGGCAGCAACTTCAAATGGATTGAACCAGATCGACCCTCAGAAAAACCAGATCACCCGATACCGGCATGACCCGCAGAATCCGGGTAGTCTGGCCAGTGATCACCTTAGCACGGTGTACGAAGATCGACAGGGCATCATCTGGGTTGGAACCGATCAGGGTCTTGACCGGTTCGACCAGCAAAGCGGACAATTTGTCCATTATAAATACGATCCACAGGTAGCTACCAGTATTGCAAAGGGAGAAGTCACTATTATATATGAAGACCGCTCAGGGATTCTATGGGTCGGCGTGTCGGGTGAAGGTCTGGACCGCTTTGATCGCCAACGAGGAATCTTTACACACTACAGAAATGACCCACAGAAGCCCGAAAGCTTGGCCAATGACCAGGTCGAACAAGTATATGAAGATAGTCAGGGCTGTTTATGGGTTGGAACCTATGGCGGTGGTTTAGAGTTGATGGATCGCCAGTCAGGGACATTCATCCACTTCCAGAACGACCCGGGCAATCCTGCCAGCCTGAGTGATGACTACGTGCTTTCTATAGGCGAAGATCAATCTGGCGTGTTATGGATTGGGACGGCTGGAAATGGGGTTAATCTTCTTGAACGCAATGCCCCGCGTTTTGTCCTCTATCAAGTTGAGGGTGGCAAACAGGGAAACCAGGCCAGGGGGCTAAGCAACAACGTCGTCTGGTCGGCTTACCTGGACTCCCAGAATAACCTGTGGGTGGGAACAAATGGTGGTGGGTTGAATCGCCTGGATCGCTCTACGGGAGAATGGCAATACTACCAGCATGACCCGGCTGATCCGGAGAGCCTGAGCAGCGATGTGGTGCTTTCTATCCTGGAAGGATCGCTTCAACCTGGTACACCGAGCCAGGCAGGCTTGTGGGTAGGGACCTATGCTGGTTTAGATTGGCTGGATCCGAAGACTGGGCGTTTTCAACGTTTCAATCATGACCCGGAGGATCCAAATAGCCTGGTCGATAATCTCATTACTCGCCTTTATCTGGATCGTAAAAGCCAGTTGTGGGTCGGTACGTCAAAGGGCCTGGATCGTTATGATCCTGGGAGCCGAAAGTTTATTCACAACATTCCATCGGATGGTGGAGAGTTGCCTTTAGTACGCGATATTTATGAGAGCCACGATGGAACTCTTTGGCTGGCTACAGCTTATGGGTTGGTCAGCCTGGAAGCGTCAAACGGTAAGTCTGTTCGCTACTTGAACTCCAAGGGGGATTCCAACAGTCTGAGCTTTAATGTGGTCATGTCAATCTTCGAAGACCGCCAGGGAATCTTATGGCTTGGCACCGCTGGCGGAGGTCTGAACCGTTTTGATCCGAGTACAAAGACTTTTAGTCATTTCGGAGAGCCTGAAGGCATGCCCAATGAAGTGGTTTATGGGGTGCTAGGAGATCCACAAGGCTATTTATGGTTAAGCACCAACAATGGCCTGGCGCGCTTCGACCCGGTTACCAAGGTAGTGAAAGTCTACGATGCCAACGATGGCTTGCAAAGCCGCGAATTTGACTCAGGTGCTTACTTCCAGGGCAGCCAGGGTGAGATGTTCTTCGGCGGGGTGCGCGGCCTAAACGCATTTTTTCCGAATGAAATTGGCAAGGGTAACCCCTATATCCCGCCGGTGATGCTGACTTCGTTGACCCAGAACGGAGTTCCGTTTACTGTGGGTCACTCCCCTGAAACAGCTCAGGAGATTACCCTGCGCTGGCCGAATAATGACTTTGAGTTTGAGTTTGTTGCCCTGAGTTACATCCGCCCAGAGAAGAACCAGTACGCTTATCAGCTGCAGAACTTCGATGAGGACTGGAATTATTCTGGCAACAGGCGCTTCGGCAGCTATACCAACCTGCCTGGCGGAAATTACATCCTCCATCTCAAAGGGTCCAACAATGACCAACTTTGGAATGAGCAGGGTATTTCTCTCCGCATCCATGTGATTCCGCCTTTCTGGGAAACCTGGTGGTTTCGGGGTGTGATCCTGCTGGCCCTGGTGACTGGGACATATGGGGGATACCGGCTGCGGGTGAAGGGAGTGGAAGATCGTAACCGGGAGTTGGAAACACAGGTTGTAGAACGAACCCATGAGATTGAACAGCGCCGGCAGGAGTTGGAAGCTCTCTACCGTGCGGAAGAAGAGCTCTTCCGCAATATGGGGGTTGACCAGGTGTTGCAGGCATTGGTTGATACAGCGATTCGTTTGTTGGGTGCAGATAAAGGGACTGTAATGACCTGGGATGAGTCTCACAACCGGTTGGTCGCCCGAGCAGTGCGCGGTTTCAGCCCAGAGACGGCTGCCAAGTTGGTGTTCAAGCCAGGCGAGGGGGTGGTGGGATGGGTGGCTACTACTGGTGAACCAGCGATCGTCAATGACAGCCGAGGCGATCCGCGTGTACGAAGGGAGATTACAGAACCGGAAGGAATCCGCAGCCTTATGCAGGTACCGATCAAGGTCGGTGGCGAAATTTTTGGTGTGTTCAGTGCAGACTATACTCATTTCCACCAAATTAGTAAGGAAGAGCTGAATCTGCTGGTCGCTTTGGCAGAACGGGCAGCATCGGCTATCCAAAATGCTCAGGTCTACGAACAAACTCAGGAAACGGCAGTGGTGGAGGAGCGTAGTCGGCTGGCACGCGAATTACATGACGCGGTGACGCAGACGCTTTTTTCAGCCAGCCTGATTGCTGAGGCGCTTCCTTCCAGCTGGGAGAATGACTCACAGGAAGGGCAGCGCTTGCTTAGCGAGCTGCGCCAGCTCAATCGCGGTGCGTTGGCGGAGATGCGTACACTGCTTCTTGAATTGCGTCCAGCCGCCCTCATAGAATCCAATATGGAAGATTTGCTACACCAGTTAGCTGAGGCTGCCACCGGGCGCGAGGGGATCCCGGTAGAGGTGAAGATAAAGGGGAGATGTGCTTTACCATCCGATGTTCAGATTGCATTTTTCCGTATTGCCCAGGAGGCGCTCAATAATGTGGTCAAGCATGCCAGGGCAAGCCAGGTGACAGTCGAATTAGAATGTGTAAATCATGGGTCTTCCCAGCCAGATTCAAGAACATGTGATTCGGTCCGGCTCTCGGTGGTAGATAATGGACGCGGTTTCGAACTGGAAAAGGGGCGACCAGACCATATGGGTCTGGGAATCATGCGCGAGCGTGCCCAGGCAGTGGGTGCAGAACTGACTATCACCAGCCAGCCCGGCAAGGGAACCAGTGTGGTGGTTTTATGGGAACAAAACAATAATGGTAAAATAACTGAGGAGGCGACATGATGGCTGTTTCATCTAGGCCGATTCAGGTGATGATTGTCGATGATCATAGCATGGTCCGTCGGGGCTTAGTGGCATTTCTCAAAAATCATGCGGATATGGAAGTGGTATCCGAGGCTCGCGATGGGCAGGAAGCGGTGCGGCTGTGTGAGCAGCTTCATCCGGATGTGATTCTGATGGATTTGATCATGCCGGAGATGAGCGGTGTGGCTGCTACGCGGATCATCCACAACCGCTGGCCGAGGGTACGTGTGATTGCTCTGACTAGCTTTCAGGAGAAAGACCTGGTTCAGGATGCACTGCAAGCTGGAGCGATCAGCTATTTATTAAAAAACATCTCCGGTGAAGACCTGGCAGAGGCCATTCGGGATGCCTATGCGGGCCGACCCATGCTTTCACCAGAAGCTGTGCAATCGCTAATCCGCCTGCGCGAGGAAGGGCCCAGTCTGGGCAGCGATCTCACGGAACGCGAGCGTGAGGTACTTTCGTTGATGACTAAAGGTTTGCAAAATCCTGAGATCGCCGAACGTTTGTTTATCAGCCGGGCGACGGTTAAAGCGCATGTGAGCAACATCCTCTCCAAGCTGGGGGTTTCCAATCGGGCTGAGGCAATCTCGTTGGCTCTGCAGAACCGGATCATCCGGACCTGAAATCCTTACCTGATCTTGATTGCTTTCTGCTTTACCAGGAAGAATCGGAAATCTCCCTGGGTGAATGTTTTACCACACAGGACTATTTCGCTATTCCGTGGTTGTAGGGGATTTCCTAGATTCTCGTTCAATTGGTCGGAGTAGATCACGAACCAGTTATTCTTGCTGGTTGCCAGATTAATCGAATGAAAGATGATCATCCGGGGTTCCGGTGGATAAAAACCCGCAATCAGGTCCTGTGCTCCAACGGAGTGCAAGTTCTTATTAAACCGGCTATCGTGTAAGCAAGGGACCCAATCGAAAAAGGTTTCTTGCTCTCTTTCCAATTGCAGATAAGATCCGTTGGAGAACTCTGTTCGCGCAATTTTTAATTCGGCCGGACAGGTAAGGTTTTGAGATAGGGCCGGTTGTTTCGGTGTGATGGCTTTGAGGATTAAGGGGATTAGCAGGATACAGGGGGCCAGAGCAATTGAAAACCAGGCCTGAGTGGGTATCCTTTTCGGAATGGGATGGCTCGCATAACCAGTACAGCCTGGTGAAGCGAACCAGGCTTGAAACTGTAAGGGCCGGTAAGGTAAACAGGGCACCTGGCCTGATCAATAGCGCCAGCGTGAGAGTCCCGATACCTAATAAGGCCATCAGGCGTTTACGTAAGGCAGCGCTGTTCCATAGCAAGGAAAAACTCAGCATCCCAAGGCAGAAACCCAGGTTTTCGGCTGTCACAGTTCCGGTGTGGCGGCGAGTGGCCATGCCAGTGATATCCCCACCGGCAATCAAACGGAGGCTGTTGATGTAATAGGAGCCATTATCAGACCAGGGAAGTAAACCACCCAGTGCACCGCCATCGCTCTGACCGGAGGCCCATAGTCCGCTGAGTGCAAGACCGAAGAGCGCACGAGTCCAGGAGATCCCCTGGGTATAGGGTAGCCTTTGAGCAGAACCTGCCAGCCTTCTGACTAGCCATAAAACAAAGGTGGATGTGACCAGAAGGATCAGAGGCGTGATGCTCGTGTTAAACCTGGCATAAATACTAAGGGGGCGAATCGGCACTGGCGGTTTGCGTATGACTAGAATCGCAAGATAGACGCTGACTGGCAGGCAAATCTGTAACAGAATCCACAAAAACCGCACAAATTTTGGCTTAATCATTGAGACAACCGGGAAATTGTGAAGATTATAACATCTGGGAAATGGCAGGGCTTGGGAGGATTATTTTAGCCAGGGCGAATAACGGAAATCAGCCACATGACCAATCCAGGAATTCGCCAGATGCTGGATGGCGCCAGGATGCATTAAGAGTTTAATGGAACCATGGAATCTTCTTTGCCTTGTCCTTTACGATGCAAATACCTTCCTTTTGACCAGGGGATAACGCTCCGAACGACAGGTGTCTCGGTGGGTCGTTCGTTGTTTAATCTGCTCGTTTCTACAACCCGAAATGCGAAATTCCGTATATGAGGTACGGGTTTTTCTACAGTAAGGAGATTTCTATGTTTCATCGCCAAACCAAGAACCAGATCACGAGTCCCACTTTGGACCCTATGGGGATGGTGAACAGCCGGAAACCGCTGATCCAGGTGCACAATCTGGTGAAGACTTATAAGAACGCGGCCGGTACGTTCACCGTCCTTAAGGGGATCAATCTGGATTTCTATCCTGGTGAATTCATTGGGGTAGTAGGAAAGTCTGGTAGCGGTAAATCGACGCTGATCAACATGCTGGCCGGGATTGACCGTCCGACATCTGGCGAAATCATCGTCGGCGATACCCCCATCCATCGGCTGCGCGAAGGACAGCTTTCCACCTGGCGCGGGATCAGCGTTGGGATTGTCTTCCAATTCTTCCAGCTCTTGCCCACACTGACGCTGATTGAGAATATCATGCTGCCCATGGATTTCTGCAATAAATATAGCATGCGCCAACGTCGAGAAAGGGCTTTAGAACTGCTATGCATGGTGGAAATGGAAGAGCATGCTTATAAGCTGCCTTCGGCGATCTCTGGAGGTCAACAGCAGCGGGTAGCGATCGCCCGAGCCCTGGCCAATGATCCCCCGATCATCTTTGCTGATGAACCAACTGGTAACCTGGATACCAAGACGGCTGATTCGGTCTTTCGCCTGTTTGAGAACTTGATCTCCCAAGGGAAGACGATATTGATGGTGACTCACGATCAATCGCTGGCTAGGCGTGTATCTCGCACGGTGTTACTTGAGGATGGTGAAGTGGTCAGTGAGTTGTTGCCCGTGGAAATTCCACAACCTCAGTCCATGGTTCAAAATCTTCAAGAGGTTCTTCGTGAGCCCGATAATTAAAGTGGAAGTCAAACGAAAGGTTCAAAAATGATCTCGGCTCGCTGGATCAAAGTCCTCAAAGATCTGTGGAGCAATAAGGCTCGTTCGACCCTGGCAGTACTCTCGATAGCCGTCGGGGTATTTTCAGTTGGGTTAGTCAGCAATGCATATGTCACGATGTTGAATGACCTGGCAGCGGATTATCGATCTGTAAACCCACATACGGCGATTCTTTATACTGATCCCTTCGGTGAGGATGCGCTGATCTCGGCACGAAAGGTGCCTGGGGTGATCAATGCTGAAGGGCGCAATGAGTTTTCTGCCCAGGTGCAGACTGCTAATGGAGACTGGAAACCAGCAATGATTACCTCAATCCCTCCTCTGGAGGATATTCAAATTGACCTTATCCGCCCCGTGGTGGATGGGGAGAAACTGATCTTGGGTAAGCACCAGGTACTCCTCGAACGTACAGGTTTAGGGGTTTTGCCGGTGAAAGAAGGTGATACCATCCGCTTGCTGTTTTCGAACGATCAGGTCAAAGAATTGCAAGTGGCTGGCGTGGTTCACGAAGTGACCGCTTATGCTACCCCACTCAGCGGCAGGGTCAACCTGTATGTTTCTCCTGAGACGATGCTCTGGCTGGGTGATACGGATCAATTCACCATGATGTTGTTGACGACCGCGGGGAACCAACAAGATGAGAAGTACGTCAACCAGGTAGCCAGCAGGGTAGCCACGAAGCTGGAGAAGGGAGGTCTGCGGGTATATCTCACCGCTGTCTATCGCCCCGGTGAACACCCAGCCTATAGTATCCTCCGCACATTGCTGGTTTTGTTAGGTTTCCTGGGAGTACTGGCTTTACTGCTCAGCACCTTCCTGGTGGTCAACACAGTAACAGCCTTAATGGCCCAACAAATTCGCCAGATTGGTGTAATGAAAGCGATTGGCGGGCAGAGTGGGCAACTTCTGGTGATGTATGTCCTGTTGATCGTATGTTTTGGGTTGCTTGCCTTGTTTCTAGCTATCCCGCTCGCTGGCCTGGCCAATTATGGGCTGATGGGGATGCTCTCCAATATGATCAACTTTAAAACAGGACCCTTCCGTATCCCGCTCCCTTCGTTTATCTTGCAAATTCTGGTTGGGCTGGCGTTGCCGTTGGTTGCTGCATTTGTGCCGGTGCGGAGTGGCACCCGGATGACGATTCGTGAAGCGATTGGCAACCAGGGTTTGAATGCCAGCGGATTTCGTTTGAGCTGGTTCGATCGGATGCTGGAGCAGACCCGCCTGCTACCCAGACCCTTTCTACTTTCGCTGCGGAACACCTTTCGGCGCAAGGGTCGCATGGCGTTGACATTGGCCACTCTGACGCTGGGCGGTGCGATTTTCATCGCTGTGTTCAACGTTCGGTCATCTTTTATCCAGACTATCAATGATGTCCTGGGATACTTCCTTTCAGATGTGAATGTCTCTTTGGGAGACCTATACCGGGTCAACCGGATTGAGAATATTATTACCTCCATCTCAGGGGTTAAAAGCGTAGAAAGCTGGGGAGTGCGTAATGCCCAGGTGCTCTCGCCCGATCAGAAATCGTCGACTGAAGTGATCATCTGGGGACCGCCGGAAAATTCGAAATTAATCCGCCCGGTGATCGTTGAAGGCCGCTGGATCCGGCCCGGGGATATGAATGCTCTGGTCATTGGCAACCATTTCCTGGAAAAGCGCCCGGGTGTGAAAATCGGAGATGAGCTGGTGGTGCGGATTTCAGAAAAAGATTATCCATTCGTGGTGGTTGGAATCTTCCAGATGGCTGGAAATGTCTATCCACCATTTGTATATACCAGCTACGAAGCTCTTTCCTGGATGACTGGCCGAATCGAAAGGTCCTCCGAGTACCGTGTGATCACTACCCTCCCTGATCCTGGGTTGGAAAAGCGTATTGCTGATGAAATGGAAAAAGAGTTCAAGCAGAATGGGATTCGGGTTGGTGGAATCTCAACTGGTGCAGAGCAACAGGCGCAACAGAAGACATCTATTGACATATTGGTCTACTGTCTGCTGGTGATGGCATTGCTGATTGCCCTGGTGGGTGGGATTGGCCTGATGGGTACCATGGGAATGAATGTGATGGAGCGAACCCGCGAGATTGGGGTGATTCGCTCGTATGGTGCATCCAACCTGGCAGTGCTGAGTATGGTGGTGGTTGAAGGTATGACAATCGGAATCATTAGCTGGCTGCTGGGAGTGTTACTGGCATTTCCGATCAGTATGCTGCTCTGTAATGCAGTGGGAGTCGCCTTTGTTCACTACCCGTTGCCTTTGATTATTTCCAAAGATGGATTTGTGCTCTGGTTGGTGGTTTCGATGGCTCTCTCTGGTCTGGCCAGCTTGTTGCCAGCGTTTAACGCAGTGCGCCTGACCGTTCGCGATGTGCTGGCCTATGAATAAATTACCCATTGACTGACCTTGAAAATCCCCAGATGCTTGATGCGTCTGGGGAGTATTTTTCTATAAATAAGGGGCGCGAGGAATTAATGGCATATTCCAGGAATATTTTCCTGGCAGAGCACCCACCCAAGATAACGTCCGGATTATGGAAAAATGATGGATATTCGCCATGTGTCTAATATAGAACTACCCACCTGCCGGATGTGTAGGAGAGCTGATTGGCCTAGAATCAAAATCAGGACGGAGGTGCTTTATGAACGCTTGTAGTGTTGACAATCATATTGAACAGTTCGCTCGGATGAACCATGAACGTCTACAGTCCGAAGCTGCACACAATAGGTTAGTACGTGAAGCCCTCAAGGGTCACTCAAATTCAAAGATCTATGGACGTTGCCTGTTGTGTGTAGGTTCCTGGTTGGTCAAATTGGGACAGCGGTTAGAGCTTGCTGGCCGTGCGGGTGTCCCATAGGGTTGGAAATCATGGTTGCGGACATGGAGAAAAGGAAATGAATCCCGCTATAGTCTATCTGCCAATCATCTATTCCAGGAGAAGCGCTATGAAACCTACATACTCGATCCGTATCCTGGTGGTGGATGACCATGCGATGGTCCGTAAGGGATTGGTGACTTTTCTCGGCAGTAAATTGGATATGAAAGTGGTTGGAGAAGCTAGCAATGGACAGGAGGCATTGAAACAATGCGAGTTTCTCCAACCTGACGTGATCTTGATGGACTTGGTCATGCCTGAGATGGACGGTGTGGATGCCATTCGGGCGATCCGTCAGCGTTGGTCTCAGGTCCAGGTATTGGCATTGACTAATTTCCAGGAAAAGAATTTGGTGCAGGAAGCACTGCGCGCAGGAGCAGTAGGCTACCTGCTCAAGAATATTACGGGGGATAATCTGGCAGAAGCGATTCGGTCTGCCTACCAGGGACGGTCAACTCTGGCACCTGAAGTGAAAGACGATTTAACTCGCGATTCTCACCCGCCATCCTGTCAACCTGGTAAGAGCTCGCTTAACAGGAGCAGGAGATGTTAGAGTTGGTGGTGAAGGGCATGACTCACCCACAGATTGCTTCAACATTGACGATCAGTCTTCCGGCTGCCAGAGAACATGTCAGCCATATCCTGGCAAAATTGGGGGTTTCGGATCCTTCCGAAGCGATTTCACTGCTGCTGCATAAAAAGTTGCTCAGGTAACTCAAAGAATTTATGCTGGATGACCACTTTGATAACTCGTTGAGCCTATCTGGGGGATATGCAGTGATCTCCTTGCTGCAGACTCAGCGTCTATGAGAGTGTGATATATACCCATTTGATTTTCTCCTATGATCTGCTCTATTTGCATAACCTGGGGAAAATTACCTCATTGTTGTTTTATGAAAATTTGAGAGAGGTATAATGATGAGAAAGCCGGTGAAAGATGACAAGTGAAAAGCCAATATTTTTTCGGTTACTGTGGATAATCCCCAGTCTCCTGCTTGTTCTTTCCGCTTGCAAGACCCAATCTAATCCTGAAGGGTCAGATGCGTTGCCCATAGACCCGATGAGTATCAGTTGGGAAGATCAATCCGGATTTGGCCGGGGGCTGGTCCGTTTAGAGAAAGACGTGGTTAATTCACTGGTTGGTGCAAGTGTTTACCATACCGATCTTCAAATATCTGCGGATTATTCCAAAATTGAGGGTCGTCAACAGGTGCGTTACACGAATCAGGAAACGATTTCGCTCTCTGAGGTGGTTTTCCGCCTGTTCCCGAATGGGACAGGTGGTAAAATGACGGTTTCAGGGGTACGGGTCGATGGACAAAAGCCAGATACTGTGCTTGAATCTCAGGGGACTGCATTGCGAGTGTTACTGCTGAAGCCCATCAGTCCGGGCCAAAGTGTTGTCATCCAGATGGATTTTATGGTTGAAGTGCCGCGCCAGTTGGGCGGAAATTATGGCTTACTCAGTTATTATGAGGATATCCTGGCACTGGATGGCATCTATCCTTCAATTGCGGTATATGATGACCAGGGATGGCATGCTGAATACCCGCCGGTCAATGCCGACCTCACTTATACGGATGCTAGCTTCTACCTGGTACGGGTGACTGCACCGTCCAAGCTGGTGCTGGCGGCTTCCGGGATTTTATTGGGAAGCAAGGTGGAAGGAGAGACCCAAATATCCACCTTTGCTGCTGGCCCGGCGCGCGCTTTCTACCTGGCGGGCAGCGAAAAGTTCAGTGTGGTCAGCCAAAAGATAGGTGAAACGACGGTGAATAGTTATGCCTTTCCAAAATGGGCAAAAGGTGCTGAGGAAGCTGAGCAGGTGGCGGAAAAGGCAATCGAAATCTACAGCCGGCGCTTCGGAGCTTACCCATATACGGAGTTGGATGTCGTCAGTACACCGATGACAGCGCTGGGCATCGAATACCCAGGGATCGTGGGGATTTCCACTAAATTGTTCGATCCAGATCAAACGGTATCAGGTCTGCCGTCTCAGGTATTGTTGGAAAGTGTGGTGGCCCATGAGATAGGTCACCAGTGGTTCTATAACCTGGTCGGCAATGACCAGCAAGGTGAGCCCTGGCTGGATGAATCAGTCACCCAATATGCTACTGGCCTGTATTACCTTGATCGTTATGGCGTGCCTGGGGAAAAATCTTATCAAGCTTCCTGGAAAAGCCAGTGGGCTTTGGTGGGTAAAGAGAAAAAGCCCATCGGTTTGCCGGCGGATCAATATACCCCCAAGGAATATTCTCCGATTATCTACGGGCGCGGACCTTTTTTTGTTTCTGCCCTGGCAGATCAGATGGGACAATCTGCCTTTGATGATTTTATCAAGGATTATGTGAAGCAATTCAGTTGGGAAAATGCAACCGGTGCTGAGTTCAAACAGTTAGCTGAGCAGCATTGCCAGTGCGATCTGACATCGCTGTTCAAGGAATGGGTCTTTCCTTAATGACAGGGGAAATTTAATGTTGTGAACGCAAC
>Ga0315268_10002848_pt1 | contig 19242 bp, 31 predicted proteins | sample C1_top_MG_FD_204535 | JGI IMG/M metagenome (GOLD analysis project Ga0315268, IMG submission 204535) | Sediment microbial communities from Yellowstone Lake, YNP, Wyoming, USA - C1_top | ecosystem: Environmental > Aquatic > Freshwater > Lake > Sediment | place: USA: Wyoming | collected 2017-08-01
ACAGGATCAGGCCGTCGGGCCGCTTATGGCCGCATCTGACGGTTGTGTCGCACTTCACCACAAAGCCATGTTCCAGCAGATCACAATCAAATGCCCAGTCGGTATGCCCAACTTCATCTTGCCGAAAATTCAATGTTTCCAACACATGGCGATGAATCAATGCGCATCCCAGGCCACCACCACTTATCCGCACCACTTGCCCCCAGACTTGCTTTTGTAGTTCCGGGAAAAAACTGATGCTCTGTTCCGGCACAACCGCGCCAGGCACGTAACGCGCCGCGTTCCACACCGGCCGGCCATGCCGATAGCAGTAAAGCCCCTTGGCCACATCCGCATCTATGGTTAGCAGTTTCTGCAGCGCGTCAGGCGGCGGTATGATGTCGCTTTCCACCACGAACATGGCATCGTAATCGCCCGCCAGGAACGCCTCGCGTCCCGCCCGGTAATTGCGCAGCACATTTTCCTTGCCCGTTGGCTCGGGATTGTCCCTGGTGAACAGGAAATGTATCCCCTCGCCTTGCTGCGCGAGGATGGCCGTAATGGTCTCCGGCTCCAATCGCTTCGTTGGGCAAAACAGCAACGTGGTCATTTGACCGCCAACATCCTCAAATTCCAGCCGTCCAGGATTTCAGTCTGCGTCACGGTGAAGCCCTCGGCCTCCAAATCAGCCTTCAGCGTTTGGGCCGTGAAGCCGTTTTTGTGATATTGGCTTGGTCCTTCTTGGCCGCCATAAATTACAACCATCCAAAAATCCGGCATTTGGACTGGTGCGGGCTTGTTGTCCAGCCAGGCCCGCATGCATGCGTCCAGGGCCGGGCATTGCAACTCCAATTGCCCGCCCCACGCCAGGACACGATACCAGTCCCGCTTCACCTCGCGCCACTGCGCGCGGCTGAAATGCTCTATCAGGTGGATGGCGCGGATTTCGCTCACGCAACCGTCCCCGAACGGCAACGGTTGCGTGAGGTCTATCCGCATGTCCACCTTCTCGGCATACAGGTCAATGTTGATCCAGCCGTCCAGGTATTGCTTACCGCAACCTAGATTAAGACGGGGCATATTGTGTTATGCTGATGCCATCACCAAAAGCTGGAACGCGGCGGCCAGCATGACGTTCCCGTCAAACCGCTTGTAGGCCCTGAAACCGATTTGGCCATTGGCCGCATACAGTTCCTCCAGCCGCTTGATTGTCAGCCCCTCACGTTCGCCAATCCAATAGTAGCTGAAATCGCCGAACAGGAGCACCTTGGCGCTCGCCGCGATGGTCGCCATGCTGTTGTTGGTGATGATCGGGCGGCCCAATAGAGATGGCGGTTCGCCATTGGCCAATCCCGGCTGCCACATGTACTGACCATAGCTGTCCTTCAGTTGGCGGATTGCCTTGATCGTGGCGTCGTTCGCCATCCAGACCGCCTTTGGGCGATACTTGTAGTTTAACGCATGGTACAGGTCAATGACCTCGTTGGCAGTGATTGCGCTGGCCGAAGCCGCGGTAACGCCGGTAGTCGCGCCGGTGACCACGCCCTGCGGCTGGCTTGAGCCAGTGCCGGTCGTGAATGCTGAATTCTCCGCTGCCGCAAATGCCTGCACGAAGTCCGGTTGCAAGACCGCTTCCCAAAGCGGGAACGTGCTGTCGGCCACCAATTCGTCGCTTGCCTTGGCCAGTCGTGTGTACTTGTACGCGTTGAAATCAACTTCGCCGAAAGTCGGCTCGACTTCGCTATAGGCCGCTTCCTCGGCGGTCAGTATGGCCGCAGATGACGCGGTCAGCGTCGGCACTTTCATGCTGTCCGAGTTCATCGGGATGACCCGCGCCCCGGCCTGGCGGATGACGCTCTCATCATAGAGCGCCTTCACCAGCTCCTTGGCATACTCGGTCGGCACTATGTACCCGCCCTCGCTGTCGGTGCCTTCCTGCAACGCGGCGCGGATTGCGGGCGAAATGCGATGCCCGCCATGCAGCCAGGCATCAAATGCCTTCACCGGCGTAATCTCATCCGAGGGGATGATTATGTTCGGCGTGGCGAAACCGGCCTTCTTCACCGCCGGCTCCGCGGCCAACTTCTCGACCACTTTCTCTGCCACGGCATCCAGATCAAGTTCCTTCACTTCAACCTTGTTCTCGTCCATTTGAATATCTCCTTCAGTAGATTTTGTGTCGTTCATGTCAGCTCCCGCTACCGCTTGCTCGGCCACCTGGCTAGCCGCCTCCGGTGCGGCCTTGCCCGCAGCCCCAATGAGCGCTTGTATCGCAGGTGCAAACTTGGTCAGATTCATCAGTTGTTCGTCATTCAGTAACATTCGCGGCTCGGCTGGCGCCGGGGTCATGGAATACTCCACCACCGGCCAGCTTCTCACCGCGCCATCAGGCGCAACGTCCACCAAATGTGAAACCGCCCCGCTGGACCAGGCCAGCTTGTTTTGTTTCGCCAATTCGCGGATGGCCTCCAGCCATTGCTCGCTGAGTTCCAGCTGCGCCTCGATCCAGCGCCCGATTTCGTCGTCCCGGGTCGCGTCCACATGCCCCAGTACCTGTGTCCCGAATTTGGGGTCGAAGCCATGGTCGTAGAGCACGACCTGCCTCACGGGCAATTTGTCATCCCAGAAATCCGTCTCGGGGGTGAAATATGTGTTGTACACATCGCGTTCCTGCTTGTTGCCCCAGAGCACCCCATAGCCTCCCACGCGATTGTCGGCAACGATCCGCACACTGCGCAATTCGCTGTAAATCGCGCTGCGCTGCTGCTCGGTGAGCGCCGTGCTGTCCAAAAGCTCCTGAAGCGCCTCGATTGCCTCCTTGCTTTGCTGGATGGCGTTCTGGATCAGTTGCCGGTTTTTCTCTGAGAGCACGCGGCCCACGCGCATGGGCGTAGCACTTTTCTTTTCTTCTTCCCAAGGGGCTTTCAATCCATCCTCGATTTTGTGGTAATATGCGGCGACTTTGCCCTTGATGGCATCCTGCACCTCACCCGGCAAGTCTACCCCACCGCGTGACCCCATGAGCACGGCGGCAACCGCGAATATGCCGCGAGGAACGGCACGCAATTGGCCGTTTACAATGTCGGCAAACTGCAACTTATAGCCAGTGAATTCCTCGCCATGCTCGCTGTCATATGCGAAAAATGCCTGCCGGTACTTGGCCCAATCCATACCCTCCTTGTCGGGCCCGCCGGCCCATTTCCGCACATGCTGTTCAGCAGCACTGGCATCCCAAGCCATTCCCCGATCGGCCAATGGCAAATCTGCCGCCCCGCACGGTTTCCAAGCCCTGATTTCCGTTTCCATACTCTTTTGCTCCTTGCTTTTGCCTGCCGCATGGATGCAGGCGAATATCGCTTCCTGGTCGTCGCCGCTTTCCTCCATCACGGCATTGGCTGCATCCACGCATTTCCTGATTTCCTCATCCGTCCAATTCTTCGCCACGTCCGGCGGTTTGTCATACGTCCATGGCATATTTAACCTCCTATCTCAACACCTTCTCAATCTCTTCACTCAAAAATCGTGGCCACAAGTCCATATTTTCCTTCACCACCTCTTCCAGCTTTTTCCAGCCGTGCGCGGCATGGAATCCGGCTTGCTGCTCGCCCACCACGAAATCGGCGTAGCTGGCCCGGTTGCCTATCGCGTAAGACAGCGCCCCTCTCGGCTCCACCACCCATTGCTGCTGCATCCGCTCCGACGTGTTGCGGCCATGCACGCCCCCGCCCGCCAACGCCCAACGCGGGCCAAAAAGCCGTTGGTACCAACGTTTCGGATATGAGCCGGGTCGGTTCCAATCGCCCTCGGGTGGATATGGCACGGCGCGTAATTTGATTTCTTGCGCGAAACGTTGCAATGCCACGCCAGTGACCTCCACGCCAGCGAGCTTGCCCAATTTTTTTATCGCTTCGTCCAGCCCTTCCAGCTTGACTTCCATCACTTCACTCTTTCGAGCACTACTTGGCAACGGCAGTTGGGATGCGCCGGCGGGCCGTCGGGAAATTCCTGACCCCACTTGTCCTTGAGCGTGTGATCCAATGCGCCGCAAATCGGGCACACTTTTTCATCCTCGGCCGTCAGCCAGCGTTCCTGCAGTTCCAAGTCCCGCTCAGCTAATTCTTTCGCATACATGGCCTCAGCCTGCGAAAGCGCGCGGGTGATTTCAGTCACCGCGATCGCCTCGGCGCGCACCGGGCCGAAAAGCGGCTCCAGCATGGCGACCGCCGCATCCTTGTCCAATCCGCCGTTGGCCAGCCGCTTCGTGACGTCCTGCAGGAAAGCTTTCGACGTGTCCGTTATGCCCTTCACCAATTCGTAGCTATATTGCTGCGCCCAGGCCGCCGCGTCGGTGACCACCTGGGCATAATCCAACCCCACGCCGACCTCGGTCGCCAGCGCCAACAATTCATCCGCGACCGTGTTGGTCAATTCGACATTGAGTACCGCGCTCAATTGCGTGGTCAATTCCGCCATGTCCGGTATGTCTCCCTTGGCGACTTCCTTCTGGAAACCCGGCAATGCGCCTTGCAACACGGAAGTCAGTTTTTTGGCCAGCTTGTTCTCGGCCTTGCCGCGGTCCAGCGACTTGACGCACGGGTCTATGGCGATGTCCCTGTACGCGTCCTGCGACAACCGCCATTCAATTGCTTGCCGCAACCAAGGCGGGATGACTTCGCTCTCAAATGCGGTTTTGCCCCCGCGTCTGAGTTTGCGCCGCCACTTGCCGAGCTCGGCAAAGACCGCCTTGGGCAAAGCCATTGTTTCCGCCTCGGCCTGCGCCGCCGGCTGCCGAACCTCAAAGCCCAGCTGCTCCCTGGCCTCGGCGCCGCTGATTATGCCAGCGGTGAACAACTGCACCACTGCCTGCGCCTTGGTGGCCTCGTCCTGCTGCACCGCCTCCACCTGGTCGAATTGCCAGCCGAATTCCAATCCCGCCGGGCCAAACAATTGTTCATTTAATGTAGCTTCAATGTGTTTGGCCTCAGGGAAAATGGTCTCGTAATAGAAACTGAGTTTGTGTTCCTTGGCAGTCGCGAAATTAGCCGCATCCTCGAGCATGGTCTGCGGTATGCCGAACGTCACGGCGATCTGCTGCCGGGCCGCCGCGAAAATCGGCTCCAAGTCCAAGTCGGCCAATTGCCCGCCCACAATCGTCGGCTTCACGCTGGCTCTGAGCGCGACGGTTTCCCAGGCCCGCTTCACTCCGCCGAGCAACCTCTTCCACCATGTCTCCAACCGCTTCAATTCCTCGGGTGGGGGATTGCCTTCAACGCTCAGAATCACTGCCGGAATCGCGCCACGCTGGAAAAAGCCACTGATATAATCATTAGCATTTTTTGCCAATCCCGCCGCGGCCAACGCGACCTGGGCCAGGGAAGGCCCGGGGCCCAACTCGCCAACCGGATTCGGCTCCCAGAAATACACCAACTGCTCTAGGTCTAAATCAATCTGTTTACTGGCCAGTTGCCGCGTGAAGCCGACGAGCCCCCGTTGCTCGTCATACCGAGGTTGAATCGTGTCGGGATGGGCCCACCGCAAACCGATGAGCCGCTTCCCCAACCGCTGGACGAACCAATAGGCCCGGCCGTAAAGGCACAGCCCCGCCTCGGCCAGGTACAGCAACGCGGGCAACTGGTTGGACAGCGCGAAATCGACTTCCTCGCCGTCCTGCGTGATGGCGAACGGCAGCGCGCTGATGGTGGCCGCGCGCATCTGCACGCAACGGTGCAGCCAAGGCACGGCGCCGTGGGCGGCGGCCGCCGTGAATTGATCCGACGTCGTCATCCAGGGCGGCGTCCATTGCGGCAACGACACGTCGCGCAACGACACATCGCGCACATTGTTGCCATCGAACAGGACGGTCTTAATATTCATTCGCACCCCACAGCATCATACCACTAAGGCGGTCGGGCAGCTTTTGCCAATCATTAGGAACAATTTTTTCCCAATTCATCGCTCTATTGCTCTAAGAAAGATTGTTGGGATAAGGGCAGGCAATTAGGGCTAAACCATATCCTTTCTTTGTATCTGTTTCCTGTTTGGTCACCCCGATGGGTTTTGTAAGATGCCCCTGCCACCCATTTGAACACCCTCCACTCAGAAGGCATATCATGCTCGCCCTCATAGCCACACAGAACTATGCGATAACGTGGATTCTGGGCATTATCCAAGCACCAGTCTCTAACCTGTGCCGAGACATTGCCGTGCACCTCATCTGTAGAGTACAGGCGAGGATACCGAGTATCCTGATCATATGGAGGGTCAAGGAATATCCCTACGTGTGTCCCGTGAGCAAGGGCACCTGGGGTTACGACACGGCTCCAATCACCGCAACAAATACGAACATTGCGCAGCCGATCGGCCAATGCCTGCATATACGCCAATAAGCTCTCGGTTCGAGCCGAACATGTTCCGTTTTCGCCGGGATAGCCCATATAGAGGCGTGTGCGATTGACGCCTCGACCCAGTTCACCCAGATGGGGACGTTTGCGATTGATGCCTACAGGGCAACCCAGATGGGGACGTTGGCGATTGATGCCTTGACCAGGGTTACCCAGATGGGGAAGTTGGCGATTGATGCCTTCACCAGCGTTACGCAGTTGGGGAAGTTTGTGCTTGACACCTTGTTTTTCTTTGTACTCTTTCCTAACCAACCGCCCATCTTTGGCGATCCAGGGGCCGTCACCACTGCACCAATCAGAGCCAATCCAAGCCGAGAGGCCCCAAACCCACCAACCGGCTATTTTGGTATCGTAAAAATCGGGATCGGCCCAACAGCGCTGCAACGAATCACGCCCCTCGTTTACCAGCCAAAGATGGCGAGCAGTCAAGTCACACTCGGTTACCGGCCAATCAGCGTAGGAAGCCACTGACTCAGGGTCATGCTGCACAGCACGCCAGAAATTAATCAGCCACAAGTCAACATCATTCACAGTTTCAATTTTGGGCGGCGTTGGCCGGTCCAATAGCACGGCCAAACTCCCTGCAAACGGCTCAACGTAATGGTCTACATCGCCTAGTGCTTGCCATACCACAGGGGCAACGCGCCGTTTGCCACCAAACCAGGGAAAAGGAGCTTTAAGTTGCATTGCCCGCCCCGGCTCGACTAGCTTCTCGGCGACCATAATTGTGCCATCGAACAAAATGGTCTTAATATTCATCTTCGCCCCACAACATCAGCGGCCCCCTGTCGCACAGCCCATGCCAGGCCAATGCCAAACTAATAACCATGTCATCATGCAATGATTCTGGTGCGGCGTAACGGATAGCCCCTGATGGCAATCGTGTCATCTCGAACGCCTGCAACTCGTTGATCAGAGTGCGGTCGGGCAGTATCTTGATTTCGCCGCGCTCGAACGCCAACGCCAACGCCTCGATGATCTGCGCTTTGCTGGCCGCAGTCGTGTTGAATCCGATCACCGGCAACCCTTCTCGCTGGAGCTGCTCCACTAACGGCTCGCCCATCGCGTTCAATTCAGCGATGATTCGATGCGGCCTGTAGCGCTCCGCCATCGCTTTCAATCGTCCAACCTGAACCGCGTAGTCAATTTGATTGAAACGGTCAATTGCCAGCATATTGCCCTGCGAATCCAGCACGGTCAGCACGGTGAAGTCCTCATGCTTCCCAAAATCCACGCCCATGATGGTATCCTGGCCCTCGGCCATGCCTAGGGCAGTAGCCGCCTCGGCAACCTTGCGGAACACCAACCCGGCATCCTCGATGAACTCGGCCAGGAATTCCTGCCTGAATATGCGCTCCGGCAGGTCATGCCGCGCGGCCTCGATCTCGTCCGGCGCGATGTGCGGATTGTCGGCCGTGCGGAACGTCCAGCTTCGCCAATCCGGCTCGCCTTGCTGGCCCTGCAAGTAAGCGCGGTAGAACCAATTGCGCCCCAACGGCGTGCTGATGAACACGGCCCGCCCCAGCTTGTCGGCCAGGGCCGGGCGAAGCGACGCCGTCCACGCTTCCTCTTTCACGTAAGACGCTTCGTCAATCAGCGCCAGGTCAAGCCCCTCGCCGCGCAAACTGTCGGGATTGTCCGCGCTCTTGATCCACAGCCGCGACTTGTTAATCAGCTGAAAATTGCGTTCGCTCAGCGATTTGGCCGCAATCAATTCGTGCGGCAGCAATTCCTCGAACTTGCGCCATCCGATCATGGCCAACGCGTAAGTCGGCGCCACCCACCAGATCGTCGCGCCCGGGACGCGCAGCGCCTCGCGGATCGCCTCGGCGCAGGCGGCCAGCGTCTTGCCGAACCGTCGCCCGCAGGCCATGACCCGGAAGCGGTGCGGGTCATTGTGGAACGCCGCCTGGCCCGGGTGCGGCCGGTATGGTATTGTCAGCGTCTTGCCACTTGACAATGATTTCCCCCGTCACGTCCTGCGCGACCGAAACCGGCGCGTCCAGTCCCCACATCGCCGCCCGGCGCTGCATAATCCGCAGGACCACGTTGACCGCCGCCACGTCGCCAGCGCGTATCCGGTCGTCCAGCGCGCGTAACATGCGGTCAAGCCGGGCGTCCTCGACCAGACGCAATTGCTCGGCGGTCTCGGCCGCGCCGGCCCGGATGCGCGCCAAACCGCGCATGACGGCGCGGTATGCCGAAGCCGCATGGCGGTAACCCGTCTTCTCCGCGATGAATTGGTATGTCGCGCCGGCGAGCCTGAGCTCAAGCGCCTGGCGCTCCCGTTGTGCGGCAAGCACGCGCCGCCCGGACGCATTCTCATGGTTTGGCATTGTCATCCTATGTTTTGCCGATAAAAAAAGGGCGAACACAATGCATTTGCATTGTGTCGCCCCTTGGGCTCTAACCGATGGAGCAACTGATTATGGGATTAACGTTATGCCCTGGTCTTCCAGGTCAAGGTCGCAGCGGAAAGTCAGGTCCGTGATGACGAATTGCCGCGGCTGGCCCTCCTGGACAGTCAACGTGGCTTTCCCGAAGCGAGTGAGGCGAATCAGCTTCAGCAGGTTCGCCTCGGCCTGGGTCAATTCCATGCTGATTGTAGCAGGTTTGGGCTCTTTTGTCAAATAGCACCTCAATTATAAATGCCAGAATGGCATAGGTTCATATTGCCGTTTGAGCCCTACATATTTGAAAAGCAAATCACCATTCGGTTTGCGCTCAATAGGAATTAATGCACCCTGGAAATAATGCAGGGGATTTCGTTGTTTATCTAAATTATTCCATACTGTACGCAAATGATTGGCCCAGGTCATGTGCTTCCTCTTCCAAACTTTTTTAGGCCCTGGACCTATATTAACTATCTTACTATAATCTGCTTGATATGCCCAGGCTGGTATAATGTCATCAGGGCACAAAACTTTACCTGTATCTCTTGCTAATAACAATTGATTGGTAGCCGATTCTTCCTGCCAATTGCCAAATACCGGGTCGGTCGGTAAAATGCCGCAACAACAACCGGTATCCGATAATTGTTTCCAAACTGGGTCAGATACACCAACAACCAATCCACATTTATGAGCTATATCGTATATGCTATGCATAATATCTTCAGTCCAGGCATAGCTAGGTCTCCTGCAAAATTGCGCTGGGCCAAAGTTCTCATAAATAGATAAGAGTGGAGTCTGTGTAATTCTGCTTAGCAAATCCCATTTTTCTCTCAGTTCTGACGTTAGATATCCAGGTGTAAATGCTGTTTCGTAACTAATTGCTGTAGCCCCGGCCTCGGCCGCTCGTTCTATAAGCACCTTGTATGCTTGAGGATATTTTGGAGTGCGGTCAGATAAGCCGGGGATAATAGGACGAAACCGTAATGATGTCTTAACTCCAAGCTGTGAGAGCACTTTCATGGTTTGCAATCGTTCTGTCGCATTTGGGGCACGCCGATCAACACGGGCCAACAATTCATCATCTGGACTTATAATACTAAAAGCCACCCAAAACAATTCGGGGGCTTTAGATAGGGCTGCGAGGTAATCCGGTTGTGCTAAAAGCCTTCCTTTCGTACTGATTCGGATAGGCTGATTGTATTTAATTGCCAGTTGGATAAATTCTAGCAACCACCCCTGTTGTCTCTCGATATTGTCGCATGGATCGCAAAGCGCACCTAACTGTATCGGGCAAGGATAACCATGAGCATTGCGGCGATTATATTTCAGAGCATTACGGTATAAATCAAATTCCTTGCCACCACCGCCACTGAAAAGCATCTCTATTCGCTTTAGCGAGGTCTGCCCTACTGGACGCGTAGTCGCCTCTTGGTGTTCTACAAGGTTGTCCGAGAAACAGTAGAGGCAACTGTACGAACAATGGCTGTGGCTATCAATAGAAACGGGCAAAGCGCAGTCAAAACCATCGCTAGTAAAACGGATCCCGCCGTATTCGCGCAGGTGCTGCCGAACCGGCTCACACGTTCGGCCAGTTTTACATTCGCCGCATTCAGCGCAGGTATTGAGCCGTTCAAATCGCAATTCTGTTAACATGGGTCTGCTGCTATAAGCCAGGCTTTGAGGCAGCTTTAATTAAATCATAAAAGAAATCATGATCTAGCTGATGTTTGCTTTCACCAACGAAATGCTTGGTTAACAATTCACTCAATTCATGGAAACGTTGGGCATCGCCATAATATTCTATATAGAACCAATTTTCGTCTTCCTCCGCTTTGCCTTTTTGATGCTGGAATTGCTCAATCAGAGAGCCAAAATCAGGGCGTTCAGGCACAGCAACCAATGTCTCGGCCAGCTCTTCCCTATTCCACAAGGCAGATAGGTCAATTTCTTGGCTGATTTCTGCCAATATGTCAGGACACCAATCTGCTAACTCCGCGCTCCTGTTGTCGTAAAGCGACAGCTTCGTCTTTTGCTCCGGCGTAAGCCCCCTGCGCCGCACGGCCACGATTGTCTCGCCGTCGGCGTCCACGACCTGCACCCGTTCAATCCCCGCCTGGGCCGCGGCTTCCACTGTGGCGTTGCCGGCCAGGATATTGCCGTCCTCGTCAATCACGATGGAGCGCGCCGCACCCACCTCGTTCAAGCTGCGTTCTATCATGCCCACATTGCGGGGCGTGTGACGCCGCGCGTTCCGCTTGTCCGGTTTCAATTGCCCGATATGCTCTATGTCATTAGTCATCAGCGTTATTCTCAGTTTCAAATTCAACCGGCCAACGGTAGATTATCCAATCGGGCAGGCGGATAATTAGCCAGCGCCAATGGGGATGTCTGCTAATCAAAATACCTCGTTTCCATGTTATGATAAATAGACGAAGTGCAGGTAGCATAGATATGAGTGCTTCACAGACAAATAAAGCAAAATCAGACGCCTTGTCTAAGACAGCGTTTATTTGTTTATACACTTCTAAACTGGCAGAATCGTCCATGTCTTCCTCTCGTCCACGAAAATCCAAAGCTCCTTGCTGACGCACGGCGGCGCCGGCACTTCCCGCATGGCCGCCAGTTCCTCGGCGAAAGACGGGACCTTGCCGCCGCCCACCCGCTTGACCTGAATCAGCTTGATCGCGTTCTCGCCGATAGCCACCAGGTCGAAGGGGCCCTTGCTGCCGGCGCTGCGGATCACCAGGCCAAAGCCATCCTCATGAAGCTGATTCCTGCACCAGTATTCAACCGTCGTGCCGCGCCTATACTGTGTCATCTGTTTTGCGGGGCCGCCCCCGACGTTGAATCAAACTGCCTTCAGCGTCCAAACAAATGTCGAGAATTAACGGCACTTCGCGCCAGGCCAGGAGCTCGGCGGCCTGCGGAATTTGGCTGTCGTCGAAGTCGATCTTGAGCGTGCCGCCGCCGATGGCGCTGAAGGTGATCGGGTTGCCGCTTTGGGCCAGGCAACCGCGGATTCGGATGACGCGTTTCGCGGACATACGTGCCTCCAACAAAATTTTGGGCGGGGCGAACAAAGGAAGGAAAGCCGCCCCGCCCCAGAGGAGGAGAGAAAATGAGGCGTGCCCCACCCCACGGCCAGGATTTTAGCACAGATGCGGCGTTTTGTCAACTGAATGGAGCGTACTAATGTCTACTAAACATAAAAAACCTTAAAGTTTTGGTAAAACTATTGACAAAATTGCAAAAGTGTGCTATAATGGTGACAGAAAATGAGAAAAGGAGAGGAGAAAATGATTTACAGATTCCTGGACAAGACGGGGAAGATGCGAAAAATGAATACGGAAACCGCCACATTGCTGTTGTGCGACCGGTGGCGTGCAGGTAAGGATCAAACCCGCTGGATGGAAATTTACAAAACCCGGCAGGGACAGTTTGTGGGGATCGCTCGCTCATTATGGGTAGGCGAGGCAAATGGCGCTTTCGAGATGGAAGAAAGCGCCGTTTTGCAAGACCTTGCCCTGGCCGAAGACCATCATCGCACAATTGCGGGGGACACGCTGTTAAAAGAGCGCGACCCGGCTGTGGAGATATAGACGCAAGTGCTGCTGTGGCCCAATCTCTCACGGGCACAGCGCGCGGTGGCCAAAGGGCGGTTGTATGATCTCGGGAAAAGGAGAGAGGAAAATGGAACAATATCATGAAACAGGCGAAATTCTTGAACCGGAGCAGAAGAATATGTGCTTCCAGTTAGGCGCGGAAGTGGAGGGGCGGCTGGATGTGATGAGGGGCTTCAAACATGACCCCAACTATGCCCATGAACTCGCGCTGGCCGCGCTGGAAGCGGTCGACTGGAAAAGCCTGGCGGCCGCCAAGGCGATAATGACCGCCACCAGGATGTGGTAGAAAAGGGAGGGGAAAAATGAGAATCAGAATTTATAACACCAGGGATGAAAATAGCATATTTGGCAGTAGTGATCCAGAGGCATTGCTCAATGTAGACAAGCTGGCTAGCTATGGCGAGTTTGAGCGCAAACTGAAGGAGGCGCTACTCGCCCAATGGCCTGGGGCGGAAATCGAGTTTATCCCAAATCTGCAATGCATTATGTGCGATGTGGCCGGAGAAGGGCCGGACGTGATGGAGGTGGAGGACACCATTTATGACGTCTGGGCGAAATTCGATTGGGTCGTCACAACTGAATAGCCGCACGCACAGTGCACCCGCCGGTGCAAGCCCGGCGGTGCGGCATGAAGGAGGTCATTATGGGAAAAAGACACAACATCCCGCTCAACTATAATTTGTGGTTGAGGCTGAAAATTGAAGCCATTCATCGTGGGAGCACATTACAAGCATTGCTGGACGAGGCAATCCAGCAATATCTGCAAGGGAAGGAAGAAAATGTTCCTGATTCCAGTTCTGGTGTTGGGTCTGTTCCTGATTTGGATAACGAATCCAAACAGGAAAAATAATCCGTTCTGAAGGAGGAGGAGAAATGTTAACACCTGAGCAAATCGAGTTGGCAAAGCGCACTGTCGCGGCGGGACTGAGCGATGACGAGTTCGCCCTGTTTATCGCCCAGTGCCAGCGCACCGGCCTGGACCCGTTCGCCAGGCAGATATATGCGCGAAAGCAACGGGAATGGAATGCGGAGTCCAACTCATACGAGGATCGCCTTCTGATCCAAGTTTCCATAGACGGCCTACGTCTTATCGCGGAGCGCACCGGCAAGTACGAGGGACAGGCCGGCCCGCTCTGGTGCGGCCAAGACGGGGTGTGGAAGGACGTCTGGCTCGACGACGGCCCGCCGGCGGCGGCCAAGGTGGGCATTTACCGTGCAGGTTGCCGCGAACCCATCTGGGGCGTGGCGCTGTACAAGGAGTATGTCCAACTGACGAAAGAGGGGAAGCCGCGCCGAATGTGGGCAAAAATGGCGGCCAACCAACTCGCCAAATGCGCGGAGGCGCTTGCCCTGCGCAAGGCTCACCCCCAAGACCTGAGCGGCCTTTACGCCACGGAGGAGATAGCCGAAATAGAATCCAAGCCAGAACCACATCAATTGAACGCGCCACAAGACGGGGGCAACGCGTCTGAGGAAAAAGAATTGGAGACAGTCCCTGCCGAGCCCCAAGTTCCGGCCTGGTGGGAGTCCCCCAAGGAACGGGCCGCGTTCTGGGCCAGAATGAACGTCAAGGGATTGAGCAACACGGACGTCCACCAGCTCATTGGGAAAGATTCCATCAAGGAGTTCCCAGGCACGCGGGCCGAATTAGAGGCAGCCATCGAAAAGGCACTGGCCGAACGGGACAAGGCCGACCTGTACGGCGAGGAGGCAACGAAATGACCAAAGGACATGATGCCCTCGAAGCGGTTGCGCGTCTCAAATGCGACGAGGCAATCGAGGCGATACGACAGTTGCCGGTCTTTTCGTGGAGTGACTACATCGGATACATGCTGCATGGCCTCGACGATCCCGTGTACCCTGACAAAACGGACGTTTTTCTGCGGACGGTGGTTCGGGACGTCCAAGAGTGGCTGGCGGTGCGGACCAGATGAGGAGGAGAAATGACATTCCCAGATGCCGCATTTATAGCCGATGGCGTGATTGATTCGTGGACACAGGCCGAGAGCAGTGAATTGCTGCGCGGGCGTGCGCGGCTGGCCCGCTGCAAGTGCCGCGTGTTGATCGAGAGCGAAAAGGCGCGGCGGTATGGCCGACTAATCCCACAACCGGGCAAGCCGTACGACGCCTGGACGTGCTGGCGATGCCAGCCCTATGAACCTTTAATTGATTGAATATCATTCTGGAAATGATGCATGGGCGGCGTGGACAGTGACACGCAAAGTCGGTAGCCTGACGACTGATGAGCGAAACTTGTCGGGGAGAGCAGACTACGCCCGATTAGCCGGTGACGACAGCCAAAGAATTCCGGCCCATGCTTTGCGGCAAACGTGCGTCGGTTTCGTCCGACGCGCGAAAATAATGTCTCAGCGTAAAATGGATAGGTGTTGGCTAACGGCGGGCGGGCCGGCCGCAGCCCGCCCAAACTCTAAAGCAATAGGAGGTTAAAATGTCATCCCATTCGGCATACCCTTGGAAACACCCGCGCTTGAACGCCACGGGCGCGCCGGCACGCCCGATCAGGTACATGCTGCACAATCCGCATGGCCGCCGGGCCAGGCAAGAGGCATTGGCCCGTTATCGCAATGCCCTGGCACGGGGATTGCCCGCGGCATTGCCGAAATGGATGGGCCCCAAGCCGATGCCGCCGGGGCCGGGCAATTCAGTGCCCAAGCCGAATCCCAAGCCCACACCACCCCCCAGGCCGACAGGCAGACATGAATAAGCCTCTTGACCTGACCGAGGAAGCCGCAAAACGCCTGTGGCTGGAATTGATCCGGTCGGCCATCGAAGACGGCGACCTGGAATTCATATTGTGCGCCCGATGCCAGGAGGCTTGCCGAGTTTACGGCTGGAATTGGTTCGAATTTGTGTATGAGCTATGTCTCGCCGCCGCTAATACTAAAGTAGTATCGGATAAGAAGGAATAAAATGGGCACGCGATATATTTTGATTGTGACTTGCCCGCGATGCGGCTTCGTGGATAACGATGTGCCGTATGCCCCGACTTGCGGATTCGTGGATTGGACATGCCCGAAATGCGGGACACGAGTAGACCTGATGGAGCTCACTGGCATTTCATATGGCGATGCCAGCAATTCAGACCTGGCCAAAATGATGAGGGGAAAAGAAGATGATCAAGGGTGAGTATGTCCTGTATCCGGGCCCGGCCGAATATTCGGTGCTCGAGGCCCTGCGGCAGTACACCGCCAAAGCGGGGAAGCCGGCGCGGATCATAGTGCACCCGCGCCATGTGCAGTCCGCCCAGGTATTGCAGGTGCTGGCCGAACGCGGCATCGAACTGGTGTATGATCATTCCGCCGGGCAGTACACCTGGGTCGGGCCGGTGACAACAAAGCCGGTCGGACAGCGCAATGTTACATTTGACAAAAAATGAGAAGTGATGTATGATGATGGTGGGTGGAAAAGGCGATGGGCGAGCTCGGGCGGTTGACGGCTCTGGCTGTGGCCTGGTGGAATCCGCAAACCCATGCGGGCGCCCATCGCGCCACCAGGTTACAGCCAGGTTCGTGAACCGCTTTTTGTTTGGGAAGACACCTTGGCCTCACCACAATGCGAAGACGGTTATACCAGAATAGCGAACGAACTTTTGGAAGCCATGTGCCGGCTTCACTTATCAGGCAATGAATGGATGGTATTACATGCCATCATCAGAAAAACATATGGTTGGAATATTAAAGCCGATTGGATCTCTGGGAGTCAAATTGCAGTTATGACTGGCTTATCGCGTTTTTCAGTTTGCAAAGCATTGCGCAACCTTCAGGCTCGCCAAATTATTTTGCGCGATGGCAGGATGCTCGGTATCCATAAGGATTACACCGCTTGGCGCAATGTTGCTGAAATTGACAATGTTGCCGAAAACAACAACATTGATTTGTTGCCGAAATTGGCAATACCGTTGTCAAATTTGGCAACTTTTGTTGCCGAAAACTATACACACAAAAGACAAAAGACACTTATACAAAAGACAGAGTGCCCCCGCTTCAAAATTGATTCCTCAAAAACACACCCTGCCGTGCGAATTTACTGGGAGCTTACTGACAAGCGCCCCAGGCGCGGCTCATTGCAGTATGACCGCATTGTCAGGACGGTCACCGACAACGAGCAAAAACTGAGACATTGGCGGGCCGTCGTCGAAGCTTGGCTGCTGGCCGGGCACAGGGATACCAACGTGAAGGGAATGCTGGACTGGTTTGCCAACGGCATACCAGTCAGACCCGGTGAACCGCCAGTGGACGCTGATGGACTGACCCCCGAAATGAGAGAACAGATTGAAAAAAGCAAACGCAAACAGGAGGAAGACGATGCCAAATTCGGCAAACGTTGACAAATATGACCTGATCCCGTTCGATTACGCCTTGCGGCGCTACAACGCTTTGCCACAGCTTCCCACATTGCCCTGGGACCCGACAACCTATTGCGGCTTGAAAGACATGCTCACGGCCGCGGAACGCGCTGTCGCATGTCCAGTTTGCCATTCCGTAGCAATGCGCGGTTTCGTCCGCATGACGTTCCCAATAGGGCACGAGCTTTTTGGCCGAGCCATTTGTTGCCCCCGCTGCTGGCCCGAGCCATTCGGGCACGCCGAGGGGCAACTGAGCGGCAAGGCGCAAAAGATTGCCGCGATGTGGAGGTGAAAATGAAAGCACGGTATCATGACATTTTGTCGCGCATCCCTGAGAAGCCGCTCTGGCATGACCAGAATGGCGTGCCCAGGTACGACGAGTTTCATCCCGAATTGTGTCCGGATGTGTATTCTGATCAGGTTGTTTTGATGGAAATTGCTTGTGCACACTGCGACAGGACATTTGCGGTTGAAATGCACAGCAATATCTGGGGAAGCGCCTCACCTCCGAAACAATGGCATTATGGCTTCCCGCCGGAACATGATTGCGTCGGTGACACCATGAACGCTTGGGATAACTCCATCATGCAGGCATGGTACCGGCAAATGGATGGAGAATGGGTGAGGCGGGAAGACCTGGAGGGAGATATAGACTAAGTCAAATTGAAAACACATAGGAGGATATATGACAAGAGATGAGATTGCCGCTTTACTGGAACAGTGGCTAGCTGTGGATCCGGCAAAAGTGCCAGCAAAGGATATTGCTGATTTGGGGGAAGCCCTGGATGACTCATTTGACGGTGCCAACGATCCGGCCTGGCGCCAATTTTTGGCTGATGCGGCACTAGGTTCGGCAGTGCGGCAAATCTTGCCAAACAATGCTATTGCTAGATTACGGTGCAAGGCCGAATATGAAGATACCCGACATTGGCCGGGGACACTAGATGTCCCAGGTTTATTCCGCGCCATTGCCGACGCGTTGGAAAAGGAGGCCAAATGAACGACGAGAAACGGTATTGGTTATTGGTGCAGTGCGATGGCGGTAGTAGTGTTTTGCACTCATGGCATCGCAGCAAGGTGCGGGCGGAAGCCGAATTCTCTGATATACTCCGAGATAAATACTGGCGAAGATTTGACTGGGAAATCTGGTCTATGCCGCGGCAGCCGACAATGTGCGAAATGTATTGCCTTGAGATTGACAGGACTGCGTGGCTGGAAAAGAATGCACAGTTGGAGGAAAAATGCCAGAAATGAACGAGCCCCACCAGTTGTCCGATGCCGACATGGACCGCATAGCCCAGTCATGCTGGTCGCCGCAAGGCAATGTCCGCCGTGCCGGTTGTGCGCCTGTAACCTGCTTGGCGATATTTGCGCTGGCGCTAATGTCGTTGCTTTCATGCGTCAAGCTGGACGAATTTGTCCAGTCGCCGACGCCGACCGCCACATTTGGCATTGACGTTCGCATGGCCACTTTGGACGCCAGGATCGCCACGGCGGAACACACAATGAGCGAGATGATCCGCATACTGGCCGAAGCCGGGGCGCTGCTGACCCCGGGTGCGGAAACGCCAATCCTACCCCCCTCACCCGCCGCGACGTGGACCGCGACGTGGACTGCGACGTGGACGCCCTTGCCGACCGCAACCCCGATGCCTGGCATATTGTGCCGCGCCTGCCAAATCGGGACACTGAATTGCCCGCCGGGATGGTACTGCAAGCGCTGTGCCAGCGCAGGCTGGGTCTGTGTCCAACACGACGCTGATTGTCTCATTTGCCAGGGGATATCGGCGGAGGCGGAATCGGAGCCGCGATTGCTGGCGGTGGGCATCGCCACGCATTACAGCGAGAAACACGCCGGGCGGCTGACCCGCAGCGGTGAGCCATTCGACCCGCAGGCATATACATGCGCTGTGCCCGCCGAGATGTGGCCGGAATTGAGGGGCAAAATACTGCGCATCCAAAGGCGCGGCGATGATCGGTATGTCCTGGCGCGTGTGAACGATCCGGGCCGCTTGACTGAAGCGGGCGCTTTCAAATGGGGACGCCGGCGGGTGGATGGCCACTGGGTTGACTGGTGGTGGCCGGCCGGCGACGGGTGGAACGTAGTTGTGGACATGACCCCCGCGGCTTACATGAATCTGTTTTTCGACAACAAGTTCGGGCTGGTGGAGATTTGGAGATAAAATGTTAATGCTCGATATTTGTTCAGGTCTGCAAGGCGCGTCGGCTGCAATGAGAGAGCGCGGCTGGCAGGTAATCACTCTGGATATCAATCCGGCCTTTCGGGCTGATATCGTTGCAGATGTGCGCTTTTGGTCCTGGACAGGACAGAAGCCCGATTTGATCTGGTGCTCACCACCTTGCACAGAGTTTGCGCGCGAATCCATGCCTTGGTGCAAAACGGGCAAGGAACCCGATTTGTCTATAGTTAATGCGTGTAAGCGTATTGTCGCCGAATGCAAGCCGCGCTATTGGATTCT
>Ga0315268_10002849_pt1 | contig 19241 bp, 26 predicted proteins | sample C1_top_MG_FD_204535 | JGI IMG/M metagenome (GOLD analysis project Ga0315268, IMG submission 204535) | Sediment microbial communities from Yellowstone Lake, YNP, Wyoming, USA - C1_top | ecosystem: Environmental > Aquatic > Freshwater > Lake > Sediment | place: USA: Wyoming | collected 2017-08-01
ATTTCTATAGAAGGAGTTTTAATTGTCTCTGGTCTATCAAAACTCCTTCTATAGAAATTGGAACAAATTCTCCTTTTATTTTCTTGTAAACCACTGTATATTCTGGAAGATGTGAAGGTTTTCTTCCTCTTTTTACATGACCTGCCTCTCTATGATAATATCCTTTTTTACCCATTCTGTATCCACACCTTTATTTTTTCTAATGTTGTTTCTGGAACGTTGTACCAATCTTCGCCAATAGATAAAGAATCGTGTTTAGGAGCATATTGAAACAGATAAACTCTTGGAACACCATTTGTTTTAGCAAAATTTAGCCCCCAAAATATGTAATCTTCTTTTTCTTGAAGATTGTCTGATAGAGAACCTATTTCTGTAAGCCATGTTTCCCTTTGAGTTGCAGACCTTAACAAATTAATCATTGTAGGAGTAAGTGTTTGACCTTGTGCTTGATAAGTGTCTAATCCAACATAATTTACCAATTGCCCCGCTCTTGGAACTAAATTGTCAACTATTCGTATAGAAAATATCATTGTAAATGTAGCCAAAAACTTGGCGTTAGAATCTACACTTCTTATAACTTCTATTTCGTCTTGCATTATTTTAATTACTTCATCACTCATCATTGGTGCCCCATTGGGACTCCAACCAGCCACATCTGCTTCGTTGAGTATTTGCCACAAATCTACATATCCTACAAATTTTTCTACGTACTCTTTAGAAATCGTATAAGTCCAAACTCTAACTGTAACCTTCAAACCAACTTTCTTAGAAACGTTTAATACAATTTCTGTATTTTTAGAATTTCTCCAATTAGGGTCATAATCTATCCGCAAGTATTTTATTCCATATCTCGATATAGCTTGTATATCCCCATAAATCGTATCTTCGTCAAAATATCTAAACGGATAATGTATTCCAACTTCCACAGTTGTTTTAGGATAAATTCTTATCATTCCAGTTAGAGTTGCTCCAGTAATCACAAATATTGACGTTAATGCATAAAAATAGATTATGTGAAACTTCCTCTTCTTTTTGCTTTCATAAAACATTATTGTTATTCCCATAGCAATTATAACAACTATTAAAAACACAAATGGAATAGACACACTTATTCCTACACTTCTAGAAAATACAAAAATTACACCAAGCAAAACACCGAAAAAGACAGCTATCGCTAATAAAAGCATTCTAATATGTTTAAATACATCTTTAAACCCATATTCTCTGCTAGACAATTTCTCTTACGTTCTCCTATGTAATAGCGATATACTTATCTAAATCTCCCTTCTTTTCTCCAACTTCTTTTCCTATCTTCTTAACTTTTTCTTTCTTCTTATAATCAGAAACAGTTTTAGCTCCAAATCCAACTTCATGCACAAGCCCAAGATTCTCCATGTAACGTAATTCCTTCAAAACAGTAGATTCGTTTAAACCTAATCTTTTTGCTAACTGTATTACATTATGACTTCCTTCTAACTTAAGAATCGTTAGCATTCTTCTATTGCGACCACTCAACGTTGTTGATATAGGCTTATCTGTAACTGTAAATATTGCTTCTTTAGGCATATTCAAAGTTGTTGCCACTTCTGGAAAACCGTATTTTGTCAAATCATCTTTCATTTCGTTCACTTCATCAGTTTCTTTTTAGGAACCAACCCATATGCGACGCTAACCGCACCAATTATGAAAAATATTAAAGAACCAATATTTATTGTTTGAGAACTTATAGAATCACTTAAGAGCTCTGGTTGTTCTGGTAACGGTTCTACAGTATATTTACTATCAATCCATGCTTTCGCTTGTTCTAAAGTTGCTGTATATACATATGCTTTTGTTCTTTCAATATTTGTAACGCAATATCGAATATCAAAAGTCCGTTTATAAATTGAGTAGCCTCTATAGTTTTCTTGCCATTGCCATTGAGCACCAGTAGCGCTTAATTTAAATACATTTACTCCTATTCCTACAATTATTAATGCTAACCCTAATAACACAAACGATTTCTTCATTTTCGGATCTCCTAAACATATTCCACTCCTTTATAACTTCTTCCAGCAACTTCTTTATACAACTGTTGCATCTTTTTATCTTTCAACAACTTGTCTTTCTCAAAAATCCAAGCTTGTGTCTCCCATTTTCCAGTCTTAGAATTATAGCCTGCTACACGCTTTGAATATCCCTCTCTTCCAACATCATGCAACTTAATTTTCAAATACTTTTTAGGATCCTGAAGTCTCACACGAACATATCGTTCAGTTGTATGAACTTTCATTAGTGAGGGTTGAGCAACTTCTTCTTTCTTAGACATATTCGACACCTTTTACGTGTTGCTCGAGCTCTCTCTCTTTTTTGTAAGCTCCCCCTGTGGGCACTCCTGCCTTTTCGTAAGCTTTATCTGCGTACGCTTTTGCCTTTTTGTAGGCTTCCCACGCTGGCTCTGTTGCCTTTTTGTAAGCTTTCTTTGCGGGCATTACTGCCTTTTTGTGAGCTTCTTCTGCGAGCGCGATTGCCTTTTCGTAAGCTTCATCTGCGGGCGCTTTTGCCTTTTCGTAAGCTTTATCTGCAGACGCTTTTGCCTTTTCGTAAGCTTTATCTGCGTACGCTTTTGCCTTTTTGTAGGCTTCCCACGCTGGCTCTGTTGCCTTTTTGTGAGCTTCATCTGCGGGCACTATTGCCTTTTCGTAAGCTTCATCTGCGAGCGCGATTGCCTTTTTGTGAGCTTCATCTGCGAGCGCGATTGCCTTTTCGTAAGCTTCATCTGCGAGCGCGATTGCCTTTTTGTGAGCTTCTTTTGCGAGCGCGATTGCCTTTTCGTAGGCTTCCCACGCTGGCGCTATTGCCTTTTCGTAAGCTTCCTCTGCGGACGCTTTTGCCTTTTCATAGGCTTCCTTTGCTTCTGCTTCTTTTCTAGTTATCGTTCTTTCACCTCCTAAACATATGTTATTTCGACCGCCTTAACATTTTTCTTACTTTGCTTGCTTTGCTTGTACCTATGATATGGCAATTCAACACCACAGTCACAATACGTTCTGTAAAGAGAATAAATTTTTCCGCAAGCACTACAAGTCTGATGTTTTGGATTCTTCAATCGCATATACAAAGCAATATGACGTTTAGTCAACTTTTCGTTATTTGAGACTTGTATATTATGAGCTCTCAATACAGAACGAATCTTTTGTCCACTACCGATAGTTCGTGGCATTAGAAACACTCCACTATAATGATTTCAATAGCAAAAATCAATTTTGTCATCCTTCTCACCATCTTCTAAACAGTTATTAATTAATAATCATTTAAAATATAAACCTTTCCTTCAAACAGCGACGTTAATTCATACTGTTGCAATAGCTCGCCAATTCTTGTCTTTACTTCTAAAAAACCTATTAAATTCATGCAATTCAGCACGTCTTCTAGAATTTAAATTATACTCATCAACAACATCGCTTTTTCTTCTAGGTTTTTTCTTTTCGTGAAGCTCTATTTCATCTGTAATTGAAGGCACTTCTGTTGACATATTATTTCACCTAGACGAAAAATACTTCTTCAATAGATCTATAACATACTTCGCAAATTCTCCACCAACAGCCCCGCCAAAACCACTAAGAATAGAAATTGCCGCAATTGTCGTATAATCAATTTGAACAGACATTCCAATCCCCCAACATCTTTACCACTAAATCAACTTGTCAAGTATCATTGTTACAGCAAATCCATCGCCAATAGGAGCCACCTGTGGAAATATTACTCTCACAAACAATGTAAGTATCAACGCATAGCATCCAGTCTTGGCAACTTTTTTCATTAACATTTTGTATTTAGATATTTCTTTCCCGTTATTTTCTTCCTTACCATTCTTCTCAACAATTATATCTTCGATCATAAAATTGCCAAATTCTTTAGCCCAAATTGCCAATTTCAGCATTTTACTACTATTCTCTATACCACTAGAATGCAATTCTATAGAACCATTAACTTTAGATGCCTTCACTATCGATGCATAGTAATTTTTCAAATTTTTATTTCCAATTATCACAACGTTCGGTTCTATTATCTGTTTATTCGCCATTATTCATTTCCCCCTAATTTTTTTCGTGCTATTCGATATGAATGATTGTTTCCTGTAATCTAAATAAGCCAGAATACAAAAAATCAAAAACAACACCCCCCCAACAACTTTAAATATGCTTGTCAAAAATGCAAATGGATATGTTATAAAAGGATAGAATCCAAATGGTATCTTTCCGACATATTCTCCTATTACATACATTATTCCAAAAACAATCATGCCAAAAACTACAGAAATATACCATCTCATTAATCTTCCTCCGAAACCAGTGTCACCAACAACTTTGCTAACCCAGTAGGCACTCTGTACTTGTAACTCACATAATCTGTTCTTTCGCCTTTATGCTGCAATTTCTGATAATCTTTATCGTAAGGCAATTTTGCTGCTATAACTTTATATTGTTCGATAATATCTTGTTCTGCCCCGAATCCTCCAGACCTTTGTACTGAATTCGTATATTCTTCCTTGCGTTTATTATACGCTTCTACAACTCCTTGTGGAGGAACATCTACTGTCATTAACCCTAAAAGTTGATGATGCTCTAAAATAGGTTGAAGAACACCCAACACAAAATAATCCATTTTCGGAATTTCTTTAGTAGGATGTTCTCCACGTGTATAGAAAAGCGTATGAACTCTGTGACTTCTTTCTATTGCATAAACAAATATAAAATTGATTTTGTTAAATCGCACTTGAGCTTCCAAATTCTGGATAGCATCTTGCAATGTCCGACTACCTAAACCATGCAAACGAGGTTCTTCGTCTAACACTAGACAGTCCCCTGGTGACGCTTCTGCTCTAACATAATTTAATAAATCACCATAATCCCAAAATTCTTTAGGAAGGTCATAATTGCCTTTATTATGTGTCCAAAAGTCTGGATCTATCCAATGAGCCATCTCTATTGAAGAAATAGATTTCCCTGAATTATGAGTAATAACACCAAAAGGAAGAACAAACCTATTATAATCTGGAACAACCAAATCCCCAACCTCCTGTTCTCCAAATTCTTCGATATTTATAATCTTTAAACCAAAAAGGATTTTTCTATTTTTATAGTATTTCTTTCTACCCTTACCATGTAGACAATGAAAATTATTTTTATTCCAAAAATTATTACGCCAAACTTCAGTACAAAAATGAACTAAATAACTTTTATCAAAACATAAAATTTTATCGCCAATATCTAACTCTTTAAGAGTTACTTCTTTATTATCTGGAAACTTAATAAATTTATGGTCTTGCGTTGCACCTAATGTTTTTCCATTTTCAAAAGTTAATTTGTAAACTCTCTTTATTCCAGAACTTACAGCTTTAGCACTAGTTAATACTATTTTGTTATTCTCGATATCATACGCAGATGTTAAAAACTCTTTCTTTTCCTTTATAAGTCGTCCAAGAGAAACTTCGTTTATTCTACCACCTTCTATTACTTGTATAAGAGAATCTAAAGTTAAACATCCTGTAGAGCCCATTACTTGCAGCACTCGATTTTTCCAATACATTTTAGCATACTCAAAATCAGCTTTAACTAATCTTGTAAGTGGAAACTTTATTCGCATAACTTCTGCCATTCTAGGATTTACCAAACCAAGTCTAGCCAAATATCTTGCATATGCTTGCAATGGACTTTCCATACTTTGCTCTATTCGCATTATTTCTCGCAAGTCGAAGTCTGTATCTTCTTCTGGTAATAATTCATCAATAACCTTAGCTTTCACCTTACCACACTCCTCCAAGCATGAAGGTTTTGTAGAGTTGAGAGTTAACGAAGGTTAAAGACCTTTCGTTTTCGAAAGTTAAGGTCTCCATTTTTGTTACAGCATCATATTGACGCATCTTTCTAGATAACTCAGTATCTACAAGAATTTGATTGTGTATCTTTTGATGTTCTTTTCTAGTTATTGCCACTGTAAGCTCGGGAAATTCCTTCTTGTTTAGATGATGATTTTCAATCGTTTTTTGCATTTAATATCCTCTCATTGTCCACCCTCATCCTTTTTCTCTACATTAGGTAATTGTCCTCCAGTAGCCAAATTCGCAAATGGATTCATTACATCAGACGGCAAAGTAACTCTTTCTACATCTACATCACTTCTTGGAATAGACCTTGGTATCAACTGATCTTTAGCATTTCTAAGCAATCTAACTAATGTTTGCGTAATTGGACTATCGCTTCCTCTAGAAGCATGAACGCTTTCTAACATTGTCCTTAAACGAGTGAATGCCTCAAAATTTTCAGACGATATTTGATATTTTTCTCCAAGAATTCCTCCAAACATAGCAGTTTCTTCTAAAACATGTCTAACAACTTCGTCTCCATAACTAATTTCAGTCTTTTCTTCTCCGTTTGCTTCTTCATCTATAATATAGCTCAATTTATGTTGAGCCCTTGCTCTAACTTTTTTATCTAACTGCCTCTCTTTTTCTTTGTACAAAGTAGCAATTTTAGATTCTTCTATAAAAGAAAATGCTGCTGGAACCTTAATTGTACTCTTAGATTTATCTTTTCTTTCTCTTAGCCACTTGACAAGCTCACTCATTTTATATCAACTCGTTGGTACATTTGAATAAGAGGGAGATGAAAGCATTGGAACAACAGCAAATACTATCACAAAAGCAATGATAGCAACAGAAGAACCAATTAACAAGACTTTCCAGTGACGCCTAAACCAGCCTAAATTCGTAGAACTACTTGGAGGTTTCATAGTTCTTTCATAATATTCCACAGCAGAATTTGCTAAATATTCAGCATATTTTTCTCTATCTTCTTTTTCTTTAATTAAACTTTTTGTAAATGCCCAAAGATTCTGATACTTCAAACGCCAATGAGTGCCATAAGACTCATCAAATCTAGCAAATGCCAACTCTACATCTTTACTATTAGGTTGAAACCAAGGCATCAACGCTTGTCTTTGCTCAACTAAAGCAGGAAAGAAAGTTGCTTCATAAATCGGCAATGGCTCACCCGCATATTCAGCATTTAACATCAATGTAAAAGTTCCATAAGAAACCCTTGCTGGAACCGGATATCTTACTGGTGCTATTTCTTTGTGAGTTACAAATGCTTCTTCGAAACTGTCGAATTCTTTTGGCAACAAAATTATTCTTTTTGGAGCTTCTTCCAATTGTGGCAGCTCTACATAAAACACACTATATTTTTCGAATTTAATTGGAACATCTTTTACAGTTACTGAGATAGGAGTTTGAGGAGAAGCCATTTGTTGATTCCCACTTGTCGTAACAGCAATTTGTTTTAACACTTGTTCTGGTACAGAAAATTCTAACTTTTGTTGATATGCCACTTCTGAAGCTTTGAACCAAAAATCGTATGGAGAATCGTACCATTGACCAAAGAGATAAAATTTGCTTCCCTCACTATAAACAACTCGCATAATATCAACAATAAACAATACCAATCCAAACATCAAATGAGCAATAGTGTAAATAGTAGAAGTTGTTGGATCTACTCGCATACTCATTGCTATTGCATATGTTATCATTGGCGAAACCATAAAGAAAAACATGAAAAATAATAGAACATTTTGAATGAATTGTCTCCAGTACCACTGTTTTGTAGTCGATAATCGTTCGCTTACAGTCTCTCCAGAAGTGCTCATTGCCACTAGACTTGCGCTCCTCTAACCTTTAATCCACCACGCAAAAGCACTGAAAATATTTCGCTAAAAGCAAATCCTATTAGCAAATAAATAACCAATAGAAAAGCATATTCAAGAACGCTGATTTCGTTCCAATTTTTACCCGTCAATATTGGAGTTAGAACTACCATGCAAACAACAGAAATAAAAGCAGCAACTATCTTGCTCACAACCCAGACACTAATCTTTGCTTGAAACGGTAATGAAGACAGCTACTTCATCTCCCTTTAATTATAGAATAAACATAATGAATAATTTAAACATTTCCATCTTTCTCCTCTATTTTATTTCTAATCTTGACTAACAAATATACAACAATTACAAAAAGTGTAGCACTAGAAAAATAAGTCAGAATCCAACCTAAAGATATCGAAGAAAAATTATATTCTATAATATTATTTCCTAATAAGCGTCTCCATACATCGAAAATTACATAATCAATACTTGCACGATAAGTTGAATTAACAACTATTTTTCCACCTATCGTCACTGTCGTATGTGGAAACCATACATCTAAAAACATTATAACTATTAAACTTAATACAGACCAAAAAAACACTTTCTTAGAAAACATAGGATAATTGATTATCGAGCTTATCATCAAAATAAAAACTGCAAACAATGGCAAATAAATAATAGAAGGAATAAACAAAGATTCTATTCTAGCACTTGTTACAAAATGAGATATTGCTGGATAATAAATCGTTACCAAAAATAACAAGACTAAAGAAGATGAAAAGAAATATAACACTCTTTGAACAGTTCTCTTTTCTATTTCTAAAGCCTTAATTAATTCATCGTCTGATAAGTCTTCGAAGTTTATTTTTTCACTTTTATCTTTGTCAAAAAATCTACCAAACTTTGATTGCCTTTCAAAAAAATTTATTTTGCTTTCATCTTCTATTAAATTTGCAAAATGTAATTCTTCCTTCTTCTTACCCAAAAAACGATTCTCCTACTTTCTTCTTTTTATTTACACGTTTCTTCTTTTTCTTTGGAAATATAGTTAATTTACGAAATCTATGGAATTTTATGGAATCGTAAACACCATATACGATAACCAAGCTTAGTATTCCAAAAATCATTATAGAAGTTCTATTAATGACTTCAAACGGAGTTCTTCCCAATATTGATGGAACTTCTTCTACAACAGCTGGAATTTGTGCTTCTCTAGAAGGAGTAGTAACATAACCCCCTCCACCTGGCACAACTGGAGCTACTATCAAATTATATGCTGCTTTATCAATTACTCTAACAATATCAGATGGCGTAAACAAAAGTGTTCTTAAAATATTTGCATAAATTTTTACAGAATCGCTTAAACTAAAAGGAAAATGTATAACAGTTCTCAACGTACTTGCAAAAACATTTATTTTTGGATACAATGTAAAACTTTTACCTCCCATAGGAGTTGCAATATTTCCCAATACAGAGCGTTGAATAATAGAACGGATTATAGCCACAATCCTAGATGTAGAAGATAGAATTTTTAGTGGTTGAGATATACTCCTTAAAGGTTGAAAAACTTTCTGAACCACATCGTTAATGTTTATTGACTGCAAAAATGACTTAAGAAATGTACTAACTCTACTTACCTGTTGAAGCAAATTGAAAGATTGACTTGTTATTCTAAACACATTAGATAGTCTTGCTATTGTTTGAACAATATTTAATTTTTGATCTGCACTTCGTTGATATTGTTGCGAGTATACAACTCCTAAGTCACCATGCTTTACAGCATAATCGCCTCCATAGCTTTCCATCCAAATAGCTCCAACATAACTACCAGAGGTATTTGCATAAGAAGTAAAAAGAGGCGTAGTGTCGAGGCTTCCAACCGTCCATGCTTGAGTTTCTGATTGCCAAGAAACACCAACCTTCTTACGATAATAAATTACATCTGAACGCCTATACCAAGCATAAAGGTCTTGTGATGTAGCATTTATCGTAATGCCACCAGCATAATTATCTCCAGTAGATGCCAAAGTTGTTGATGAAGACCAAGTTTTTGTAGAAGGGTCATATGATTGATATAAAATATCATTGTAAGTACTTCCCACCCATCTTTCAAGGTGTATGCTCCAATCGTTAAGGACTACAGCGTTGTATCCATAATAATCTCCCACAGTTGAAGTAGCTACTGTTTGCTCAGTCTCCCAATCGCTTCCATTATATAGTCTCCCAAAGATTGTTGCGCTACTATATTTTCGGTAAATTGCATAAACCTTTCCCCCACTCTGACGCAACAAAGCAGTAAGAGATGCACATTGATAGCTAAATGGTGCAGAAGCAATACTGAATGGTACCCCCCAAGTACTTCCATCCGTAGCAGTTGCTTTTACAATAGTTGTGTATCCTGTAGAACCACTATTGTTTTCGTAGCCAACCCATGGATATCCATTCGTATCTATTGTAACAGTTGGAGCATCCATGCCACTTGTAGGATATGATGCCGAAACAGAGTAGAATGTTCCAAAAGATATTGTTCCAGAACCTAATGTTCCTGATACATATTTCATCAATGATCCGTTATAAGCAACTAACTTAATAGATGCCCCACCAGCATAATACACATCAAAACCCGACCAGCCATTACTTAAACCACTTAGAATTTCGATTGCAGAACTCCAAGTAAGCCCATCACTACTTGATTTATATTTAAGGCTGCTTACTCCACTTGGGTAAAACACCCAAAAATAATTGTTACCACGAAAAGCTTTTCTTTCAAGTGTAATAAGAGAACCTGATGTTATTATTGCAACAGTACTTCCATTGGTAGCGTAAACATAATATCCACCAACAAATGAAGAAACGACTAAAAAAATTAATGTAATAAATGTGAAAACTTTCTTCGATTTAATTTTCAACTTCTTTCAACTCCAAAATCAACCTGCCATCCTTAACACTGTTCCATTTTGCTACAATTTCTTTATTTGGATTCACACCTGAAGATTTAATAGTAGATTCCGGAATAGAAACAAGTCTAGTATTAGATTTCCTGTGTTTTCCATCACGAACTCTAGTCAATCGTCTCCACTCTAATTGTTTATTGCATCTAAGCAATGCAGCTTCACTATGATTACGTACAACACCCATACCTCTGAAAAAACGATAAACTGATGTTAAACTCAAATTATGTTTCTTACATATTTCTTGAATTGTAGAAAATGGAGGTTCTAAATATTCTTTAAGAATCTCGTTTTTTACGTCGTTTAATGAATTGACACTTTTCACTTACAACCAACTTCTCCTTTTCTTTCTCTTGCTTTTAATTATAGCGATACATCGTAGCCTACACGGTTTTGGCTATCAACAACATCCACACTCAAAATAGTATAATATGTCGCATCTGAAAAACTAAAAGTTACATTTTGTTCATACCCGATAGTTGTATTCATATCTCTTTTCCAAACATAACTGTATGGTGGTGTTCCATCATACACAATAGCTGTAAAAACCTGAGTTTCATTAACATGCAGTTTAACATCTTTCGGACTGATTTTCACATTGAGAACTGAAGGTTGCAAAAGTGTAATTGGAGTAGAAGTATATGCTGATAGAGCATTGTAAATATAGTATCCACCAACCAACAAAGAAAGAAGAATGATAGACATTACAATAGTGAAGACTTGCTTTCTAGTAAAAGTTTTAGGAACATGCATGACAATCACCATGACATATTATTTAGTAATATTTGCCCTATATTAAACTTTTTCTTCTTTTTCATCATTATCTCACACTTCTAACATACTTTGATGACGAAGACTTTTTAGTTGAACCCTTTTCTCTAGAAGCTCCCCTATCTCTTGTTGCATATTTTTCTGTATCTCTACTAATTTCTTTGTAAATTTCGATTAATTTCTTTCTGTATTTCAATACTAAAAATCCTATCGCAATTAATGTTACAGCAACTATCATTTGCACAAATAATGAATCTCGATAAATTGTAAAATTGTACAAAAGATAAGTGCTTTTGCCTTCTGATGTTACTCTAACAACCAAAATATATTTTTCATTTGCAAAAGAAAGTGTTTCTAGTATCGGCATAGTAAATTGAATAGAATCTGTTTTATTTTCGAAAGCATCTAGAATATAAGTTCTCTCACCACCAGAAATAGCTTGAATATTGATTTCGGTTTGATTATTCCAATTGTTATGAACAATATAATATTGCACCAAAACTTGAGTTTTTTCTTGTCTTTCATTTTTCAAATTTATTTCAAATGAAGGTGAAACTTTATTCAAACTTGTTATAAATGCAATAATATTCGGTTTTAACACTGGAACAGCAGCTAACCTAAATTTCATCCATCGAATTGTTATTTCTGGAACCCAATGGCTTCCACCGTATGTTGGAGTAATTATCTCAACTAAAGTAGAAACAAGTCTTTTTACAATTATAACGTTTAAATTGATATCTATGTGACCTAAAAAGCCTGTCCTAGAAATAGCGCTAATAAATAAAATTCTTTCACTAATTTGTTGTAATTCTATTTTGCCTTTCGATACAACTGAAAATACATTTACTGTATCCACGAAACTTCTACTCGTACCATAAATTCTTAAAATAATTTGTTTAATCAAAAATAATTGCTCAATGTTCTTAGATATGTACATGATTCTAGAAGTCTGAATAAAAATAATGCCATATTGATTTAAAGTTCGGTACAAATAAAATGATTTAGTTATCGTTGCAAAAATGTTACTTCTTACTTGAAAACTTGCTAATACACTAAATATTCTTGAAACATCAATTTTTATGAAAATAAGTTTCTCTAAAGTTTTTGTTATTGCCACACTCCTTGAAACTTGATTTGGCAATAAAACCTTTTGAGAAATAGCTCCTAATACTTGACTAACACTAGAAACACTGCTAAAAACAGTAGATAATTGACTGATAGTCTTTTGTAATGCTTTTAATTCACTTATGGTAATTACAATACACGTTTTTTGTATAGGATTTCTTAAAACGCTTTTTGACATTAAAGAGCTTACATTTACAAAAAATCTTTGAGAAACAAAATATGAAGCTATCAACATTCTTCCTAAAGAAGTTACAGCAATAAACCTTTGATTTATAGATTTAAAAATATAACGAAACTTGACAATGCCAGAATCGACATTTATATTCTGGAAAACATTTTTTAGCGTATAAGACAATTTTGATGCCACAACTCTAACAAGAATATTTTGATTTACTGTCTTAATTGTATAGAACATTCCAGAAATCTGCGTCATTATGTAAAATCGCTGATTAAGTTGTACAAACCATACATTCCCTTTGAAAACAGATACAAATATTTGTAATAGTTGATTTATGTTCTTTGTTTGATAAATAATTTTTGACGTAGCAATTGTTATGGAAATTTGTTGTAAAACATTTCTAGAAATAAAAAATACCCTAGATGTTTGACCAAATATGAGTGAAAATTGATTAACAAATATCATTAAATTACTCATTCTAGAAATTTGTAAAAATGTTTTTGAAAGTTGACTTATATCTTTGCCAAAAATTGCTGACTTCGCAACTGTTAAAGCAACTGTTATTTTTTGATAAAATGATTTGCCAACATAATAAACTCTACTAATTTGAGAATTGATTAACATAAATTGACCAACATTTTTACCAAATAAAGTATTACGTGAAATTTGTGTCATTGTTAATAGGCTCTTAGAAATAGATTTGATAAACAATGTTTGCCTAGATACAATGTTAAATATCAAAAATTGTTGCGGTTGAATTTTAATAAAAACTCCGTTTCTAATTAAATACGAACCTATATTCAATAATTGATTCGCAGATTTTATAACAAAAAAGTTTCTAAGAACTTGCACAAAAATTGTAGATATCTGACTTATAGCTTTGTTAAAGAATAAAGATTTAGAAATTATTGGTAGCATAATCATAGATTGACTTGTTGTTCTAACACTCGCTAGTTGTTTTAAAATTTGAAAAATAACGTTTGTTCTTAAAGCAAGAGTTTTAAAAAAGGCAAAATTTGTAGATATCGAAGTATATATTTTAGATATTTGTCCAATGACCTTTTCTAAAGACAATATTTTGGATAAAGAAGTAAATGCTGTTATTGTTGTCGGCGTAGTCCTTTGAAATGTAAACATATAAGCTATTGATGAATAAATTTTCGACAATTGACTTATAGAAACAGACTTATACAAAACTTTAGAAACTGAAGCAAATGTTTTTGTTAGTTGACTAATCAGTTTATTAACAATCATTGTCCTCGTAATTTGTGCAAATGCAGATAAAATCTGATTCGGTGAACGTATAGATAACAAACTTTTAGAAAAAGTAGATATAACAGAAATAAATTGAGAAGTAAGACGTATTATCGTTGTCACCCTAAAAACTTGCGTAATCGTATTTAGCGGTTGATTAAAGATTCGGAATAAAGAAGTTGTTCTTGAAAGTAAAGTATTTAGATTTACCATCTGAAATGCAGAACGGACAGCAGAGAATATTCTTAATGTTATATGATTAACTTGTAAAAACTGGTTAATGCTCTTAGAAAAAGACACAATTGAAGAAATCTGTGCAAATAAAGATAACGGTTGACTTACTGATTTTAAAACTGAAAAAGTTCTAGTAATTTGTGTTACAACATTCAACGGTTGTCGTGTACTACGAAACGCAGAAAGAAAACTAGACACAGGAGAAAAAATTTGTAAAGGCTGTAACAAACTTCTACTTTGTAAGAACACCCTCTGAACACTTCCTATAACATTTGTTAGTTGTAATATTCCTTTAATAAGATAACCAACTCTATCAACTTGTCGAAGTAAATTCAATAATTGACTGATAGTTTTGCTGAAAGATGTAATTTTCGAGACTGTTTGACCAAGATTCATGGGTTGACCTGCACTCCGCTGATATTGTTGTGTTGATGTTAAAAAAGCGAATCTTACGTTGTATGGACTTGTCGTTCCAGTCATGTACACTAAGCCCATTTTACTTCCGTAATCCTTGTAGAAGCATGTGAGTCTATTATTAGAAGTTAACGCTGTCTCAGTTATCCAATCAACTGCTGTTTCCCATGTGCTTGTCGAAGCTGTATATTTGCGGTAGTAAATGTGGTTTGCCGTTGGATATCCTGCCCAGAAAACATATAGGTTGTTTGTTGCCGTGTCAATGCTTAAGACTGGAGCAGAGTAGCTTGTTGCAGTAGCTTGTAATGTTGTTTCTGTTCCAAACGAGTTGGTGCTGTAAGTGTATTTAACATAGAGAATGTCATATCCCGTGCTTTTCAGAAACGTTAAGTGCACATCGTCTCCTTGAGCAACCGCTGAATAATAAGGACTTAAAAATATCGCCGATGTTGTAGCTACTTCTACACCCCAAGCTGAACCATCCCATTTCTTTGCTCTAACTGTTGCAGTACTACGAGCATAGACGACAAGCATTTTTCCAGCGGTTAACGGAACAATGGAAACTCTCCAACCGCTTGATGAAGTTGTTGAAAGCTGATATGGAAACCCAGATGGTGTTGTCCCCCACGTTCCATCATTATTGCCTGACTTAATTACGTAGGGGAGATAAATGAGAGTATTGCTATCGTAGTCCCTGTATCCAATCCAAACGTAACCATTTGAGTCAACAGAAATCATAGGAGTATAGGATGTGTCATACGTTGTTGAAACGGTCTGTTCAACTGCACTCCAAGTGATCGTTCCATCACTATTTGGCATTCCACGCCGATAATAAATTGATGAAGCAGAAGCATAGGCGTAATGCAGGTATGTTCCATCAAACCAAATAGAAAACTTTTCTCCGCTCGTGCTGGCTCTGATAGGACTGCTTCCACCTGCCGCCCACGTTGAACCGTCTGTGCTTGTGTAGTAAACCATGTTTGTGCCATCGCTGTAGAATACCCAGAACCGCCCGTTAGCATAGAAGCTTTTGCGTTGGAAAGAGTCCGAAGTTGCGGTAGTTGCTGTGCTTGTTCCAACGGTGCTAGGGTCAATCAAATAATCATTCACATTGAACTTAACATAAATCCACGTTCCTGAATTACCTAGTAACGTGTAGTTGCCTCCGTAAACAGTGCAGTTTCCATAATCTTCCCAAGTGCTTAAACCCCATATCTTCCAGTCTTCAGGATTCTCTACATTACCTAACTCTACACTTGCAACATTGGTTTTGACAATTGATACGCTTCCATACTGTTTCAAATCAATAGTATACTTTGCATTCTCCTTAAGGAAAGTGTTAGGTGAAAGAATCCACCAGACAATTTCAAAATTGCCCAACGTCCAGCCTACAGTTTTAGCCATTTCAACACTGATTTTCGGTTTTACATACTCACTAAAGCTTGCTGTAACCGTCAAAACTGCTTTTTTTTCGAGAAGAAAATATGCGTCAACCTGATATTGGAATGTTGTGTCGTTAGCAACGATTACTGTAGGGTTAAGTGGCATTAACCATCTAATCGTGTTAACCCAAAACATGCTATATTTGACAAGACGTGTTCCATCACGATAAGTGTAGTTCATCAAATAAACAAGTGGCTTTTTGAAAGAATAGTTGCCGAATGTTGTAACATAAACGTAAGCGTCTGAGTAGTTTACGAGGTAAGGTGAAAAGGTTGAAAATTCGCTCCAAACAGTGCTAGGCAGACTTGGCTCTTGAGCCTTCACAGTTAGAACAAATTGGAAAACAGCAAGTTGACTAAATAAAACTAAAAGAATAAGCAAGATACACCGAAACTTTCGTAATGCTATCATCAAACCATCACTAACAATCACTATTATATATCTTTATAGAAAAAGAAAAAGAGGAAATTATTGTTATCCACTTGCACAGTTTATTGTCCACGTTATCGTCAACTGGTCAGCTGAATATAGAGTTGTAGCTGTAAATGTATTTGCAGCAAATAAAGTGCTAGCACCTTGCGTTGTTGACCAATTTAGTCCACTTAATCTAGCAGTTACCGTTCCATTTGCCGTAAACGTAAAAGCTGACTGATATGCCGTAGAATTTATACGCGTAACAGTTCCTGCTTGTCTGTATAATCCATATGCAGATGCACCCGTTAATTCATTGGGTATTACTGTCCAAGATGCAGCTGGACTAGACGCATCATTCGATAACGAAATAGCTGATGTTACTCCTGTTGTAGAATTATCCCAACCAAGTTTGTCTCTAATTCTTGTTAATCCTTGAGTAACAACCAAGTTCGAACTAGCATCAATCAGAACCCATGTATCTGTGCCTGCACGTTTCACCCAATATTCTACATAGCCCGTAATTGGATTTTTTTGCTCAATAATCATTATAGGAGCTCTAAAATTGTATCCTATAATAAACGTACCTAAAGTCAATGTTACAATAGCGAGAACAGCAATTGTTGCCATATATTTATTTTTCAATTAATCTATCCCCCCTTTTTTTGTTTTTTCTTACTAACTGATGTGTCACAATATGTAATACATTTATGACCATTTTTCCCGCTGTAATTAAGAATAACACCGTTCCTACGAATTCCCAAAGAACAAATATAGTGGCTGCTGTCTCAGCAATCCCTACAGAAGTCTCTTCAGCAGATAAAAATGAAGGATATATCAACACTGCACCAATTAAGAAAGAAATAATTCCAAAAATTATCCATGCCATGTAAAGTCGGGGGATCTTTTCGATTTTACTCAATTTAAGAACCTTCATTATTAATTAGGCAGTTACTCATATTTAAAGTTTTACGCGCAGAGTACATTCTTTTTTCTAAAAATTACAGACGGCAAAATCAAAATCAACAACAGAATCGTATTGTTAAACGAATGCAAAGCAGTACCAACTGTTCTTCTTATTGCAAAAACTTCTATAATCGCACTTGTAGAAGAAGTTGTTACATTTGAACTGTAATTTTGAAACGTTACTCCTGAATAATTTGGAATGTATTCTACAAAATAAATTGAAATCGGCGCTATAAATTGTACATAAATCAAAATTAATGAAATAGAAAAAAGAAGGGATTTCATCGTTGCTTTCTCTTCATCATGAAACTTATCATGAATATCACCAGAAATGCAGAGATAATGAAAGCAAACGCTCCTCCGAATGGCAACGAAATGCTCTCTTCTACGCCAACTGAGCTTAATCCTACCATAGACAATTTTTGCAATCCATATGTAATTATGAAAGAAGCAATTATGAATGTAAAGGTTTGCCACAACGGTGCTGATTTCCAAGCTCCAGTAAGCAATAAGAACCCTGAAACAGTTGCTAGCATCAATAAGGGTATGAACCATTGCGAAAACCCGATAAAGAAGATTAAGATAACCACTATTGCTATAATGCCTATGATAATCCATTTAACAAGCGATGGTACACCTAAAATTGTAGCAGCCGTTGTTGCCATTATTTCGCCTTCAGTTTCTTTCCTATTGCTAACAGAACAATCCCAAATAGTATAGAAGTCCCACCCAAGCCATACAATATTGTTGAAAATGGCACAATTATTGGACTACTACCAAAATCTATACTAAGAACACTCATAATTATATCTTTAGTTCCATCACTTGCCTTCAAAGTCAGTGTATGTTTACCGCCCACAAATGTATAGGAGCCAGTCCATGTTGCAGTTGCAGAATTAGTCAAAGTCAACAGTGTTGTTGTGCCTTCAGAAACTTTAACTGTAATTTGGGAGTCTGAAGGATATGCGCTTGTCTTGACAAACTTGAAAGCAACAGTTGGACTAACCAAATAGATGTTTTCAGTTGCACTCGTAACTAAAACATCATTTATGTACCAGTCACCATTCAAATCCACAACAGTAAAAGAGCCAGAAACAGAAGACTGCAAACCAACATTATTTGTAGCAGTAAAACTGAATGTGTGAGAACCAAGAGTTAAAGTTGGATTTGTTGCAGATTTCCATATGTCATCAACAATGAAGGTAAGTGTATAAGCTGTAGTGTCGATTGTAACAGTTACAGATTTTACACCTGTATCGGGATCGCTTACAACTGCCTTCACTATAATAGTTTGTGGATATACTGCACCATTCGCTGGTAATATACTAGTAAAGACTGGAGGAGTTGGCGGAGTGCTTTCAATGTTAAGTACCACATTAGCGTATATATATCCAGTCAACAGCAATGCAATGCCCAACGCAACGAAAGCAAATCCTAAATATTTTTTCATTTTCTTTTTCCCTCTTTTATTTCGCTTTGGTAATGTTCATAATACAATACCTACAATCTCCCTAATTTTCCTTTATTTCCTTTCTTCCGCATTTTTGCCACACCAAACATCGAAATAGAAATTGCAATTACAATTATTGCAATAATTATCCAACGATAATCGGGAGGTTCTACAGCTCCTTGCCTTATCAACTCTAAAGTAATAGAATTTTGACCATTAGATAATGCCTTTGCCGCAGAAGCAGTTTTATATAATGGTGTTTCTGCAGTAACAACAGTCACAAGGGGTTGAATAGAACCTAAATTCCAAGAAACAGAACCTTCAGAAGTTATTCCCGATTTGCTTTGACTGTCCCAACTTA